>WNGI01007263.1_pt1 | contig 12456 bp, 8 predicted proteins | sample 5400621 | NCBI WGS metagenome assembly WNGI01 (sample SAMN13153374, study PRJNA577476) | soil metagenome | isolation source: 20 cm soil or saprolite under Garry oak tree replicate 1 | place: USA:California | collected 2016-06-15 | reverse complement strand
GCTGCCAGGCCCGCCGCGATTCGGGCCGCCCCGCGGAGAGGGTCGGGAAGCGCACGTTCTAGTTGCTGCACGACCGCGAGGGCCGCTGCCGGATCGTCCTCTGCCGAGCCCGGCGACGCCACGCGACGCACGAGCGCTGCGGGAACCGAGACGACCGACGCTCCGGCGGCGGCAAGCCCAGCAAGGAGCGGCCAGTCGGGGTCGCGGACACCGCGAGCCGGAGCCGGGACCGCCACGAGCACGTCGCGCCGGAACAGCGCGACGTTTCCGTAGGCGTTTGTCACCGCACCCAGGCCGCGCGGATCGCCGGCGAAGAAATGGAGCTTGTCCTCCAGCTCCAGACCGCAGGTGACGACGTCGGCACGCGTCGCGGCGTGGACGGCGAGCAGCGTCTTCACGAGATCGGGATCGGGGACGTCCTCTTCGTCGAGGAAGACGACGTACGGCGCACTTCCCTGCTCGAGCCCTTCCTGCCGAGTGTCGGCGACAATCGTCTCGACGCGGTCGTGCGTCTGGTCTTGGAGCGCATTGACACAGCGAAGCAGCGCGTCTTGCGACGCGTGGCGGACGACGACGGCGTCGACGGTCTCCCCATTGGTGACGCGAGCTTCTCGTGGCTGTGGGCGCAGAGCCAGCACCTCGGCCCACCGATCCGTAGCCGTTCCGGGAGCGAACGCCCGTCGCGGCAGCGCAGGAACGTCTCCGTCGGCGAGGAGTCGCTCGAGGACGCTCGCCAAGGCTTCGGGCGTCGGGTCGAAGAGAACGTCGCCGTGGTCCTCGGGTGCGATCAGCTCGGGGGCGCCGCCGGTGTTGCTTGCGATGAACGGAATCCGTTCCTCGAGACATTCGTAGATCGTGTTCGGAGAGTTGTCGTGCAGTGACGGGATCACCGCGAGCGTGCCGGGGCGCTTGAGGCTGGCGAGTGCCTGGGGCTGGTCGAGATCGGTCATGAAGGACACGCCTGCGAGCGCCCGCTTCGTCGCGTCGCTGAGAAGGCTCAGGACGCGCGCGGGCGGCCACAACGTCGTCGTCTTTCCCACGAACTCGAGCTCGAGTCCGTCGAGCCGCGCTGCGTCGAGCTCGTTCAGCGCGTCCACGAGGAGCTTCACGCCTTTCCGCTCGTCGACGCGGCCGAAAAACGAGAGCCGCCTGATCTGAGCGCGATCCTGGCGTGAAGACGGAGCGGCCGGCCCGCCGGTCGCTTCGGCGCGTGTGAAGTATGGAATGACGAGTGTCTGTTCGGGCCTTCGCCAGCCGCGTTCGTTCATCCAGGCGAGAAGGTGCGCGCTCGGGCTGACGACGACGTCTGCGAGCTCCACGGCCGCTTGCTCGAGCACGCTGACGCCGAGCACGGTCGGGAGGTCTCCGATTGCGACGTTGGAGTTGATGTCTGCAATCCAGCGCCGCGGCCCGTGGCAGTAGACCACGAATAGCGTGTTGCCGAACGCGATTCCTGCCTGTCGCAGACGCAGCGCCGTGTACGCCGGAGCTCCGAAGTCGTGCGCCACGACGACGTCAGGCGGGGACTCTTGCAGCCCGAGCGACACGGCATGCGCGTGCGCGAAGTGCCACGGTTCCACGACCTTCGCCGCCCGTGGGACGGGTCGGATCCCAATGCCGGCATCCTCGTAGAGGGTCTGCCAGGTGGGGTCGATCGACTGCGGTGCATGCTTCCCCAGCAGAATCTCGACCGAGTGACCGAGCCGAGCCAACGCCAGCGCCAGGAACGTCGTCGCCGTTCCCATGCCCCCGACCGGGTGGAAGCCGCGTAGCTCGTGGGCGATCACGGTCACACGGCGAGCGTCCGGCATCTGCGGAAGCGTAACGTCCATTAGTTCGATGACGGCACAGAGAGACCAACGACGAGTGACGTTCGTCGCCGACGAGCTGCTCGGCTATGCGGGAAACGGCATCGGCACGACGACGACCTTCGTGTCCGTCGCGCTCGCCCGCAGGGGGCACGACGTCTCAGTCCTTTTCGCGGGGCCGCCGCGGAGCGGCCCCGTCACGGCGGAATGGCAGAGCCTCTACGAGGACGCCGGCGTCGTCGTCCGCGAACTCGCGCCGGGCGACGATAACGTGGAGCCGCGGCATTTCGCACGTGCGCGCGACGTCGAGGCGGCCCTCCGCGCCGATCCGCCGGACGTCGTGGTCGTACAGGACTTGGGCGCGCCTGCCTATACGGCGCTCCGCCTGCGTCGCCTCGGTCTTGCCTTCGAGCGCACGTCGTTCGTCGTGTTCTGCCACGGGACGAGGCGCTGGGTTACCGACGTGAGTCGCAAGATCCGCGTCCTGCCGGGCGCGCAGGCTGTGACCCTCCTGGAACGGGCGTCGGTCGAGCTCGCCGACGCAGTGGTGAGCCCCAGCGCCTACCTCGTCGACTGGATGCGTGGCGAGCGCTGGGCCCTGCCCACGCAGACGTTCGTCATCCCGCACGTCTCGCGCGCCGCGGCGACAGGCGAGCGGCGACCGGCGCCTGTCGAGCCCGCAGAGCGCGTCGAGCGGATTGCGTTCTTCGGACGGCTCGAGGAGCGCAAGGGCGTCGGCCCGTTCGTCGAGGCGGTGAACTCGCTCGACGTGGACGTTGACGTCGAATTCCTCGGCCGCCCGACGCCGCTCTGGCCGGTCGAGCGGATTCGAGGGCTCTTGACACACGAGCACGTAGCGTTCGAAACGGGGCTCGACCAGCACGAAGCGCTCGAGCGGCTGCGCCGTCCCGGGACACTGGCTGTCATTCCGTCGTTCGAGGAGAACTCTCCGAACGTGATCTACGAATGCCTCGAAAATGGGATCCCGTTCATTGCGAGCGACGTCGCGGGCATCCGTGAGCTCGTCGCGGCGGACGACCGCGCGCGCGTCCTGTTCGAGCCGACGCCCGACGGCATCGCCGCTGCGCTTCGCCGCGCCCTGGCGAACGGCGGCGCGCTACGCCCCGCACGCCCAGCGTTCGACGACGGGGAGTCGTTGCAGCGCTGGGACCACGTGCTCGCGCTGCCCGCCGATCCGTCACCGCCGGCGGGAGCGGGCGGGCTCGAGCCAGGCTGGGTTGTGCTGCGAGACGACGGTGACGTGGACGGGCAGGAGCTTGTCGAGACGCTCGTGCGAGCGCAAGAGGTATCGGGAGCCGACGTAGTCACGTGCGGGGTATCGGTGAACGGCACGACGACGCACCTCTTTCCGGGGGAGCCGGGAGCGCTTGGGCTGCTGACCAACGGCTACGGCACTGTCGCCCTCGTTCGCTCTGCTCTGGTCGAAGGCAGGGAGGGCGAAGCACGGTGGCCGCTGCTCGCACAGCTCAGTCTGGAAGGCGCAAAGATCGTCTCGGTCCCGTTGCCGCTCGCGACGACCACCACAGCGCCGGCGACGTTGCAGACGCAACCCGCTCAAGCGTTGCGCGTGCTTGCGTCGTTTGAGCGTGGGCTGCCCGAGAACCTGCGCTTCCTCGCGGAGCTCGTGACGCGGACGGCGGCTGCGGAGCCCGTCGCTTCGCAGGCGCCGCGGCGAAGCTTCGTAAGGCGTGCGCTCGCACGGCTCGCGCGGACGTTGAGGCGATGACGCCGCGGCGCATCAGCGTCGTCGGTAACGAGTTGCTCGGCGTCGCCGGGACCGGCGGGCCAGGGACGGCCGACTCGCTCCTGGCGATCGCGCTCGCGCGGCGAGGCCACGACGTCCAGCTGCTCGTCGCACCCGGCCGCGACGTCAGCGGGTTGAGCGCCGAGTGGGAGCAGACGTACAGGGAGGCGAACGTACGCGTGCTCCCACTCGCCGAGCGCGTCGTCGTGCGGCCATCGTTCCTCGCGCCGGCCGCACACGTCTACGAGGCGTTGCGGGGCGACCCGCCCGATGTCGTCGTCGCGGACGACTGGCGTGCGCTCGCCTGGGCTGCTTTGCGCTCGCGCCACGTCGGGCGCGGATTTGCGGAAACCGCGTTCGTCGTGTACTGCCACGGCCCGGCGCGCGTCTTCGCCGAAGCGGCCCGTAAGGTGCCCGACACGGTCGAGCGCTTCGGCGAGGAGATCGCGCAGCGTGCATGCATTGAGCTCGCCGACGCGGTCGTCAGCCCGAGTGGCTGGCTCGTCGACTGGCTCCGCGAGCACGATTGGCCGCTGCCTGGATCCGTGAACGTGATTCAGAACCTCTGGCAATCCGCGGCGCTGGGGGAGCCTCCACAGCGCGCGCTCTCGGGCACGCGCGTGCGGCGCCTCGCTTTCTTCGGGCAAGTGCGCGAGGGCAAAGGGGTTCGCGTCTTTCTCGAGAGCCTGCGCCGTCTCGACGCGCAGTTGCTCGACGGCGTCGAGGTGCTGTTCCTGGGCCACAGCCGGCAGTGGTCGGAAGAGCGCCTGCGCGAGGAGCTCGACGGTGTTGCCTCGTCTGTACGCCTCGAGACGCAGCTCGACCGCAACGGCGCGGTCGCGGAGCTGCTCGTGCCGGGAACGTTGGCGGTGATGCCTTCGCTGCTCGAGAACTCGCCCTACGCGGTCGCCGAGTGCATCGAGCACGGAGTGCCATTCGTTGCGGCGGACGTCGGTGGTACGTCGGAGCTCGTCGCGCAGGAGGATCGCGTGCGCGTGCTGCGTCCTCCCACGCCCCACGATTTCGCGGCCGCGCTGGCTGATGCGCTCACGAGCGAGACGGCGCCCGCCCCGGCACGACCAGCACGCGTGCCGGACGACTCGCTTGCGGCGTGGCTCGAGCTCGTCGAGACCGTGGAGCCGTTACCCCCGCACCCGGTTCCACCTGCCAAGCGCGTCGTGGTTGTCGCCCGCGGCGAAGCAAGCCCCGCCCGTGCCGGGCGACTTGGCGTGGACATCGTCGAACACGTCGAGCAGGCCGACGGCGACTGGGTCGTGCTCATCGACGACGACGACGTGCCGGACGACACCCTCGTCGACGAGCTGGTGGCCGCGCAGGCGGCGTCCGGCGCCGACGCCGTCACAACGGCGGTGCGCCCGGCGGACGACGCGGTCGGACTGCAGCTCTTCCTCGGCGAGCCGGGGCCGCTCGGGCTCGTCGAGAACCAGTACGGCGTTCTCGGCCTCGTCCGGCGGTCGCTTGCGACCGAGGATCCGGACTGGCCGCTCTTCGCGCGCGTTGCTCTTGGCGGCGGACGGATCGTCTCGATTCCCGACCCGCTCGCGCTGCACCTCGGCTCGCCTGCCGACGAAAGGCCGGCTGTCCTGCGCGTCTTCGAGACTGCAGGGCCGGCCGCGCTGCGAGATCTGCCGCAGCTGACCGCAACGCTCGCGGCGGCGCTGGCGCGGCGCGAGACGTCGCCGCCGCTCGTCGCGACGCGGCGCCTCTCACGCGGCGTCGTGCGGCGGCTTCGCAGCCTGTACCGAAGGTTGCCCCGGAGGCGCCGGGTCGTTAGCGTCGCCGACCCCGCTGAGGCACGGCCGTCGCTGAACGTCCTGCACATCGGCAAGACCGGCGGCACGGCGCTGAAGCACGTGCTCGCCGAGTACGCGTCGTCGTCGCGCTACGAGCTTCTCTTTCGGGGACACGACGTGACGCTTGCCGACGTGCCGAAGGGCGAGCAGTACATGTTCCTCATCCGCGATCCGCTGAGCCGTTTCGTCAGCGCCTTCAACGGCAGGCTACGCGAAGACCGGCCGCGCTACCACTATCCGTGGCGCGAGGAGGAGCGCATCGCTTTCGCGCGCTTCAAGACGCCCGACGAGCTCGCCGTCGCGCTCTCGTCCGACGACGACGAGGAGCGGCAGGCGGCCGAGCGCGCGATGCGCGGGATCGGCCACGTCAACACGCCGTACACGTTCTGGTTCCCGGACGAGTCGGCGTTTCGTGCAAGGCTCGGCGACCTCGTCTTCATCGGCCTGCAGGATCGGCTCGACGACGACTTCGAGTCGCTCAAGACGAAGCTCGGCCTGCCGCCCGACGCGCGGCTGCCGCGCGACGAGACCGCGGCGCACAAGAGCCCGTCCGGATCACAGACGCAGCTCAGCGACGTCGGCCGCGCGAACCTCGAACGCTGGTACGCGCGCGACATCGCGTTCGTGCAACTCTGTCGCGAGCTCGCGCCACGGATCAACCAGGCTTGACGCAGATCCGCGCCGTCCCGTCCACGCGGTTCAGCAGCAGGGTGATGCGGTTCTCCCCGAAGTACTCGTCGACCGCTTGGCGCGCGCCCTGCCAGTGGCCGTAGTCGTCGAGGATCAGGACGCCGCCGGGCGCAAGCCGCGGATAGAGCTGCTCGAGCTCGTGCTTCGTCGACCGGTACCAGTCGGTGTCGAGCCGCAGGAGCGCGATCTCCTCGGGAGCCGTCGCCGGCAGCGTCTCTTCGACGAGTCCTTCGACGAAGTGGAGCCGCTGCTCCGGGTAGCGAGTGCTCAGCACGGCGGCGCGGACGTCTGGGAGCGAGGCGATCGCCCAGATGTGCGAGTCCTCGTCCTCCCGTGCGAGCAGGTCGGCCGCGCGCTCGCCTGAGCGTGTCGTGTCGACCTCCGAGGGCGGCGGCATTCCGGCAAAGGTGTCGTAGAGGTAGAGCTCGCGGTCCGTGACCCCGAGGCGCAGCAGCGTCAGCGCCGCCGCCATCATGCTGCCACCGCGCCAGACTCCGCATTCGACGATCGCGCCGGGAACGCCGCGCGCGACGACGTACTCCACCGCGCGCACGAGCGCGTAGACACGCGGCGGCGTCGTCATCGTGTACGGCCCGACGCGCCGGTAGAGCTCCTTGTCGGACTCGTCGAAGTCGAACGGGAAGGCGTGCGGCTCCTGGGCGATCTGCGTATCGCCGTCGTTCCGCGCGCGGAGGCGCCGTATCGCGAACCGCGGGTGCAGTCGCCACCACCGACTCGACTCGATCGCCGTGAGGCGCGCTCTCAGGTCCCGCACCTCCCTCGCCAGGCGGTCGACGTCGCTCATTGCGTAACCGCGCGCGCAAGCCGCAACGCCGTCTTCCCGGGAGACATCGCGGGGGGAATCCGCGGGATGAGGAACGGATCGGTATCCGCGTCGACGCGTCTGCGCGCCGTGACGAAGCCGAACACGAAGCCGGCCCCGCGCGCCGCGCGAGCGACGCGCTCATCGGCCTGCCCGTGCGGGTAGGAGAGGGTCTCGAGGCGCGTCCCGGTGACACCGGCGAGCTCGTCCCGGCCCTCGCGCAGCGCGTCCGCCAACTCGTCGTCGGACAGCTCCGTCAGGAGGTCGTGGCGCAGCGTATGGAATCCGATCTCGGCGCTGCCGGCGACGAGCGTGCGGATGTCTTCAGCGGGCAGCCGCTCGTCGTTGCTGGGTGGCCCTGCAGCAGCGCGCAGCGCCGCAGCCGTCTCGGCGCGCTGCGGGCGCTCGAGCCGCTCGATCGTGGCGGCGACGCGGAAGATCGCCTTCGGCGACCGCTCGAGTGCGGCGCGGACGTCCGTCTCTGCGACGTGCGGCACGGCGTTGGCTTCGATCAGCTTGCCGTCGACGGCGCGCTGCAGGTCCTCCCACCAGAAGCGGTGCGGGCCGCCGAGCGACGTCCCGCCGAGGAAGAACGTTGCGCTCAGGCCGGCCTCCTGGAGGGCGGGGAGCGCGTCGCGCACGTGCCCTGTGAGGTCGTCGTCGAACGTGATCGCCGCAGGGAAGCGCTGCCCGCGGCGCCGCGCGTGCACGGCATCGAGCAGCTCGCTCCCGCGGACGACCCGGTAGTGGCGAGCCAGGTGGCGCAGCTGCCGCCGGAACGATTCGCCGGAGACCGCGGCCAGGATCTCCAGTCGCGAGTCGCCACCCTCGCCGCCAACACGGTGGTAGACGAGCGCGATCCCGGCGCGCGCGCCCGAAAGTCGCGCCATCGTGCAGAGCACGACGGCAAGCAGCGTCTTGGCGGCGTCCCGGACGTTAGGCAACCCGCTCAAGCTACCGCTTCGGCTAGAAAGGCAGCTGCATGAAGATCGTCATGACGCTGCTGGTGAGAAACGAGGAAGACATCCTCGACGCGCACCTCTCCTTCCATCGCGCAGCCGGCGTCGATCTCGTCCTCGCGATCGACAACGATTCCGACGATTCGACTTCCGACATCCTCGATTCCCACGCACGGGACGGTTTTGTCGACGTCAGGCGAGAGACCGCCGACCTGCAGCAAGCCGAGTGGGTGACGGAACTGGCGCGCCGTGCCGCGACGGAGTTCGGTGCGGACTGGGTGATCAACAGCGACGCCGACGAGTTCTACTGGCCCCGTGGCGGGACGCTCAAGGAGGTCCTGGCGGCGGTTCCGGAGCAATACGGAGGCGTGCGCGGGATGTTGCGCAACTTCGCGCCACGGCCGCACGGCGACGACTTCTTCGCCGAGCGGATGACCGTTCGCGTCTGCAATCCAGGCGCGGAGGACAACACCCCCTACAGTCCGCGCTTCAAAGCAATGCACCGCGGTGACCCGAACGTGAAGGTCTTCTGGGGCAGTAATCGAGCTATCAGCCGCGGGCTCGACCCACTCTCCGGCTGGTATCCCATCGACGTGCTCCACTTCTCGATCCGCTCGTTGGAGCAGTGCCGAGACAAGTTCCTCCGCTGGTATGCGATCGCGCCGTCTCGGTTCCGCACGGCGGCGTACGATGCCGACCAGCGCGGAGCGATGCGCGAGTTCTACGAGTCGTACGTCGTCGACGACGAAGCGCTCGACAAGGGTCTCGCGGACGGGACGCTCGCCATCGACACGCGACTACGCGACGCACTGCGCTCGTTGCACGCTGAACCTTCGCGGCCGCTCACGTTCTTGGACGGTGCTGTCGATGCCGCGTATCTGACTGAGCTTGCGATCCTCGAGGACGGCGATCCTCATGCCCACGTGCAACGCATGACCGAAGATCTGGAGGCTCGTCTCGCCGCGATGGAACAGAGCAAGGTCAATAGCTTCATGCGACGCGTACGCCGCGATCGATGACGACGCGGTATGCGGAACCGCTGGGTCGCGAGGTGGAGCTCCGGCCGGGCACGACGGACGAGCAGATCTTCCACGAAGCCTTCGTCAAGCAGTTCCATGTTCCCCCGGAAAAGATCAGCCCAGCGACCGTGCTCGACCTCGGCTGCAACATCGGCCTCACGGTTGCTCACTTCGAGGCGCTTTGGCCGGACGCCGACATCATCGGCGTCGACTTGGACGCCGACAATTGTGTCGTTGCCCGCCGTAATTGCCGGCGGGCCCGGATTCTCAATGTCGCCGTTTCTGCGATCTCGGGCACGCAGACGTACTCCGGCGACGAAGCGTGGAGCTTTCGCCTCGACCCTTCAGGCGATCGGGCCGTCGAGGCACGTACGCTCGACGAACTGACCGACCTCTTCGGAGGCAGCGCCGACTTCGTCAAGATGGACATCGAAGGGGCCGAGTGGGAGGTCGTGCAGGCGCCAGGGGAATGGCCGGAGCGCATCGGTAGTCTGCTGATCGAGATCCACGGCACCGAAGGCAGGCGGCAGGAGGGGATCGACGAGATGATGGGGCACCTCCGAAACAAGGGCTTCACGTGCCGGAAGCACGAGGCTCACTGGTCGGCCGTGTGGGCGAAGAGAGAAGGGCAGTAGAGGATCTCGTCGATCGCGAATCTCGTGGACGGTCGCTCGGCGCCGGCCGCGTCGGGTCAGACATTCGAGAAGCTCCGTCCAGCCGACGGCTCTCCGTTGTGCACCGTCGCCCGGTCCGGCGACGCCGACGTCGCGGCCGCCGTCGCGGCTGCACGCTTGGCCCAGCCGGCGTGGGCAGCGCGCACGCCGGTCGAGCGCGGGCAGCTCGTGCGCGAGCTCGCGCTCGCGCTGCAGGCGCGACGCGAGGAGCTGGCTGATGTCGTGGCGGAGGAGACGGGCAAGTCGCGCTCTCTCGCGCTCGGCGAGGCCGACGCCGCGATTGAGATGGGCCTCTTCGTAGCCGGCGAAGGCCGTCGCCTGTACGGCCGGACCACGACGTCCGCGATGCCGAACCGGACCGTGATGGCGACGCGTCGCCCGGTTGGCGTTGCGGCGCTGATCGTCTCGTTCAACACGCCCCTCCCGAACTACGCGTGGAAGGTGTTTCCGGCCGTCTTCTGCGGCAACGCTGCGGTGCTGAAGCCCTCGGAGCACACGCCGCTATCGGCGTCGCTCTTCTCAACGTCGTGCACGGGCTCGGCGGCGAGGTCGGTCCGCCGCTCGTCGAGCACTCCGACGTCGAGCTCGTGAGCTTTACCGGCTCTGCCTCAACGGGCCAGTGGATCAACGAGCACGCGGGCCGGCGCCTGGCGAAGGTCGTGCTGGAGCTCGGCGGCAAGAACGCGCTCGTCGTCTGCGATGACGCTGACCTCGAGCGCGCTGTTGAGTGGTCCCTCGCGTCGGCGTTCTCGAATGCAGGGCAGCGTTGCGCCGCGGCAAGCAGGCTGATCGTGTTCGACGCGGTCTACGGCGCATTCCGCGAACGTTTCATCGACGGTGCACGCGAATACGAGACTGGGCCGCTCATCAGCGAGGAGAGCCTGAGGCGCATCCTCGGCCTGCTCGAGGGCTCGAACGTCATCGTCGGCGGAGGGCGGCTCGACCGACCTGGCTGGTGGCTAGCGCCGACGGTGGTCGAAGACGTTGCCGCAGACGCAGACCTGTCGCGCACCGAGCTGTTCGGGCCCGTCGCGATCCTCTACCGCGTGCGCAACCTCGACGAGGCGATTGCGCTCGTCAACGACTCGCCCTATGGCCTCACGTCGGCGATTCATACGGCGAGCCTGCATCGCGGACTGCGCTTCGCCGACGAAGTGGAAGCGGGCGTCGTCGTGGTGAACGGCGGCACGCACGGCAGCGAGCCGCACATGGGCTTCGGCGGCGTCAAGCAGTCCGGCACCGGTTGGCGTGAGGCGGGCGTCGAGGTGCTCGACGTCTACACGGAGTGGAAGTACGTCAACCTCATCAGCGACCCGGCGCTGACGTGACCGTCGCCGTCCTGGGGCCGGGCGCCGTCGGCGGCGTCCTCACGTTCGGGTTCATGCGCGCAGGCGTCCGGGTGGTCTGCATCGCCCGTCCTGACACGGCCGCGGTGATCAGGTCCGAGGGTCTGACCCTGAGACGTGGCCAAGAGGTCGCCGGAGTCCGTCCAGACGTGGCTGAGAGGCTCCAGGAGCCCGCGGACGTCCTGCTGGTCACCGTGAAGGCTCCGTCGCTGCCGGAGGCGCTGGAGCGGCTCGTCGCGCCGGTCAGGACGGTCGTGCCGCTGCTGAACGGGATCGAGCACATGGAGCTGCTTCGGCGCCGCCTCCCGCAGAGCGCCGTCGTCGCGGCCAGCATCGGGAGGATCGAGGCGTTTCTGGAGCGCCCCGGCGTCGTCGTCCAGCCGACCCCCAGCGTCGTGATGACGATCGCCTCCGATATCGAGCCGGAGACGCTCGAGCTGCTGCGACGCTCTGGCGCGGACGTGCGTGTCGATGGGGGCGAGGCAGAGGTGCTCTGGGAGAAGCTCGCGCGGCAGGCGCCGGTCGCGGCGGCGACGGCGATGACCCAGCGGCCGATCGGCGAACTTCGCAGCGATCCGGAGTGGAGGCGTCGGCTCCAAGAGGCTATCGCCGAGACCTGCCGCGTCGCGGCCGCGGACGGGGTCGACCTCTCGGCGGAAGCCGAATGGGAGATCATCGCGTCCATGCCGCCGCTCCTGACGAGCTCGACCGCCCGTGACATCGCTGCCGGACGTCCTTCCGAGCTCGATGCCATCACCGGCGCGGCCGTCCGTGCGGGATATCGCGTCGGCGTCGCGACACCGCAGCTTGAACGGTTGCTGGACGAAGCCGAAGACGCATGCCGAGCGCTGTCGCGCTGATCCCGGCACGCTCCGGCTCCGAGCGGGTCCGCGACAAGAACGTGCGCCCCCTCGCGGGGCACCCGCTCGTCGCATACGCGATCGCGGCTGCGCGCGACGCGGGCGTCTTCGACCGCATCGTCTGCTCGACCGACAGCGGCAAGATCGCCGAGGTCGCACAGCGCTACGGCGCGGAGACGCCGTTCCTGCGTCCGAAGGAGGTCGCGACGGCGACGTCTCCCGACATCGAGTGGATCAAACACGCGCTCGAGCAGCTCGACGAGCACTACGACCTCTTCGCGATCGTCCGTGCCACGAACCCGTTCCGCGGGGCTGATGTGCTGCGGCGCGGGCTCGCGCAGCTGCTCGCGACGCCCGAAGCCGATTCGATCCGCGCGGTCGAGCTCGTCAAGCAGCATCCCGGAAAGATGTGGGTACTCGAAGGGCGCACCATGCGACCGCTGCTCGACCAGTCGCACCTCGAAACTGCGTGGCATGCGGGCCAGTACCAGGCCTTGCCCGAGATCTATGTGCAAAACAGCTCGCTCGAGATCGCCTGGACGCGCGTCGTCTCTCAGACGGGAACGCGAGAAGGCCGCGTCGTCGCCCCGTACCTGACCCGCGGCTACGAAGGGTTCAACATCGACGACGAGGACGACTGGGACCGCGCGCGGCGGCTGCTCGACGCCGGCGAGGTCGTCCTCCCAGAAGTCGAGCGT
>WNGI01004523.1_pt1 | contig 12457 bp, 11 predicted proteins | sample 5400621 | NCBI WGS metagenome assembly WNGI01 (sample SAMN13153374, study PRJNA577476) | soil metagenome | isolation source: 20 cm soil or saprolite under Garry oak tree replicate 1 | place: USA:California | collected 2016-06-15 | reverse complement strand
CTTTTGCCGACGCGTCGCTTTCAGCACATCGAGGCCGTTCAATTTCGGCAGATTGATGTCCAGTATCACCGCGGCGAAAGCGCAATCCGAGAGCGCGGCCAGAGCCGACTCGCCGTCTTGCAGCCAGTCCACGCCGTAAGCGTGTTTCTCCAGCGCTTTGGTCAGAGAAGAACCGAGCATGTGATCATCTTCGACAAGCAAGAGGCGCATGTTTTAGTCCTCTTTGGGATTGAATGTGAGGGTGCTAGCGTTCAAATATTCTGAAAGGCCAAGGTTATGCTTCATCCGCATTCTGCCTCCAAGTTCCAGTGTCAGCATCGACAAAACGTAGGTTTGTGTTACTTTTTCAAATCAGCTGCTCGCCGTTGAAAATAAGCATTCCGCACCGCACCGTATAGGTCTACGACCGTATCCTCGACGCCTTGATACCGATCGATATTGGCTGCGCGATCACTGATCGTCTCCGTTGCAGTCATGCCTATAACCGCACCGGTAGGAATAAAGTAACTAAGCGGATACATCGCTTCGTCAGCAAGGAAACCGAAAAAATCTCTAACCGTCAGCGGTGGCAACAACGGCAGCACAAGATAGGGTCCGTTTCCGATACCGTAGATGCCTAAAGTTTGCCCGGTGTCCCGGTCGCTTTGCGCGATGTCGAGCGCGGTACGCGCGACATCGAAAAAACCCGCTATACCGATAGTGCTGTTAATGACAAATCTGGCCAATTCGCGGCCCGCCCCATCGAATCTTAACTGCAAAATGTTGTTAACCAACCGCCGGGTCACATCGAGATTGTCGAACATATTGGCGATTCCCCCGCGAACGAGATCGGGCAACGCCGCGTTATACCCTTTGGCCACCGGCTTCAGTACGAACCGGTCGGCCTGGCGATTGAACCAAAAAGTTTTCTCATTGAAGGGCTCCCAGGGATCCCACTCATCAACTGTTTCATCGAGGACGCCATCTTCTTTGGTTTCCGCCCGCGCTCTTTCCTCACCGAGATTCTGCGTCAGCTCAATGACTTCTGACGCCTGATTTAACCCATCGTTATCCGACTCGACTCCTGTCGCTATCGGCACGCCGTCGCGCTCGCTGGCAACCGATGCATTTTCCCGGGACTCAGATTGGGGAAGCGCCTGAGCTATTTCAGCTTGCTCCATGTCCTCCAAAGCTTGCCCGCGAACCGACTCCGTTCGTAGAAAACACATCAGCGCGAACGTGATCGCGACCCAAATCGATTGTTTCACCATTTCTCCTCATTCAAAAGCTTGCTTCTCGATTATCTTTTAGGATGACATCTTTCTTAATCATTTCTTAGTGTGAGTAGGATGCAAACATAAGCGTGGGAGTTTATTCATTGTGCCGAGGACTTCGTAATGAAACAGTTCTTTAGTTGATTAACCTGTCGCTCTTGAGAACTGTATTTAACCTAAGCGAGTCGGTTATTAATTCAAATCGGCACTATTACTGTGGCCTTTCAGCAGAATTACAGTTTTGAAAGAATAAACATGGAACCGACTCTATTCGATTCTAGCGGTCGGTGTTCTCCTCTGAGTATTTCAATAACGCGCCGCTTAACGGAGCAATTACGGCGACATGGTCTTAACGGAGAGCAAATGACGAGACCATGATTGGATTCTCGAAACCAAAAGACGTGATTCGTGACGGCGGGCTACGGAACGAGCGGGTTCCAACGGGAGCGATCCGGCAAGTAAAGATAAAGCGCGTCGGCGCCTCGATCCGTTGCGATTTCGCGGAATTGTTGCCAGGGCGGCTTTAAAGATCTTGGACGAGTTTCAAAATTAAAAAATCGCAGCATGAAAGGCCGTTCGACTCTGCCGAACTTAACTGACCGCAATATCGGCGGCTTGACCCGAGGTTGTCCTGCGGCATCGTCACATTCCGACTTTTACCGCGTTCAGATGAATGTATCGGAGAGCACCACGGCCAGATACTCATCGGCCATCGGCTCACATGGCCTTGTAGCCCCTTCTAAACAGCCGCCCATGGCGCCATGGGGCCGGTTGAATCGCTGTATGTAGATACCATCCAACATGGCGCACAACAGCTCATCGCTCAGCCTTTCAAAAGTGTAAGGCTGGCGAAAGGTTGTCGTCACATTAGCGATGGGCATTGCCGAGAGAGTCGTTTAAGTTGACGGCATCTGTAAATTTTACAAGCTCGTGGCAGGCCCGCAGTTGTGAATCGACTATTGGGCAGTGGTTCTTGTCACGATGCCAAGAATGAAAGAGCAAACTGAAATGATAGATTCTCGGTCGCGGTGGTATCTCGTGTTGGTGATGGGTTAGCAGCCAGGAGCCGGATTACGGACCTTGAAACAGCCTGGGATAAAACGGAAGAGAAGTTGCAACCGATGAGTCCCGACAACTGGACGGCCGTAGACAAGTCAATTGACCGAGCGCTTGCGAACGTCAGGACCGGTCAGCCCGATCAAACGGAATGCATAACGGCTCGGAAGGCCCTTATTAGTAAACTCACGAGTCTACGCAGGCCGAAGTAACTTTAAGGGTAGGAAAGAAGGCATTCGTCATGTCGCCGGCAAAAAGCCGTCTCCGCGGTAAGGATAGCCGATGATCCCCCGAGATGGTGCAGCCGGGATGGTAATACTATCTTGGGCATGGAGCGCGGTCGCTGGTATTGCCTCGGTGATTTTCCTTACGATCGCGTTGGGCGGCGTTATCGCCACAACGCTCGCTGTAATAGGCATTTTTCGTGGACGCTGCCGTTGGTATGCGGTAGTTATGTACCTGTGTTGCGTTGCCATCGGCTCTTTTCTCTTTCGTGGAGTGTTTTGGATCTCAGAAGAAATTGCCCAGCCTGATACAATCAGCACCGGACTGTTTTGGGCCAGCGCAGCTGTTTGCGCGATTGAAGCTCTATCGATTTCCCCCAAATTGATTGCCCAGGTTTGGCAGTTAACAAATACTCCAAAGCATCCGGCAGGTATTCCGACGTAGAATTGGTGTCGTTTCATCCCGTGCACCTTCTCGAAGCTCTCAAGATATTGGAAGACACCATCCAGTGGTCTGCGAGAAAAAGCATAGCGATGCTAGTGACAGCTGTAAAATTGTGAAGGAAAAGAATCGCGTAACGCGTTCCGTTCCCCTAGAATGATCGTCAATAGATTCAATTTCCGTGCTTTCGATGTGCTTTTGCTCCTAAGCGTTTGCCTTGTTCTCTACTTCTTTGACTTAGGACGTGCTCCATTCTTCGACAAACAGGAACCTCGTGAAGCGTTGGTGGTGTGGGAGATTAATCATTCGGGAAGCTGGATCTTGCCTTTGCGAAATGGCAACGAAATCCCGTCAAAGCCTCCCCTGTACCACTGGCTTGCCGCCCTTGTGTCGCAAGCGTTGAATCAAATGAATGAGTTTACGATCCGATTTCCTTCTGCGCTACTGGCGACCATCGGGGTTCTCCTGGTGTATTTAGCCGGCGCGGGCCGCTGGAGCCGAGCTGCCGGGCTAATTTCTGCAATGGTGTTGGCGACTAGCTATGAGTGGCGGCAGGCGGCCAAAGCCGCCCGAGTAGACATGACGCTGACCTTTGCCCTGCTCTGTGCATTTCTCTATTTCTTGCACCTGTATCGTCACCGAGGAGGGCGAATGAAATGGATGATCTTGGGAATTTTCCTCGGACTTGCGACGGTCGCCAAAGGTCCTCTTGGGATCGTGGTGCCGTGCTTCGCATTCTCAATTTTTCTCTGTCTGCAACGAGATACCGCTTTTGTCAAAAAAATAAATTTGTTGGTTCTTATCTGCACTTGGGCCGTATTGGCAGGGTCATGGTACGCATTAGCGCTATGGCAAGGTGGTGGAGAGTTTTTGGATGTGGTGATTAAAGAAAATTTCTCCATGGTCATCGGACAAGATGCTGGTCATCCGCACGGATTTTTTTGGTATGTTCCGGCTTTTTTTCAGAACGCGGCTCCGTGGAGCCTATTTATTTTTCCAATCGCGATTTGGCTTTATAAGTCTCGCCGCCAACTGGCCCAAGACGACACTCTTTATTTTGTGGTTTGGTTCTTAGCTGTGTTTGTCTTCTTTTCCGCCTTCACGCAGAAGCGCTCCGTGTACATTCTTGGCAGTTATCCAGCGTTCGCGCTTCTGTTTGGAGGCTGGTTTCAAAAATTAAACAGAGCGGAATCGGCCTCCGGGCGCTTTCTCGCGAAGGCCGCGGGGTATCTGAGCGCGGCTGCCTTTCTTCTATTATCCGCTGTACTGCTGGTTCAGGTCGCGCAACCGGGGCTCGCAACGCTGATTGGCTCCGGTCTCCGTCCAAAAGATCAAGCCCAAATGCTGATTCTGGGTAAGTTGTTGTTGGAACATCGATCGATTGTTTATCTGTGGGCGGTGTTTTGTGGTTTGGGTGGAATTTTTCTGATCGTGGTTTTGACCAAGACAGCTTGGAGACCGTATTTCGCCTGTATGATCGGTCTTATGGTGGTCTCCATGGTGTTTGAGCAACGCTTCGATAACTATCTTGCCGAGCAGTATAGTTTTAAAGCGTTTATGCAGCGTGTGCTCGCTATTGTTAAAGATGACCCATTGTACTTCTATCGGGAAGGTGACTTCGGGGCGACGTTTTACGCTAATCAGCGTATCGCTATCTATGCGAAGCCGGTGCCAAAAGAATTGTCGCGATTCTATCTTCTATGCTGGGAAAGCGACTGGAGGGAGCTATCTGATAAAAATGGCTTGTCTCTGGAATATGCTAGTGACAGCACAGATCGCCAAAACCCGGCGCGAGGGCATCTGTATCTAATTAAAGGCCACTGATCGCAGCCCGCATTCTTTTTTCATCTCACTCTGAACACACATCCACACGGTGCCGAAGCAATCGCACCTAATCGCATTACGAATCGTCGCTCAGTTCAAAAGTTTATTTTTGCTTGGTATCAGCGGTCTTTGATTTTGCCTTCGGTGCAGTCTCCGTCTTTGCTTCGCGATATCCCGCTTTTTTGGCATCGTCTTCAGACATGAATTTGCCCCGTTTAGTTTTGCCGTAAAACTTGCCTTCTTTGTGGTAAATTTTGCTGGAGGAGTTAACCCACACCAGTCCCTTCGCTTTCGCGTCGGCAATCTCACTATCCGAGGGCGCGGCGGTGTCCGTGCTAGTCTTGGCGCTTGAGGATTTGGTCGTTTTTGCATCTTTCGTCGGGGCAGTCTGCGCTACCGAAAAACCCTGTAACGCTGGCCCGATAGAAAGCATTAAGCTCAAACCCAGGACGGCGATCGCTTTATTCATCCAGTTTGTCATTGTCTTCTCCTTTTTGAATTACACGAAGTTACAACAGCATCTCAGCATTCGGTAAAGGCCGATCATTATATACCAGAAAAAAACTCTATCGTTAACAGTGAAACACTAAACCCCGAGTCGGTAATTAGGTCGTTACAAATCGCGCAATAGGTTGGCTAATTCTAGCGGACTGGTTTGGACAGTGGCGAACTGGCCATCTGATTTGTATGGAAAGTTGATGCAATGCCACTGGCCACGTGCTGCTGGGAACTAGAGATAGTTCCTGTATTGCTCCAAGGCGATGCGAACCAGTTGACCCCGAGTGTGGACGCCGGTCTTTGAGAAAAGCTGCTGTAGGCTTGCCTTAACCGAGCTCTCAGAGACACCGATTCGCGCGGCGATCTCCTTGTTGCCGAGACCTTCGAAGACATACGAGAGAACCTGACGTTCCCGCTGGGTGAACCGGTCGCTTTGAGACTCTGGAAGTAGTGGCTCTGCGCTACCGTGCATGGTGGCCCGCAAAAGCTCTTGATCGAACCACACCTTTCCCGCCAAGACGTCATGGATCCCCTGAGTCAGCAAGGCTGCAGAATTATGTTTCATAAAGATCCCGGAGATGCCACAACGAATCAATTCGGCTGCTTCACGATCCTCGACTCCGGCGGTCACGACCAGGATTTTACCCTGAAAACCCTGCTCTTTCGCCAAACGCACGAATCGCGTGCCGTCGCGCTGACCTAGGTCGAAGTCCAGCAGTACTATGTCGATGTGCTGTTGCCGTAGAACTGCGAGCGCTTCCTTGATTGACCCGCATGCAATAACCTTAAACGCAAGTTCGGTTTTTAATAGCCGGACCACGCCCTCCCGAAACAGAGTGTGATCATCGATGAGGAGAATCTCAATCGTCTGCTCCTTCGACTCAGGCATTTATAACCTCCTTGCCAGTAAATAACGAAGGCAGGACTACCGCGAAGCAGCACCCCCGAGACCTGCGTTCATAAAGGAGTTCACCGCCAAAGCTGTGAATGATAGCACGGGATACGTAAAGGCCCAGACCCGAGGAGTCGGCGCCGCGTTGAAAGGGGCGAAACAGATTTTCAGGGGAGCTGATACCGACACCCGTGTCTGCAAAGCGAATAACGACTGTGCTTCCTTCATCGGAAGCACTTACGCACAGCCGTTTGGTCTCGGAGCACTGCATTGCACGTTGACTGTTTCTTGCAAGATTCAAGAAGACTTGAACCAGACCATAACGGTCGGCCCAAACCCGCGGCAAGGGATCCTGAATTTGCCAATCAATTTCCATTTCCGATTCGTGGTATGCACTCTCGATCAGAACTCGCAGTTCGTCGAGCACCGATGTCAACTCGACTGCGCCAGCGTTTTGCGTAGGGGAAACTTGTAGCTCCATTGCTGATATTTTCTCGAGACTGTGAATCAGCATACTCAAGGCCTGAAAGTCTTCGTTGTGTTGAAGCTCGCTAAGCCGGGAAAGATTCTTTTGTACTACGAGCACGGCACTGCACAGGTTTCGGACCTCATGGGCTACCGCGCTCATCAGGATACGGCTGTTCTTCAGCAAATGATCGAGACTCAAATCCTCCCGGCTGCGCAAATCCTCTGAGAGATCGACCACTATGGCCGCTAAGCGCGGGCCGGAGATGCTGGTGTAAGTAGAAAACCAAATGCCGGCCAGGAATGTTTCACCATTGCTCATTTGCCCCCTACACTGCAGCGTTGTCCGAAACTCTCTGGAAGGACGAGTATTAACAACGGTTTGCAACGCGGGCAGGTAAAAGCTGATTGCCTGACCTTGTATCGGCTGTGCCCCAGGGGCCAACAGCCGCTGAGCCGCCTCGTTGGCCAAGAGAATCTTCCCGTTCGAATCGATCGTGATGATCGCGGCTGGACTGCTCTCCACCAGCATGCCCAGCTGTTCCTCGGCGTCCTGTCGTAAGTCTATCTGGTCTTTAAGCTCTCCGACGTGTTTGAGGATCATACGGCGGTTCTGTAGGAGTTCTGAAATGAAGAGCCCGGTGCCAATAAACCCAGCTGAACTGAGTATTAAACGCACGAGCGCTTCATTCTCAGGCAGATCACTGAAGACCTCCTGAAGGAATGCGCATAGCAGAGAAACACCTATGATCTGTTGCCGCGATAAATAGCCTCCGACAATCATGATCGGAAATAGGTATAAGAACCCGAGAGAGATATATGGGGTGGTGAACCAGTCAGCTACTGCAATCGCTGTGACCAAGAGACCAGCGATGACCAGCAGCTTCTTGCGGTTAGCCGGTACGTAGATGGATGCCAAGTTCCACATGATTTTCAGTTGAATGTACTCCAATGCCTATCGGGAGCAAACCCTATCGTCAGCGACTGGCCAGAGATAGGCTCTTGTGGCCACAAGATCGGCATCAGCCGAAATTTACTTCTCCTCAACTATTTACACAACGAGTAAACCCAATCTCCATGAACCTGAGCGATAGGCGTCGACTTTGTACTCCTCGCCACGCTCGATCTGAATACCCTGATAATTCTCCTTCTTTTCGCCTCCGCTCTCTCCTTTCAAATCTTACGTGATTCCGGTTTTTTAGCGGTCGTCACCGTCGCGTCCGGCAGAGGCAGCCGCCGCGGGTTGCACCGGCACCAACACGCCCGTGATAATCCAGGCTCGCTGGCTTGGAGAGAAGCGAGGAGCCAACAACCCGTCGTTGATCTCCCGGGTTACCGCGAAGCGGTTGAATACCGTCGGAGGAAGAAACAATCGTTCATTGTTGTCAAAGCCGTCCGACGCCGTGTCGATATCACCTTCAACCGCGGAGATAATACCGTCCCCGTTCGTGTCCACTCGCGCGACCTCGGCAGCGTAGGCATCGAACAGGCGCCGCTGCAAGTTCTTGGTTCCAGGTTCAAACGAGGCCGGGCGTTCATACACATCCAAAAAGATCTCGTTGGCTAGACCGCTGGGGATGGTGCGCTGGCGAAATTCTCGTTGCTCGTCAATATCGGCGTCAAATTTATCCGGATCGCGTGGTAGGTTGGGGTTGTCACCGACCACCGCGGGGTCGTTTTTGATACCCCGAGGCCCGGAGCCGGGAACGATCGACTGGAGCTTACCAATCTCGCCATCGCTGAAGGCGTCCGGAATCTCGCCGAAACCATCCGGGAATCCGCCGGTAAACGGGAGCTCATAGAGAGGATGAATCCAGTTCGTCCCGAGGTAGTTGAACTCCCAGTAAGCGTGGGCGTCACTTTGCTGCAGGGAATTGTAGGCGCCCATGCTCAGATAGAGGGGCACGACGTTGGTCTGAACGTCCGGAAAATGATCGAATACACTTGGCAAGTGGACCGCCTTTCCGTCCACGGTAAAGGTGTGGCCGGGAACGTTGTTGCCGCTTCCCGTCTTTTTAAGGGCAGCAGCGTCGGCGTCGGTGATCGTGCCGAACTGCGCATGGCCGTCGGGACGTGAGGGCGCGACATTGGGCACAGGAAGGTCGTGGATCATCCAGCCTTCATACCAGCCGCTTTCGTTGTTGATTACGAACAATCCGGAAATGTCGGTGAAGATATCGATAAATGCCCGCGGGTCGTTAGGATCGGTAGGGAGACCGGGCTTGGGCTCCAGCACGACACGAACGGCGCCGATGGTAGGCAGGCCGCAGTTGGCGCCAGTGACCGTCAATTGTGCGGTATCATTGATACCGGGGATAAGTGTCGTGAAAACGTTCGGTTCAAACCCCGCTGTATCCAGCAGATAATACTGGAACAGTTGGCTGGCGCCATCGGCTTCAGCGTAAACTTGTAGTGGCAGGACGCTATGGGGTCGGTCTGCCAGTTGAGCGAGCCGATCCTTGAGAGGGCCCGGTAAATTAGCAACGTCGTCTCGGCCGGTGACGGTTGCTACGTCCTGGGCGGCATTCGGATTCGGATGGCATGGTGGCGGTGGTTGCTCGCCGTAGGCCGTATGCCGGGTTATGGTAACAAGACTAAGCGCCAACAGCGAGACACATAGGGTGAGGTTTGCCGGCTTGATTCCTATTTTCTCCCTTCCGTCAGTTGGCCTGATTCGATTCATGTTTTTCTCCTTTCCTTTAATGATAGAATTTATTTTCGAGCTAAAATATGACCAGTTTTTTTCAATGAGACAAAATTGAGGAGTGAAGCGAGTCACTTTTGAGTCTTGATCGTTCATTGTGTGAAAATCTGGCTGTTGGTGTAACGTGGAACGAGAGAAAAATTAGACAGCGCTTGATGCGGCCGGGACTGGTTGTAGAACCCGATGTAGCGGCCAATTTCTTCCCCTGCTGACAATTCATCGGGATAGTTTCCCACCAGATAGATCTCTTGCTGTTTAACCGTTCCATAAAACCGCTCGGTGATTGTGTTGTCGTTAAGATAAATGTTGCGGCAGTGGTAGCTGTTCTGTCTCTCTCGCCTACTGGGCCAGAATCTCGTGCTGGGATTGGCGCAGAGTGTGTTGCGAGCATGAATCATACTTATGTGAACATGCAGGACGAAGTCGATCGAGAAATCCTCAAGTCCTCGAACCCCGCAAAACGAGAGCTGAACGTTATACCACTGCCTCTTTGAAGCAAACTGAATTGTCATTGCCTGGCCAAAAGATACGCTGTTATGACCAAAAGATAGGCGCACAGCCCGAAGGATAGGATTTACTTCTCTTCCAGAACGATTTACACAATCTGAGTAAACCCAATCTCCACGAGCTCGAGCCGTAAGCTGCGGACTTTGTATCTGTGCCAAGTAGCTTTTGAAGGGCTGGGTCAAGGATCACGTTAAGAGAATAAAGATTTGAAGGAGGCCGAAATGTCAAAACAAGCAGCTGAACATCATATTCAAGCTGCCGAACATCACGAGCACGCAGCCCGCCATCATAAGGAGGCAGCTAAACACCATGAGGCCGGCAATCACGAAAAAGCCGCGCACCATGCGCATGTCGCACATGGACATCATCTACATGCAACTCATCATCACGAGGAAGCAGCGAAATACCACCTCGAACATCACGGCAAGAAATAGAATCTTCGCAAAACCGGCATCGGCGTAGCTAGAGACAACGCGCCTCATACGGCTAGCTCGTCGAGATTTGGACCGCAGGTGGAAGGGCCTACGGAGGGGAGATCTCTTTACCTTCTTCTCATTGCTCGTAGTGGCAGACTGATAATTACTTGTGGCAGCGTGACGGTTGACCGCCATGGAAATACAACAAATCCTACAAAGCAGCAGGGTTGGTATATCGAAAGCGATTGGTGTTGCGGTAGATATAGTTGGTAGTGAAGTACTTCTAGCTCGTCGTAGGGGGCATATTGCTGACAGTCTGCGAACCCGACAGGAAGCGTCACCAACAAAAACACAATCCCTTTTTCATTGAATCGTCTTCCTTCGGGATAATATATCGCCCGTTGCGCAGTAAGTATGCTGCAACCACAATAGGCGCCTTACTTATTCTCCCGCATACCTCGTGTCCAGTTAAAAAGAATATCGCGATAAACATATCCTAAAAAGATCGCCACGACGGAAATAACAGCAACAATCACGGCCATGGAATATTGGTGACTCCTTATGCTCGCTCCCTGGAGGGTAAGAAGATAGGTGCCAGGCATTCGACCAAGAGTCGATATAATCAAGAATGTGCCGAGTTCCATCCGACTCATGCCAAGGACATAACACAGATAATCTTTCGGGAAACCAGGAAGGAGAAAAAGCAGGAAACAAGTCGTTACTCCTATGTTGGTTGTGACGAAGTTAAATTTCGCGATGATTTCTTTTTTAATCAGTCTCTCTACGAACGGCCTCCCCAAGCCGTTAGCAAGCTCAAAGGCCACCCAAGAGCCCAGTGTGAGCCCGAGTGTCGAAAGGAGAAACCCGAACGCGTTTCCGTAGAGATACCCTCCAACCACTCCCGTCAACTCTCCGGGTATGGGCGCAATTACAACCTGTAACGCCTGGAGCAGTGTAAAGACCGCAGCAGAATAAGGTCCAAATGAAACGAGGAATCTCCTGAGCCTCTGTTTGCTTGAATAAAATTCTCCTACATCCCCCAATTCCCGCCACGGAGGCCCTGTCGGATTAAATGGTTGAGGGCCATAGCGGCTGACTAACACAATCAGAAGAATAAAAATCCCAAGAATTGCCCCTTTGACCAAAAGCTTGCGCTGAGTAGCCGCCATTAGAATCAATGCATGGATAATTTGGCCTAAAGCAAGACTTGGTATGAATGCTTTACTAGCTTTTGGCGAAGACCATAAGAGAGGTAGTCATGGTTCTTCTTTGATAGCAATGCTTTTAGCCCGTTTACTCCCAGGAACTTCAGACATGATCCGGTTTAGCTCTTCTTGAACTGAGGAAAAGGATTCTGAAGGCGCCCACGGCTCTTCGTCCGCTACCTTCTCCTCCCTGATTACTTGACCATCTTTAAAGTAGTAACGAGCACTAATCCGGCCATTAAAATTTAGATCCTCGTCCTGTCGCACAAGCTTTCCGTCTTTATAAAAAGCCCAGACGTCCACATGGCGATCTCTGTTGGTGTCCGCCTCGTTTCGCACCACTTGTTCGTTTTCGTAGAAGATCCTCAGGTCAAAATAGCCATCACCGTCCGTGTCCTTCTCCTCCCGAATCAGGCTGCCGTCTTTGAAAAGATAAAGGGTGTCAAGCTTCCCACTTCCTTTGCTGTCCATTAAGCGCTTCACTAACTGCCCATGGGAAAAAGCCTCAACCAGATCTCTCCGACCCTGAGCGCGACTCTCCTCCTCTCTGAGTACAACTTCGCCGTTTCTGAAATAGAGCATTCTATTGGGCCTTCCATCCCCATTCAGATCCTCTTCCTGCCTGACTAGCTGAGCTTCCTCGTAATACCCCCAGAGATCTATCCTCCCGCTATGTTTGCGATCGACCTCTTTCCTGACGAGTTGGCCGTTCTCAAAGTAGGAGAAGGTATCCATTTTCCGATTTCCTTTGGTATCCTCTTCAATCCGGCTGATCTTTCCCTCTAAAAAATGGGTGATGCGGTCCACGTCGCTATTCCCCTTGGTGTCCTCCTCTTTTCGCAGGAGCTGGCGGTTTTTATAGAATTCCCAAAGATGAGGCTTCCCATCGCCCTTGGTATCTACCTCCTTACGCTCGATTTCTTCTTGGTCATTGAAATAAAGCCATGCGTTAATCCGACCGTCTTGGTTAC
>WNGI01006581.1_pt1 | contig 12460 bp, 16 predicted proteins | sample 5400621 | NCBI WGS metagenome assembly WNGI01 (sample SAMN13153374, study PRJNA577476) | soil metagenome | isolation source: 20 cm soil or saprolite under Garry oak tree replicate 1 | place: USA:California | collected 2016-06-15 | reverse complement strand
GTAGAGGCTCTCCGCGTAGATCTCCGGCACCTCGTTGACGAGCAAGAACTGCGAGAACCCCCGCACCGCCTTCTGCAGCAGATCCTTCTTGCGTGCCGCGTCGCCGGGCAGCTGCGCCCCCTGATACCGCACCCACGCGAGATGGTACGTCGCGACCAGCGCCATGATCTCCGGCTCTCGCCAGCGGCTGCTCCGGTAGAGCTCCTCGAGGTCGCCGTCGCGGTCCATGACCTCCTGCCGCATCTGGTCGAGCCGCTCCTGCAGCTCGTCTCCCAGCGCGGCGAGCTCCCGCTCGATCTCCGGCCACATCCCCGCCGCCCGCTCCTTCTCCCCCCGCTCCAGCACCTCGTAGAACGCCTTCGTCCGCTGCTGAATCCGATCGAGCTCCGCCTGATGCTCTCCCGCCGACCACGGCTTCGCCGCCCGCGCACTCATCCCGTCGGCGGCGACGGAGGATGCTGAGAAGGTGAGGAGCGCGGCGATCGCGATCACGCATAAAGCGCCGGGGTTCGCGGTGGCGTCCGACCGAGGCGGGAGCTGGCCACGCCGCGCAGGGCGGGAAGGGGCCGCCTCCGCGGCGAGCCCGCAGGTCCCGCGCGCGCGTGCGGCCGGCGGGGGGACGCTTCGGCCTACGAGGCGCGCGTGGACCGAGGACCGCGAGCCGAGGGGGCGGCCCCTTCCCGCCTCCCCGCCACGACGCCGCTGACCCCACCTCACTCCGACGCCAGCGCGAACCCCGTCGCCCCAGCCTCTTTAGCGAGGCCCAGCACCCGCACGACCTCTCCGAGGATCACCTGCTTGTCGCCGGCGAGAATCACCACCTTGTCCTGCGTGCGCCCGAGCGTGTCCCGCAGCACGCTCGCGATCGTCGCGTCGTCACCCGCGACCGGCCGCTCGTTCACGTAGATCTCGCGCGACGGCGTGATGGTCACGAGCACGCCCTTCGCCTCCTCCTCGTTCTGCGCGGCCTTGGGCAGGTCGACGTCGGCCGCCGGCTTCACCATGGCCGAGGTGGTGATCATGAAGATGATGAGCAGCACCAGGAAGACGTCGGTCAGCGGCGTGACGTTGATCTCGGCGACGATGTGACCGCGGGTGTGCGCCTTACCGAAGAACGCCATGCGTCCTCCGCGACGTGGCCACCGCCTCGAGCACGCGCGCGCTGCCGATGCGGAGCGCGGCGTCGATGCGCTCGACGCGCGCCTGGAAGTAGTTGTAGCAGACGACCGCGATGATGCCGACCGCGAGGCCGAGCGCGGTGGCGATGAGCGCCTCGGAGATGCCGCCCGCCACCACGCCGAACCCGCCGGTGCCGGCGATCGCCATCGTGTGGAAGGCGCGGATGATGCCCATGACCGTGCCGAAGAGGCCGATGAACGGCGCCGCGGAGCCGATCGTCCCGAGCATCCAGAGGTACGCGCCACAGCCCTGCACCGCCTCGAACTGCCGCTCGTCGGCGACCCACTCGAGCTCCGTGAGCGGCGCGTCGGGCGACGCGGCGAGCAGCTCCGAGTAGACGCGCCGCGCGGGGCACGCCTGGTGCCGCGCGACGAGGTCGATCGCGCCCTTCAGATCGCCGCGCGCGAGCACCGGCACGACCTGCGCAGTGAGCGACACGGTCGACGACAGCGTGCCGCGCAGGCTCCACAGCCGCTCGAGTACGATGCCGAAGACGGCGATCGAGCAGGCGAGCAGCGGGTAGGTCGAGATCGCGCCCTGCTGGATCAGCTGGACGAGGTCCAGGTTCACGTTCTCCATTCGTTTCCGGCTCCTTCCGTACGCTTACATACCGCGGGCGATGCGCGCCACGTCCTTCTCCCACTGCGGGCCGAAGGCGAGGACGAGGAGGTGGCGCACGAGGGCGGTGTCCTGCCCGAGCGTCAAGAGCTCGCCGCCGCCCTGATGCGCGATCTCGCCGAAGCTGTCGGTCAGCTCCTTGTAGAACTCCGGCAGCGGCGAGACCTGCTTCAGCTCCTCGCCGTAGAGCCAGCGGTGCATCATCCGCTCGTGCTCCTCGTGCAGCCGCAGGCTCACGTCGATCGTGCTGATGACGCCCCCCTTGGCGTGCCACTCGGCCACCAGCTTGCGGATCGTCGGCACGTCCTCCGCGTGCGGCGGCGAGCCGCCGACGATGATGATCACGCGCTTCGCGTCGGCCCGCCACTTCATCTGGCGCATCGCGGTCTCGAGACCGGCCCGGACCGCCTCCGGCCAGTCGCCGCCGCCCTCGGCGACGAGGCCGTTGAAGAACGCCTGCACCTTCTTCACGTTGAACGTGAGGTCGGTCCACCGGACGACGAAGTCCTCGCTCTCGCGAGGCCCGGTCGTGCCCTTCGCCTCATCACGGTCGCGGTAGGCGACCGCGCCGACGCGTGCCGTCGGCACGAGACGCTGGAGCGTGGCCGCCAGGTCGTCCATGCGCCGCTTCAGGTCGTCGATGATGCTCTGCATGCTGCCGGTCGAGTCGACGACGATCGCGACGTCGACGCCCACCTTCCGCAACCCGCCGACGTACTTCCCGAACGCCGAGCCGAGCGACCAGCCCGCGCCGCCGCCGCCCCCGGTGCCGAATCCGCCGACGCCGGCGCCCGCCGAGGCGAAGCGCGCGCCGAGATCGACGCCCGACCCGAGCGGCCGCGCGGGACGCGCGAAGTGCACGACCGGCGTCGTCGGGTGCGCGGGCGCCTCGTGCGCGATCGCGACCGCCTCGGGACGCGTGGGCGCGAGCGCCTCCTTCAGCGCCTTGTCGGCGGCCGGGTCGGTCGGCGGAACCGGCTCGGGCACGTCCTGGAGCGAGAAGATCTCCCGCCGGCGGCCCTCGCCGAGGCCGGCGCCGCCTCCGGAGCCGACGCCGAAGCCGGGCCCGACGCCGAGCCCGAGCCCGCTGCCGATCCCCATCACGTCGAAGAAGACGAGCAGGGCGAACAGGCCATGTGCGAGCGCCGAGACGCCGATGGCGGCCACGAGCCGGCGCGCGCGAGGCGCAGTGGCATCGTCCACGATCACCATCGGAGCCGTGCGCGGAGCGCTCGCGCCTGCACGCGGCTGAGCGCCACCTGACTGTGCGCCGCATCGCGCATGACGAGCCGGTAGCGGCCGCCGAACCACGGCTGGATCTCCTGCACGTGCTTCAGGTTCACCAGACTCGACTTGAAACTTCACGCCGCAGCGCGGCGCGGGCGGAACTTCGGCAGGGTCACCTCGGGCGCGACGTCCTCGAACACCACCTCGACCGGCAGGCCGATCGCGACGTCGGCGGTCGGGCAGTCGACGAGGTTCGAGAGCACCCGGGCGCCCTCCTCGAGCTCGACGACCACGATCGCGTACGGCACCGCGTCGGCGAAGGCCGGGTGGTAGACCTGGTGCATGATCGCGAAGCTGAAGACCTGTCCGTGCCCGGAGACGCGCTCCCAACCGGCGTCGCGCGACAGGCATCGGCTGCACAGCTCGCGCGCCGGGAAACGACGGGTGCCGCAGCCGCGGCAGCGCTGCACCATGAGCTCGTGGCGGCGCGCGGCCTCCCAGAAGGGCGCCATCTCCGGCGTGATCTGGGGAAGCGGCTTCGGGACCGCGCTCACGACGGGAGCCTCGAGAGGATGAGCGTCGAGTGCGTCGACAGGATGCCGCCGTTGCCGGAGACTAGCGCGACGTCGTGCCGCGGGACCTGGCGCGCGCCTCCGTCGCCACGGAGCTGGATGACCGCCTCGGACACCGGCGTCATGCCCCACATGTAGAAGCTCGCGAGCTGTCCGCCGCCCGTGTTGACGGCGACGCGGCCGCCGGGACCCGTCACCTGCTCGGCCGCGAACGGCCCACCTTCTCCCTTCGCGCAGAAGCCGTAGTCCTCGAGGGTGACGATCACGGTGAAGGTGTAGCAGTCGTAGAGCTCGACCACGTCGACGTCGCGGAGCGTGATCTCCGCCATGCGGAAGGCCGGCTCCCTCGCGAGCACCGCGCCCGAGGTGAGCGTGTCGGCGGGATCACCGCCGAGGTGTCCCTGGCCCATTCCCCAGAGATAGACCGGGGGACGGCGAAGGTTCCGAGCGCGCTCGGCGCCGGTCACGATCACCGCGAGGCCGCCGTTCGAGACGAGACAGCAGTCGAAGAGATGGAACGGCTCGACGATCCAGCGCGAGCGCTGGTAGTCGTCGAGGGTGAGCGGCTGATCCCGGAGCTGCGCCGCCGGATTGAGCGTCGCCCAGCGGCGCTGTCCGACCGCCACCGCGCCGAGGTGGTCCTGGCTCGTCCCGTAGCGGTGCATGTGGCGCCGGGCGACGAGCGCGTACATGGCGTTCACGCCGAAGAAGCCGTAGGCCTGCTCCCAGCCGCGCGCAAAGCCGTAGGCGCTGGCGGCCGACGCGCGGTCGCCCTTGGGCGCGGGCGGCTTGAGCGGCATGTCGGAGAACACGCAGACGACGGTGGTCGCGAGCCCGGCGGCGATCGCCTGGCTCGCGTGCTGGATCATCGCGCAGGCGGTCGCACCGCCGAGATTCATGGTGGCCGACAAGCGGAGATTCCGCAGCCCCATCGCCTGCTGGAGCTGGAACGACCCCATGCCGAGATCGGCCCAGGCGAGCCCCGGGTTCAGGAGGAGCCCGTCGATGTCCTCGCGCGCCAGGCCGGCGTCGTCGAGCGCGAGCTTCACGGCGTCCACCGCGAAGCCGAGTGCGCCGGTGTGAAACACCTTGCCCTGGGGCGTGATGCCGAGCCCCACGATCGCGGCCGCGCCGCGCAGCGGATCCGCCGGCATGCCGGGGCCTATAGCACAGCTCGCCGGGTGGCGGCCTCGAACCGGCGCGACTCGCCGTGCCGGAGTATGGCGACGCGGTCGGTGAGGCCGCGCTCGCGGGCCAGCTCCGCGAGCCACGTGATCGGCTCGTCGATCGGCTCGTAGGACACCACGAACGTGCCCCAGTGGATCGGCACCATGTGCACGCGCAGCGCATCTTCCGGATTCATGTGGACCCGGCGGAACGACGGCGGGCTGTAGGCCCCGATCCCCAGGATCTTCGAGGGCCGGTAGGTATCGGCGTCGGCCAAGCTAGCGGAGCAGGATCAGGAAGTGCCGCCGGAGCAGGTTGGCCTGGTCCTGGATGGACTCGCTGCGCCGGCCCGCCTTGAGCACGTCGAACAGCTCGCGGTCGCCCGCTTCCTTGCGCGCTGCGACGTCGTCGTGGAGGGCGTCGAGCAGCTCGTGGATGACGCGAGGGATCTCGCGCTGCGGAATCACCAGGTCGCCGCGACCGAGCGTGCCGTTCCAGTTGGAAGCGTATGGTCGGAGTACGTTCAGAATGCGTTCGGTGATGCTGCGATCGCTTCGCGCCCCGACCACGCCGCGGAGGATAGCCAGCGCATCCGTCGGGTGCAAGGTCATTTCCGCGAAACTCTCTTGCGACCGTTTGGACGAGCGGCTACGCTCGTCCCGCGAGGAGGACGGGCATGGTCAGCACCTTCCAACCGACGACGCCCTCGGCGGCCGTCGAGGGGCTTCCACAGGTGTTCGACCCGGCGGAGGCCGCAGGTGTCGAAGCCGTCGTCCTCTTCGATCTCTCCGGGCGCGAGCCTGGCCAGTGGACGGTCGTCATCAAGGACAACGAGTGCCGCGTGCTGACCGGGCGGACCATCGAGCCAACGGTCACGCTGACGATGGACTCGGACCTCTGGCTCGCCATCGCGCGCGGCGAGAAGAGCGGCCGCGACGCGTTCATGAACGGCGAGTATCAGGTGACCGGTGACGTCGCCTTCATGATGCGCTTCGGCAAGATCTTCCCGGTCCGCTGAGGTCTCGGCCGGATCAGCCGCCGGCTTCGGCGAGCTGCAGAAGCTCGGGCGGCAGAATCGGGACCCGCACCTTCTTGGCGTTCAGCTGATGGCGGACGTGCTCGGGGTCGATCTCGAACGCCTCGCAGATGCGCTCGAACGCGAACGGCCACGACGTGTCCGGCGAGCTGACCCACTCGCGAGCCTCGCGTCCCGCCCGGCTCCGCGGGCACTTGCGCAGCACGTTGAGGGCGTCCTCGAGGACCGCCGCCATCAGCCGGAGCTCCCCGACGTGACGCGTCCATGCCCGCCGGTGCGGGACGTCCAGGATGAGCTCTCCGAGCGCGTCGGTCGCCTGATCGCCCGGCACCAGGACAGAAAGGCTTGGGGTGCTCATGCGGCTCTGTGTGTGCATGGGCCGTGCCGACGCGGAGGGCCTCCCGGCGCCGAGGTCGGTGGCGTGATGCGTCCGGAGGGCGACAACGTGATGGACAGGTGTCGAAACATCCGACGCGCCGCCTTGACACGGTGCGACGGCGACCCGTAGTTCTCGCGCCGTGCAGTGCTTCATGTTCCACCTGATGCCGTGGCCGCATCTGCCGGAGTCGTACGCGGGCCCGGCCTGGGTGAAGTGTCCGAACGCGTTCTACGACGGCCGCCGCGGCCATGCCCTGTACAACCGCTACCTCGACGAGCTCGTCCGGGCCGAGGCCCTCGGCTTCGACGGTGTCTGCGTCAACGAGCACCACGCCAATGCGTACGGCAACATGCCGTCGCCGAATCTGATCGCGTCGATCCTCGCCCGCCAGACGGAGCGGATGCGGATTGCGGTCGTGGGCAATGCCCTCCCGCTCTACAATCCGCCGCTCCGCGTCGCGGAAGAGTACGCGATGATCGACTGCATCTCGGGGGGGCGGCTGATCGCCGGCATGGTGGTGGGGGGTGGGCCCGAGTACTACTCGAACGGCATCAATCCGGCCGAGGCGCGCGAGCGCTTCAGCGAGGCGCTCGACCTGATCGTCCGCTGCTGGACGGAGCCCGGCCCCTTCGTCCACACGGGCAAGCACTACAAGCTGCGCTACGTGAACCCGTGGCCCACGCCGGTGCAGAAGCCGCATCCGCCCATCTGGATCCCGGGCGCGGGAAGCTACGAGACGATGGACTTCGTCGCCCGGCGGCGCTGGGCGTACATGGGGATCCCGTACTTCCACAAGCGGATATTCAAGAGGAACTTCGACTATTTCCGCGAGGCGTGTGCGAAGGAGGGTTACGCCGCGTCGCCGGAGCAGATGGGCTGGCTCGTACCCGTGTACGTCGCCGAAACCGACGCCCGGGCCCGCGCCGAGTTCGAGCCGCATCTCTGGTACTTCGCGCGGAAGCTGCTTCCCGGCATCAACGTGAGCCCGCCCGGCTACACCTCGCCCCGCTCCGCGCTGAAGATGCTCGGTGCCTTCGGTGACTTCATGCTGAACGTCGGCTCCTGGGACGAGATCGTCGACGGGGCATATGCCATCGTCGGTAGCCCGGCCACGGTGCGGACGCAGATGGCCGAGATGATCCACTGGCTCGGCGTGGGCAACGTCCTCACGCTCCTCCAGCTCGGTACCCTGCCGGCCGATTTGACGCGCCGCAACATGGAGCTGTTCGCGACCGAGGTGCTGCCGCACCTCCGGAACGAGATCGGCCCGCGCGCCGCGGCCAGCTGATGCCCGCGCGTCGGATCGTCCAGGTTGCGGGGAAGGACGTCCGCCTCCTGACGGGCGGCGACGGGCCGCCGCTCCTCTATCTGCACGCGGTCGGGGCGGACGTCGACTGGCTCGAGATCCACGACCGGCTCGCTCGCCACTTCACCGTGCATCTGCCGGCGCACCCCGGTTTCGCGGAGTCGACGGGGATCGAGCAGGTCGACGGGATCGCCGATGTCGTCCTGCACTACGTCGACCTGCTCGGCGTCCTCGGCCTGCGCGCGGTGCCGGTGGTCGGCGCGTCGTTCGGCGGCTGGATCGCGGCGGAGATCGCCGCGCTCTATCCGGAGCGCGTCGAGCGGCTCGTCCTGGTGGACGCCCTCGGGCTCTGGATCGACGCCGCGCCGATCGGGGAGCTCTTCGGGTCGACGCCGCCGGAACTCGCCGAGGTGCTCTTCCACGACCAGGACCATCCCCTCGCGCAGATGCTGCGTGCCATGACGTCGATCGCGGACGTGCCCGAGGACTTCGCTCACGCGCAGCTGAAGGCGCTCGAAGCGGCTGCAAAGGTCGGATGGAACCCGTACATGCACGACCCGAAGCTCGAGGTGCGGCTCCGCCGTGTGACGGCGCCGACGCTCGTGGTGTGGGGACGGGAGGACCGTCTCGTCCCGCTGGTCTACGGCGAGCGCTACCGCGACCGCATCCCCGGGGCAGGGCTCGAAGTCCTGCCCCGCTGCGGGCACCTGCCGGCGATCGAGCGCCCCGCGGAGCTCGCCGAGGTCGCGCTCGATTTTCTCGCGCAGACGTAGCGGTCGGCTCACACCGCTTGCGCGCGACGTCCCCAGCCGCGCGCCTCCTCGAGGAGGGCACGCACCTCGTCGTCGGTGGTGGCCGAGAAGTCCTCGTACCAGAGACCGACGGCATGGAAGGGCTCGGGGGTCGTTAGACACACCACCTCGTCGGCCTCGTGTGCGAGGAGCTCGCACGTGTCGGCGGCCGCCGCCGGCACCGCGACGACGACTGCTGCGGCGTCGAGCCGACGCACGCCGGCGGCGGCGGCGCGCATCGTCGCGCCGGTGGCGAGGCCGTCGTCGACGAGGATGACGGTCCGGCCGGCTACGTCCGGAGATGACCGGTCGCCGCGGTACGCGCGCTCGCGGCGGGCGAGCTCGTGCTCCTCGCGGAGCGTGACCGTCTCGACGTCGCACTCGGACACGCGGGCCATGGCGACCACGTCCTCGTTCAGCATGCGCACGCCGCCCGACGCGATGGCGCCCATGGCGAGCTCCTCGTGTCCGGGGACGCCGAGCTTTCGCACGACGAACACGTCGAGCGGCACGCGAAGCCGCTTGGCGACTTCGAAGGCGACGGGGACGCCGCCCCGCGGAAGACCGAGGACGATGACGTCCGGCCGGTCCGCACAGGCGCGCAGCCGCTCGCCGAGCAGACGCCCGGCATGGGCACGATCCCGAAACCGCGTCACGCGAGGCCAGCGTGTGGCCCTCGTGTTTCGTGGATCAATACCGGGAGACTCGCTGCCCCCGGAGCGCCAGCGCTCCATTGTCCCCGCCCAGAACTCCCGGAGCGTCGTCCGCGACGCCGGGTCAGAGGCTCTTCCCGTCGAATGGCGTGGCCGTGAGCGCGCCGACGTCGACCCCGCCGCCCATGCACCGTCCGTATCATGCGACGTCGGTGGCGCCATCTCACCTGACTCTTGATCCGTGAGGCGCCGGCAGGCAGGAGGACGTCATGTCTAGCGAGCAGCTCGTGGCGCACGGCACGGTGCGCGGTGTCTTCTTCAGCCTCGGGACCACTCCGAGCCACGACCCGCGGCTCGATTGTGCCAAGGCCATCATCGACCTCTTCAATGGCGCGCAGAAAACCGCGCACGTCGCGATCTTCACCCTGACGGAGCGACACATCGTGGACGCGATGATCGCCGCTCGGAACCGCGGCGTCGCGGTCGAGGTCGTGGCCGACGCGCAGCAGAGCCGGAGCCCGAGCAATCCCGTACAGAAGCAGGTGATCGCGAAGCTCCAGCAGGCGGGCGTCGCAGTGCGCCTCGCCGTGAAGCAGACGGCGCTGATGCACAACAAGGTGGCGATCTTCGACGGGCGTACGGTGTGTACCGGCAGCTTCAACTGGACCAACGCCGCGGAGAAGCGGAACGACGAGAACCTGCTGATCGTCGACGGCACACAGGTGGCGAATGCCTACGAGAAGTTCGTTTTCCAGCGGATCCTCGCGAAGGAGACGCTGGTGGAACCCGACTGACGGCGGAGGACGGCGATGGCGATGAAACGGGGAGCGAGGCGCATGGAGACGGGCTCGGGCCGCGGCTACGGCTGGATCCCCGACCTCCCGGATCACCGCGATTTCCTCTACGGCGCCGTGCGCAGGTTGCCGGCCCGGCTGCCGCGGTCCGTCGACCTGCGCCGCGGCTGCTCGCCGGTCGAGGATCAGGGGCAGCTCGGGAGCTGCACGGGCAACGCGCTGGCCGGCGCGGTGGAGTTCCTCGAAAAGCGCGACGGGATCCCGCTCGTGAACGTCAGCCGGCTCTTCATCTACTACAACGAGCGGGTGATCGAGCACACCGTCGCCGACGACGCGGGCGCCATGATCCGCGACGGGATCAAGACGCTCGTCAAGCAGGGCACGTGTTCGGAGAAGCGGTGGCCGTACGTGATCGCGCGGTTTGCGGTGAAGCCGTCGGCGGCCTGCTACCGGGAGGCGGCGGACCATCAGGTGACGGCGTACGCCCGCTTGCAGACGCTCGTCGCGATGCGGGCGTGTCTGGCCGACGGGTATCCGTTCGTGTTCGGGTTCACCGTCTACGAGAGCTTCGAGTCCGAGCGGGTCGCGGCGACCGGCATCGTGCCGATGCCCCGTCCACGGGAGAAGGTGCTCGGCGGCCACGCGGTCCTGGCGGTCGGCTACGACGACGCGAAGAAGCGGTTCCTGGTGCGCAACTCGTGGGGCACCGGCTGGGGCATGAAGGGCTACTTCACGATGCCCTACGACTACCTCGCGAGCCGCGACCTGTCGGACGACTTCTGGACGATCCGCCGCCAGGAAGGCTTCTAGCCCGAGCCGGACGCCGCCGTGCTCGGCCACGGGCGGATCGGCGTGCGGAGGAGGCGCTCGCGGCTCCGGACGGTGAGCGACCCGCGCAGCACGTGGAGCGCCTCGAGCGTCCGGTCGCGGTCGAGCCGGACGCGTTGCAGCTCCGCATCCGAGGCGAGCGCCGCGGCCCGCGTCTCCGCGAGCTCGTCGCCGAGACGGTGGAACGCCTCGTCGAGCCGTCGCGTCTCGGCGCGTGACACCTCCTCGTCGGCGCGCGCCCGATCGCGCTCGGCGGCGAGCCGCACGTGCTCGCTCCGCGCCCGGTACCGCTCGCGCAGCTCGATCGCCCCGATCTGCTGCTTCAGGAAGGGGCCGAGCCAGCCAAGATAGTCCGAAGCCGCGCGGCACTCCTCCACAGGGTCCGCGGCTGGCGCCGCTGCGTGCTCCGCCAGCACCTCCCGGTAGATGTCGAGCAGCTCGTCCACCGCGGATTCGAGCGCTCCCTCGCCGCGGAGGCGGGCGCTGACGGCGGCGGCGTCGGCGGCATCGTAGCCGGCGAGCTCGCGACAGAGCGTCTCTGGTGAAACCGGCTCGCGGCTCGCTCGGATCCCGAAGTTCAGACGACGGAGGCGGTCGAAGTTGGCGCTGGTGACGAGCGGTCCGACGCCGTTCGCGTCGCAGAGGACCACCGCGGCCCCGACGGCCATCGCTTCGAGCGCCGATCGCCCCTTGGCGAACACGACGTCGTATTGACCGATGACGTCCTCGGGGCGCGGCACGGCCGTTCCCGCCTCGATGCCGAGCGCGTCGACGCTGATGCCCGCCTGCGCGCAGGCCGCGCGCACCGCGGGAAGATGCGTGTGCTCGGAGGCGGCGTTGCTGAAGACGAGCGCACGCCGCGGCCGGACGGGGAGCGGATCGCGCGGCGCGAAGCGCGCGAGGTCGACGGCGTTCAGCAGCACGCGGACCTGGGTTTCGGGAACGCCGTGCTCGCAGACGAGCCGGTCGCGGCACGTGTCGTCGACGGCGACGTAGCGACGGATGCGCGGGAAGCGCGGCGGCGCCTCCTGCCACGGCGTCCATCCATGACAGACGTACACCGCCGGTATGCCCGGGAAGCGCAGGAGCGCGGCCATGGTCTCGAGGTGGTGCTGGCCGTGGATCAGGTCGAGCGGCACGCCGACCGCATCGAGCCGGTCGACGACGGGGATCGTCTGCCGGCGCAGCTCCTCGGCCACGGCGCCGAGATCGGGGCTGAACGCGATGGGCGTGTGGCCGCGCGCGAGCAGCGCGGTCGCCACGTCGCGTACCCAGAGCTCCGACCCCGCGTGCGCCGCGAGTGCGTTGTTGGTGATCAGGACGCGGAGGCCGCCCACGGCTCCTCCTCGACCGCCGACCGCCAGACGGCCGCGGCGAGTGGCGCGAAATGCTCCCGGTAGCGGAGCACTTCGGCGTACTGACCGTCGGCCACCTGGCTCGCGCCGTAGCGCTCGTAGAAGGGCGGATCCCCCGGCGGGACCGTGCAGGGCGACTCCCCGAGCCGGCGCAACCGCTCCACGCGGAACCCCTCGGTTCCGTACAGCGCGAGGGCACGCTCCACCTCGTTCCCGAGTCCCACGTAGGCCCTCGCCGCCGCGAGCTTCCGCGCGAGCGCGGCGTCGTCGAGGTCGAGCCGCGCGGATCCGCGTCGCGCTCGGGAAGCGTTCGGCGCCGCCGCGAGCGGGAAGTCGAGCTGCGTCACACGGACGCCCGATCGCCGCGCCTGCAATACAGCCGCGCTCACCAGCACATGACAGAGGTCGAGCGCCGGGTTGTAGCCCTCGAGCGCATCGGCGACGACGTAGTCGACACGATGGCCGAGGATCGCCGCCGCGAGCTCGTCGACCAGACGAAGTGCGCGCGCCGCGTCGCGCGCCACGATCATGGCGTAGAGCGCGCGGTCGGTGAGA
>WNGI01010071.1_pt1 | contig 12464 bp, 9 predicted proteins | sample 5400621 | NCBI WGS metagenome assembly WNGI01 (sample SAMN13153374, study PRJNA577476) | soil metagenome | isolation source: 20 cm soil or saprolite under Garry oak tree replicate 1 | place: USA:California | collected 2016-06-15 | reverse complement strand
ATACACGACGCCTTTACGGATGTGATGGTCGCTTGAAGATCCTTATCGAACCGCTTCCCGCCGCTGAACGCGATGGCAATCTCCTCACCGAAATTGGGCGGCGACTCAGCAACAGACTGCTTTGCCGAATACGCACCTGCTTTGAAGGCGAAGCCCTCGGCTCTGATTTGTTGCCCCCGGACATTCTTGTGACCGAACGCCCCGGCGTTCTTGTCGAGATGCTGCCGCTTCCCGTTCGCTTATTACTTTTCGGCGTCGGGCCAGAGATCGAACCGCTTACTCAGCTAAGTGTAAATCTCGGATGGGTCGTCGAACATTTCGCGCATCCTTCCACACTCGACGAGCATTTTCGAGCGGATGCGCAGACCGCAGCGCTTGTAATGAATCATAACTTCGGCCGTGATCTCCTCGCACTCGATCGGCTTCTCTCCTTGCAACTTCGATATGTCGGATTACTGGGGCCGAGAAAACGTCATGCGGAATTGCTGGCACGACTCAGCGAGTATCGACCACTCGATTTTACCGCGAGCATGAAAAACTTTTTCGCGCCGGCAGGGCTCGATATCGGCAGCGAAGCACCGGAGGAAATCGCGCTCGCGATTGCCTCCGAAGTCGCGGCGGTATTGTCCAATCGGATGGGCGGTTTCCTGCGTGAACGCAGGAGTGACCCTCATACAATCACAACGGCTGCAAGCGGAGAGGCGGCGTAGTGATTTGATGAGCGTGGCCGCTGTCGTTCTTGCTGCTGGAGGTTCTGCTCGCTTCGGAAAACCGAAGCAGTTCGTCCTCTTTCAGGGCGAAACATTCATTAGGCGCATTGTAGCAGCTGCGATCGAAGCCGGCTGCGCGCCAGTTGTGGTCGTTGCTGCCGAGGATTCGGCCCGAATCACATCGGAGTTGACGCAGTTTACGGTTACGATTGCGATGAACCCGGATTGGCAACGCGGGTTGGGATCCTCAATCGTGGTCGGTATTCGACATGCGATGAATCTCGCTCCCGATGTTGATGCCGTGCTTCTGCTCACGTGCGATCAACCGTTCGTAACGGTTGCTGTCCTCGCACAGCTCATCCAATTGCGTCTAACAAGTGGCAAGCCGATCATCGTGTCCGCCTACGCCGAAACCCTCGGGATTCCCGCTCTCTTTGATCGATCTTGTTTTCCCGATCTGTTGCGACTCAAAGGAGATAGCGGAGCCAAGGGAATCATTCTCGCGCGGCCACAGGATGTCGCATCTTTTGATTTTCCCGCCGGGGAGATCGACATCGACACTGCTGCGGACTACGAAAAGCTCGATCAACCCCTCGCCGCAGACGGCACGCGGTTGGGATAGCCGGAAGTTCCGTTAAAAGGATCAAGAGCTTCCGATCCAGATCCCGACAAGAAACACCAATACTCCTCCGACGATCACTTGAAAGGCTGCGCGGAGAAATGGCGTATCCATATACCGCTTTCGGATCCAGCTGATGACCAACAGTTCGATTGCAACGATCACAACAGCAACAGCCGTAGCAGTTCGAAATTCTGGAATCAAATATGGTAAAGTGTGACCGATTCCTCCGGCCGTGGTCATTAATCCGCAGACGAAACCACGAAGCAGAGGTTTGCCCCGGCCGGTCAGGCTGCCGTCATCAGAAGCTGCTTCAGCGAATGCCATTGAAATTCCCGCTCCAAGGCTGGCAGCGAGGCCGACCACAAATGCGGCGTGGCTGCTGTGGGTCGCGAACGCTGCGGCAAAAACCGGAGCAAGGGTCGAGACCGAACCATCCATTAGTCCCGCCAGCCCGGGCTGCACGATTTGCAAAACGAACAATCGGCGATGGGCTTTCTCTTCCTGAGTCTCAACTTCCGGAGTCAGGTATTTCTGTTGAAGATTCTCGGCTAAAGTCATGTGCTTTCGCTCCGCCTCCGCCAAGGCTCCCAGTAGCTGCCGCGTTGACGCGTCACTGACTTTATTAGCAGCGCGCTCGTAGAAACGCCGGGTCTCCGTCTCCATGATCTCTGCCTGGCGCCGAACCGTTTTGATTCCCAGGGGCCGGATCATCCACACCGGTTTGCGGTGCACGAAGCCCTTTACGTCTTCTCGACGAATTAACGGGATGTGTTCCCCAAAACGGCGACGGTATTCTTCGATCAGTTTGCCGCGATGCTCATCCTCTTCCGCCTCCATTTCCTCAAAGATCTGGGTGGTTGCGGGATAATCGGCTCGCAATCCCGCTGCGAAATCTGCGTAGATGCGCGCATCGGTTTCCTCCAACGAAATTGCCAGCGCGAGAATTTCCTGTTCAGACAGGTCTTCGAAATTCTTTGCCAAGGAACCTCCTCCCCTTACGAACGAAGGATGCGAATATCATTTCTTCGGCGCTTCAGGACTGGGCGAAGCTATAGGAGTGGTCGTGGCGAGGCGGACGGTTGTTCCGGTTGTAAGGGAGTCCGAAGGATTGACGATTACCTTGTCAGATTCAGAGACGCCGTTCAGGATTTCGGAGTGGACGCCGAAGTCCCGGCCGACTTTGACGTCGCGGAGCTGCACAACACCGTTGGCGTCCACGACGCCAACTTTCACATTCTTCCCGCGAAATATGAGTGTGTTATCAGGTAAAGTAACCAGCTTTCCTAAAGTAACTTGTGGCACGCGAACCGTGGCATAGCTGCCAGGCAGAATCTCATTTTTCGAATTATCGACCTGTAACTCAACAAGCATGGTCCGGGAATCCGGGGAGACCGCTCCCGACGTCGAGATCACTTTGCCCAGATAGGTATTGGCGCTTTCCGCGCCGACCTGAACTTTGAAGGTTTGTCCCACCGCGATGGTCGCTGCGTCCTCCTGGGGGACACGGAAATAAACGCGCAGAGGATCTGTTTGTTGAATGTGAAACATTTCGAGGCTCGTATTGTTCGCGGTAATCAGGTCGCCGACGTTCACGTTACGGACCGTGATGATACCAGCGAAAGGTGCAGTCACACGTTTGAAGGCGACTTCCTGTTCGAGGAAACGAAGATTGGCGGCAAATGCTTCGGTGTTGGCCTGATTAGTGGCCTGCGAAGTGTCGGTGTTCTCGGCATCAAGTTGAGAGACGACACCTTCTTTGTATAACTCCTGCCATTTCGTGTTCGTGTCTTTGGCCTGTTCCAAATTTCTTTGCGCAAGGACAGCCTGCGAGCGGGCTTGCGCGAGCTGCTGATCGAGATCAGGTGTGTCGATCTCCGCGAGCAACTGGCCTTTCTCGACGTGCGCGCCGATGTCCACGAGCCAGTCTTTTAGGTATCCGTTGACCCGTGCATAGATAGATGCTTCCTGCCACGGTTTGACTTCAGCCGGTAAGTCAAGCCCACTGTGAGGCGTGGTGATGCTTGGTGAAACCACCGCTACGGTGGGAATCGCCAACTCCTTCGTATCAGCCGCAGTTATTTGCCGCTGCCGGAACTGCGGAACAAAGCCAGCGACCAATGCGATCAGAAACAATGCTCCGCCCGACATCAGGATAAAGCGATGTCTTCGGCGAACCCGGATCAGGTCTGTTTTATGTTCGTCGGAGCTAACGCTGTCGGTAGGAGTAGTTGTGCTCATGTGTAGAGGGATGTGTTTAGGTTGCGGTAACGGCGTCCTCAAGGACGGTTGATTGAACATTTTCTTTCGGTCCTGCCTTGGCAGTGCCCGCTGCCGGGCGGTGCAACAGGCTGAATACCACTGGCACAAAAAGTAGCGTCGCGAAGGTTGCGAGCATGAGACCTCCGATGACCGCCGAGCGGCGCGTTCTGCTCGCCGCCTTCGCCAAGACCAAGCGCCATCGGCAACATTCCGATGATCATCGCCGTCGCTGTCATGATCACTGGGCGCAAACGTCCGGTGCCCGCTTCCCACGCTGCTTTCACCGAATCCATTCCTTCTTCGAGGTGAGTCCGCGCAAATGTTACGACCAAAACAGAATTTGCAGTGGCAACGCCGAGACACATGATCGCGCCCATCATTGCCGGCACGCTAAGCGTCGTGCTCGTAACATGCAGCCCCAAAATCACGCCTGCGAGCGCACCGGTCAATGCCGTTAAAATGATGAATGGATCAAGCCAGCTCTGGAAATTCACAACGAGCAGTAAATAGATCAGCGCAATCGCCACCAACATTCCGACGCCCAGTCCGAGAAAGCTTGAACTCATCGTCGATGCTTGTCCGCGCAGAACAATGCTGACGCCTTGCGGCGCGGTCTTCTGGGCCTGTGCAACGATCGGCTTAATGTCACTTAGCACTCCGCCGAGATCTCTGCCCCCGACGCCACCGTAAACATCAACTACCGGGATAACGTTATAGTGCGTGTAGATGGGTTGGCTCGTGATCCGCGTTATGTCAGTTACGTTATCGAGGATCTGAGCGTTGCCCGTTCCAGGTTTAGAGGCACTAAGTGGCATCGACCTGAGCTCAGCGAGCGTAGTAGTCTGACGTTCCGGAACCCTGACATTGACGAGGTATTGGACGCCAGTGGTAGGGTCGAGCCAGTAAGTTGTCGCGACCTGGCTGCTGCCGCTTAAGGCCAGCAAAACTGAGCCGGCGACATCTCTCTCAGTCAACCCAAGCTCCATCGCCTTTGTTCGGTCGACTTTGAACTCAAGTCGCTGCAAGTCGTTAGGCTGCTGAATCCGCACATCGACGGCGCCGCGAACTTGGCGAATCTTTTGAGCAATAGAGTTGGCCACCCGTTGGTCGACAGTTTCATCTCGGCCGACAACTTGAATGTCCAGCGGCGCCGGAATTCCGAAGTTAAGTGTTTGGCTGACGATGTCGGCCGGGAGGAAGTAAAAGGTTGTTCCAGGAAAGTCGCGGTTCAAACTCAGACGCAGGTTGCGGACGTAATTCGCTGTCGGCTTGTGATTGGGTTTCAGTGAGACCAGGATGTCGGCATCGGCCGGCCCTGATATTCCGCTGTCGTTGTAACTTAAATTGATGCCCGAAATCGGAAGCCCAATGTTGTCGAGAATACCCTCTATTTCGTTCGTGGGAATTTGACGACGAATGGCGGCTTCCACTTGGTCAACCAGCATGGCGGTTTGCTCGATCCGCGTCCCGGTAGGAGCGCGCACGTGCAATCTAAAGGTTCCAGCGTCCACCGCAGGAAAGAAATTTTGGCCAAGGAAAGGAACGAGCAGCCATGAGGCGACGCAAAAGGACAAGAATCCAACGGCGAAAACCGCTCTGTGCCCCAGCACCGACCCTAACAAGTTCGCATAAGCTCCCCTGAGGCGATCGAACGCCCTTTGAAAATGCTGCTGCAAAGCGACGAGCGGCCGGGCCCAAAGCGCGGCGTTCGTTTCGCCTGTTTGTTTGTGGTGATGGCGCTCAAAAAACATAATCATCGTTGGCACCAGCGTGCGCGAAAGCACGTAGGAAGAAATGACGGCGAAGCAAACCGCCTCCGCTAACGGCACGAAAAGATAACGTGCCACGCCGGCGAGAGAGAACATCGGCACAAAGACAATGCAGATACAGAAAGTTGAAACCATTGCTGGCAACGCGATTTCACCCGCGCCTTGTAGAATTCCATCTTCCAATTTTTCACCTGATGCTAGATGGCGCTCGACGTTTTCGATTGTCACCGTGGCGTCATCCACCAGGATGCCGACTGCGAGCGCCAGGCCGCCAAGCGTCATGATGTTGATCGTCTGACCGAGCAGACTGAGAATGGCCAGAGACGACAACACCGAAAGCGGAATGGACACCGCAATAATGAGTGTGCTTCTCCATGAACCGAGAAAGAGCAGAATCATCAGCGCCGTCAGAGCAGCTGCGATCACACCTTCTCTAACGACCCCGCTTACCGCCGCCTTCACGAATATGGATTGATCGGCGAATTGCTTTACCTGCACATCGCTTGTCACGGTCTTGAGAATGTTCGCCATGGCGGTCTTGGCTCCTGCCGCCACCGAGAGCGTGGAGGCGGCGCCATTCTTGAAAATGGTCAAAAGCGTGCTGCGGACTCCGTCCTGGCGAACGACGTTTTCCTGCGGCATATAGCCGTCGCGCACCTGTGCCACGTCGCTTATATGAATCACGGTGCCGCCTACCATTTTGATCGGCAGATCGTTCAACAGATCAATCCGCGGCGGATTGACGTTGAGATCAATCGGCACTTCTTTTCCGCCGATCTTGGCTACACCGCTTGGATAAGTTAGAGAGCCATTGCCGATGGCAGTGACGACATCGGATTCGACGAGGTTATTGGCTTCCAACGCCTTGAGATCGAGATCGACTGAAACCACTCTTTGCTTGCCGCCATACGGATACGGAATGGCGACTCCAGGCACACTAATGAGTCCGACGCGAATCTGGTTAAAAGCAATATCAAAGACTTGCTGCTCGGAAAGCTTGGTGCTGCTAATCCCGAACTGGAGAATGGGAACGGTGGACGCGCTGTATTGGATGATCAGCGGCGGAGTGATCCCTGCTGGCAGCTGTCTCAAAATGGTTTGTGAAACAGCGGTTAATTGGGCCACCGCGGTCGACGGGTTCGTGCCCTGTTGAAAGAAAACCTTGATTACGCCGAAGCTGTCATAGGAGGTCGATTCAATGTGCTCGATATTGTCGACCGTGGTCGTGAGTGCTCGCTCCTCGCTGTAAACAATTCGTTGTGCGATTTGATCGGCGGGGAGCCCCGTGTAACTCCAAATCACACTGACCACCGGGATGTTGATAGCGGGAAAAATGTCGGTTGGCGTCTTGGTTATGACAAAAGGAGTCATCAAGAGCAGCAGCAACGCCGCGACGACAAACGTGTAGGGGCGACGGAGAGCTAGGCGAACAATCCACATAACGTGCCTCCGTTCTGCCTATGGATAGACCAGGCTGCTTTCATGGCAAGACTTTCGCTCCGCCATCCACGAGCCGCTATTGCGCATCAGCGGGAGTTTTTTCCCCCACCAATATGAACTGATTGCGGCTCCCTCTTTTGAGAGAACTCCTAACTGGGCTAAATGTCAACATTCGGATGCTTTTATCTCCATCAACCAACGTGCGCGACGTAAAGATGAACCATCACACTTGCAAATCTGCCAAACGGACTCTGGCAGGTGCGTGCGTGAAGTGTTATAGTCTGTTTGTGGAGACCAAAATGCTGTCCAGCATCGTTGGATGCACACTGGCCACTCTCGTAATGCTCGTCTTCCGGCGGAAACATCACTTCGCGGCGACGAACTTGTAGATCTTGCAAAGGTAAACTCTCTCGCTAAGAGCCAGCTGTTTGTTATTTGGCGGTCGTATTTTCGAAAAGCCGCTGCTCTTCCCGCCAGATGGCTACCACCGCGAGTGCCACCAGAATTCCCAGCGAGACTTCCGCGAAGCGATGCGCCGCAGCAATCCATGGCATGTCTGCGCGCGGAATCATCACGATGATCGCTAACGTGATGCAGGCGTAGCTATATCCGACCTTTTCCAAACGAAGCACAAACGATATCAGCCCGAGAAGAAGCATCGCCAGCGCGAATACGAACAGGTTCGGGCCGAAGTAGGTCGCTTCGATTGCCCCGATCGATGCGCCCAGTGCGCTCGCGACGATCCGCTCGATCGCCAATGGCACCGTGTCGCCCAGAGGTGATTGCATGACTACGACTGTGGCGATCGCAGCCCAGTATGCTTCAGGCAATCCTACTAGCCGCCCAAGTAATATCGAGATCGTCGCCGCAAGCGCTGTTCGGAAAGCATGCGATAGCGACGGAAGGTTCTCTCTTTTCCAGGTCCAGAGCTTCATGGCCGCTAATCATCTCCGGATTTAGCCGCGGCTGGCAAGCTCGCGCTCATCCGCCGAAGGTCATCTGGCAACTTTCAGGCGATAAGCAGACGATCACTATGGCAGAACACGGCTCGGTCGAACCAAAGTAGATCAGCCAGTCCATTTCGCGCTTTCTCCGGCGACAGCGTCCAAGCAGGCGCCACTCACACGATTGGCTGCGTCGGTGCAGAGAAAGACCACGGCTGGCGCGACTTCGCCCGGCTGCATCCATGGTATACCCATGACCGAGCTGGGCGCACTCGCGGCGATGGCTTCCTGTTCGGTTGGGTTCTCCGGCGCCTCTTTGCCCGCCGTGTGAATTAACTCTCTCCAGCGACCCGGATTTCGCGTCAATGGTGTGTCGACCAATCCTGGCTCGACGCAGTTCACGGTGATTCCATCTTTCCCCACCTCCCAGGCCACGGACTTCATCAAGCCAATTAGGCCCCACTTCGAGGTAGAATAGGCAGAGCCATTCTTGAAGCCATGCCGGCCCTGCCCAGAGGAAATGATAACGATGCGGCCATACTTGCGCGATAGCATGTGCGGAAGCGCTGCCCGCACAGTGTTGGCCGTTCCCTTGACGTTAATGTCGATCACGTTGTTCCAATCTTCGTCGGATTTATTGGCCAGCGTTCCGTAGGCTTGAATGCCAGCATTGGCGACTACAATGTCGAGCTTGCCGAATTCTTTGACCGCGCGATCGACTGCCTTCTTCGTGGCTTTTGCATCGCGAATGTCCGCGTTCACCGGAATCCAACGCCGCTTCGCTCCTTCCACCATCCTGCCGGTTTGTGCGAGTTGTTCCGGTGTTGCCGGTGGATAAGTCAGGTTCGGTGCGGCTACCGCGCAGATGTCGAGTCCCATAACGTCCGCACCCGCGGCAGCTAGTGCCGCACAGATGGCCTGTCCGATGCCACGCGCCGCGCCAGTGACGAGGGCCGACTTGCCGTCCAAGCTGAAGTTCACATGTGGAGTCTTGTCACCAATGTCGTCCGATGAAGTAGCTACGTTCATATTTTGTAGGATAGAAATACCACCTAGTGCGGCCGCCGAAGTAGCAAGCATCCGACGCCGCGACATAAGTGGCATTGTGGTGTTGATGTTAGTCTGCCGCGTGTTCTTATAGATACAAATGGTGTTTTCCTGCTCTGCGACTTTGGATCCATTCCTCAAGCAGCGATTAGTGTCCGCTGGGAGGATTGCTCGCTTCCAGCCGACAAGTGATCTTAAGACCGATGAATTGAGATGCATGGTTCCCTTCCTGTTTTATCGCTAAGGTCGGCTTATCGAAACGGGAATCTGGCTCCTACGCTTACTTTGGTGGCTCGGGCTGCGTTGGTTTCGGGCGGAACGCCCGAGCTGTGTCGCGCTGGGGCCGAGTTGTCCGGGAGAGTGCGCGCTGGCGCGACAGCTCCGCTGCGCCTTGTTCGTTGTAGATCGCGCTCGTTAGCGACGCCATGAAAGCAACGAGATCGTCGATCTCATTCTCGGTCAGGGCGAGCGGCTGGATATCTTCGTCGAGATACGGATTCTGCAAGCCGTCGCCTTTGTTGTAGTGGTCGATCACGTCCCAAAGCGTCTCTTGCGAGCCATCGTGAAAGTAAGGCCCGGTCACCAGTACATTTCTGATGTCAGGCGTCTTGAAGGAGGCAATGTCCTTCTCCTTCTTGGTGATGAGAAAGCGCCCCAGCGCCGACATGTCCGTCTGAATGGCGGCGCGATCGATTGCCGCGGTATCGCCAGACTTGATGAGCTGCTCGGCCTGGCGCGCCAGCGCGACGACGCTGTGTCGGATAATACCGATGCCGATGTTATGAAAATCGTTGTCAGTGAAGACCGTGACGTCCCGTTGGGTTTCCGTCAACGCATGACATTTATTGCAGCGGGCCCGAGTGTTGAAGAGTTCCCAACCGCGCTTGGCGGAGTCGTCAATGGCGTTCTTGTCGCCGGCGATGAAGTGATCGAATGGAGAATCAAAGGATACTTGAGTGCGTTCGTAGGACGCGACGGCGCGCAACAAGTCGGGACTATTGGGCGGACGGCCAAATACCCGCTGGAATGCCTGCTGGTATTCCTCGATACTCGCGATCTGCACCACAGCCGCATCCAGGTTTGGGTGACCCATCTCAACGGCATTGACAATCGGGAGCGCCGCCTGCTCCTCGAGCGTGTTCACTCGGCCGTCCCAGAACTGCGTCTTATTGTAAAGGGCATTCAGAATGGTCGGTGCATTGCGTTGGCCGACGCGGCCTTTTATACCAACAGAGGTGGATTTTCTGTCGGTGAAGGCGAGATCCGGATTATGGCAGGTGCTGCACGAGACGGTGCCGTCAACCGACAAGCGGCGGTCGAAAAAAAGTTTCTGCCCTAGGGAAATTTTCTCAGAGGTCTGCGGATTGTCAGCTGGAATTGCCTCTTGAGTCAGCTGTACTGGCACACCAACTTGTTGAAGCGACTTCGGCTGCGCCAAGGTGTCCGCTTCCGGAGTTGTCGGTCCTTTCGGACTAACTTTTTCTGCCGAACGTTCACAACCGACAATTAGTGTAACGATGCCGATGACGATTACAGCAAGGATCAAAAGGCGTTTCACTTAAAACGCAGTTTACCTGCCCTCCTATCTTTATGGAAGCTGGATAATTCAGTTAGCTTGATCGAGTCATGCCTTCGCGGAAGCTGGCGGCGTTTGTTGAGTCGTCGTAAGGTAATCGTAGATGGCCGAGAAATCTTCGATCTCATGTCCTTCGCGCATTGCAAAGCGATACAATTCAATGCTCACGAACTTCCAATCCAAATTCCAACCAGAAAGACCAAGACTCCACGCACGATCACTTGAAATGCGGCGCGGAGAAATGGCGTATCCATATATCGCTTTCGGATCCAACTAATGGCCAAGAGTTCAATTGCCACAATCACAACGGCAATCGCCGTTGCAGTTCGAAATTCTGGAATCAAATATGGCAACGTGTGACCAATTCCCCCGTCGCAGTCCTCAATCCGCAGATGGACTCGCGCAGCAAAGGTCTGCCGCGGCCGGTCAGCTTCCCTCGTACGGCAGACCCGTTGACTGGACTTGGCGGGCACGCCGTCCACGGAAATCCGTGGGCTCAAGATGTACAACCACATCCTAATGCGCGGATTACCGGTCATCAGTGCGGCTTTCACTTGATGGCCCACGCGGTGCCCTTTCCGAATCGTCATCGAAGGATCAACCTCGACGTGCAACTCGACGAACAATTGCGTCCCGTTTTTTCTAACAAGACATTTTTCGATTCGCTGCACGCCCGGCTGGTTTTCCGCAGCCACGCGAATGGAATCGCGGAGTTGTGGAGATACCGCACGGTCGGTTGCATCATAAACAGAACTTTTCACGATGCGGAATGCGTTCGTTAGGATAACAGAGCATGCGGCGAGCGCGCCCCAGTCGTCCGCCATTTCCCATCCTTTCCCACCAATGAGCGCGATCGTAATTCCAACGGCGGCCGCAGCAGAGGTGATCGCCTCAGAACGGTGGTGCCAGGCATCGCCCTTGAGTGCATTTGAATCGAAGGTATCTGCGGCCGCGAAGACGCGGCGTGAAAGTAACTCTTTGACCGCGATCACGCCGATTACCACCGGCAATGTGAACCACGCCGGCGAATGGTGCGGAGTCCTGATTTCGAGAATGGATTGATAACCAATTAAACCAGCGGCTACGAACAAAGCGCCGCCGGAAAACATTCCCGTCAGCGCGTCGATTTTTCCGTGTCCGTAAGGATGGTCTACATCAGCCGGCCTTGAGCGACCAGCGAAAACCAGCCCAGGTGACGACCGACGAAAAGATATCGCTGGCGGATTCAATTCCATCGGCGATGAGCGCGTAGGAATTCCCAATGAACCCGACACCGATCTTTACCAGCATGAGCGCCAGGTTGATGCAGAGTGCGAGAATTCCGAGGCTGAGTGCTTCCGAGGCGGAGCGCATGCGTATGTTTCGACCTTTTATTCCATGGCGACTTGCGAGGCGATTAAGAGCTTCCAAATCCAATCCACAGATGACTCCACGCAGCAGAGATTTGCTCCGACTGGCCAAGCTAAGGATGCGAATATCATTTCTTCACGGCCGGAGGACTGGGCGAAGCCGTAGGAGTCGTCGAGGCGAGGCGGACGGTTGTTCCGGTAGTGAGCGAATCAGCCGGATTGACTATAACTTTATCGGACGGAGTAACGCCTTGGACGATTTCGATGGTGGTGCCGAAATCGCGACCGACTTTGATGTCGTGAAGTTCAACGCTGTTATCGGGTTTCACGACTCCGACTTGTAACCCTTGGGCGCGGAACAACAGCGTATTGTTTGGCAAAGTAACGACTTGTCCTAACGAACCCGAAGTTAGACTCACCTGCGCATAGCTGCCTGGCTGAATCTCATTGTTCGGGTTGTCCATGTGGAGTTCGACCAGAAGCGTCCGGGAATTCGGCGTGATCGATTCCGAGGTTGTCGCAACCTTCGCTGGCAACCTCTTGCTCAGATCTGAAAAGACGACATCGATCGATTGCCCGACGCGAATATCGGGAACGTTCGCTTGCGGGACGCGGAAATAAATACGCAGCGGGTTGGTTTGCTGGATATGGAACATTTCCATATTCGTGTTGTTCGCTGTAATCAGATCGCCCACGTTCGTATTGCGCGCAGTGATGACGCCTGGAAACGGTGCGGTCACGCGTTTAA
>WNGI01006742.1_pt1 | contig 12466 bp, 11 predicted proteins | sample 5400621 | NCBI WGS metagenome assembly WNGI01 (sample SAMN13153374, study PRJNA577476) | soil metagenome | isolation source: 20 cm soil or saprolite under Garry oak tree replicate 1 | place: USA:California | collected 2016-06-15 | reverse complement strand
ACCCGGTTATAGTCCATTCTGTTTCACCATGGCGAACGAGGATGAGACGGGGAGCAGGGCGAGACATGATGTGAAGAGGCAACCTACAGCCTTATCATATATCAGAGATAACCGACGGTCCTGTGCTTTCTTTCATACGATAACGGATTGTATATTCTTAAACCGGCTCTGATTCGATAGTAGTGCCGAACCTGGTTGCCAAATCAGGAAACACGGCGGAAGTTGAGCACAGTCACCATGTTCGACGACTGTAAGTCATTTCTTTTCTCAAATCAGCTCTCTCTGAATCTTTCACAGACGTCGAGCATGCTGCTGGTGCACAGGCTGTGCCAAAGCCCATTTCTCTCCCGCCTCTCCAGTACGAGGGCTTTGAGCCTGGTGACGCACGTCATGACCAACCTGTGCGTAGTTCCTCTATCCGCTGAACTATTCTAAAACTCCCGTAAAGGAAAACGAGCCAATCATATCGCCCACGAATGTCCCAATATTTGAGCTTGGTCGCGTCCAGTACACATTTCCTGCCACTCTCATCGCGTTCGCAGTTTCCTCCGACATGCTTGCCATGGGCTTCTCCACCAATGCGATTGTCCTTATTGAACTTTCTCACTCAGATCAAATAATCAAAATCCAAGTCCCTGCCAAGCCGACTGACATGACAATATATAAACTATTCATGGATCCATCTGGGCGTCATATCGTTGTGACATCCACACAGGGTCAGAACTGGTACCTATACCGGACGTGGAAGAAGCCTAGGCTACTCAAAAGCTTTAAAATGGTCATTGAAAGCATTGCGTGGAACAAGGCGGCGTTGCTCTCAACCTCTCATTCAACCTCTACGCGGGAGATCCTTATTGGAGCAAACAATGGCACCATTTACGAAGCGGTTCTCGATGCTGAAGAGGATTTCTTCAAGTCGCAAGAACGCTATCTTCAATCGGTGTTCACCCTACCTGAGCGACATCCTATTACCGGGATTCGGTTCGATTTCTTTCCGCCTTCCGAGCAAAGAAAGGCCTTGATCGTCGTAACTACGCCAACACGGATCTACCAGTTCATTGGTGCTCCCGATAGAAAATCCGAAGAGGGCGGTAAAGTATTTTCATCCTTGTTTATGTCGTACCGCGATAATGTTCCAAGTATGCAAACCACATCCATCCTTTGATATAGTCTAATGGAGCCCAGAGATCCTTGAACTTCCGGGAGATATACAAAGGACTGAATTACAGTACTTTACCCTCCGTTCAGATCAGCCGAATGCCTTACCAAGGAATATGGCTTGGTTGACAGGTGAGCAGCCTTCCTAACCTCACTTTCCTGGCTTACATTTCCACAAAGGACAAGGAGTTTATCATGGAGCTCTGAAATTCGATCCAGAATCTGAAGACCAGATTGACTCTGCACAACTTTTGCCTTACCCTCTAGAGGACGGGTCGAGCACCACTACACCGATATCTATGGCCCTCACAGAGTTCCACTTCATACTGCTATACGAAGGCAGAGTAATTGGCGTATGTAACTTGAATGATCAAGTGGTGTATGAAGAAGCAATTCCCCTGGTTAGTCTAAATTGCCTCATATGACGTTATTTTCACGGTATTAATACAGAGCCCGAACGAGACCGTGCTTGGCTTGGCCGCAGATCCCGTTCGTAAGACATATTGGGTTTATACAGACCAATCTTTGTTTGAGTTGGTCGTGGCAAATGAGGATAGGGATGTCTGGAAATCGTATTTGGATAAAGGTAATTACGAAGTCGCGCTGCGCTATGCCAAGGTTAGGCGATTTTCGTCTGGTCAATTAGATGGTGCTTATGTGTGCAGAGTGCAAATCAACGTGACGCTGTGTTGGCATCGCAAGCAAATGCTCTTTTTGACGAGGCACGCTATTTCAACGCCGCACAATGTTACGCACAAACATCGATTACCTTTGAAGAGGTCACCTTGAAATTTCTGGATGTGGGGGAGCGTGACGCTCTGAGATCATACCTTATCTCCCGACTGGAACGAACCAGGAAAACGGCATGTGGTCTAGTCATCGATTTTTGTTCCGTTGATAACGTTCCTGCTCTCAGGACTTGACCCAGCGAATGATTTTGGCGACGTGGCTTGTCGAGATATACCTTAGCAAATGCAATGAGCTGGACGATGCAATTGCTTCCCAAGCTATATCAAACGACATGGATAACTTTCAGGCTGAGAAGGTGCTGATCGAGGACGACTTGAAACACTTTCTGGAAACGTACAAGGTGAGTACCATGCTATTTTTTCCTGTAGCTTTTGGTGAAGATTGGCAGAATCACCTGGATCCTACGACCGTCTATGAGCTGATTCAAGGCCATGGTCCCACGGACATATACCCCTATTATGCGGATGTAATCAGGGACCACGAGCGTATAATAGAACATTGGGTTCTGGAGGAAGAGTGGACTAAGGCCATAGAGATCATTAACAGACAGGTACGTCCCTATTCTTCCCGAGTAATTCAAGACCCCCGATGTTGTTAGTCGAACCCAGATCTCTATTACAAGTTCAGCTCTGTACTCATGCGCCATGCGCCGAAGGAAACTGTTGATTCCTGGTTACGCCAGCCAATGTTGGATCCCGTTAAACTCGTACCCGCGCTGTTACAATCACAACATGCTTCCCGCGATTCTCTATCTCCGAACCACGCCATCCGGTACCTGAATTATGTGATATTCGAGCAAAAAAGCACGTCCTCTACGATTCACAATCTCATAATTTCGTTCTACGTCTCTCCCTCGTCAAATTCGCATCCGGCAACAGATGACGATGAACTGCTCCTCCGGTTCCTAGCGAATGCTCCGACAGACCCACTTTCAGGGAAACCATATTATGATCTTGATTATGCATTAAGGCTCTGCAAGCACGCAGGGAGGATACACCCTTGCGTGCATATCTATTCAAAAATGGGCATGTGGGAGAATAGCGTCGACTTGGCTCTGGAGAAAGGTGATCTTGAGCTAGCGAAAGTCAATGCTGATATGCCAGAAGAAGACGTAGCGCTGCGCAAGAGATTATGGCTAAAGGTTGCACGGTATGTTGTGCAGGATAAGAAGGACATTAGATCGTACGATTTTTCTCTATGCAATCTATCAAATCAACTAATCACTTTTTTGACAGCGCCATGCGTTTCTTGGAAAATACAGATCTTCTCAAGATAGAAGACATACTACCATTTTTCCCTGACTTCGTCGTGATTGATGATTTTAAGGAAGAAATAGCCCACGCATTGGAAGGCTATTCGGCTCAAATTGAATCACTAAAGAACGAGATGGACGAGGCAACGCGGACTGCCGAGTCAATTAAACAGGACATTACCGCCTTGAGAAATCGTTTCATCACTATCGACTCTGCGGAACTATGTTCGTCGTGCTCACGACAATTGCTACTCAGGCAATTCTACGTATTTCCGTGTCGACATTGCTTCCATGCAGATTGCCTCATTGCTCTAGTGAGTAACCTCACGATGGTTTCAGAAGGAACCAAGTTGATGATATCACGACAGGCGAAGGAGTATCTTCCTGCCCATGCTTTGCGGAAGATTGTCAACCTCCAAGATCAGTTGGTAGTCAAGTCTACCGTCCCCACGATAATACCTCCGCAGAAGAATGCATCGACGCCTCCGATTAGGCAGGCAACAAGGCAGCGGACGCTTTTGTCAGCAAATTTCGGGCTGCCGAATCCCCTGCAAGGCGGTGCGCGCGCCGCCAATTTGTTGGGCCGTAGTGTGATCTCAGCTGGGGATAAGTTCCGTGATCTGATCGTGCCAGACGCGCTAGCGACTTTAGTCATGGCGCCGGCGAATTGGATTCCGGGCATGGGTGGCGGACAAAGACCTATGAATACATTGGATGAAAGCAAGATGGAGAAACTCCGCGCTGAACTGGAAGACATTTTGGCTGGTAGTTGTCCTCTATGCGAGAGCGTCGTAGTTGGGCTTGACAAACCATTCATTACGGAAGTGGAAGTGGATACCAGTTGGACACTATGAGAGATGCCACCATCATATGTTATACTATGGTACTAATGATAATAAGCTTTTGGGTAACATAGCTCCTCATAGCTCCTGTGCGGCCGCGCATGTCCAGATGGTGCTGCCCGCTGACCCATCGGCTCCCTAATGATTAATTTTTTTTGTTTTTCCGGCCCTGCGTCGCAATCTCGCAGCTTTGCGAGCACCCATCTTAGTGCAAAATGAGCATAGGCAGATTCGCAGAGTCGTTTCCGCATACCTTTGCCTTTTCTTCCTCCAAGCGTCTCCTTTCTTCCGCTGCCTGCTTCCGCTCCAAGGTAATCTCCCGTCTTCTGCAGTTCACATGTGAGTTGCCATGGTATTCATATCCGCTAAGAATCCACAGACCGCCGTTTTTCTCCATCCTTTTCTTCTTTGAGCTCAGTCTGCAGCTTTTTGACGGCCTCGGCCTTTTTCGTCTGCTCCATCCTTTTCTCCCAGCTCTTGGATTTCAGGCCATCAGACATCTGGGATCGACTGCAGAGTGTCAGATACTAATAAATCAAATGAAGGAGTCATTGATATACACTGTGGCTAATTTCCGGGCTTTCCATGATTTTCCGGAGGTGCGACCATGAGCCGAGGCGGCGAGAGGAATGGCCATGGGAAGAGAGTCCATGAATGTATGAGAAGATGGACACCGGATGCGATCAAGCAATGATCAGGCATAGTTAGACCAGGTTAGACCTGTGATGGACCCACGCCTCAATTTCAATTGGTAAAACGCAAGGAGATTTCGGTTCGGCTGCGAAAGGAATGAAGGAGATGGGACGTCAGGGCGGTAGTGAAAAGCCCACGCTAGTGTGATATATGTTTTTTTGCGGCAGGTGAAGTGCGGATGTCCACCTGGTCGCTCTGATCGCCCTCACCCTTTTCCTTCTCCCGCCAACGTCCCCGCCATGTCCTCCAGCATGCCCAGCACTTCTGTGGCCGGACAGGACGTCCAGGACGTTCAGGATGATTATGCTAGGCAGCAGCGCGACCAACGATCCGCCTGCACCGACCCACACGCTCGTTTTTCCGCTTCCGATCTTTCCGACACTACTTCCGAGTACAGTCACTCTTTATTTTCTACCAATCCCGCCGATAGAGGCGAGCCCCCCTCTCCTACCTCCGCTCATTATCTAGCTTCTCACGGTCATATACCACCCATCTCTATTGCCGACCGTGAGCGCCTAAACGATCCTTCTTGCAGCTCCCTAGATTTCGACGACGCCTCCGACGCTTCTCCCTCTACTTCCCTACGCGATGACCAAGAAGACTCCGACCAGCTCTGCATCTCCTCGCTTGGTCCCAAGATGCGATTCCACTCCCGCGCGCCTTGGGAGATGGAGGATACTCCGCACGAAAATGAAACGACTCATGAATTGACTCGTACCTTCACGAATAAGACCATAGCTCATGCGGCAAAATTATTCAATTTTGGCCCCTCTAGTCCTAGAGTCAGCAATTTCAGCAGGCCAAGCGGTGAATCCATCCATCCTGAGATTGTCCACAAATCATCCATGGATAGCAGTGCTGGAAAAGGGTTGTCTTCAAGGGGTGCGGTGTAGTAAGTCGGGCGTTATTGTATTCTTTCGTGAGCTAACTTCGTTCAGTGGCCTGCATAAGCAGGGGACCGTTTCGAATGTGTCATTGGGCAGGTTATCCAACGACACATGGTCCGATCGCATTTACCGACCATCCTTGGGCCCACCTTCTCCTACGTCCACTAAGTCTTCTCCATATACGACGTCACTAGGCTCTCGTATCTCCGTGGATGCGAATCCCGCGAGGCTTAAACAGACGTCCTTCGACTATGGTGACCGTCGTGAATCAACGGACAATGGCCGGATCTTTTTTAGCAGTCCGAGTCCGTCGGAATTACAGCAGAGCTATCACCCTTACGCAAATCCTGATTTGGCAGTTTCTCGTTCACCGGAACCATATTATTCGTCGGATTCTCTCCCAGTGTCTCACGAAATCGCTAGTAGCGGATCAACAAATACCGTTACTGAATCCTCTGCCTCTAGCTCGGGATCCGCTGGTACGGCGACCCTGACCCCCGACTCCTCGACGTCATCAGTCGAACCAAGTAGTGCCTTACTCGGACGGGAAATATCCCATCCGGTTCCATTTCCGGGTCACGGCTTGCCAAGAGATAAAGACTCTAGCGATCCGCGCTCCCTTTTGCCCTCGGGTGTGCATAAATTGCCTGGTTGGACAGAAAAGGTCACGCCTAGCTTTGCGCTTATCTCTTTGGAAGAAGCAAGGGCTCGGCGGACGCGGAGCGCTACGCAACCCCCTTTGAATAGTAGGCCGTCGAATGTTAGCCTAGATGGAGAGTCGATACCCGAGGTCGAATCTGGCACTGTAGTTCAAGGCACACAACTCCTGCAAGAACTCGATAATAAAATATCTCGTTCCCGCTCGTCCAGTGCCGGTTCAAAAGTTAAAAATGCTTTGCAGAGTGTGAAAGGAGCGCAGCCCAGAGCTGAGACGCTTCCTGGACCCTTGGCCTCTGTCTCAGGAAAATCGCTCAAACAGAAGAAAAGCGGTTTTTTGCGCTTGCTGATTGGAAGCAAGGCACAGGATCAAGAGGTGCCTCCACCTGTTCCGGCGTTGCCCAATACCAAGGCTTCTAACGGTCTTGAGCAGATAGTGTCAATAACCTCAAGAGGACACCGCGTGCCAGTGCCGAAACTAACTGCTGTCCCGGAGAGCGCTAAGGGTACGCCAGATCACGACAACGACGGTACTTCACCAACCGGGCTTGTCGCAAGCCCCAAACGTATCCGCCCTGTATTATCTATTGGGACCGAACCTCCACAACAACTGCCTACATTAGCAATCAGCGAGTCTCCTCAGATGCAAACCGTGACGGTCGATATCCATAAGCGACAATGGCTTGCCGACAATGCCTCGCAGAGTGCCCCAGCTAATATCCATAACTTCCCGCCTTCCATCCCACCTTTGCAACTCAGGCCCGTTTCAATGTTGTTCAGCTCACATTTCGAAGAACATCTGTCTAAGGAAAATTCGCGCCCGTCTCTGGAGACGGATACAAGTACACTTCGCTCTCCGAGTTGTTACTCTCCTGCGACGCCTCGTTCGATTGGGCAATTCGGCAATGAGAAAATCCGGACGATCTCGACCGAGAATGGCGACCAATCTGCGCTTGTAAAAGCTTTGCAAGAGCAAGTTGCATCTTCAAGTCATGGATGGCAGAGACAAGTAAGGGAGTTGGAGGATCAAATTCGCGACCTTAAAGCTCAACTGGATGAGTTGAACGGAAACCCTTGCGAGACTTGCGGCAGAGGCTTGCATCCGAACGTTGGTTTTGATGTCGCGCAACAAACCAAGACCAGCATAGTTAACAGATCAAGGGCTCGCAATCCGACTCGTTTCGGAAAGTCTACTGGCTGAAATCAGTCCCTTTACACCTCTGTATTTTCGTAATTCCATCATGGTATCATTCGTATTCTCAATCTTGGTAATTCATTAATCACTTTCATTCAAGGTCAAGACCCCGTGTTGTACTCACTTTAGTGGTCCTTATCACACCCCCTGCTCTTCTCTCATATTTCGATTACTATCTCTAACGAACTCTGGTCACCAGATTGTTTTAAATTTGTATCTGTCGTTTTGTCACAGAATACCTCATATCAATAGCTAATATCCTCAGCAAATAGCTAGCTTGGTCAATATTCCTCGCCTGTACCTATTAACCATCCAATACCCTTGGATATGACCCTACTAGCTTGAGCTGATACATCATCTGCGTCAAACCCTAGATTACGACTACTACTACGTGATCCTTTTGAATCCGCATCTGATTTAAGCGATCTACCGCGACTTCCCACTGAGAATGGGAAGTTAGCCGCGACAGTTTTGAAGGTCTTACTTGCCAATGCAGCGGCGTCGGGTGTGCTGAGAAGAGGTGGTGATGGCATATGAAATTCTTGTAACCGCGCACGTAAAGAAGAGGCGACATTCATCGACAGGATATCCTCTCTGCGCTTCTCAGTGCCAGTCACCTGCCCACCAAGGCGATGCGATAAACGCTCTTCCCTCTTCTCAATGTCCTCTTCACCGAGTCGTCGCCAGGCCGTAACAATCTCTGGCAGCTGATCTGCGGGGCAAAACTCGAGTGTATATCCCAGAAGGGATAGCTTCTTGTCCAACTGATCAAATTCGAGCTGCCTCCCTAGTTGAAAGCATCCGACCCAGCAAACTTCCTTTGCTTCTACAAGTCTGGGATCCTCGGAATTTTCGGGAAGGGAGTCACGGAGGAGTGCTATGCTTTTGACCATTCGTTCGTTGACCTCGAACGCGCGCTCAAAATCTTCCGATTGAAGAGCAGCGTCTCCGAGCATAGCTAACACCTTGATCTCTGCAACGATATCGTCGCGGAATCCTAGCTTGTGGCAGAGGTCGAGAATGACCTCCGTGTGTTTATAAGCATCACTGTTGCTCGATAGGACACGGGATATAAGGGATAATCGATCCTTAGTGAGGCGGATCTCGATTGGTGATATGACAATCCCGGGTCGAGACATGACGTTAAAGGAGCATATTCGAGAAGTAGCTTCAATAAATTCTTTCTCCTTGATGATCCTTTCCGACGCAGGTGGCACATCGAGGCTATCCGCGTGAATTGAGAACGTTAATTCACTATGGAAATTGGTAAACTCACCACTCGTATGCAAGCTTCATGTCACCAAACTTATAGTTCCCTGAACTGGCATTGTCGTACAATTCGCGGGAGCACGATAGACATATATCTTCAACAACCGCGGAATTCAAGGCAAGTTTCTTTGAACGCAGCATACTCTTGGCCATTGCGAAATCTGGATTGACATTCCTAAATGTAGCACGAATGAAGAAGACCACAGCAACTCACTGCCTGTGCTTAACAACCCGCTCATAAATATCCGGGCTACTTCATCTTGAGATAACAATCCAAAAGCGCCTCTTAAGGCCGTGTCGCCTTTTCCTGCCAGTTTTAGCATATCTTCCAACAACCACTCCCAGTCATCTATGGTTTTCAACTGATCTTCAGTTCCACCGGCGCGTCGTGCCACCCTATTAGCCCATGCACGTTGTTCGTGAACATCCGAACTACTCCGGAGGAACCAGCGTAGTGGCGCTGGGACACTCCAACGTGCCAATATTTCTCCAGATTCCAAGTGTACATCCAGAATGTCGAGTGCTCGTGAAAGAGATGATATGTGTAAAGGTCTGAAGAAGATCAAGAGATCCTGAGCAGTCACCTCCGGGCGCGTCGGTGATGGGGCCATAAACGCTCCTAAGGAGGATATTGTAGTGTCAGCTGCATCTTCGTCAGCGCTCCGGTCGTCTTGGATATTCCAGGCCGGTAGGCACTCAAAAACGCGGCTCATAGTCGACCATTCAGTCAGACTATTACTTCCGTAAAGGCATGCAAGTGCAAGGCGCGCCATGTCTTCGTCGTCCCGTATCAGACGCTGAGCTGCAGGGAGAGTTGGCTTAGAAGCTTCAAAAATAGCAACAGCCATCTCGAGGGGGGCAGAAATGATATAATCATAGAGAAGTCGATTCGGGAGAGATGGGTCGGGACTGCCGTCACGTTCCGCGCGAGCCTCGAGCACGAAGAGGTAAGGCATGACGAGGTGTGAGATATCATGAGGAAGAGTAATAGGAGTGGAATGCGCTAGATACGCGCGAACGATGGATGAAGGATCCATTGAATACCACTTGTCAAGTGTCCAGTCAACCATCTCTGGAGTATTTTGGGAGTGTGGTGCATCGTACACAAGACGTGAAAGTAACGTCAATTCCTCTCCCACCTCGTCAAGCCCTTGTATACCTTGGGAAGCACCGTGTTGAACAAATGTCAAAGCAACATCCACCATTCCGGTGCCACTCAAAATTCTGTCCACTCGCATTTTGTACCATTGCATGAGTTCTTCTGCAGATAGTAGCCCGGGGTGAGATTGACTGCCAAACATAACTTCGGTAGGAGCAACCGGGAAGATAGGAATATTGCATTCGCTGAGTGCCTCGCGCGTCTCCGGCAAATCAACGAAGTCAAGCTCACCCCGCCAGCTTTTGTGAGTAATAATTTGTTCCAACCCCGTATTATGGTCGAGGGCAGGCAGGAGCTCGCGGTATTCCAAAGGATGGACATGCTCTGGTATTGTGTCGAAGACTAGGAAGCGGTAAGGATGAAGCTGCGATGGGTGTTTCTGTAATAATAAAAGCACGCCTCCGAACCATTGTTCTGTTGCCAGTTGGCAGGCTGAGGAAAGTAAGGTATCCGTTAAAAACGTGGAGAGTGTCATAGGAGGACTGGCTGTGGATGGTTTGGCTTCGGTTGTCCCGTCATCCCAAGGGTCGTCCTCCCATTCCTCGAGATCGTCATCAGTCTTTCCAAGAGGATGGTACGCACGTAACAAAGCTGCGCGTCAGATTCCACGGCACGGAAATAGCGAGACAAATGCTCCCTATGATTCTGCCAGGTTGGAGAGGTCGAGTCTAGTTCGGCCTTGCAACGTTCAACAGCATGGTTTGTACGTGCTAAACCGACCTCAAGCAAAGTCCTCTGAACGCCGACAATGTTCGAAATCCTGTCGACGCAAGCAGCAGCGACCCAAAGATCATCCTGAATGGGCTCCAAGTGTTCATGGATGGCCTCGGCTGTGAGCTCGTTGTCAGGGATGCTGGGCCAGGCGTTGGTGGAGGTAGATGCCATTTACGGAAGAGCGAATGACTATTTACACGTGTACAACAATATTAACCGCGACGGTACTACAAAGGAAATACAGATATAAGCGCATAAGCGTTAGAATAACGTTTCCTGTATGACTTGTTGGTCTTTTTTATTATCTGGGGTCTTAAGGCACTCACTTCATCACGCAAATATTCACCGACATCCGACTGGTGGAATACGATGATGGCTGTGGGGTCCAACTTCCGGGTATCAATTGTGGACCGCGCGGTGACGCCAAAGCCCTGCATTAAAATGAGAAGAACGGAGTAGGCTTGCAGCGAGACATACCAATGGTACGTCGCTCATGCTGAATATGACCACACCCTGGTGTTCAGGTGTATCTTCCGTTATTCTACCCAAGTGTGCTTTAAGGACATGGTTGCCGTATAGGAAAGGCATCTCGCCGTTCGGCTTTATCCAAACCTCACCGAAATCATGTTAATGTTATCAACGTCTGCGACATTGAGCATACCTTGTACTTGGCATATTGTGCCAAGTAATCCAGAGCAGTGACGTGCAATTTAAATTTTCCACTTTTCGAGAATTTTCCTAGACATGTACCCAAACTGACAAGACTTGACTTTGCAACAGAAATGGCTAGTCGCATCGATGCTTCTGATACGTAGTACACGCGATCCTTATGCAGCCTGAAGCAGTATGGCTCATCTGGTCGGTCAATGAGGTGAACTAGATTCTTGCCCTACAGCAGGTGAGCAACTCGTTTGTTCATTATAGTGGCGACGTACAATGTAGTTTGCGAGCTTTTCAAAGACTGCTTTTGATTCTTCTTCAGTCAACGGCCGCATTGCAAAAATCTAATCGAATGAGCATGCGTTCTAAAAATATTTCTGTTTTGAATATGCGTTACGTAACGTTACTGTTCATATGCCAGCGCCCTCAGAACAGGGTTCAAGCGAACACACAAATATCAAGGATGAATCCGACGGATTTATTCACCGGCGCAGAAAGAAGGACGGGAAGGCACTAGATTCAAGTGAAAAAAAGAAAAGGAGGAAAGGAGACAAAGAAAAGAAGAGGAAGCGTAAGAGAGAAGATGCAGAAAGGCCTCAAGATGCATCTAGTTCGAAAGTTCCAGATGATGACCCTACATGGCGTCTTTTCTATTCAGACAGAAGAGGGGATATGCTTAATATTCAGTTTGGTGGCCTCCATGCAGGTGATGTGCCAAGACACCACCTGGTCAATGGTATATTTGTTATTTAATTCGCAGCATCTGCTCATGATGAAGTAGGTGGAAGGAGTGTGTTAGGTCTTTCCGGTGCTTGGGTAGCACGAAGAAATAGAAAAGGCGTAGAGATAGAGATTCGCGGCCAACGAAAGGTATGCGTATGAATACTTATTGTATGGCGATGCCTCACCTAACACTAGTTACTAGGACTCACGGATTCTGGTTCCAGAGCTTTGCTTGCGGCTCCGCCTACGCAAGGGCTGCTTTCAGCTGGCGACGTCTACAAGTACCAAGAAGTTGATGGTTACTTGCCACTCCCTTCTCGTACCCGCAATAGTGATCAGCCTTACCGGTCCATAACTCAAGACCAAGCTGGTTCTGATTCTGACCTAGCACCGGAATCGGTGCATGAAAGCATGTCTGGAGATAGTGCTGAGGACGAGCCCGTTTTGACTTCTCATCACGAGGCGCTGAAGTCATTGGAGCAGCAGTTATATCGTAACCCGGCTTCT
>WNGI01004518.1_pt1 | contig 12466 bp, 12 predicted proteins | sample 5400621 | NCBI WGS metagenome assembly WNGI01 (sample SAMN13153374, study PRJNA577476) | soil metagenome | isolation source: 20 cm soil or saprolite under Garry oak tree replicate 1 | place: USA:California | collected 2016-06-15 | reverse complement strand
CAAAGGCCAGTTTTCCGCCACAGCCGACGTTGGGTCGGTGATGAAGGGCGGCAAAGTCAATGACATCCCGGCGATTGATTTGGCCGAACTGGCCATCACCCTAGGCGCAACTTATGTAGCGCGGAGCTTCTCCGGCGACCGCAAACAGCTCACCCCGCTCGTCCAGGGCTCTCTACATCACAAGGGTAGCGCCATCCTCGACGTCATAAGCCCGTGCGTAACCTTCAACAACCACGAAGGTTCGACCAAGAGCTTGAAGTACGTCAAAGGGCACCTTGATCCAATTCATGATCTTGACTTCATCCCACCCTACGAAAATATCGAAGCCGATTACGATGAAGGTACGGACCATGAGGTCGAGATGCACGATGGCTCTCGGATCATTCTCCACAAGCTCGGCAAAGATTATGATCCGACGAATAAAGCGCAGGCGATCCAAGCGATCCACGGCGCCATCGCCGAGGGAAAATTCTTGACCGGTTTAATTTATTACAATCCGAACCGCAAAGAATTCGCCGAAGAACTAAATATTTGCGGCATCCCGCTTTCGGAACTGGGTCAGGATGATCTACAACCGCCGATTGACGCATTGGAGAAAATCAACGCCGACTTTATGAAATAATTTCGGCACGCGCGCAATCAGCGAAATTCAAAAGGCCCGGTCGGAGTCCCGACCGGGCCTTTTTTTAATCCGTTTTGATTAACCGCTTCTTAGAGTCCCGCTGCTTGCTTTGTTGGCAGATCGCGCCACGTATCGATGATTTCATTGGACGAAGCGACCAAGCCAAAGTGCCGGCGAATGTTGTCCAGCGTGCCGAGGTGCAGCTTGGCTTCGTACGCCGCCGAGCAATCGTCGACCATGGTGACGTAATGGTCGTACATGTAGGCGTCGCGCGCCGTCGTTTCGACACAGACATTAGTGGCAACACCGCAAACCAGCACGCTCTGAATATTGCGCGCTTTGAGCACCGTGTTGAGATCGGTATTGATGAACGCGCTGTAACGATGCTTGATCACGACCCGCTCTGTCGGCAACGGCGAAATCCCTTCGTAGAACTCCGCGCCCCAAGTTCCCTCGCGGCAGGTGCTAAGCCCGCCTTTCTGGGAAGTGCGATAGATCCACGACGGCGTATCGGTCCATTCGCTATGCGTCGTTCTGATGTAGACGATCGTGAGTCCCACCCGACGCGCTTCGTCGATCAGACGCGATAGAGGCGGCATAATCGCCATCGCGGCGCTGACGTCTTCTCCGCGTTTGCCGGCGCTGCCTTTGGGACTAACGAAATCATTTTGTACATCGACGACGATGAGAGCCGCGTTTTTAGGATCACAGCGCTCTTTCAAGCTTGTGAGTACGTCCATGGTTTGCCTCCACCTTGCTTAACGAGCTTTTATCACTGCCGACAAGACAGTCACAACTGTTTTTAGTGGTCGTGCTTCCGCTGCAAGCCGCCGTGGCCCATCGCCATGATGTCGGCGCGGGTAATCTTTTCGCCAGCGAGCAAGCGCGGCAACAAGGCATCGAAAGCAGTGAACGGATCATGGAGCACGCAGCCGGAAAGACCCATCACCGGGATATCGCCGAGATAGGCCATGACAAACATCGAACCCGGCAAAACCGGAAAACCATGCGTTTCGACTTTGGCGCCGCTGCGGCGAATGCCTTCAGGCGTTTTATCGTCCGGGTCGACCGACATGCCGCCGCTGACGAGAATGATGTCGGCACCAGCCTGCTTAGCGGCGTTGATATCGCCGGCGATAACATCCGGATCATCAGGCGCCAACTTGACCGACTCTACCGTCGAACCCAGCTCGCCGACTTTCCGTGTGACGATCGGCCCGAAGCCATCTTTGATTCGACCGGTAAAAATTTCACTACCTGTGACAACTAAATGCACTTTCTTTGGCGCCATCGGCAAAATCGTGACGATCGGCTTCTCTTTGCACAACGCCTCGGCTTTTTGAACCAAATCTTCTTTAACGACCACCGGGATTGTGCGCGTGCCGGCGACCACCGTGCCTTCTTTCACGTAGCGATCGCCGGGAAGGGTCGCCAACATGAGATCGCCTAAGCAATTGAACCGATAAAGCAGATCCGCATCGACTTTGAGCAAGCCGGGAATTGACGCGACCAGATTGATTCGCCCCTCGCTTGGATCGGTCAATTTTAAATTCGCTCCAGCCGCGGCTTTCGCCAGCCGGCGCGCCGCGTCTTCTTCGTGGATCTCGTCCCTCTCCAAATTCATGACGTAAATATTGGCCTTGCCGACGTCCAAAAGTTTCGAAACGTCTTCTGGACGAATGATATGGCCGCGGCGAAACGCCGGGCCTTTATGCTTGCCGGGCACGATCTCGGTGATGTCGTGGGCCAGCGGCAATCCGACGGCTTCTTCTACTGGTACAACTTTTAGCATTGGTTCCTTACCCCTGATACCTACCTACCTGTTTCTATTCCATCTGAATTGGATCATCAAGAACGCACGGCAACGAATAGTCGTTGACCTCGGTCGCATCTATCCCACTCGCATTAACGGTCAGAGAATCAACCCGACAAGACCCGACATAGCGACCAACACCGGTTCGGTGATTTTGCATCACCACGGGACGGCGAAATTGGTTATCCCCATCAAGGCCATTGGCACGTCGTTGATCGCCCGCGCGCCTGCCGAAGGCTTCAAGCTCGTCTATCACGATGACCACGGGTTGCTTGAGCGCGAGTCGTCGGTTTACGCCGCGCTGTATGCGTACTGCCAGCAGGCCGATCGAGCAAGACATTTCCGAGCCCAGCCTCAAGAATTAGGGCCAAGGACGGCAAACCTCATGACTCGTGAATTGAAATCTTTATCCGGCGAACCGTCAAAACTAAAGGGAATTCCGCAGAAGCTAATCGTCGACCTCACCTTGAGTGCCAATTGCCGTGTCGGTCGCTTCGTGGTCAGGGCGCGGACTGACTAGCACCTTGTCGATTCTCTTACCGTCCATATCCACGACTTCGATCCGCAGCCCGTGCCACTGGAATGAATCCGATACGGACGGAATGCGGCCCATCCGGGTAAACACGAACCCGCCCAGAGTTTGATAGGCGTCGCGCTTCTCGCCCGGCAACTCATCTAGGCGAAATATCTCCTTGAACTCGTCGACGCTTAACATGCCGTCCAACAGCCAGGAACCGTCGTGTCGCTGCACAGCTTTGGGATCGTTTGGTTTGCCGTCGAAGGGAATATCGCCGGCGATGGCTTCTAATATATCGTGATGCGTAAGCAGACCCTCGATGCCTCCGTATTCGTCGACCACGAGAGCGATATGCTGACCGGATTTCTTAAACGCCTCTAACACTTCCAGCGCGGTGACCGTTCGCGGCACGAACAAGGGTTGCTGCATCAACGACTTGAGATCGAGAACATGGCCGGCCAGACTATGAGTCAGCAAATCCTTCGCCTGCACCACCCCATCTACCTTGTCCAGGCTGTCGGTCGCCACGGGAAAACAAGAATGTCCGCTGGAAATAATCTTCTCGCGAACACGCTCGGCGCTGTCTTCGAGATCCAGCCACGCTATTTGTGTCCGCGGTGTCATCAATGAGCGGGCGGTTTTGTCACCGAGACGAAGAACCGCCTCGACCATGTCTTGCTCCGATTCCTCGAAAACGCCTGCGTCGGTTCCCTGTTGCACCAACGTCTTGATCTCCTCCTCAGTGACCGGCGGTTCGCCGCCGTGCGGCTTACCGAAGAGCCGGCACACCACGTCCGTCGACAAGCCCAGTAAATGTACCATCGGCGACGATAGCCGTGTGAACAACCGCAGCGGGCGGGCAACGAACGTGGCGATGGCCTCGGGATGACGCAAGGCAAGACGCTTCGGCACCAATTCGCCGAGGACAAGGGAAAAGTAAGTGATGGTCAGAACGACAAACCCCAAACCGACCTCTTGATGATATGCGCCGATAACCGGGATCCCGACGATATGAGCGGCCAACCATTGTGCGACGCTTCTTCCTGCGAATGCTCCCGCCAAGATGCCGACGAGAGTTATGCCGACTTGCACGGCCGACAAAAACCGATTCGGCGCGAGGGCCAGTTCCAATGCAACTTTGGCTCGGCGATTGCCCTTCGACACCCAATCTTGCAGTCGCGATTTGCGCGCCGTAATCACCGCCATTTCAGACATCGCGAATACGCCGTTCGCGACGATCAACAAGAAAATGATGAGTATTTCGCCGGCTATCTCGGACATGGCCTTTTACTCCTCTGGCCAAGAATAGCAGGAAGTGAACTAATTGACAGTATGAATGGAAAGGTCACGGATTGAGCCGCAATCGCTGCCGCTACTGTCTCGTAATTCACGTTGTTGACACCAAGGTGGATTCATCCTATATCGAATTTCGATAACGAAATGCAGAATTCAAATAAAACGGTGGCGCCGGATCGGCGAGATCAGGATCTTTATGGCGGCTTGATCCGTCTTCATATCCTGCACCATGCCTCGAAGGGTCCAGTCTTCGGCCTATGGTTTATCGAAGAATTGGGGCGGCATGGTTACAAGCTCAGTCCCGGCACTTTGTATCCATTGCTCCATGGACTTGAGCGCAAGGGGTACCTCCAATCAACAAGCGAACGGTCGGGAAAACGCCTGCGTCGTATGTATCAGGCTACTCCGCTTGGGTGCAAAGCACTGCTGGCTGCGAGACAAAAAGTCAGTGAGCTCTTTGGCGAATTGTTAGAGGACGAATGACTTGCCGGTCACAGGCTAACGGCGAATACGAGGGGGAATTGTATGAAACGAACCGCCTATCTTTCGGGTGCTTTGATACTTTGCGTGATCTTGATCGTCGTCTTCCTTTTGAGGATCAATAGATTGGAGAGCCAAATTCAAAATATTGGCGGATCAGGCGGGGCTGGACTGGCAGCGCTGAGAGATTCACTCGAGCGTGTGCAAGCTGACGTCAAGATCTTAAAAGATCTGGCACCGGGCTTGGGGGAGTACATGACGACAATCCAACTGCACGCGGGGAAACTTTGGTTCGCCGCCAAGGCTACGAATTGGGACTTGGCGCAATACGAGCTTGACGAACTGAAGGAAACGATGGAAGCAGCTAAAGGCTTAAACGCCGAGAAGAACGGAATCAAAATCTCAAACGTGCTGGACTCCGTTCTTCAGACTCAAATTGCCGAGTTAGATAAATCCGTAAAAGGTAAAAAACAAACTGATTTTCAAAAATCCTACGATGAGACTCTAAGCGCGTGCAACGGCTGTCACACCGAGGCCGGTTATAAGTTCATTCACATCATCCGACCCAGCGCTCCGCCCGTCACCAACCAGCAGTGGTAAATTTTAATATTTGGAGGAGACCATGACAAAAACATCTATTCAGACGCGATATTCAATGCTCAGTAAAATGCTTGCCGCGCTTGCGATCACGGTGGGTTTTTTCCTCTGCCAAGGCGCTGTCCCGGCATCCGCCCAAACCATCGTGGACGAGTGGGCTACAGTGCAGGCACCCAAGCCTCCGGAGTTGAAACCTGTAACACTCGATCCTAAGACAACCGCGCTGCTAGTTCTCGATTTTGTCAAACAGACTTGTAATACCGAGAGGCGACCACGTTGTCTGAGTTCAGTCCCTCATGTTCAAGCTTTGTTGAAACTTGCCAGAGGCAAAGGAATAACGGTCGTCCATAGCATCACTACGGCCGCGACTCCGGCTGACATCGCTAAAGAATTAACTCCAGTCGAGGGGGAACCTATAGTTAAAGCGCCGGCGGATAAGTTCTTTAAGACGGATTTGGAAAAAATCCTAAACGACAAGGGCATCAAGACGGTCGTGATCGTAGGAACAGCTGCTCAGGGTGCCGTGCTCAACACTGCCAGTCAGGCCGCGTTCCGGGGGTTACAAGTCATTATCCCGGTAGACGGGATGTCGGCGGAAAATACCTATTTTGAGCAATATACCGCTTATCATTTGGCAAATGCTCCCGGCGTCGGGCAACAGGTAACATTGACCAAAATCGATCTGATCAAATAGCCGGTAAGACAAAAAAAATCATAACGAAGCCCGGAAAGAAAAACCCGACAATGATTCAACTAGGACAAGCTCAAAAAAATCAGCTGACAGCCCTTAAGAAGGAATGTAAACGACTGCAAAAACGGCTCGAGGCGATCCACAAAAAAACCGGATACGAAGACCTCGCCCATGGAGCGCTCGCGCTCGAAATCGCTGAACATACAGTCGAAGAGACTCTCGAACACACCGGCCTGGGTGGCGAGATTCAACACAAGCGAAATCCAAAAGCACACCGGCAGGCTAAGCAATGGCATAAGATCGTGAAAGGGTTGCGCGTCCAGGGCGGTAAATTTCTTAAAACGCATCCTAGCGAGGATCTGGAAACCGCTCTGAAAGCATTGGAAATCGCCGAGGGTTCACTTGAGGAGGTGGCCGAGCACTATGAATGAGCACGTCGAGATTGTCGCGGATCAGGTCATGCCTACTCAGAGCCAGGTTTCGCTCCTGGAGATTCTTTGGGTCTCCACACGATTAGGCTTGACCTCTTTTGGCGGCCCCATCGCTCACCTTGGCTACTTTCACGAGGAATACGTAAAGCGCAGAAAGTGGATAGATGAGCAAAGCTACGCTGATCTCGTGGCCCTATGCCAGTCTCTTCCTGGGCCGACCAGCAGCATGGTGGGTACTGCAATCGGATTCACCCGCGCCGGCTTGGCCGGTGGACTCGCGCACTGGTTTGGCTTCACGCTACCATCGGCACTCGCCTTGATTGCGTTTGCCTACGGCCTTGGAGACATTGGCGCGGCAAGCGGCGCCGGCTGGTTGCACGGGTTGAAGCTCGTTGCCGTGCCAGTCGTTGCTCTGGCAGTCTGGGGAATGGCGCGCACACTTTGTCCCGATCGCGAACGGGCCACGCTCGCCATTCTCACGGCCATCGTCGCTTTAGCGTCGCCCACTACGCTCGGGCAGGTTATGCCCATAATTATTGCGGGATTTATCGGATGGTACTTTTTCCCTCCGGCAAACACGCCTCCTGCCCTTCATATTCGCGTCCCGATTAGCCGCTTGGTAGGGACGATTTCATGGGTGCTTTTCTTTGGACTTTTGCTTGGGCTCCCCGTGGTCCGTCAAGTTGCTTCCAGCCAATCACTAGCCGTTTTCGACAGTTTTTATCGTGCCGGGGCTCTAGTTTTCGGCGGGGGCCACGTTGTCCTGCCCTTGTTGCAGGCCGGAGTCGTGGCGCTGGGTTGGGTATCAAACGAGCAGTTCGTCGCCGGCTATGGCGCAGCCCAAGCGGTTCCTGGACCTCTTTTTACCTTTGCCGCTTATCTCGGATTTGTTATGCAGCCAGAGCCTAACGGCCTGGCCGGTGCGGCTGTCGCGCTCGTTGCAATCTTCCTCCCAGGCCTTCTGATGACGGCTGGTTCGCTGCCATTTTGGGATTTACTTCGCTCACGCGCCAGTTTCCAATCCGCGATCCGTGGCATCAACGCGGCTGTCGTAGGTCTTCTCCTTGCGGCCTTTTACAATCCTGTGTGGACGAGCGCAATTTTCAAGCCCCTAGATTTTGGGCTTGCCATTCTCGCTTTCGGATTGTTAGCTTTCTGGAAGTTGCCGCCCTGGCTGGTCGTTGTGCTGACTGCCGTCGGAGGCGAAGTCATTGCCTATATTTAAATCCGATGAGAATTCTACTGGATTCTTATTCAATGATTTCGTGAGAAACCTGAGCCTGCCTGCTCAGACACGCGCCGGCGCTTCGCCCGTCTCTGCAGGCGCGCTCTCGCGAACCTCGAATCTCCGGACAGACGCAACGGCCGCAAGTCCAGCGGCGATCGACGTGACGAGCAGCCCTCCTACGGCAGTCGTGCCGACAGGGCCGATCGCCGAGGCCAGGGCGCCCGCTTCGAATTGTCCGAGCTGTGGACCCGTGTTCGTAAACATGCTGTTCACGCTCGTGACCCGGCCCCGAATCTCATCGGGCGTTACCAGCTGATTGATCGTGTTGCGTAGAACGAAGCTTACTGTGTTGGCCGCCCCCGCGGCGGCGAGCATCAGGAACGAAAACCAGAAGAGATGCGAGACGCCGAAGAGCGTCGTGAAGACCCCGTACATACCCACGCTCACGAGAACCCACGCTCCTGGCCGCCGTACCTGCGTCCGTACGCTCATCACGGTTCCCATGACGAGAGCTCCCGCCGAGGTGGCTGAGTAGAGGAGCCCGAGGCCCTGGGGTCCGACGCCGAGGATGTCCCGCGCATAGATCGGCAGTAGGGCTCGACCGCTCCCGAAGAAGTTCTGACTAAAATCCAACGCCATCATTGACAATATCACCGGGTGCGTCCATACGAACCCCACTCCTTCGCGCAGAGCCTGCATGGAGACGGCACCGCGCCCGCGAGCGACCTGGGCGAGGGGCCGCATGATGGCAAGCGCGGCGAGCATCGCGAGCCATGATACCGCGTCGACCGCGTAGCATAGCGTGGGTCCGCTATGAGCGAGCAGAAGGCCCGCCAGTGAGGGACCGACGATGGTCGCCACGTGGCGTTGCGTGCCACTCAGGGCGAGCGCATTGGTCAGATCGTTGCGAGGGACAAGGTTCGGGATGATTGCGGTCCGCGCCGGCTGCTCGAGCGCGCTGAATAGCGCGAGAAACAGGCTGGCGACATATAGGACCGGTGGAGAGACCCATCCTACAAGTGTCATCACGGCGAGAGTGGCCGAGACACACATTTGAGCAACCTGCGTCGCCATCATGAGATGACGCCGGTTCACTGCGTCGGCCAGAAGTCCGCCAAAGAGGAGCAACGCCAGCATTGGAGCGCCACGGGCCAACCCCAGGAGGCCGAGTTCAAGCGGCGAGTTGGTCAGTTCGTAGATCTGCCAGGCCATCGCCACCGTGGTGAACTGGCTTCCCACCAGGGACACGACTGACCCGCTCCAATAAATGGAGAAGTCGCGGTGACGGAGCGCGGCGACCGGAGTCTGTGCCGCCCGATCATCCTCCAGCACATTACGCGCCGATCCCCGCTGGTTGTCTCTCATAAAACTTTCAGCCCGTATACTTGCGAAATTGGCTGTGACTCTGCCGGCGGCGTAGTCTCGTGTGCCGCCACTTGTGTACTACCCGCTCCACTTCGCTGGTCACGGTTCTGACAAATCGCCGAGGCATGCTTACTCATGGTGTGCCAACAATAATTGATAGGAGCTCATATTGGAACTCCAGGGAACGAACAAAAACGCGTGTTGACATTTGATGGCACCTTTTTACAGTTTACGTATAAAGGTGAAGAGATACGCGCACGATTAAATCCGAAGTAATCACTCGCCGCTTTTTTTGTCCTCAAGCCCACCAACGGGCCGGCGAGTGTTCGCGACGCAGGCAGATTGAGAGATAAATTATGAACCGCAGAAAATTTCTCCAGCTAGCGAGTACGTCGGCATTATCCGGCGCCTCAATTCTCTCGGGCTGTGCCTCTGTAGTCGACCGCACCGCTAAATCCTCCGCTTCAGCCGCCACCCAATTTGGCGACGCAGCGCATCTTTCATTGCGAATCGCTCCGATTAAACTCGAACTTTCACCAACGCAAACAATCCAAACCATCGGCTACAACGGCAGTGCCCCCGGACCCTTGTTGCGCGTCAAAGAAGGTCAGCAAGTCACCGTCACTGTTCGTAACGACAGCGACGTTCCCGAGCTGGTGCATTGGCACGGTCTCTACGTGCCTTCGGAGGTCGACGGCGCGATGGAGGAAGGCACGCCGATGGTGCCAGCGGGAAGTTCGCGCCAGTATTCTTTCACGGCGCAGCCCAGCGGAACCCGCTGGTATCACAGCCACGCCTTCGCCGGCAAAGACCTGCGCCGCAGCCTATACTCCGGACAGTTTGGTTTTTTTTACATCGAGCCCAAAAACAATCCCGGCAATTATGACCACGAAGTTTTTCTCGCGGCGCATCAGTGGAATCCGGAATTCGTCAGCATGCAAGACATAAGAAAAGGGCCGCCGCCGGATAACGGCATGGAAGTTATGTATCGAGCAGCGTCTTTCAACGACAAAGCGCTCGGTCACGGCGAGCCGATCCGCGTGCGAGCCGGCGATCGTGTTTTGTTTCACGTGCTCAACGCCAGCGCCACGGACGATATTCGCCTCGCGTTGCCTGGACACGATTTCAACGTGATCGCACTCGACGGCGACCCGGTACCAAATCCCCGCGCGGTGCCGATCTTAGTGCTCGCGCCCGCGGAACGCATCGATGCCATCGTCGAAATGAAACAACCGGGCGTGTGGGTCTTCGGTGCGACTGAAGATGGTATGCGGAAATTGGGCATGGGCGTCGTGGTCGAATACGCCGGACAGAGCGGAGCGCCTCAGTGGTCGAAGCCGCAGTCGAGCAATTGGGATTACACGGTCTTTGGAGCTAACGCCATAAGTCCTGAACCCGACGAACGCTTCAATCTTGTGTTCGAGAAAATCCCCGGCGGTCACGGCGGCTTTAATCGCTGGACGATCAACGGCAAATCGTGGCCGGATGTTGATCCGCTGAGGGTAAAGGCAGGACAACGCTACCGAATAGCGATGGAAAACAAAAGCGGTGATGATCATCCGATTCATCTCCATCGGCATACGTTTGAGCTGACGCGCATCGGCGGAAAAACAACTTCAGGCATCCGCAAAGACACCGTCAACCTGCCGCGCCGCCAGAGCGCTGAAATTGATTTCGTCGCGGACGACCCGGGGCTAACCCTCTATCACTGCCATATGCAATTGCACATGGATTTCGGTTTCATGGCGCTGATGAAATACGCGTAATCGATTTCGCTCATTAAGAAATAGACGAAGAATTGTGGATTGAATCAACTGTCGCCAAGTTCGTATCATCGCCGGGTGCGATTATTTGTTCTCCTCCGGTGGTTTCACATTGCGAAACACGGCGAAGATCCACAGATCGTAAATTATCTTTAATCCGCCGGCCAACAAGAACGGCAATCCCAGCGTTGGAACTGCCAGAATTGCGCCAGTAAACAACGGCGCGACGGCAGCGCCCGCGTTGCGGGCGACGGAAAGAATGCCGGCCGAAGCCGCGCGTTCGTCGGCATCGACGACAGCCATCGTGTAGGACTGGCGTGTCGGCACATCGAGCTGCGATAGTGAATTGCGCACAAGCAGCATGATGACCGCCAGTTCGAGTGTCGGCATCAGCGGCACGAGCAGCAGCAGAAAATTCGACGGCAGATGGGTGAAGACCATCGTATTTAATAATCCGAATCGCCGCGCGATCGCGGGAGCGGCGAGAAATGACAGGGCAGAGAGAAAATTGGTGCCGAAGAAGATTCCTCCGAGCGAGTTCAAGTCGGTTTTGAAACGAAGATAAAACCAGTAGGCGACGATGCTTTGCACTATGAATCCGCCGGCAAAAGCGTCCAAGGCAAAAAGCCCCGCAAGCTTGGCGACGATTTGCCGTGACTTGTGCACGCCAAATTGCCGGCTTTGAAGCGAGGACCGGTTTTTTGTTTCCACTTGTCGGGATAGCAAACCGAACAAAATTGCCAATATCATGGCCGCGACGACGTAGCCCCAAAGCAAGAATCGATAACCGGTGATTGTGGACAACGACAGGAGAGACGGAATAGCCACAGCCAGCGCACCGACGGCACCGGCAAATGATCCAACGAGATTATAGGCCGAGAAAATCGCAGTTCGCTGCTCGTCCTGGGTCGTCTGCGGCAATATTGCTTGCTCGATCGAAAGAAACGGACCGACTTCTTTGCCGGACGGACTGATTGTGCCGAGAACCGCGGCGATCGTGAGCAGGATCGGATCACGACTGAGCGCGAATACCGAACCCGCTAATGCCATTAGGACAGCACCGACAATCAAGAGCGCGCGGCGCCCAAATCGGTCGGCGACCGCGGTAATAATGATTGTCATCAACGCGCCGCCTGCCAGCGCGGCCGTGAAGATCCAGCCGATGGCCGCCGGACTCAGTCCGACCGCGTCGAGATAAAGACCGAGAATCACCGAGAGGAAGCCGTAGGCAAACGAGCGCAGACCGCAGGTGGCAAACAGAAGCCAGCCGTCGTAGCTCAGTGAACCCAATCGCATCAACAGAGAACTACGAGAGCGGAATCATTTAATCAAGCTGTCGATCAGTATTAGCACCGCGGCTGCGTATCCGTGCGTGCGGCGCTTTTCGTCCACTTTACTGAACGATGATCGCCGCGCTCATGCTCTCGTGATCTATTCCGCAAAAATTGTCGCAGTGAAATTCGAACGTGCCGGCTTTTTCCGGTACCAGGCGCACGCGCGCTGTTTCTCCAGGTTCCAAATCGGCGCGCAATCCGAAGTCGGGAATATTGAAGCCATGCGTCACGTCTTTTGAAGTTAGCTCGAGCACAACCGGCTCGCCGAGCTTGAGATGGATTTCACTCGGTTCATATTCAAACTTATGGGCGGTTATTTTTACGATGCG
>WNGI01004517.1_pt1 | contig 12467 bp, 10 predicted proteins | sample 5400621 | NCBI WGS metagenome assembly WNGI01 (sample SAMN13153374, study PRJNA577476) | soil metagenome | isolation source: 20 cm soil or saprolite under Garry oak tree replicate 1 | place: USA:California | collected 2016-06-15 | reverse complement strand
CGAAGGTGAAAAACGGCATGGCGATCAAGCCTACGCGGCCGTATCGGGGGTTGAAGAGCATGCCTTTGTACTGCCACATCGCGGCGATCAGGCCGCGCTGCCACCGCTCCCGCTGGCGCGACAGGATCCGCCCCGACTCCGGCACCTCGGTCCACGCAACCGGGTCCGGAATGAAGGGGATCTCGTAGCGGATCTTCCGCTGCCGCAGGTAGCGGTGCAGCCGCACGACGAGGTCCAAGTCCTCCACGATGCTGGTCCTGCGATAGCCACCGATCGCGTGTAGGTACTCCTTGCGGAACAGCCCGAATGCACCGGAGATGACCAGGCTTCCCCCAAGCCGGTTCCAGCCGAGGCGGCCGAACAGGAAGGCCCGCAGATACTCGACGACCTGCACCCCGGGGAGGAAGCGCCGCGGCACCCGGGCGTCGATCACCCGGCCGTCCTTGACGGTGCAGCCGTTGGCGACGCGGACCGTCCCCCCCACGGCCGCGATCTGGCGGCCGAGCAGGAACGGCCGCGTGAGGCGCAGCAGGGCGTCGGGCTCGATCAACGTGTCCGCGTCCACCGCGATCACCAGAGGGAACCGGCTGGCATTGATCGCAGCGTTGAGGGAATCCGCCTTGCCGCCGTTCTCCTTGTCGATGACCAGTAGACGCGTGCGGGTGCGCGAGCGGTACAGGGCCCGGAGCGCTTTGGTGGCGATCGTCTCGGGATAGGTGCGCGGCACCTCGTAGAGGTCGAACGCGTGCCGCAGCCGCTCCAGCGTGTCGTCCTTGGAGCCGTCGTTCACCACGATGATCTCGAAGCTGCGGTACTCGAGCGTCAGGATGGCGGTGACACTCGCCTCGATGGTCGCGCTCTCGTTGTGGGCGGGGACGAGGATGGTGATCGGCGGCAAGGCGTCGCTCTGCATCAGCCGCTGGAAGTCTTCGTCCTCCGCGAGCCGGGTCTGCTCCCAGATCTCGGGGATCGAGAGCACGAGCAGCAGCGCGTAAAAGGAATTCAACACCAGGAAGTAGAGCAGGATCGCGAGGTCGCCCCCGTGAATGACGGAGCTCACGCCGCGTATTCCGCGAGCGCCTGCGGGGTGAGGCCGAGCACGAGGCGGGCCATGTCGCGGCTGGGCGGGTGCGCGCTGACTTCCACGGCGAGCAGGACGTTGCGCCCCGCCGCGCCGAAGCGGGTGAGGGCGAGGCCCGCCCGCAACCGTACCCACCACTCGCCGTCGCGCAGCGCGTCCCGCACCAGCGGCACGGTGGCCGGATCGGCGATCATGCCGAGCGAGCGGACGGCCTGGGCTCGCACGGGCCAGACACGGTCCTGCGCGAGCACTCGCAGCACGGCAATCGACTCGGCATGGGGGTACTTGCCCAACGCCCGTGCCACCTGACTCCGGACTTCGGGGTCCCGGTGCGTGGCGAGAGCGGTAAGCGGCTCGCGCAGGTCCGGATGCTCGAGGCGCCCGGCGAACTCGATCAGGCGAGGGAGCCGGGGATCCTCGGGCCGCCGGAACAGCTGCTGCAGGTGGCGCACCACCGCGGGGCGCGCCTGCTTGAGCGCGCTGGCGTAGTACGCCTGCACCGTGGGCCCGAGGAGCGGCAGCTGATCGAGCGCCGCGGTCACGAGGACGGGACTGGTCAGGCGCTCGAGCGTCGTGGCGGCGGCGATCTGCACGGCGGGATGGTGATCGCGCAACAACCGGAGCACCCGGCCGATGTCGTGCGGCGTCGCCGCCACCGAGAGAAAGCGCGCGCACTCGAGCCGCTTCCACCAACGCGCCGACCGGTTGTTGGCGCGCAGCACCCGTGTCCACCACTGGTTGGCCAACACCCGCGACAGGTCCTGCCACCGCTCCCCCGGCACCCGGGCGGACCAGGTGACGAGCGCGTCGACGGCCAGCGGCACAGGCAGGCGCGCCAGGGCCCGCTCCACGTCGGCGGCGGACGCCTGTCCCATCGCCCAACGCTGCATCACGGCGTCCAGGTCCTGCCGCCGGGGCTGCAGCCGGGCGCTGCGCCGCACGCGAAACCAGCGATTCAAGATGATGAGGATGATCAGCGCGACGAGTAAGACTCCCTGCGCGACAGCGACGACCCAGAGGAATTGCAGGCTCGTCACCGGCCCACCCAGCGCTTGATCTTCTCGAGCGCCACGCGCAGGCTGATCGGCTTCACGAGATAGTCGAGCGCGCCCGCTTCGAGTCCGCGCAGCTGCTCCTCCTCGGTGCCGTGCACCGTGGTGAAGACGACGCGGTAGGCCCCCGGACGATCCCGCTCCAGCGCCGCGAAGATCGAGTACCCGTCCAGGGCGGGAAGATCGACGTCCAGGAGGAGCAACGGATGCGTGCCCCGCACGTCGAGCGCCAGCAGCTCGCGCAGCGCGTCCCGCCCGTTACGATACGCCAGGAACCGATACCCGTGCGCGCGCAGCCCGTACTCGAGCAGCTCGGCGAGCGCCGCGTCGTCCTCTACGTAGATCACCTCCGGCACGCCGAGGGCGGCGCCCGACGCGACGGCGGGAGGCCCGTTGGACGAGCGCTCCGCCGGCTTCTGGGACAACGGGGAAGGGGGGCGTCGGTACACGGGCCGCTGCGGAGCCTTGGTGGGAGGTCGCGGTGGCGGGCGGGGCGGCGGGACGCTCGCCTCCGGCACTTCGACTCCGAGCAGCTCGCCGAGCCGCTTGACGAACCAGCGGGCGAGCGAGCCGCGTTCCACGTCGGCGTCGTCCGGTCGGGCGACCCAATCCTTTACCGTCGCCTCCATGCCGGCCGCGAGGCGCGACGCCTCCATGAACCCGTACGAGCCGGCGGAGCCGTGGACCTTGTGCGTCTCGTGCCGGAGTGCTTCGAGCGCCTCGCGGTCTCCGCCGGCGGCGGCGAGCCGTTCGGCGAGCCCCGCGAGGACAGCGAGCTGGGAGCGCGCACTCTCGAGGTACTCCGCGAGCAGGCCAGGGGGCAGCTCGGGGGGCGGCGTGGCGTCACCGGGCATCGCCTATCAACATGGGGAACCGCCCCGTCAAAATGCCATAGCGGGCGGGTCCCGCATGGTTGCGCGGGCCGGGCCGCGCGCGATATTGGCGTGAGAGCACCGGGGGAGGGACGATCCCATGAAACGGTCACTGCACGCTCTGATCGCCGACGGCGTGGTCGGCGGAATCCTCGCCGGGTTGGTCGTAGCGCTCTGGTTCCTCGCGGTCGACTCCCTGGCGGGCCGGCCCTTTCACACACCGGCCGCCCTGGCGAGCGCGCTCACCCGCCAGGCGATCGGTCCCCCGACGTTCCGACTCGTCGCGGCCTATTCCGTCGTGCACTTCGGAGTGTTTGCGGTCCTTGGCATTGCCATGGCCGGGGCGATCGCCGCCTTGCGAACCCCACCGCGGTTGCTGTTCGGCGTGCTGTTCGGCCTGGTGGCACAGGAGCTCGCCTTCTATGCCGGTTTGCTGTCGAGCGACGCCTCCCGTGTCGCGGTGGTTCCGTGGCCCCAGGTGGTCGCCGCGAACGTCCTCTCGGGATTCGTCCTCATGTGGTATCTCCACCGTGCCGCGCGAGATCAGCATCCGTTCGGGCTGGGCGCTCTCAAGGGTCACCCGCTGCTCACGCAGGGTCTCGCGACCGGGCTGGTCGGGGCCGGCGTGGTCGCGCTGTGGTTCTTCGCGCTCGACGTCGCTGCCGGGCACCCGTTCCGCACGCCGGCCGCACTGGGCGCGGCGCTCCTGTTCGGCGCCTCGAACGTCGCTGCGATCGACCTGAGCTTCGGACTGGTGGCGGCCTACAGCGTGGTTCACGTCGCGGCGTTCGTCGTGGCCGGCGCGCTGTTCGTGGCGATCGCCGAGCAGATCGAGCGAACCCCGGCGCTCCTCCTGCTCGCCGTCATGGCCATGATCGTGCTGGACGCGGTCGTGGTGGCGGCGCTCGCCCTCGGCGCCCAGTGGGTGCTGGGCACGCTCGGCGTCTGGTCGGTGCTGGGCGCGAACGTGCTGGCGGTGTGCGCGATGGGTTGGTACGTCTGGGCCACGCACCCGCTGCTGCGACGGAGGCTGCACGAGGAGGTCCAGGTGCATGTTTGACGGATGACGCCGTAGGCCTCTGCCTCACCTGCCGCTGGATGCGAGCCGTGACCAATCGGCGCGGATCGACGTTCTTCCGCTGCGGCCGCGCCGACACGGACGCGCGCTTCCCCCGTTACCCCCCGCTCCCGGTGCTGCAATGCATCGGCTACGAGCCGGGTCGTCCGGATCACGACCCGGGGAGGGGGGAGAGGGGAGCGGTTTCCTAGGCACGAATCACGGCGCGCCTATTGCGCCGGCGGGCGGCGTTCCCCAGTTTGCTTTTCGTGGCTCAACCGCGTCCCCTGGAGCGCGCCAAGCTCTTCTTCTTCCGCCATTTCGAGCGGGTTTTCGTGCTGCTGCTGGTGCTCGCGATGGTCGCGATTCATGCGTTGGTGGAGCAGAAGTTCGCGTTTCTGAGCTTCTACTATCTGCCCATGATCCTCGCCGGCTTTTACGGCGGCCGCCGGTTCGCGGTGATGGCGGGCGTGTTCGTCGTCTCGCTCATCTTCTTCTACCAGTACGTGCAGGGCCTCGATATGCTGCCCGGCTTCTACGCCGACGCGCTGCTCGCGCTCGGCCCGTGGGCGGGCTTCCTCATCCTCACCGGCTACGTCGTGGGTGGGCTCGCGGAGCAGCGGGCGGTGCGGCTCGCCGAAGTCAAGAACGCGTACCTCGCGACGCTCGAGCTGCTGACGTATCACATCGAATCCGCCGAGCGCAATCAGCAGGGGCACTCGAACCGGGTGGCGGAGGTGGCGGCGGCGATCGGACGGGAGCTGTCGCTCACCGAGACGGACATCGAGAACCTGCGGGTGGCGGCGCTGCTGCATGAGGTGGGGACGCGCGACCAGCGCTTGCTGCGGCTCCTCTCCCGCTCGGTGTCGGATTCGTCGGTGGGCGTGGCGCGCGCGATGCGCGGCGCCGCCGAGATCATCGGGGAGTACGGGCACTACTACGAGATCGTGGGCGAGGACTGGGACATCGAAGCGCTCCCGCTCCCGCTGACGGTGAAGATCCTGGCCGTGGCGGACGCATTCGAGACGCTGCAGATGGCGACGCCGGTACGCCCGGCGTTTCCGAAATGGACCGCGCTCGAGGAAGTGGAGAAAGGGGCCGGCAAGACGTTCGCGAAGGATGCCGTGCGGGCGTTGCGCAGCGTCGCGGGGCGGCCGGAGGCCGCGGCGCCCGAGGCGGGCCTGAGGGTCGTCTAGGAGGGGGGCGGCAGCTCGGGCGTGCGCCGCCCGCTCGCCACGCCCCCCGCCACCCCCACCCCGAACGCCGCCGCCGTCCAGACCGTCACGAGCGGGAGCGCGGCGACGGGGAGCGCCACCACGGTCGCGGCGAGTCCCGCGACGAGCGGCGCCGCGGGCTTCCGCACCGCGTCGACGAAGCGCAGCCGGCGGCGCACGAAGTTCCGCGTGACCACGAACCCTCCGCCCAACGCCGCCGCTCCGATCAACAAGCCCAGCATGCCGGTCTCCTTGTCGCGCGCCCTACGCAACTTGCGGGAAGGTTGTTTCCACGGCAAATCTCCCTCCCCCATGTGTTCGGGTTTTGTGAAGAGCCGCATGGAACGCGTAATATTCGCTGCAACCGTTTTCCCGAATCCCGAGTCTAGCAAGTGCTGGAGTACGGGTCTCGGCGTACGAGGTTCCCATCCTGAAGGATGGGCCCGGAACGACACGACGCGAACGCGTGATGTGCTTTAGCACAACGCTTCACTGGGCCCACGCTTTAGCGTGGGAACCATCACGGTGGGGAGCTCATTGCTTTTCAGCACCCTGGGAGAGGAATGATGATGGCCCGAATTGCGTCCGTGACCGCCGTGGCGCTCGGACTCCTATGCGCCCGTGCGCCCGTCCATCTGTCCGCCCAGGCTCTCCGCGTCCCCTACCAAACGTTCACCCTCCCCAACGGCCTCCAGGTGATCGTGCACGAGGATCACTCCGTGCCGGTGGTGGCGGTGAACACGTGGTACCACGTCGGCTCGTCGGACGAGAAGCCGGGCCGCACCGGGTTCGCGCATCTGTTCGAGCATATCATGTTCATGGGCTCCCGGCACGTGCCGACCGGTGAGTTCGACCGCCTGCTCGAGGCCGCGGGCGCGGACAACAACGGCTCGACCTCCGAAGATCGCACCAACTACTACGAGGACGGGCCCGCGAACGCCCTGCCGCTCATGCTGTACCTCGACGCGGACCGCATGGGATTCCTCCTCCCCGAGATGACCGCGGAGAAGATCGACCTGCAACGCGGTGTGGTACAGAACGAGCGGCGCCAGAGCTACGAGAACCGTCCCTACGGGCTCGCGGAAGAGAATATCCTGGAGCGCCTGTATCCTGCGAACCATCCCTACCACTGGCCGGTGATCGGCTCGATGGCCGATCTCCAGGCGGCGTCCCTGGAAGACGTGCGACAATTCTTCCAGAAGTACTACACGCCGAACAACGCGACGCTCGCGATCGCGGGCGACATCACCGCCCGGGACGCCCGCCAGCTCGTGGAGCGCTACTTCGGCGACATCCCGCGCGGGCCCGCGGTGCCGCGCACACCGCCGCCTCCGGTGCAGGTCGCGGGCGTGGTCGGCGCAGTACTGGAGGACCGGGTCCAGCTGCCCCGCGTGTACGACGCCTGGCATACGGTGAAGGCGTTCAGCACCGATGATGCGACGCTCGACGTCCTGGCCAACGTGCTGGCCGGCGGCCGGTCGTCGCGCCTGTATCGACGGCTGGTGTACGAGCTGCAGATCGCGACCGACGTCGTGGCGTTCCAGGACGGCAGCCGCATCGACGGCAAATTCGAGGTCTATGCCACCGCCCGCCCCGGCCACGACCTCGGCGAGCTGCAGCGGGTCATCGATGCAGAACTGCGGAAGCTCGCCGACCAGGCGCCGACGCCGCGCGAAGTGGAGCGGGCCCAGAACACCGTCGAGGCACAGTTCCTGTCGCGAATGGAGCGTGTGGGCGGGTTCGGAGGTAAGGCCGATCAATTGAATTTTTACAACTACTTCGTCGGGATCCCGGATTACTTCCAGAAGGACCTCGAGCGGTACGCCCGCGTGACGCCCGCGGCCGTGCAGCGCGCCGTGCAGGCCTACCTCACGGGCGCCCACCGAGTGGTGCTGAGCGTGGTGCCCCAGGGGAAGCAGGAGCTCGGAGTGCAGCAGGAGGCGCGGCCATGAAGGCGGACGGGCGGACAGGCGGACGGCCGGACCGAGGCCACGCAAAGCGGGCTGTGGCGTGGTTGGCGGGCGCACTGGCCTTGCTGTCCGCCAGTCCGCCAGTCCGGCTGTCCGCCCAAGTCGACCGAACCAAGCCGCCCACTCTGCCGCCTGCCCCGGCGCTCAGGCTCCCGGCCGTCCAGACCACGACGCTCGCCAACGGTCTCATGCTCGCCGTGGTCGAGATGCACAAGGTGCCGGTGGTCGACGTGCAGCTGCTCGTCGACGCGGGCGCGGCGCGAGACCCGTCGACCGCTCCCGGACTCGCGACGTTCACCGCGACGATGCTGCAGCAGGGAGCGGGCGCGCGTAGCGCCCTCGACGTCGCGGACGAGGCCGCGTTCCTCGGCGCCCAGCTCGGCACGGGGGCGACCTTCGACGGCGCGAGCGCGTCGATCCACGTGCCCCGGAGGCGGCTCGAGGCCGCGCTCGATCTGCTCGCGGACGTGGTGCTGCGGCCCAGCTTCGCCGATTCGGAGATCGCCCGGCAGCGGGAGCTCCGCGCCGCACAGCTCGTGCAGCAGCGCGACGAGCCGGTCACGGTGGCGAGCATCGCCTTCCCCGCGATCGTGTACGGTCGCGGGCATCCGTACGGGCACCCGCTGAACGGCACCGACAGCGCGACCGCCCGGCTCGCGCGCGACGGCGTCGCGGAGTTCTATCGGACGTACTACCGGCCCAACGGCGCGCGACTGCTGATCGTGGGCGATGTCACGCTCGCCGAGGCGCGCCGGCTCGCGGCCGCGCGGTTCGGCGGCTGGGAGCGGGGCGACGTGCCCGCGTTCCCGAGCCCGCCCCCGCCACCACGGGCCGCAGCCCGCACCGTGTACCTGATCGACAAGCCGGGGGCGGCGCAGTCGGTGGTGCGGATCGGGCATGCGGGGCCGGCGCGCACGACCCCCGATTGGTTCGCGCTCGAGGTCTTGAACACCATCGTGGGCGGCGCCTTCACCTCGCGCTTGAATCAGAACCTGCGGGAGACCCATGGCTACACCTACGGCGCCTTCTCGCAGTTCGCGCCGCGCCGGCTCAACGGCGCATTTGTGGCGCTCGCGTCGGTCGTGACGGCCAAGACCGACAGCTCGCTGGTCGAGTTTCTGAAGGAGCTGCGCCGGATCCGCGACGAGGCGGTGGCGCCGCCCGAGCTCGCCAAGGCCAAGGCGTATCTCACGCTCGGCCTGCCGGGGGACTTCGAGACCACGGGCGGCGCCGCGGCGCGGTTCCGGGAGCTCCTCGCCTTCGGTTTGCCGCTCGACTATTACGACCACTACGTGGACCGGATCAACGCCATCACCGGCGCCGACGTGCAGCGCGTGGCGCGAGAATACATCGACCCGGACCATTTCGACATCGTCGTGGTGGGCGACAAGAGTCAGATCGAGGCGGGGATCAAGGCCTTGAACGAGGGGCCGATCGTGTACCGCGATCTCTGGGGGGAGGAGATCAGGTAGTCACCACCGGATCGCCGCGCTCGCCCAGGTGAATCCCGAGCCGAACGCGGTCAGGACCAACAGGTCGCCGCGCTCGAGCCGTCCCTCGCACAAGGCTTCGTGCAACGCGATGGGAATGGAGGCAGCGGTGGTGTTGCCGTACTTCTGGATGTTCACGTAGACCTGGTCGTCGCGCAGGCCGACGGCTTTCTGCACCATCTCGAGGATCCGCAGATTCGCCTGGTGCGGGACCAGGAGCGTCACGTCCGCAGGCGTCAGACCGTTCGCCTGGAGCGCGGTGGCCACCGACTGCGGCATCAGGACCGAGGCGAACTTGAAGACCTCGCGGCCTTCCATTACCGCGCGGTGCTTCCCCTGCTCTATCAGCTCCGCGCTGATGAACGGGTCGTGCGCCAGCCCGGGGGCGTCGACCCACAGCTTCTCGGCGTGGCGGCCGTCGGCGTAGAGGTGGGTCGAGAGCACGCCGCGCCGCGGGTCGTCGGTGGGGCCGAGGATCGCGACGCCGGCGCCGTCGCCGAACAGCACGGCCGTGTCGCGACCGCGCGTGGTCCGATCGAGCCCGCGGGAATGCACTTCGGCGCCCACGAGCAGCACGCGGGCGTACTGGCCGGCCCGGATCCACGCGTCGGCCACCGACAGCCCGTACACGAATCCGGCGCACTGGTTGCGCACGTCGATCGCCGGGATGTCGCTGATCCCGAGCTCGCGCTGCAAGAACACGCCGTTGCCGGGCTCGAAGTGGTCGGGCGTGCAGGTGCAGTAGACGATGCAGTCCAGGTCCGACGGCTTCATGCCGGCTTTGGCGAGTGCCTGCAGCGAGGCCCGACGCGCCAGCGTGGCGCCCGTTTCGCCGTCCGACACCCAGTGCCGCGCCTTGATTCCCGAGCGCTGGGTGATCCACTCGTCGGAAGTGTCCATGATGTGCGAGAGGTCGTCGTTGGTGACGACGCGCTCGGGAACGTGGAACCCGGTGGCGATGAAGTCGGTGCGTGGCATCGCTGTTCCTTGCGGGAAAAGGGCGCCGGGAGAAGATTTCGCCCCCGACCGGTCATTGGCAAGGGAGTACATGGACCTCACGGTCACGCGGGCACAATACGACGCGGTTCGCAGTGCGCGACACCTGCCCGACGTCCTCAAGAAGGTCCTGGACGGCGCCACGCGCTCGGGGGCGGGGGCGGGGGCGCCCGACGGTTATGTCCTGCACCTCACGTACGAGGAAGCCACGGCCCTGAACGAGCTGTGCTCCTGGAACGTGCACACCGACGCGAGCGGGGCGGTGACGCCGGAATCCAAGGTGTTCGATGACCTCGTCAAGGCAATTCTCACGCACCCTGAGTACTAGACGCACAGGCGCACAGACGCACAGACGCACAGACGCACAGACGCACAGAGGCTGCCACTCATGAAACGGCTACTGGTCGCGCTGGGATGTCTCACGTTTCCTGTTTCCCTTTTCCCGTTTCCCGGTCTTTCCGCTCAGAAGCGCGCGATCACGATCGACGACTATCTCGCCCTCAAGTCGGTGGGTGACGCGCAGCTCTCGCCAGACGGGAAATGGGTTGCGTATACCGTCACCGAGCAATCCCTCAAGGACAACCGCGGCATCACGCGTATCTGGCTCGCGGAGGTGGCGACCGGGTCGACGCGCCAGCTCACGGCGGGTCCGGGCTCGGATCGACAGCCACGCTGGTCGCCCGACGGCCGCACGCTCGCCTTCGTCTCCACCCGAGAGAACGGCGCGCAGCTGTGGGTGCTGCCGGTCGTCGGAGGGGAGGGCGAGGCGCGGCGCGTGACGAGTCTTTCCGACGGCGTGTCCGATCCGCTGTGGCTGCCAAATGGCGCGGGACTGGTCGTCACGAGCGACGTCAAGTGGCCCGCGCAACAGGAGATCGACCGGCGCAACGGCGACTTCCCCACCGACGCCCGCCTCTGGACCGGTCTCCTGTGGCGGCACTGGGATGACTGGCGCGCCGGCAAGCGACAGCACCTGTTCGCCGTGACGCTCTCGGACGGCAGCACCAGGGACGTGACCCCCGTGGACCACGACGTCCCGACGATCGCGACCGGCGGCGACGGGGACGTGAGCGTCTCGCCCGACGGGAAAGAGATCGCGGTCGCCGTGCACGGCGATTCGACGGTCGCCGACAACACGAACGTGGACGTCTTCATCATGGGCCCGGACGGTTCCGGGATGCGCGCCCTGACTGCGGGACGCGGCGCCGACAACACGCCGCGGTTCTCGCCCGACGGCAAGTGGCTCGCCTATCTCTCGATGGAGCGGGCGGGGTTTGAGGCCGATAGACAACGGTTGATGATCGTGCGACGGAACGACGGAACGACGGAAACTGGAGCGCCCGTCGAGGTCACGGCGGGCTGGACGCTCTCCGTGGGGTCGTACACGTGGTGCCCCGATTCGAAGTGCCTCTACGCCGTGGTCGACGAGCGCGGGCGTGACAACATCTACCGGATCGAGGTTCCGTCATTCCGTCGGTCCCTCGCCGTTGGAGCTTCCGGTGTCAACACCGCCGTCAACGTCGCCCCCGACGGCAAGACCCTCGTGTACCTCCATCAGAGCAACACCCAGCCCACCGAGGTCTGGGTCTCCGCGCGGCAGCTCACGCATCACACCGATTCAGCGGTAGCAACCCTCGATCTGCGGCCGCTCGACGAGCTCGGCTTCGTGGGTGCGCTCGGAGACTCGGTCTTCGGGTGGCTGCTCAAGCCGCCCGGCTTCGACCCCACGAGGCGGTATCCGCTCGTCTACCTGATCCACGGCGGGCCGCAAGGCGAGTGGACCGATTACTGGGGGACGCGCTGGAACTACGCGCTGTTCGCGTCGCGCGGATACGTGGTGGCCGCGGTCAACTTCCATGGCTCGACCGGCTACGGCCAGAAGTTCACGGACGCCATTTCGCAGCACTGGGGGGACTATCCCTATCAGGACCTGATGAAAGGCCTCGACGTCGTGGCACGCCTCCCCTACGTCGATTCGACGCGAATGGGCGCTGCGGGTGCGTCCTACGGTGGCTACATGATCTACTGGATCGCCGGGCACACCGGCCGCTTCAAGACGCTGATAGCGCACGACGGCGTCTTCAATCCGACGGGCATGGCGGGGACGACGGAAGAGCTGTGGTTCATGGACTGGGAATTCGGCGGCACGCCGTACGCGAACCGCGCGCTGTACGAAAAGTGGTCGCCGTTGAATTTCGTGCAGAACTGGAAGACGCCGATCCTGATCGTCCATTCCCAGCTCGATTTTCGCGTGGACCTGTCGGAGGGCTACCAGGCGTTTACCGCCGCCAAGCTGCACGGCGTGCCCGCCAAGTTCCTCTACTTCCCCGACGAGGGCCACTGGGTGCTGCGACCGCGCAACCGCCGCCTGTGGTGGGGGACGGTGCTGGACTGGATCGATCAGTACCTGAAGCCCGCACCGACCGGGGCGGGGGCTCGCTGATGGGCGAACCGTTCCTCAAGACGCTGACGCGGACTACCGTTGTGGCCGGGGTGTTGGGCATCATCTTTCTGGTCGCCTTCCCGCGGCACACCACGCTCGCCTCCGACTTCGTGGATACGTTCACCGTGGCGTTCTGCTTCACGTTCCTGGGCCATTACGTCGATCGAGTGTTGCTCGCCGTCCCCGGGATCCGCACCGGCGCGGGACCGGTCGTGCGCGTCGTCGGGTGGTTCGCCGGTGGGCTGTGGTGCGCGGTGATCGCGCGCTGGTTGTGGATGCAGTACGGGCGGGA
>WNGI01004516.1_pt1 | contig 12467 bp, 9 predicted proteins | sample 5400621 | NCBI WGS metagenome assembly WNGI01 (sample SAMN13153374, study PRJNA577476) | soil metagenome | isolation source: 20 cm soil or saprolite under Garry oak tree replicate 1 | place: USA:California | collected 2016-06-15 | reverse complement strand
TCGCTCCCGACGTTCACCTTGTCCCCCACCACCGGATCGGCCTTCGGCCCGTCGTCGGCCGACGACGCCTGCCCGGCGGCCAGATCCAGCGGCTTGGCCGAGGCCGCCTCCGACTTGCCGCTCACGCCGTCGGCGGTGACCTTGTGGGGCGGCGTCGTGCCGCAGGCGGCGGCCAGCACCCCGCCCCCGAGGACCCCGGCGACCAGGACGGCCAACCCGGCGCGGATCCAGCCCCCATCAGTGCGAATGTGCAACGGGCCCTCCCCAACTCGATCACCGCTGTGGCATCTGAGTCCGATGTTGGCGTAGCAAGGGACATAAGTGGGGGATCCCCACCGAGGGGCCTGCCCGCCGGAAGGGCTCGTCCGGCCCGATGGCGAATGAACAACCCGTAACGAGTGGCGAACAGGTGCCGGGAGCCGCTCGGGACAGGCTGTAACGCGCGCCTTCCCCCCCCAAAAGCCGCGTCCCCCCAGGAGATCCCAGCGATGATGAACCCGATGAGAACGTTGCTCGTCGGCTCGTCGGGCGGTCACCTCGCCCAGTTGCACCAGCTCAAGCCGTGGTGGGAGCGTCACGACCGTCTCTGGGTGACGTTCGAGAAGCCCGACGCGCTCTCGCTCCTCGCCGGCGAGGAGACCGAGTGGGCGTACCAGCCGACCACCCGGAACATCCCCAACATGCTGCGGAACCTGAAGCTCTCCTGGAAGGTGCTGCGGCGGTACCGCCCCGACGTCGTGGTCTCGACGGGGGCCGGGGTCGCCTTCCCCTTCTTCGTCATGGCCAAGGCGCTGCGGATGAAGACCGTCTACGTCGAGGTCTACGACCGCATCGACTCCCGGCCGCTGACGAGTCGGCTCTGCTACCCGTTCTCCGACCTCTTCCTCGTCCAGTGGGACGAGCAGCAGAAGCTCTTCCCCAAGAGCCTGGTCATCGGGAGGCTGTTCTGATGCCGGTTGAACTCCCCGGGCGCGACCTCGTCTTCGTGACGGTCGGCACCGACCACCACCCCTTCGACCGGCTCTGCGGATGGGCCGACGCCTGGGTGGCGCAGGCGCGCCACCCCGACGTCCCCTGGTTCGTCCAGTCGGGCACTTCGAAGGCGCCGAAGGTCGCGCCGTTCCGCGACTACATCCGCTACGACGAGATGTGCGACTCCATGCTCCGGGCGGTGGCGGTCGTCTGCCACGGGGGCCCGGCCACGATCATGGACGCCCGGAAGCTCGGCCGGGTCCCGATCGTCGTGCCCCGCTCGGCCGACCTCGGCGAGCACGTCGACAACCACCAGCAGCGTTTCGCCCGCAGGATGGCCGAGCTGGGCGAGATCCACCTGGCCAAGAGCCAGGACGAGATGTTCGAGCTGGTCGAGAAGGCCATCGCCGATCCGTCGGCGTTCGCCGTCAGCTCCGACGGTGCCGCCATCGCCGCGGCCATTGCGAAGTTCGAAGAACTGGTGGACGGGCTGTTCGACCGGAAGCGGGCTCGGAAGTGACCTCGCCCCAGAAGGTTCTGTACATCGGGGGCTTCGGCCGCAGCGGGAGCACGCTGGTCGAGCGCATCCTCGGCCAGCTGCCCGGCTTCTGCTCCGCGGGGGAGATCGTCTTTCTGTGGCAGCGGGGCCTGATCGAGGGCCAGCTCTGTGGCTGCGGCACGCCCGTCCCCGAGTGCGACTTCTGGAGCCGGGTCGGCAAGACGGCCTTCGGCGGGTGGGACGAGATCGACCCCCAGGAGATGGTGGCCCTCCAGCACCGTGTCGACCGCAACCGCTACATCCCGGCCATGGTGGCCCCCCGGCTCCGGCCGGCCGCCCGGGCCGACCTCGACCGCTACACCGACGTGCTGTCGAAGCTCTACCGGGCCATCGGCGAGGTTTCTGGCTCTCGTGTCGTGATCGACGCCTCCAAGCACGCCTCGACCGCCTTCCTGCTCCGGAAGGTGCCGGGCATCGACCTGCGGGTCGTCCACCTGGTCCGCGACAGCCGCGGCGTCGCCTACTCGTGGACCAAGGAGGTCAAGAAGCCCGAGGTCGAGGGCGCTGACGCCTTCATGCCCGTCTACAGCCCGTCCTCCTCCGGGCGGCAGTGGGTGGCCTACAACCTGCTCTTCGACGCCCTCGGCGTCGTCGACGACACCATGGTCCTCCGCTACGAGTCGCTCATGGCCCAGCCCCGGGAGGGGCTGGAGCGGATCCTGGCCCACGCCGGCGAGCCGGTCACGGCCGACGCCTTCTCGTTTCTCGGGGACGGGTTCGTAGAGCTCGGCTGTGACCACACGGTGGCCGGGAACCCGATGCGCTTCCACCAGGGCCGCCTCGACCTGCGCCTCGACCAGGCGTGGACCACGAAGCTTCCCGCCCGGGACCGCAAGGTCGTCACGGCCATCACCTGGCCGCTCCAACTCCGCTACGGCTACTCGAAGAGGAACTCCAATGCCTGAGGTTTCCCTCCCCAAGGTCTCCGTCGTCATCGCCACCCGGGAGCGGCCCGTGCTCCTGCACCGGGCCATCCGCCGGGTGATGGAGCAGACGTACGCCGGCGAGATCGAGGTCGTGATCGTCTTCGACCAGTCGGAGCCCCACCCGATCGAGGTCGACATCCCCGCCGGGCGGACGCTCACGGTCATCCGCAACACCGAGCGCAACCCCGGCCTGGCCGGCGCCCGCAATACCGGCGTCCTGGCCACCAGCGGGTACTACGTCGCCTTCTGCGACGACGACGACGAGTGGCTCCCCGAGAAGCTCATCCGCCAGGTGGCCGCCCGCCAGGCCAACCCGGACTGCGAGATCGCCACCAGCGGCATCTGGGTCGTCTACGAGGACAAGACGATCTCCCGGATCTTCCCCCACGGGCGGATCACCCTCACCGACCTGCTCAGGTCCCGGGTGATGGAGGCCCACCCGTCGACGGTCATCGTCAGCCGGGCGGCCTTCGACCGGATCGGCTTCGTCGACGAGTACATCCCCGGCTCCTACGCCGAGGACTACGAGTGGCTGCTGCGGGGCGCCCGGGAGACCGGGATCCTGGCCATTCAGGAGGCCCTGGTCAACGTCCACTGGCACCAGTCGTCGTTCTTCACCGCCCGCTGGAAGATGATCGTCGACGCCCTCACCTACCTGCTGGAGAAGGTCCCCGAGTTCGAGCGGGAGCCGGCCGGCCTGGCCCGTATCACCGGCCAGATCGCCCTGGCCCACGCCGCCTCCGGCGAGGCGGCCCTGGCCCGCCGCTGGGCCCGACGGACGCTGCGGCTCAACTGGAAGGAGCGCCGGGCCTACGTGGCCATGGCGATCAGCACCCGGTTGGTGAAGGTCGAGACGGTCCAGAAGCTGGCCCACGCCTCCGGGAAAGGCCTGTAAGCCTGTGTTCCCCCTGATGGCTTGGTATTGCACCGGTACGGAAGTTTCGAGGATCATGTCTCGACCGAAGGAGTCCTGATGTCAGCCACCGGGGCCACCCTCCAGCCCCCCACGACACGCGTCCAGGCGAAAGTCGCCCGGCTGCCCTATGGGTGGCCGCTCTATGCCGCCTTCGGACTCTTTCCCGTCTGGTACCTCCTGGGTTTCGGCGCGCTCATCTGGTTCTTCCTCGCCATCCCGATGACGTTCTCGCTGGTGGCCCGGTCGAAGGTCCGGGTCCCCAAGGGCTTCGGGCTCTACCTGCTGTTCTTCATCTGGATGATGGCCACCATCGTCCAGCTGCAGGGCACCGGCTCGGCCCGGATCTTCGGCTTCATGTACCGGGCCGGCCTCTACTACTCGGCCGGCATCTGGTGCCTGTACATCTACAACGCCCCCAAGCGGCTCCTCCCCACCCGCCGGATCCTCAAGGTCATGACCTTCATGTGGATCGTGGTCGTGGCCGGCGGCTGGCTCGGCGTCATCAGCCCCAACATGGAGTTCACGACGCTGGCCCAGCACCTCATGCCGAAGGGTCTGCTGAGCAACGACCTCGTCTACACGCTGGTCCACCCCAAGGTGGCCGACGTCCAGAACTTCCTCGGTTACCCGGTCCCCCGGCCCCAGGCGCCGTTCGACTTCACCAACAACTGGGGTGGCAACTTCGCCCTCCTCCTGCCCTTCGTCTGCGCCCTGTGGGGGCAGATGAAGACGCTGACCCGCCGGAACACGCTCCGGTTGGTGGCGGCCGGGTCGATGATCCCGGTCATCTTCTCCCTCAACCGGACGCTGTGGCTGTGCCTGGTCGTGACCCTGGTCTACGGCGGCGCCCGCTTCGCCGCCCGGGGCAAGAAGGGCAGCTTCCAGCTCATCTGCGCCGTGGCCGTCCTGGGGTACATCCTGTTCAACTTCGGGCCCACCGGTCAGCTGATCTCCGACCGGGCCAAGGTGGCCCACTCCAACCAGGGGCGGTCGATCCTCTACAACGAGGCCGCCGACTCCGTCGAGAAGTCGCCTCTCCTCGGCTACGGAGGGCCGAAGCCGTCGGTCGTCAACCCGAACCTGCCGCCGGTCGGGACGCAGGGCCAGTTCTGGCTGGTGTTCTTCTCCCACGGCGTCCCGGGGGCGTTCTTCTTCGTCGGCTTCTTCGTCTACGCCGCCGGGCGGACCCGAAAAGCGAAAACCAACGCCGCCCTGTGGTGCCACATCGTGCTGCTCCTGGCGGTGGTGCAGATGCCGTTCTACGGCCTCCTCCACATGCAGATACATATCCTGGCCATCGCCTTCGCCCTGGGCTCCCGGGAGATGATCGATCCCGATCTGCCCCCGGAGGTCGAGCCAGCCCCACAGCCCCGGGCCTACGTTGTCAGCGCCTCCCTGGCCCGGGAACGGGTCCCGGCGCTCACGGGCGCCAATGGCAACGGGAACGGGAACGGCCACGGGCCGGTCACGGGCAGCGACCTGACTCCCTGGGGCCGGGCGGGCGACGCCCCCGAGGGCTGGTCGTGACCCAGGCCCCTCCGGGTCGTGTGATGACGCCTCCAACGGCGGGGCTCGACTGGGCCTGCCGACTGCTGTTCGGTTCCGACGGCCGGGTCGTGGCCCGGCGGCGCGGTCAGCCGGCGCCGGCCGGCTTCACCCGGGCCGAGGCCTACCTGGCCCTCCCCCGGGCCGCCAACGCCCGGCTGCTGGTCCCGCTCGGCTCGCGCCGGGCGGCGGCCGCCGCCCTGGCCCGCAACCACGACGCCACCTCGCGCCAGGCCCGCCTGGCCCGGGCAGCCCTCGCCGCCGGCCTCCGGGTGGGGCTCACCCAACGGGTGGCCGACCGGGTCGACGTCTTCGTCGACCCGGCGCTCCCGGCCGGTGAGCGCCCCGCCCACCTCCTCAGCGAGCACCTCCGGGGAGTCTTCGGGCGGCGCGACCTCGAGATGGCCGTGATCCTGGGCGTGCCCCGGCTCAACCGCAAACCGGTGCTCCAGGTGCTGGCCGCCGACGGCACGGTGGTGGGCTACGTGAAGGCGGCCTGGAACGATCTCACCGCCGGGCTCGTCCGCAACGAGGCCCGGGTCCTGGCCGACCTGAGCGCCGCCGGCCCGGCCACCTTCACGCCCCCGGCGCTGGTCGCCTCGGGGCCGTGGGGCGAGCTGGAGCTGATCGCCGCCTCCGCCCTGCCCAACGCCGGCCGCCCCGACGCGGCCCAGGTCTTCGACCCCCCGATGGCCGTGATCGCCGAGATCGCCGGCCTGTGGGGCCGGAGCACCGCCCGGCTGGCCGACAGCCCCTACTGGGCCGGGGTGCGGGAACGCCTGGCGACCCAGGGCGCCTCGGACGTGCTGGCCCGGGCGGCCGACTGGATCGAGCGGAGCTTCGGGGCCACTGAGATCGCCTTCGGCGCCTGGCACGGCGACTTCACGCCGTGGAACATGGCCCGCCTCGCCCGGGGCCGGGGTGTCCCCGGAAAGGACAGTGGCACGTACGTGTGGGACTGGGAGCGGGCTGCGCCGGCCCCGGCCGGTCTCGACCTGCTGCACTTCCTGTTCCAGAGCGTGTGCCGCTTCGACGGGAAGACTCCGCAGCAGTCCGTCGCCATCTGCTCGGAGCGCACCCCGAGCCTGCTCCCCCGAATCGACGTTCCGCTCCAGTCGGAGCGCGCCCTGTGGGCGCTCTACCGCCTGGAGCTCCTCTTCCGGTACGACGAGGCCCGCGAGGCCGGCGTACTGGCACGGCAGTCGAAGATCCACGCTGGGGTCCTCGAGATGTTCATCCGTGACATGGAGGCTGTCTGATGTCTACGCACCGGCGCGGCCGGCTCGTCGGGATGCTGACGACCATCGGAGTGCTGGCCGAGATGGTGGCGCCGTCTCCGGCGGTGGCAGAAGTGCTCAACATCCCACTGTCGAAGAATCCGACGCCGACCTACGGCACCGAGCACCTGCCGAGCCCGAGCCAGTTCTCGGCCCGGGTCTGGGCCACGGCCACCAACGGCAACACCGCCTACGTCGGCGGCGAGTTCACGTCCCTGGCGCCCACCACGGCCAGCGCCGGTGCCGTCGACGGGCAGAGCGGCGCCCCCCAGTCCGGGTTCCCGAAGGTCGACAGCGGCACGGTCAACGTCGCCGCGTCCGACACCCGGGGCGGCTGGTTCGTCGGCGGGAGCTTCCCGAAGCTCAACGGCGTGCAGGTCAACGGGCTGGCCCACATCCTGGCCGACGGCAGCCTCGACTCGAACTTCAGCCCGGCGCTGGTCGGCCCGGCGGCCCAGCCGTCGAAGTCGTTCAACGTCACGGCACTGGCCGTCAACGGCCCCTGGCTCTACGTGGGCGGCGAGTTCACCAAGTTCGGCGCCCGCGGCACGTCCAAGGCCCAGGCCCGCAACCACATCGCCCGGGTGAGCGCCACCTCGGGGACGGTCGACCCCGCCTGGGACCCCGACACGGGCAACAACACCGCCCCCAACCCGGTCCGGTCGATCGCCGTCTCCCCCGACGGCTCCACGGTCTACTTCGCCGGCAACTTCACCACCGTCGCCGGCCAGCCCCGGCCCGGCATCGGCGCCTTCGTGAGCGACGCGGCCGGCAACCGGGTCTCCCCCTGGGTCCCGCCGGTCGGCGCCGTCCAGGCCCTCGGCATGGCCCCCGACGGCAGCCGCGTCTACCTCGGCAACGGCAACGGCCTGGCCGCCGTCGACCCCAACGGCGCGCCGGTCTGGAACACCGCCTCGAGCGGCGGTGCCGTCAACGAGCTGGCCGTGGCCAGAGACGGCGGCACCATCTGGGTGAGCGGCGACTTCGCCTCGATCGGCGGGCAGGCCCGCAACAGGCTGGCCGCCGTCCACATCGACGGCAGCGTCGACCCCGGCTTCAACCCCGCCCCTGACAACGGGTCGACCGTCTCGGCCCTGACCGTGTCGGAGGACGACTCCCGGGTCTACTTCGGCGGGAAGTTCACCAAGGTGCGGGGCACGGTCCGCAACAACCTGGCCGCGGTCGACGCCCGATCGGGCGCCCTCACCCCCTGGGATCCCAACGCCACCGGGACGGTGTCGTCGCTCACGGCGTCGGGCCCCCTCGTCTACGCCGGCGGGAGCTTCACCAACCTCGGCGCCACCCCCCGGACGTACCTCGGGGCCCTCGACGTGACGCCCGGTCCGTCGTTCGGCTCCGCCATCCCGTTCGCCCCCAAGCTCGAGAATCTCGGCGGACCCAACCACCCACCCACGGTCCCGCCCGTCGTCCAGGCCCTCGAGGTGTCGCCCGACGGGACCCGGCTCTTCGTCGGCGGGAACTTCGACCACATCAACGGCGTGCCCCGGACCAACTTCGCCGTCCTCACCCTGCCGGGCGGCGACGTCGAACCGAACTTCGACGCCGGCGAGCCACAGGGGACCGTGCGGGCCGTCCACTACGAGCCGACCCTGAACCTGGTCTACATCGGCGGCGACTTCGACTCGGTCGTGATCCCGTCCAGCGCCCGGCTGCACCGGCCCGACAACGACCAGTCGTGCGGCACCGCGGCCCACAAGGACTCCACGCTGCTGACCAACAACCGCTGCGTCTGGGCCCGCTCGAAGCTGGCCGCCCTCGACGCCGCCACCGGCGTGATCGACATGGGCTTCCAGGGCCCCACGTCGACCGGCCCGGGCCTCATCGGCAACGGCGGCAAGGCCTGCCCCCAGGGTGCCACCACCTGCGGCACCGGCGCCGTCCTGGCCATCCAGCTCTCGCCCGACAAGCACCAGCTCTACGCCTCGGGCAGCTTCTCCGAGCTCGACAAGAGCGGCCACCGCAACACGATCATGGCCATCTTCAACGACGGGCCCAACCGGGGGAAGCTCACCCCCTGGCAGCCCCAGGCGCCGGCCAACGGCATCCCGATCTTCGACTGCCGGGTCGACCCCGCCACCGGCTGGCTGTTCGGCGCCGGCGGAGGCGCCGGGGGGCGAGCCATCCGCTGGAATCCGCAGATCGGCAGCGGCGGCGTCACCTACAACGACCCGGCCTGGGTCCACCTCTTCGACGGCGACTCCACGTCGGTCGACCTGTCCGAATCGATCGGCTACTGGGGCGGCCACTTCGACTTCCTCGACGGTGGGGCATATAAGCGCAAACATGCCGCCGCTTTCGACTTCAACAACAACGTGGCCCAGAACTGGGACCCGGAGTTCGACACCAGTGAAGGAATCTTCACCGTCGAGGTCGTACCTCATCGGATGGTGATCTACGGAGGCAACTTCTCCCGGGTCAACCGCCGGCCGCAGCCCGGTCTCGCCGTCTTCCTCCCCGAGGCGGGCGGCCAGCCCTGATCGACGAAGTCCCCCTCCGCTCCCCGTTCGCCCCTCCCATCCTCCCGGAGAATTTTCGATGATGACCGACAAGGACATGGCCGTGGCTGCTGCGACGATGCGCTCCGAGAGCCCGACGACCTGGAAGTCGCGCCTGAAGCAGGCCGCCCGGGCCTACACCGTCCCCACCAGCCGCCTCCGCCCGCTGCCGGAGTTCCTCATCATCGGCGCCCAGCGCACCGGGACGACGTCGCTCTACAAGTACCTCTCGGAGCACCCGCAGTTCCGCTCCGCCACGCTCAAGACGAAGGGCGTCCACTTCTTCGACACCCGCTACGAGAAGGGGATGGCCTGGTACCGGGCCCACTTCCCCACCTCGGCCTACCGGGCCGCCTTCCGGGTCCGCCACGGCGCCGACCTCGTCACCGGCGAGGCCAGCCCGTACTACCTCTTCCACCCCCACGTCCCCTTCCGGCTGGCCCAGCACCTGCCCGACGTGAAGCTGATCGCCATGCTGCGCGACCCGATCGAGCGGACGTACTCGCAGTGGCAGCACGAGCTCTCCCGGGGCTTCGAGCACCTCGACCGCTTCGAGGACGCCCTCGACGCCGAGCCCGGCCGCCTGGCCGGCGAGGTCGAGAAGATGAACGCCGACCCCGACTACAAGAGCTTCTCCCACCAGCACCACTCCTACATGGCCCGTAGCCGCTACGCCGACCAGATCGACGTCTACCGGTCGCTGTTCCCGGCCTCCCAGATGCACTTCGTGCGGGCGGAGGACTTCTTCGCCGACCCCGGCGTGGAGTACGCCAAGGTGCTCGAGTTCCTCGGCCTGCCGGCGCACAGCCTCGGCGACTACAAGAAGCACAACGGCTACAAGCGGACCCCGATGGACCCGGCGACCCGCCGGCGCCTCGAACAGCACTTCGCCGACTCCAACGCCCGCCTGGAGAAGCTGCTGGGGTCCCACTTCACCTGGGGCGAGTGATGGCGGTGGCCACCACTGACCCGGAGACGGTCACGGATCCGGAGGCGGCGGCCGAGGAGGAGCGCAAGGCCGGCGCCGACATCTCGGCGATGGCCCGGGGCGGCCTGCTCAACCTGGTGGGGGCCGCCGGGACGGGCATTCTCACGTTCGCCCTGGTCACGGTCCTGACCCGGGGCCTCGGCCCGGCCAGCTACGGCGCCTTCGTGTCGGCCATGGGCCTCTTCACGGTCCTGTCCAACACCGCCGAGCTGGGCGCCGACACCGGCCTCGTCCGGACGATCTCCCGGCTGCGGGCCCTCGACCGCGTCCGCGACATCCGCAAGACGGTCTACGTCGCCGTGATCCCGCCGATGGTGGTCAGCACGCTGTTCGGCATCGCCATGTGGCTGTGGGCTCCGCAGCTGGCCCACATCTTCGGCAAGGGCCAGGGCAGCGAGCAGATCGCCGAGTTCGCCCGGTGGATGGCGCCGTTCCTGCCCTTCGGCGGCGTGGTCCTGGTGATCCTGTCCGGCACCCGGGGCTTCGGCACGATGATCCCCACCGTGACGATCGACCGGCTCGGCCGGCCCTTCGTTCAGGTGGCCCTGGCCCTCGGCCTCATCCTCGTCGCCAGTCGCCACCACGCCAACCACGGCCTCATCGCCCTGTCCTGGGCCGTGCCCCAGCTGATCGGAGCCGTCATCGGCTTCTGGTGGTTCTGGGGGCTGCTGCTCAAGGCCGAGCGGCGCGACCGGCGCACCAACGGAAAGCGCCGCAGCCGGCCGACGACCGTCCTGGCCGAGAAGTTCTGGCGCTTCACCGCTCCCCGGGGCATGGCCGGCATCTTCCAGATCATGGTGCTGTGGCTCAACACGCTGCTGGTCGGGAGGCTCGCCTCGACCGCGAAGGCCGGTGTCTTCAACGCCGCCACCCGCTACGTCACCGCCGGCCTCATGGTCGGGGTGGCGATCCAGCACGTGGCCGGGCCGAAGCTGTCGGAGCTCATGGCCCAGCGCAGCTGGGACCGGGCGCGGGGTGTGTACCAAACCACCACCGCTTGGTTGATGGTCGCCACCTGGCCGCTGTACTTCACCTTCGCCATCTTCGCCCCCACGCTGCTGCGGGTGTTCGGCCACGGCTTCGCCGGCGGGGCGGGAGCGCTCGAGGTGCTGGGGGCCACCATGCTGGTGGCCACCGCCGTCGGCACCGTCGACATGGTCCTCCTGATGGGCGGCAAGAGTTCCTGGAACCTCATCAACACGGTCGTCGGGCTCACGTCGAACATCGTCCTGAACCTGATTCTCATTCCCCGCTATGGGGGGACGGGTGCCGCCATCGCCTGGTCGTCGAGCATCCTCTTCACCAACCTGGCGCCACTGGTGCAGGTGTGGAAGTTCCTCGGGATGCACCCCTTCGGCCGGGGCTTCCCCAAGGTCGTGCTGGCCGCCGGCGCCGCCTACGGAGCCCTGGGTCTCGTGCTGCGGGTGGCGCTCGGGACGTCGCTCACCGTCTTCGCCGTCTACCAGGTGGTCGCCGGCGCGCTGTATCTGGCCATGCTGTGGCGCCACCGGGAGGCGCTGCAGCTGACCGTGCTGGTCGAGGAGCTGAAGCGGAAGAACCGCCGGAAGAACGCGTAGCGGGGGCACCCTCAGGGTGCCCCCGCCGTGCGCTGTCCCCAGCTCTGCCGGCTGCGCCGATCGTGGTCAGCGCAGTTGATTGCCGGCATCCTAAGACAATCTGGCACCTGGTGCGAGATGGCACCAAATGCTCCGACCGGACAAAACGGACATTTCCGCTACTCGGACGGGCGTTCCTCCTCGGGGCCGTACTGCGTGCCCCGGCGGCGGAGCCGCAGGCGGTCGCCGGGGCCGAGGAGGGCGGCCGGTCCGACGGCGTCGGAGCCGAACCGGGCCCGGACGGCGTCGACGGCAAGATGGATCTGGGCGGCGGGCACCTCGACCACCGGGAGCCCGTCGTCGAGGAACAGCGACTCCTGGTGGGCGGCGGCCTGGGTCAGGTTGCTCACCGTCACGCCGAGGAGCCGCACGCCGCCGGCGGTGTCGACCTTGTCCAGCAGGCCCAGCGCCAGCCGGGCGATCTCGGCCGACACCGAGAACGGTTCGGGGAGGGTGGCGGAGCGGGTGATCGTGCGGAAGTCGGGGAAGCGCACCTTGAGGGTGACCGTGCGGCCGGCCAGGCCATGCTCCCGGAGCCGGGTGCCGACCCGCTCCCCCATCCGCAGCACTTCCCGCCGGAGCGCCTCCCGGTCGGCCACGTCGCGGGGGAACGTCTCCTCCTGGCCGATCGACTTCGTCTCCCGGTCGGATTCCACCGGCCGGTCGTCGCGGCCCTGGGCCAGGGCGTGGAGCTGGCTGCCGTGGGCCCGGCCGAGGGCGTCGACGAGGGTGGCCTCGGGGAGGGCGGCCAGGTCGCCGATGGTCTCGACGCCGAAGCGGGCCAGCCGGCCGAGGGTGGCCGGGCCGACGCCCCACAGCCGCCCGACGGGGTGGGGGTGGAGAAAGGCCAGCTCGGTGCCGGGCTCGACGACCAGCATGCCATCGGGTTTGGCGTCGTCGCTGGCCAGCTTGGCCAGCAGCTTGTTGGGGGCCACGCCGACCGAGGCGGTGAGGCCGGTCTCGGCCCGGACGCGGGCCCGGATGGCCGCGCCGATCTCGGCGCCGGTGCCGAGGAGCCGGCCCGACCCGGTGGCGTCGAGGAACGCCTCGTCGAGGGCGATGGGCTCGATGGCCGGGGTGAAGGCGGCGAAGATCTCGTGAATGGCCCGGCTCTTGGCCTGGTAGACGTCGAAGCGGGGCGGGAGCACGACG
>WNGI01004514.1_pt1 | contig 12468 bp, 12 predicted proteins | sample 5400621 | NCBI WGS metagenome assembly WNGI01 (sample SAMN13153374, study PRJNA577476) | soil metagenome | isolation source: 20 cm soil or saprolite under Garry oak tree replicate 1 | place: USA:California | collected 2016-06-15 | reverse complement strand
GCGGCGGGGGCACGGCCTGCAATCGGTGCGGCGCCGCGCGCGCGGGGATAGATCGGTTCGATCCGCAGCCCGTCATGGGTCTTGCCGACCAGCTTCTCGAACGGCGCGCCCTTGAGCACCCCATCGACCAGCTTGCGCCAGTCGGCATAGCTCGCCGGCGCGAAATCCGCTGCCAGCCGCAGGTCGTCAGGTGCAGATGCCATTTCGCTAGGTCGCTCCCTCCGAGCCGTTTTTGTTGCCAGGCCGGAAATTGCCACGGGCCGACCGCCAAGCCAAACGGTTGTTTTTGACTCTACGAGGCGGTTTTTGGTCAATCGAGGTCGGGTAGCCGCTCGATTCCGGCGGTGGATAGCTGTGCCAGCGCTGCCGAAACACTGCGTCCCGCGATGACACGGTCCGGGGCGATCTCCGCGAGCGGCACCAGCACGAAGGCGCGCTCGAACAGCCGCGGGTGTGGCAGCGTCAGTTCAGGCTTGTCGATCGAAACATCGCCATAGGCGATCAGATCGAGGTCGAGGGTACGCGGACCCCAGCGCCTTTCGCTGGCGCGATCGCGGCCGAACTTCTTTTCGATCCTGTGCAGCGTAAACAGCAGCGCGTGGGGATCGAGGCCGGTTTCGACTTCGATGCAGGCATTGATGAAACGGGCCTGCTGCTCATCGCCCCAGGGCGGGGTGGAGTAATCGGACGACCGCGCCAGCAGCGCGCCCTGCGTCATGCCGCAGATATTGGCGATCGCCTTTTGGAATGTCGCGCGGACGTCGCCGACATTGCCGCCAAGCGCGATCAGAACGTCAGCCATGAGGCGGCTGCGGCCGCGTGCGCGTCAGCACCACCCCGACATCGTCGAAAATCGCGGGGATCGGCGCGTGCGGCTTGTGGACGGTGACCTTGATCGCGCTGACGCGGGGAAACGCCCCCAGTATCGCGTCGGCAACAGCGCCGGCCGCGCGTTCCAGCAGCTTGTAGTTGGCATTCTTGAAGGCAGCCGTGGCAGTCGTGACCACATTGGAATAGGAGACGGTATCGGCGAGACGGTCGGTGCGCGAGGAATCCGACAGATCGGTAAAGAGTTCGAGATCGATAACGAACCGCTGCCCGACCTCGGTCTCATGTTCCATCACGCCATGGCGGGCATGGATGACGAGGCCGGTGATAAAGATACTATCGGTCATCGCCTGTCCCAAATCGCCGCCGCCACGCGCAGCGCTTGTACGGTTTCCGACACATCATGGGTACGAATGATCCGCGCGCCGCCTTTTGCGGCCACCACATGGGCCGCGATCGATCCTCCAAGCCGCCGATCCGGCTCCGACGGCACGACCGAACTGATAAAACGCTTTCGCGATGCGCCGACCAGCAGCGGCAGCCCAAATGCGCCGAGTTCATTCAGTCGGGCCAGCGCCGTCATGCTCTGCTCAGGGGTCTTGCCAAATCCGATACCGGGGTCGAGCACGATATTCCCCCGTGAGATACCCGCCTTGGCGGCGATCTCAAGTGAGCGCGCAAAAAACGCCGCGATATCCTTCATGATGTCGATGCCGGCATCGACGCGGTCGCGGTTGTGCATGACGATGACGGGCGAATTGAGTGCCGCCAGCAGCCCGGCCATGCCGGGATCGCGCTGCAGGCCCCAGACGTCGTTGGCCATGGTCGCACCTGCATCAAGGGCCCAGGCGACGACGGCCGATTTCATGCTGTCGATCGAAACGGGGACACCGAGGGAAACGACGTCGGCCAGGACCGGCTGCAAGCGTTCCAGTTCTTCCTCGGCCGAGACCGGTTCCGCGCCATAAGGCCGGGTGGATTCCGCGCCGATATCGATGATGTCAGCGCCCTCGGCGATCATTCGGCGAGCCTGCGCCAGCGCGCGCTCCGGCGTGTCAAACTGTCCGCCGTCGGAAAACGAATCCGGCGTAACGTTGAGCACGCCCATCACGGCCGGATACGGCCTGGACAAAAGCGCCCGCAGCACCGGATGATCTGCCGGGGCGGTCGCGGGAGCTGGTCTGGAGGTGGTCGCGATCATGCGGTCGCTTTGCGCGGTCCCCGCATCGGTGTCAAGATGCGGGCGCGCCGGTGCGGCGCCGGCCTGGGCAGCCTCAAACAGCGTTAAATTAACAGCTGCCCGGCTTAGTACGTAATTTTGGGCTGAAGCGTGCGGGCCTGTGCGATCAATTGCTCGACGGACTTCTCCGAAGGCATAACGCGGACGAGTTTGCGTTTGGTATTGACCTCTTTCATGCTCTCGGCCAGGCGCGCGGGATTGCGCAGCGCAAGTTCGCGAACCGTGGCGACGCCGGCGGCGCGCACCAGCCCGACCTTTGCCTTGCCCATCCCGGGAATCCGCATGTAGTCGGACACATTGGCCCATTCGAGCAGTTGCTGCTCGGTGATGCCGGTTTTCGCGGCAAGTGCTTTGCGGCCTTTTACGGTCCGCGCCGCCTCGAGCAGCTTGTCCGTGGTGCGAATGCCAAGCGATTTCAGTTTGGAAGCGGCGAAGGATGGCAGGCCATCAATCTCGGAGATTGGATATGTCATGACACTCAATTTGAAAGGCGCTTTAAGCGAACTGGCTGAGGCCCGGGGTCCCTGCGATGATCTCGCCCATTCGATCCGCTCCGATTTTGTCGCGGCCGAATCTGAAAAGTTCACGAGCGATGTTCTGAATTTCGCCCATGCCCAAGCCAAGCCCCATCAGCTTGGTGCCGAGCGCCATCAGACCACCGCCCATCAAATTTCCGAGACTGCCGCCATTGCCTGAGGCCGCGATCGCAGCTTCCGCTCCGGGAATCTGGTCGATCAAGGCCTGAACTTTGTCCGAGGGACCCTCGTTGCGAAGAAAGCCGAGAATGATGCCGATGGTTTTTTCAGCCACAGCATCATCAATGCCGGCCTTTACGGCCAGCCGTCCAATCAGTTCGTCCATATTGCCCCGCCCTCAGCCGGTTACGTGCCGGATCCTTGCTTATCGAATTTATCTTGATCTGCTGCGATACGAATTACAAGCGATGACCGCATTTGAAAGTGTTTTCATCTTCGATCCCGTCAGGAGTGTTGCAGCAATGCAAGAGCCGTTGCGAAACTCGCCGGCAAATTGTCGCCGACCCGACCGTTCGCTGCAACTTTCGGCGCAGGAGAGTACGAAGCCGGCCGATTGGGTCTCGATGAACCGGGTTTCCGATCCCCAAATGCCGTTGACCGGGTTCAATCGGCTTGCAAGATGCAATAGGATCATGGCGTCCGGGCAATCGAGCCCTTGATGCGCGCGAAGAGGCGATGCAATGGCTGCGTCCGACAACACGATCGCCGATACCGACGAGAAAATCTTCATCGGCAAGGGTGAACAGCCGGTCTGGCTGACGCTCGGGCTTGCAAATCGCCATGGCCTCGTCACCGGCGCCACTGGAACCGGAAAAACCGTCTCGTTGCAGGTGATGGCGGAGGGATTTGCGCGCGCCGGTGTCCCGGTGTTCGCGGCCGATATCAAGGGAGACCTCTCGGGCATCTCTGAGATGGGCGAGCCCAAGGATTTCATCGTCAAACGGGCCGGTGATATGGGCCTCACCTTCCAGCCCGACCGGTTTTCGACCGTGTTTTGGGATGTGTTCGGGGAGCAGGGCCATCGCGTGCGTGCAACCGTCTCGGAAATGGGTCCGCTGCTGCTCTCGCGCATGATGGATTTGAACGACGTCCAGGAAGGCGTGCTCAACGTCGCATTCAAGGTAGCCGACGAACAGGGTTTGCTGCTGCTGGATATGAAGGATCTGCGGGCGATCCTGTCGTTCATCGCCGAACACGCTGCCGACCTGACCACGCAATACGGCAACGTCTCCAAGCAGACCGTGGGGACCATCCAGCGTCAGCTGCTGGTGCTGGAAAATCAGGGCGGGGCCAGGTTTTTCGGCGAACCGGCGCTGACGCTGAAGGATTTCATGCGTACCGACAGCGACGGCCGGGGCATGGTCAATATCCTGGTGGCGGATAAATTGATGCAGAGCCCGCGGCTATACGCGACTTTCCTGCTGTGGATGCTGTCCGAGCTGTTTGAAGAACTTCCCGAGGTTGGGGATCCGCCAAAACCGAAGCTGGTGTTCTTCTTCGACGAAGCGCACCTCTTGTTCAACGATGCGCCGAAAGCGCTGATGGACAAGATCGAGCAGGTGGTGCGGTTGATACGCTCGAAGGGCGTCGGGGTTTATTTCGTGACGCAAAATCCGATCGACGTTCCGGACAAGGTGCTCGCCCAATTGGGCAACCGCGTGCAGCACGCGCTCCGGGCCTTTACTCCACGCGACCAGAAGGCGGTGGCGGCGGCCGCGCAAACCTTCCGGCCCAATCCCAGGCTCGACACCGCACAGGTGATCACGCAATTGGGCAAGGGCGAAGCGCTGGTGTCGTTTCTGGAAGGCAACGGCACGCCGGCAATGGTCGAGCGGGTCATGATCCGGCCGCCCTCGGCGCGGATCGGGCCGATCACGCCTGAGGAACGCAAGGCGATCATGGACAAGAGCCCGGTGAAGGGAAAATACGACACCACCATCGATTCCGAATCCGCCTATGAGGTGCTGCAGAAGCGCGTGGCCGGAACGGCAGCGTCTCCGGGTGGAGCGGCCGGAGGCGGGGGAATTCTTGGGCAGATCGGTGCGATCGTCGGGACGATTTTTGGCACCAGCGTGTCGCGGGGAAGATTGTCGACCGGCCAGATCATCGCGCGAAGCGTCACCCGCTCGGTCACCAACAAGGTGGTCGGCGGGGTTGTTGCCGATCTCGGCAAATCGGTGGGCGGCTCCATGGGTAGTTCGGTCGGCCGCGCGCTGGTGCGCGGCGCGCTCGGCGGGTTACTGCGACGATAGAATTTGCGACATAATCCCCCTGTGATTTTTTCGGAAAGGTCCGTGTGCTGAGATATCCGTCGTTGCGAGCGCCGCTCGATATTCTGTTTCTGGTCTGCTGCATCGCGCTGACGGCCGATGTTCTGGTCCCGGAAATCTGGGGGAACGGAAAGACAAAAGACTATCCGCTCTGGTTCTGGGCCGGGCAGCAGGTGCTTCAGGGCAGGGATCTCTACCCCGGCGATCCCAAGGCCTATTTCGAATTCATCTATCCGCCGCTGCCCGCGGTCTTGCTTGCGATACCGAGTTATTTCGGCAAGGTACCGCTCTATCTAGGCCTGTCATTTTTGAACGCGGTCGCATGGTGGATGACGGCGCAGTTGTCGAATGCGATGACGGGATCCGGCAAAATACCCGGCCCCTGGCTGTTTGCGCTGCCGGGCTTCGTCACGATCTCCTTTGTTTTCGACATGTTCGATCTCGGGCAACCCAACCTCATTCTGCTCGCGATGATGTTGCTCGGGTTCTGGTTTTTACAGCACGAGCGCCCGTGGATGGCGGGAAGCATGTTTGCGCTGGCAACCGCAATCAAGGTTTTCCCGGTGGCCGTGTTTCCTTACCTGGTATGGCGACGGCGATGGGCATCAGCCGCAAGCATGGTAGTCTTGCTGGGAATCTTTCTGTTCGTAGTTCCCGCGCCCGTGCGCGGTTTCCAGCACAACGTCTCCGAACTGAAGACCTGGTTTGAGGGAATGGTTGGATCGAGTTCGGAGCAGGGCTTCGGACAGCGCGCCGAGCAGAACTGGTCGTGGGTCAATCAATCCATCATTGCGGTGACGCACCGGCTGGCGCGCCCGGTCAATTACAACCAGGACGATCCGGCCAAGCCGCCAGCCTATATGAACTTGCTCGACCTCGATTTTAGAACGGCGAATTGGGTCGTGCTGGCAATATCATTGGCGATCGGGCTTGGGTATATCGCGGTGATGCCGCCGCCCGCGCGGACAACACCGCAGTCCGAGGCCGAGGAACTTGGCCTGCTGTTCTGTCTGATGACAGTGGCATCGCCGCTGGCCCGGCAGTATTATTTCGTATGGCTATTCTTTCCGATCGCGATCCTGATGCATCGAGGAGCCTTTGATCCGCGTCCTGCCGTGCGGATTGGTACGTGGACCGCCCTGGCGGCCGCGGGTCTGCTGATGTGCCTGTCATTGCCGGTTTTTCCGAAGGACCTGCAGGCCTACGGGAACAATCTCGCCGCTACCGCGGTGATAGCGGGGGGATTGATCTGGCACATCCTGCATCCGTCTTTGAAAGCCAAAGCCAGCTCCTTGTCTCCGAGGGGCGTCGAGCCCCAACCCGATATGCCGAGTATCGCCCGCTAGCCCAGGGAAAACCGAATGTCCAACGCGTCGCAGCTTCAGCCGGTCCTCGACCGCATCGATGCCGATCTCGACAACAGCCTCGAGCGGCTGTTCGCGCTGTTGCGGATCAAATCGATTTCAGCCGATCCGGCCTTTGCCGGAGATTGCAAGGCGGCTGCCGATCATCTTGCCAAGGACATCGCATCGCTGGGTTTGGCCACTAACGTCAGGCCGACCGCCGGTCATCCCGCGATCGTTGCCAAAACCAACGGCGGCGGCAGTGGTCCGGGGCGGCCGCACGTGCTGTTCTACGGTCACTACGACGTGCAGCCGGTCGACCCGCTCAGCCTTTGGCACCGTCCGCCCTTCGAGCCTGCCGTCACCGACCATGCCGACGGGCGAAAGATCATCGTCGCGCGCGGCGCCGAGGACGATAAGGGTCAATTGATGACCTTCGTCGAAGCCTGCCGGGCCTGGAAATCCGTAACCGGCTCGTTGCCGGTCGACGTCACCATGGTCATCGAGGGCGAAGAAGAAATCGGTTCGAAGAATTTCGTTCCGTTTCTTGAAAGGAACAGAGACGATCTCAAGGCCGATTTTGCTTTGGTCTGCGACACCGGCATGTGGGACCGGGATACGCCCGCCATCACCACTTCGCTGCGCGGGCTGATGTACGATGAGGTGCGGATCAAGGCCGCCAACCGCGACCTGCATTCCGGCATCTTCGGCGGAGCTGCGCAGAACCCGATCCGGGTGCTGACCCGCATTCTCGGCGGCCTGCATGACGACAACGGCCGCATCACGATTCCCGGCTTCTATGACGGCGTGAAGGATTTGCCGGCAGACATCCTGGCGCAATGGAAGAAGCTCGATCTCTCGCCGGAATCCTTCCTCAAACCGATCGGGCTTTCGATCCCCGCCGGCGAGAAGGACCGGCTGCTGATCGAGCAGGTCTCTTCGCGCCCGACCTGCGACATCAACGGCATCATTGGCGGCTATACCGGGGAGGGTTCGAAGACCGTCATCCCGGCCGAAGCCTCGGCCAAAATCTCGTTCCGCCTGGTCGAGGGCCAGCAGCCTGAAAAAATCCGAAAAGCCTTTCGCGATTACGTCGCTGCGCGCGTGCCTGCCGATTGCGGCGCCGAATTCACCGACCATTCCAGCGCACCGGCGATCGCGCTCGACTGGAACATGAAGCCGCTGGCCGCCGCCAGGCGCGCGCTGACGGACGAGTGGGGCAAGGAAGCGCTGCTGATCGGCTCGGGTGCCTCGATCCCGATCGTCGCGGATTTCAAGCGCACCCTCGGCCTCGATACCGTGCTGGTCGGTTTCGGTCTGGAAGACGACAACATCCATTCGCCCAACGAAAAATATGACCTGAAGAGCTTTCACAAGGGCATTCGTTCGTGGGCGCGGATTCTCGCGGCGCTGGCGGACGCACCGAAGGGATAGGCGTCGTGGCCGCCGGAATCCGATCTGCCCTCGCAGATGAATTCTGGCGCGCGTATCGCGAGGCGGCCGGTCTGCAACGCGACAATTACGACGTGGTGGCGTTCGGCGACAATACCGAGATGGCGACCGAACTGGCAGAACTCGTGGTTGCAGGGATCAAGCGGGCGACCGCGGGATTGGTTCGCCAATTTGGCCCGGACGGCGAGCCGCCGCCGGTTGTCGGGGGTTACGTCGTCCTGCTCGATGGCGCCGATCGCCCGCGCGCGGTTTGGCGAACGATCGAGGTCCGGATCGGACCGCTGAATACGGTCGATCAACGCTTTGCCTGGGACGAAGGCGAGGGCGAGCGCACGCGCGATTGGTGGCTTTCAGCTCATCGCCGGTTTTTCGGACGGCGGGCCGCCGCTGAAGGATTTCGGATGCACGACGAGATCGAAACCATGTTCGAGCGGTTCGAGGTCGTATGGCCGCCTGAAATAGCTGACCGCCGCAAGCCGTTAGACGGCGCGATCGGAAAATGAAAACGCCGCCCGGAATTGGGCGGCGTTTGGATTCGGAAGGTGCAGAGGTCGTTAAGCCGAAAACTACACCAAAATCCGGGAATTTTCAACTCTTGTAGCTCGGGTCGAGGCGGTCGAGCTTGCGCAGCAGCGGCGGCCATACCAGCTGCGTCGAGCGCAACTCGGCGCGATCGGGATCGGAAAACACCTGCTCGTTCTTGTCGAGCACCGCCTGTTCGACCGGATAGGCGGTCGGGCCCAGCATGCGGGTGCGCACCTGCATGGTGCAGGCGCGCTCCAGATGGTACATGCGCTCGAAAGCCGAAGCGACGGAGCGGCCGACCGTCAGCGTGCCGTGATTGCGCAGCAGCATATGGTTCTTGTTGCCGAGGTCCTTCTGCAAGCGCGGGCGCTCGTCGTGATCAAGGGCGACGCCTTCATAGTCGTGATAGGCGAGATCGTGGGTGACGAACTGTGCGGTCTGGTTGAGCGGCAGCAGCCCTTCCAAGCAGCTCGCCACCGCGGTGCCGTCGGGCGTGTGCAGATGAAGCACGCAGCCGGCATCCTCGCGCACTTCATGGATCGCGGAGTGAATGGTGAAGCCGGCGGGGTTGATGCTGTAGTCGCTCTTGGTGAGCTGGTTGCCGTCGAGGTCGACCTTCACCAGACTCGATGCGGTGATCTCGTCGAACATCAAGCCGTACGGGTTGATGAGGAAATGATGCTCTGGTCCGGGCACCCGCGCGGAGATGTGGGTATCGACCAAATCGTCCCAGCCATAACAGGCGACCAGACGGTAGCACGCGGCAAGATTGACCCGCTGGTTCCATTCGGCATCCGTCATTCCCGACGGCTCTTCCTTCAGGCGAGCTTCCGCTGGTGACATGACCGGTTTCTCCCAATTTGCATCGTTGATTTTCGTCTCGAGCCTAGCCCTGTGGCACGGCTGCAGCAAGGCGCGCGACCGGCTTGGCAGTCATGCTGTTTGACGACGGTATTTGCCTTAAGGTGCCGGAATCGCCAGCAGGCTGGAAATGCTGCGGCCGCGGATATCGTAGACACGAGCGAACACCACGTCATCGCGCTTGATTTCCACAATCACCGGCGCGGTCAGCCCCTTGCAGTAGAATTCACCCAGCGTCATGGCGAAGTCGGCGGATTGGCTGTCCCAGCCGATCGTGAAGTCGGGACCGAGCGCGACCTGTGCGGGGCGTTGCGGACCGCACACCGCGACCTTCCATTTGCGAGCCTGTGGCGGCGCTTCCTGCCGCTCGATCAGTTCGTCGCGCAGGCCATCGGATGCCTGCTTCAGGGCAAGGCCCCAATAATCCAGCATGAACAGATCGTCGGCGCCACGCACTGTGCCCGCGATGTGATTGAAGTGGGTATATTGATAGGGATGCAGCCGGATCATTTCGCCAAACGGCAACAGCAGGCCGAACGAGAAAACCGTCACCGCCGCGGGCTGCCAGCTGCGGCGGTTTTCCTTGAGCCAGTTCATTCCCCATGAGAAGGCAACGCCTGCGAGCACCGTCATCGGCGGGATCACAAAAATGAAATGGCGAATGCCGTTATAGAGCGCCGGGCGCTTCACGATCGCGATCACGAGCGGCAGTGTTGCCGCCACCGTCAGCATCAGCAGAACGGATTTGCGGCGCGCCGGGACATCCTTGCGCGACAGCGACATCAAGCTGCCGATGACAGCTGCGAGCAAAAGAACCAGCAGCACTTCGGGAAGCTGGAGCGCAAACAGGGTCGGCAGATACGACCAAGGCATATCGGGCACCGACACCAGTGCGCCATCGAACATTTCCTTCCACGGCTTTTCGAAGAAGTGCGAGAAGTAGGTCAGGGCATGGAACGGATTGTCCGGTTCCATGATCGACCACGGCCAGATCAGCCCCATCACGAGGTAGCCGAGGATCAGGCCGGGCAGTAACACATAGACAACGTGCATGAAGCGATGGGCGGCTTCGCGCGCGCTATGGGTGCGAATCTCCTCCAGGAACAACGGCACAAAGCCGACCAGGGCATAGACCAGGGCCAGCCCGCCGAGGACGCGCGAACCGAACGACAGGCCGGCGCCAAGACCAACGATCAGGATCGTCCGAGGCGAAGGCGAGGGGTATTCCTCGGCCAGACGGACCAGTCCCAGCATCAGGATCACCATCGCAACGGCGAACGGCGCATCCTTCGGGTTCATGAACATGTGCCCGTAGTAGGTCGGGCACAGCGCCAGCAGAAGCAGCGCCGCAAGCCCGGCAAGCGGGCCGCCGACGCGGCAGCCAAGCCGCCACGTCACCGCAAGGCCGATCACGCCGACGACGGCGCCGAGCAGACGGCGGGTTTCAAACAGCTCTAACGGGATGACTTTGTGCAGCAGCGCAGCCGCCATGTCGAAGCCGCCGCCATACATGTAGAGATTGGCGAATGACAGGGCGCCGGTATCCTTGAACCCGGAACCATACATGCGCAGCAGGAGATCGGCATATTCGGCGTGGGTGTAGTCGTCCCAGCCCAGCCCATAATCGCGAAACGTAAGGCTTGCGATCAGGCCGATCGCAGCCAGCACAATGATGGCGAGGTCGTCGCAAGTCCGCTCCACCGAGCGCCGGTTAGGCGTATCGATGGCCGAAGTTGTGATGGAAGACATGGCTATTGGTAACCCGGTATGCCCTTGTGGCCCAGTTTTGGCGCTTTTGGGCCTCGTTCCCCGGCATCCATATAGCGCAGTTCCCTTTCCAAGTAATTGGCAATTGTGGCGTAAGTTCCCTGATGCATCGCAGCATTCGTCAGAGGGTAAAGATTTCAGGCCAAGCCCCACTCAGGTGCCGAAGGAATTAAGGTCTTGGGTGGTATTGTTGAGCCGGGCCGATGGTTTAAGGGGACTGAACCAGAATTGTCGGTTGGCGATGCGCGAAAGATGACGGTATCGTGGCGCTGGCGGCCCTTGTGAGCGTTTCGAGCGCAGCCTGGGGTGAATTCGAATGATGGTTTTGCTGTTGATCGCGGGGATTGGCTTTCTGTTGGCTGGTGTCCTGACGATCGGTTTCGGGATCCCCGTCAAGGAATTCAGTTTCGGCAATACCTTGATCCTCACCGGCACGGTCGCGGCTTGCACCGGCATCATCATGCTCGCCCTTTGGACGGTCGTTCGCGAGTTGAGGAATATTGCGCGGCGGCTTGGCCCCGGGGTTTTGACAGAAGACGAGGGTCTCTTAGTCAGCCCTGAGCAGCCGGCAGCGGAAAACGCGGGCAATGCGGAGCCTGCAGCGCCGTCGCCGCAGTGGCACGAGGACGCCGGGTCGCGCGATCGCGTGCGAGGTGACATGCCGTCCGCGCCGGAACCTGTCGAGGCCGCGTCAGCGGCCAGGCAGCGGCGCAACCTGCTGTTCTCGTCATCCTTGCGAAGGGAACGCGAGCGCGCCCAGGCGCGCACCGCCGATCCATCCGCTCCTGATGCTCGTCCCGCACCGGCTGTGCCATCAGGGTCCGATTCGACCGAGGGGCCGCGCGCGACGTTCGAGGACGCCTGGCCAAAATCGGAGCGTTCCAGAACTACCGATTTGCTGCCGCGGCGAAGCGCCCGAGCGCCAGCGACCTTTACCGAGCCAAGTGCCGACACAGCCGGCGCAGAGCGCCAGACGCCAGCCGCACGCAAGGAGGATCCGCCGCCAGTCACGGTTCTCAAATCAGGCGTGGTTGATGGGATGGCCTATTCGTTGTATTCCGACGGCTCGATCGAGGCACAAATGCCCGAAGGCATGATGCGGTTCGCGTCGATCGACGAACTGCGCGCGCACCTTGACCAGCGTCCCTGAGCGCATCCGTAGTTCCGGCAAAGCTCGGTTGAAAATAAATCGCCGCTGCTCTTGTGACGTCAGCAGCAGTAGCGGAAGACTTTGCAAGCGTATTGACGCGACGGGATACTGTCGCATCCTGCACGTTCCCCGGGACTGCCATCTCTGGAAGGTTCCAACATGAATGACGCCGCCGGCAAGAACTTCATCGACCTGACCGCGAATATCGTGTCAGCCTATCTCAGCAACAATCCAACGCCGGCTTCCGAAATTCCGAACCTGATCAGCCAGATCCATGCGGCGTTGCTGCGGGTTTCGACCGGACGGGTCGAAACGCCCCTGGAGCCTGCGCGACCGGCTGTGTCCGTGAAGAAATCGATGACCCCCGACTATCTGGTGTGCCTCGAGGATGGCAAGCGCTTCAAATCGCTGAAGCGTCATCTGCGCACGCAATACAACATGACGCCGGAACAATACCGCGACAAATGGGGCCTTCCGGCTGACTATCCGATGGTTG
>WNGI01007070.1_pt1 | contig 12471 bp, 9 predicted proteins | sample 5400621 | NCBI WGS metagenome assembly WNGI01 (sample SAMN13153374, study PRJNA577476) | soil metagenome | isolation source: 20 cm soil or saprolite under Garry oak tree replicate 1 | place: USA:California | collected 2016-06-15 | reverse complement strand
CTGACGGTGGTGGCGTGGAGGCTCGTGACTGGCGCGGAGAAATCGAACGCGTAGCCTTCCACCTCCACGTGCGTGCATGCGCTGACCATCGCCGGCGGGAACGGATACATCCAGTCGCCCGGCGCGTGGGGCGTCTGCGCCCCCGCGGGAACCGCGACGCTGAAATTGGTCGTGCCGTCCTTTTCTTCCTCCTTCGTGATGCTCCATCCGGACGGCATCGTCAGACTCGGCTTGGAGAAAATCGCCGGCGTGTCGGCACGGTGAACCACTTCGGCGCGCACGCTGAAACTCTCTCCCGCGACGAGCTCGCTCCGGTCGGAGTTTGAAACAATCTTGATCGCGGCGGCATCGGCAAGCGCGTGGTTGATGCGTTCGCGCACTTGATCGAGTTCCCACACCGCATTAGCTGCGCGCGAATCTTGCGACTGCTTCACTTGATTTTCGAGCGACGTAATCTGCTTCCCTGCTTCCGCAATGGAGCGCACCGCTGCGGGCCAGTCCAGTTTTTCCGCCGCCGCGCGTCCCTGGTCCAACGCGCGATCGGCCGCCGCGAGCGGTTGCTCGGCGGGCGCCGGAATCAAGCTGGCGAGCGACGTGATCGGCCGCGCGAAATCCGCCGGTGAAGCCGGGCCGCCAGTTGTGCGCTTCAAACCATAGGGACGCCGGATAAACGGCGAATTCAAATTTGGCGTGACGCCTTGCGAGCGGTGATGTACGTAACCTTCGAGCGAAATATCGCGATAGCTGCGTCCCCAAATTGGAGAAATCTCGTCGGCGGGCACAAGCCACGAGCCAGTGTAGTCCACCTTGTCGTCCTGAGGTCCCTGCGCACGGACCGGATCGAGTACCAGTTCTGTGCGCCACGGCTTCAACCCTTCGGCAATCTGCTCGGGATATTTTTTTGGGTCGGCTGCCGCCTCCACCGCCAGCGGAGTCAGGTAGCCGGACGCCTGGTGATTGCCGTGCCCGGTGTGCGTGCCTCCCCAGCCGTTCACCACAACGTTCGGGCGCACCGTTCGAATCACGCGGACCATGTCCTCGAGTGCCTGGCCCTGCCACCTCTCAAGTGTTTCTTTAAGCGTTTTCGAAAAACCGAAATCGACTACGCGTGTGAAATAGAGGTGCGGGCCTTCGACGTTCATGGCGGCGGAAAGTTCCGCGCTGCGCAGGATACCGAGTTGTTGGCCCTGTTCGGGCCCGATGGCGTTTTGGCCGCCCTCGCCGCGGTTCAATGTGAGCAGGGTTGTGTCTGCACCTAATCCATGCGGGAGGTACGTAAGGAGCGTGGAGGCTTCGTCATCGGGGTGGGCCACGATGAACACGACGCGCGTCACCACGCGCGCCTGTTGGATCGCTTCGAGCGTGTCCGCAAGAGTCTGGCCCCGCCCGGGCGCAACAGGTTCCTGTTGCGCTGCGAGCGGCAGTGCGACGAGCAATGCGAGGACGGCGAGTCTGAGCCAGCGTTTCATCATTCAATGCCTCGGGTAATTCCTTGGGCGATTCCTCAGGGCGCTTCTCCGGCCGCGGCAAACGGCCACAGGCCCCGGTAGCGCGCCTGGATCATATAAGTAAAGATGCCCAGGGCGATCACTCCGATTCCGCCGAGGGCAAATTTCCATCCCGTGTAATAAAACAGCGCCGCCCAGCCCAGGATCGACAGTATGGCTGGCCAAGGATAGAGCCACATCTTAAAGGGAAGCCGTTCAGGAGGCCAGCGGCGGCGCAAAATCATCACGCCCACGCCCTGGCTGATGAACTGCACCAGAATGCGCACGGCGATGATCGCCTTGATGACGCTCGCAAGGCGGAACAACACGCTGAACGCGAGCGACGCGGCGCCGAGGAAAAGCAGCGAGACGTGCGGAAAATGTTTGGTGGGGTGCACGCGGGCGAATATCGGAAAGAAATTACCGTCCTCGGCCGCGGCGAATGGCACCCGTGAGTAGCTTAATAACGTAGTAAACAAAGAGGCGAACGCGATCCACAGAATCATCACGGTGGCGAACGCCGCCGCGCGCGTTCCGTACAGCCGCTCGACGAACGCGCTCACAATGTATTGCGAATTTTGCGCCTCGCGCCACGGCAACACGCCGAGGATGCTCGTCTGCATCGCCAGATACAGCACGGCGATTCCCGCGACCGACAGCAGGATCGCGCGCGGGATGTTCTTCTCCGGCTGGCGAATCTCCGCGCCCAGATTGCAGATGTGGTAGTAACCCAGGTAGGAGTAGACCGTGTTGACCGTCGCCGAACCGAGGCCCGCGAAGAAAAGCCACGACCAATTCCAGGCGCCAGGCGGGAAATCAAACACCATCCGCGCGGAGAAGTGTGTCACCCCTCCCCAGATCATCCACAACATCGTGCCGACCACGCCGATCCAAAGAAACTTCGAGATCAGGCCGACGGCCGCGATCCTGCGATAGAGCAGCACGATCAGGAAAACGACCAGCGCGGCGGAAACAGCTTTCTGTTGGTACTTGCCGAGGGGGACCAGGTACGTGAGGTATTGCGAGAAGCCAATCGCGCCCGAAGCGACTACCAGCGGCGCCTGGATCAGCGTCTGCCAGATGTACAGGAAAGACATCAAGCGCCCGCCGCGCCCCGGACCGTAGGCCTCGCGCAGAAATGCGTACGTGCCGCCGGCGCGCGGCATCGCCGCGCCGAGCTCGGCCCACACCAGGCCGTCCACTAGCGAGAGCAGTGCGCCCGCCAACCACGCCAATAAGCACTGCGGCCCGCCCATCGCCTGAATTACCAGCGGAATCACGATGAACGGTCCAATCCCCACCATCGCGTTCATGTTCAGCGCCACACACTCCGTGAGGCCGAGGCCGCGGTCGAGCTTTTCCGATGGCAGAGGTGTGGACATGGGTGGCGCGAAGCGGCCAAAGCATATCAGATGCATGGGAGGCGCTAAAGCTCGCTTCGATTTCAGCGGATGCGGCACTCTCCACGGTTTTCGTGAAGGGTGCGTGTTTTTCTTCCATGCGCGTCCATCAGTGCGCGAAGAGGGGACCGATTGGAATCGGCCAGTGGGAAAAATGAAGGGAGGGATAAGAAAACCCGCACCCTTGAACACCGCAAGGTTGCGGTACCCGATATTCAAAATCAGTCTAAAACTGGTCCAAGAATTCGATTCGCGAAACTCGGTCATCGGCGCGAGAAATGATGCAGAATCGTGGCGGAGCAAACGGGGAACATGCTGAAGCTCGGAATTATTCTGACGGCGGCGACGGTTACGATTCTCGTGGCGGAATTTTTCCGCACGCGCCGCCGGCCATTGCCCGCGCACGGCTGGCTGGGCCTGATTGCGTTCGTATGCGCCGAGTTCCTGATGTTTCACGGCGTTGAGCCCGCGGCCACGTATTTCAATCCGCTGGCCTGGACGGCGTACATCTTACTGGCTGACGCGGCGGCATTCGCGATCACCGGCCATTCGCGGCTGCGCGAAGAGGCTCGCGGTTTCCTGAAGATGGGTGCGCTATCGGTGCTCTTGTGGCTCATCTTCGAAGCCTACAACCTGCGCCTGGCGAATTGGTCGTATGTCGGGCTGCCGCAGGGGCGTGTCGAGAGATGGTTTGGGTACGCATGGTCGTTCGCGACGATCACGCCGGGCATTTTCATAACGGCCGCGCTGATTGAGTCCTTCGGTTGGTTCAAATTCGAGTCTCGGCCGATCCATATTAGTCGCACGGCAGAGACATTTTTCATAGTGCTGGGCGCGGCGCTGCTCGTGATTCCGATTCTTGTTCCCAAGCGTATAGGAATGTATTTGTTTGCGTTCGTGTGGCTCGGCTTTCTATTTCTACTTGAACCGGTCAACCACCGTCTCCTTTTGCCCTCCTGCATCGGTGACCTCGCACGCGGCTATCGTGGTCGCGTGTACTCGTTCCTGATCGCCGGATGGGTTTGCGGCTGGCTGTGGGAATTCTGGAATTACTGGGCGGCGGCGAAGTGGGTTTACACGTTTCCGATTCTCCAGCAATGGAAAATCTTCGAAATGCCAGCGCCGGGGTACCTGGCTTACCCTGTTTTTGCGCTAGAATGCTTCGCGATGTATGTGACAGGAGCGTGGGCGTTCAGCCGCAAATACGTCGCCGAAGAAAAATATCAAGAATAGCCCCGTGCGCAGACTGCCCTCCCATTCCCGCGTTCTTTTCTTGCTAGCCACTGTTTTTCTTGCTCCTATCGGCGGCCGGGCGTCGCAATTGAATGTTCCGCCACAGGCCGCTGAAGCAATTCAGCTGATGTATTCGGGCAACCCGGATCAGGCGATCGTGCTGGCTCGCAACCTGGAGGCCGCCGGGCCGGAGCATCCGCTGGGCTATTTGATCGAGGCCGATGTGCTGTGGTGGAAAATTTATTGCAAGTGGCTGGAGAGAAAATACAACACGATTGATTCCTGGAGCCACCAGCGCGCACCGGAACCAGACGACGACGCCTATCTTGCGCTCGCGGACAAAGTGACTCGCCTGGCGGAAGCCGGCATCGCCAAAAAAGACACTGCCGAAATGGAATTGTACGCGGGGTTGGGTTATGCGTCCCGCGCCAGGCTGTTGGGCCTGCGCTATGAGAAGACGGCTACCGCCCGAGCGGGTGTGGAAGGACGCAAGCATCTGCTCCGCTGCCTGGAACTGGACCCCGACATGGCGGATGCCAACCTGGGCCTGGGACTTTACAACTATTACGTGGATACACTTTCCGCGATGGCCAAGGTGCTGCGCTTTTTTATGGGCATCCCCGGCGGGGACAAGCGAGTGGGCTTGCGCCAACTGGAGACGGCGGCTACAAAGGGCGAACTGACGCAGACGGAAGCGCGGTATAACATGGCGAAAAGTCTCCGAAACTACGACCACGACTACACGCGCGCCTTGGCCGCCGCCTCGCCGCTTACGACCGAGTTCCCGGAGAATCCGTTGTTCTTGCTGATTGCCGGGGATATTGCCGCAAAACTCGGCCATAACGACGAGGCGGCGATGCGGTTTCGCGCTGCCGCCGCAGCTCCGATGGAGGACGCCACATGTGCGGAGCGCGTGCGGCAAATTGCCCGTGAAGCGCTGGCCGCGCTCGGCGCACCTTCCGAGTGAGGGGAATTCGCCCGCTTACTTGCAATTGTTGCCGGGCAACGTCCCGGCGCAGGGCGGGCATCTGACTTGCTTTGCAGGGGACGGGTGTGAGAGTAGCACAGCCAAGGTTGCCGACTGACAAGACATGGCCGGGGTTGACTTGGGCGGGTTCTGGTGGTATCAGAAACAGGCCGGTTTGACGGGGGTTTCTTCTAAATTCTGGCTGGCTCATTGCTGTGGCGGGCTTCACGCCCCGATTGGATCGGGGCGTTCAGCGTAAAAGTAAAGCCCGCGCCCGGTAGAGCCCGCACCCGATCACTCAATTATCGCTGGTTTCCTCAGCACCCGGATTGTACTCACAGGAATTTCGTCGGCCCGGCGTCTCGTAAGGATGACTTGGGGAGGAGCGTGTTCGGATGTACTCGCGCAGTTGGCTGATCGCGGCGCTGGTGGTGTTGGGACCGGTGGGGGGCTGCTCCCAGTTCAACACAAACTTGACGATCCAAACGTCATCCTCGGAGCTGATGTTTCTGAGTCCGCAAACGGCCAACGCGGGCGACTCCAACTTCACCATAACTGCGACAGGCGGCGGCTTTGTTTCCGGCGCCATTATTCTATGGAATGTGGGTCCGAACCAAACCCAGCTTACGACCACTTTTATAAGCAGCACGCAACTGACCGCCACCGTCCCGGCTTCCAACGTCGCCGCCGCTGGGAACATTCAAGTCGCCGTTCAGATTGTAGGTTCGGCTGTATCGGGTGCTTCCGGTACGACCGCTACGACAACCACGGAAGTTTCCGACGTCGTGTTTTTCACGATTAACCCCACGGCCGGCCCGGCACCAGTGGTCACCTCGCTTTCGGCATCCACAACTTCGATGGCCTCAACTCCTTACTGCAGTCCAACGGGGTTCACGCTCACCGTCACGGGCTCAAATTTCGATAGCGCATCGCTGGTGAACTGGAAAGGTTCGCCGCGCGCGACCACGTTTAACAACTCCGGCCAGCTTACGGCTTCGATCTTGCCCCAGGATGCCGCGTTTCCCGGGTCTGCGGGTGTTTCCGTATCGAACGCGTCAGGGCCTTCGAACACCGTAGCGTTCACGATGACGACACCGGGCACAAGTCTTCCCACGCCAACCATCACCGCATCGTCGACAATTGCCGTGGCGGCTGGTTCCAAGACGTTTACGCTAATTGTCGATGGCACCTTTCTCCCATGTACCGTTGCGCAGTGGGTTACGCAGGTGAATGGAAACACTGTCATAAGCCCATTGGCAACCACATATGTTCCTGCAAATCAGGACCCTGCCGACCCGGCCATCCACCTTAGTGCGATAGTGCCGGCAACTGATCTCGTTGCCGCGGGGAGCGCTCGAGTCGTCGTGTTCACTCTCCCGCCCCCGTTAGGCGGGCAGACTTCAACAAACGCAATCACGGTCAATATTCAGTGAACATTGCCGCTCCGTGTGGACGCGCGACTTCGATGCACCGATTGAATCTGCAAAATTGATTTCGGATCCCGTAGCACAGACTTCAGTCTGTGCGCCGTTCCGAACAGACGAAAATCAAAATCACACAGGCTGATGGTTCGCTTCACTCACCACAAGAGCCTGTGCTACGCAAACTTTCGACGCCATTTGAATTTTCAATCCGGCAAGAGAAATAACCGATCTGGAGCCAGTTCCACCCGCCAAGGCTGTGGGAGATTGCGGAACGCATCCCATTCTTGTTTGAAAACTTCCGCCTGGACGTGAAAATCGGCGGGACTTGCGGGCTTGCCCGCCTCAGCTTTAGCGCTGGCGGGCGGGCCGCCGATTCGCAAATCGAGTGTGACGCGGAAAGGCGTTTCCGTCATGGCTGCGAGCCAGCAGGGAAACGAATTGGCGCGGTTTTCCGGCGGGGTTTCCGGCGCGCGCACGCGAATATGGTGCGCTCGAATCGCGACATGCCCGGGCGGCTTTGCGAACTCTTGCGTAACATGGAGCGTGCAGCCCCAGTCGAGGGCTTCGATCAGTCCATACGCCGCGCGGCGGGCGCGGGAAAAATTCTTGCATCCCGTCAGACGCGCGACTTCCAGTGTCGGCGGGTGGCGGAATATTTCTTCCTTCGGACCTCGCGCCGCCACACCTCCTCTCGTGAGCACAACGAGTTCCCCGCAGACGCGGTAGGCCTCTTCGAGATTGTGGCTCACGAATAGCGTCGATCCTTGATACGTCTCCAGCGTTTCGCGGAGCTGGCGTTCGAGCGCGCTGCGCAGATGCGTGTCGAGCGCGGAAAATGGTTCATCGAGGAGCAGCGCCGCCGGTTCCACGGCTAGCGCGCGCGCCAGCGCCACGCGCTGCTGTTCGCCGCCCGACAGCGAAGCGGGATAGCGGCTCGCGAATTCCTCCAGATGCGCGGCGGCAAGTTGCTGCTCGACCCTGCGAGCCCGCTCGGCTGCGGGCAGGCGGCGCAATCCAAAGGCGATATTTTGCGCGACGGTCAGATGCGGAAACAGCGCGTAGTGCTGAAAAAGCAAACCGATGCGCCGATCGCGCGCCGGCACATTGATCCCACGCGCGGAATCAAAGAGCACGCGCGCGTGGAGCACGATGCGGCCGCGGTCGGGCGTCTCCAGCCCCGCGATGGCGCGCAGCGTCACGGTCTTGCCCGAACCGGATGGGCCGAGCAAACCGAGCGGCGGGCCGTCCGCCGTGAACTCCACAGCGAGCCGGAAACCGGACACTTGTTTTTCAATCGCGACTTCGAGCGGCATATTCTTTTTCAGTGTGCCCGGTTCTATGGTTTCCGCCACAGGCTCAGCGCCCTGCGATTTGTCCCGTAAATAGCAGAAAGGACCAGGAAGGAAAACAGCAGCAGGACCAGGGCGGTCCGATTCGCCGCGTCGTAATTAGCGGCCTGCACCTGATCGTAAATATCGATGGAGACCGTTCGCGTCACGCCGGGGATGTTTCCGCCGACCATCAGCACGACGCCAAATTCGCCGATAGTGTGCGCAAAACTCAGCACGGTTCCGGTGACCGCTCCAGCCGCGGAAAGCGGCAGGATCACGCGAAAAAATGTTCCCAGCCGCGAAGCGCCCAGCGTCCACGAGGCCTCGATCAACCTGCGGTCCACGGTTTCAAATCCAGCGGAAAATGGCTGCACCGCAAACGGCAGGCTGTAGAGCACGGATGCGATCAACAGGCCTCCGAACGTGAACGGGAGCGTGTGGCCGAACCACGATTGCCAAAGTTTCCCTGGAAATGTTCGCGGACCGAGGCCCACGAGAATGTAGTAGCCGAGTACTGTGGGAGGAAGGACGAGCGGGAGCGCGACCACGGCTTCGATCAAAAATTTCCAGCGCCACCGCGAGTACGTCACCCAATACGCGATGGGCAGGCCCGCAACGAGCAAGATTCCGGCGACAGATACCGCGAGCTTCAATGAGAGAGTAATCGCCTGCCAGTTCAAGGCTTCACCTCGGCGGGCAGCACAAAGCCGTACCGCTCGAGCAACGCGGCTGTCGCAGGGCTTTTTATGTAGTCCAGGAACTCTTTGGCGCCTTGTGGATTCTGCGAAGCGCGGATTAGCACCACGCCCTGCTGGAGGGGCTTGTACAAGTTTTCTGGGACGCGCGCATAGCGGCCTTTTTCTTTGAGTCCCGGTGAAAGGACCAGAGAAAGCGCGAGGATGCCGGCATCCGCATTCCCAGATTCGACAAATTGTGCCGCCTGGGAAATATTTTCGCCAAGCACGAGACGGTCCTTCACCGCGTCGTATAAACCAGCGTTGCGCAATGCCTCTTCGGCCGCGCGGCCGTAGGGCGCGTGCTGCGGATTCGCGATGGCCACTTTCTGAATGGACGGATCGCGCAGGGCCGCAAGCCCCTTAGTGACATCTAGGCGGGAATCTTTTCTTACCCACAGTACGATTTTTCCAACCGCGTACAGATATGTGCTTCCCGGCACGGCGAGACCTTCCGCTTCTAGTTTTCTCGGATACTCGATGTCCGCGGAGAAAAAGACGTCAAAGGGCGCGCCATTTTCGATCTGCGAGAGGAAATTTCCGGAGGATCCCGTGCTCACGCGAACCGTGCAACCAGTCGCTTTCTCAAAATTGGCGGTGATTTCATTCATTGCGTACATCAGATCCGCAGCGGCGGCAACTGTGACCGCGCCGCAGGGCTTCTGCGCAAATTGTGACGCGGAGGCGGGATCGGCGGCGGCGCTGATAAAAAGCGGCGCAGCCCATGCCAGACCGGCGAGCGTGACCGACAACGTTTTGTGAATCCGTTTCACGTTTCGCCGCCGAAATTTAGATCCGCACGATCATGACTTCAGTGGATTTGATGAGGGCTGCCGCGGTCTGGCCCTTTTCCAGGCCCATTTCGCGCGCCGCGTCCGCCGTGATGATGGACGAAATGCGTTGACCGCCAATCGAAAGTTTTACTTGCGCCAGCAATCCGCTATAGCGCACTTCGACGATGCGGCCGACCAGTTGATTCCGCCCGCTGATGCGCCGGAAGCCGCGGCGCCCGGCCAGCGCGTCTTTTTCATTGGTGCGCGGCAGAAACCGCTCAATTTCAGACGCGGGAATGCGGTGATGCCCCCCGGCGGTTTGCACGCTGCGCAGTTTTTTCTTGTAAATCCACTGCTTGACCGTGGGATAGCTGATTCCCAGGGCGTGCGCGGCATCGCGTGGGTTAAGGAGTTCCTCCGAGCGCATGGACACCTCCAGAAAATATACTTATATATGTTTTATTGTGATGTGTAAATACGAATTAATACGAATTAACACCGAGGAGAGTTGCACTTTAATGCAGCAAGGCGGAAAATCCGGGCTAGTCTTCCGGGGCGAACGCCAGCAAGACGTTGCCGGGCATGCCGCCGTTTCGGGGATATCCGGAATTGACGAAGATCATGCCGCCCACAACGACCGGGCCGGCTCCGTCGAGGGAACCGCCCTTGGCCTGGATTTCGAGCGAGCCGGAGAAGACTACGCCGGGGATCAGCGTGAGCGCTTGCGACTGGGCTGGGCTGCAACCGGGTCGCGGGGGATTGCACGGATGGCTCGGGGCGAACCAAGCCTTTCCGCCGTCTTCGAGATGCAATGCGGTCAGGCCACCGCCCTTCACGGGATCAAACGTGGCTCCACCAACAGGCCCCGCGGTATTCATTACGGCGGAAACGTCGGAAACAGAGGCGTACACTTTTTGGCCGTCGCTGGCCATGCCCCACTGCACGCCTCCGTTGAGGCCCCCGGTCCCGACGCGAGTCTGCCAGAGGATTTTTCCCTTGGCGTCCGGATCGAATGCGTAGACGACGCCGGACTTCTGCCCGGCGACGAGGATTTCGCGGCCCTTCGGCCCGTGAACCAATAACGCGGATGATCCGAAGTCGTAATCGGGTCCATTTTCCGAAGGACAATTGACGCCTTTGGAGCGGCAGGCGGACGTGTACGCATCATTCGAGATGGTCTGCTGAGACCATACGATGTGTCCGGTTTTCAGTTCGAGTGCCATCACGGCATCGCTGGTGGTGGTTGACGGAGAGGAGTAATTGTCCCCCGTGGTCACATACAGAAGGCCGCGTTTTGTATCGATCGTTGGGCTCGACCAGATGGGAGCGCCAGAGGGCCCCCACTGCTCGGCTCCCGCACTGTTCACACCTGTTTTCTTGGGCGCGTCCACCGTGTAAGTCCTCCAAACCAAGGAGCCGTCGCCGACGCGAAGCGCAGTCAGACTGCCTCGAAACGTACAGCAGGTGTATTGAGGGTCAGTGGAGCGCGTTTCCTCCCACGACGCGGCTGGAATGAACACGACACCATTCAGTGCTACAGCAGAGCCGGTCAAGCGCGCGGCTTCGTGATCTTCCACGCGCCGCTTCCAAAGCTGTTTGCCCGTTTTTGCGTCAAGCGAATAAACCCAACCGATCAGGTCGCCAAACACGAGCGAGTAAGTAGAACCATTTCGAACGGGGAGAATCGCGGCGCGGACGGGTCCATTCGCCTGAAACACCCAATGCAGACAGCCTGTTTGTGCGTCCACGGCCTGGACCATACCCCCCGCGCTACCCACGAAGAGCGTGCCGTTCAAAACGGTGGGTGCCGCGAACGCCGTGACGTCTCCCGGGAAGCCAAGAGCCCATTTCAACTTGAGGTGCCGGACCTGCTTCATGCTAAGACCCGCCTGCTCGGCCGTCTGGTATCGAGTGTTCAATGCGGAGGGGCTCCAGCCAGCCCAACTTTCCTTTGCAGAGCCTGACAGGGGACGAATGCTCGAAGAACAGAAACTACTCGCTGGAGGCGGGGGCTCTTCACCTGGAGTCCCCAGATAAGTGGCTACAGCCTCGCGTTCTTCGCGTTTCATCGGGTAGGCAATTCCCATCATCAATCCGAAATCCAGCGTCCGCAGGATGCGAACGGCTGGAATTTTCTGCAAAGAGTCGCGCGCTGGCGCCCGGTTCCCCGGTTGATCGTGGCACGCCGCGCAACGCTTCTGATAAACCTCTGCGCCGGAGACGGGAGCGGCGGTCTGAGCCAAGGCTACCGGTATTGCCGAGAGGAACAGAACGCTGAGGGTCACCAGGAACAATTGGGTGGCGGAAGTCCATGCAGGTCTCATGCGATTTTTTCCTTTACGGGATGCAATTGTGGGTAGCGACTCAATTTCCCGGAACTTCCAATGCGTCGGTGCGATGATCTCGGTAGTGCCGGCGTCCCCCCGGCTCCTAGCTCTTTCTTGGGACTGGAACACCGCCGGCCCTTCCCCGTCAGGACGAGCAAGATGCCGGCGCTACCTCACCCGGTGCGAATCCCTGCGCGCTAAACGTGGGAGGCGGCTTCCTGCTCAAACGCGTGGTACGAGGAACGCACGAGCGGGCCCGATTCCACGTGTGCGAAACCCATCTGCTCGCCAAGCTTCTTGTATTCGGCAAACTCATCGGGATGGACGAAGCGCACGACGGGCAGGTGTTCGCGGGTGGGCTGCAGGTATTGCCCCAGCGTGAGGATATCCGTGCCTTGCGCTGCGAGATCCTGCATCGCGGCGAGCACTTCCTCGCGCGTTTCGCCCAGGCCCAGCATGAGGCCTGTTTTCGTGGGCATCTCGGGCGCCAGGTATTTCGCGCGGCGCAAGAGTTCGAGCGAGCGCTCGTAAATCGCGCCCTTGCGCACCGCGCGATACAGCCGCGGCACTGTTTCGGTGTTGTGATTGAGCACGTCAGGGCGAGCGCGAACGACTGTCTCCAGCGCATGCCAGTCACCGCGAAAATCCGGGATCAGGACTTCGACCTTGCAGCCCGGGACGCGTCCGCGAATTTCGGCGATCGTGCGGGCAAAAATAGCCGCGCCTCCGTCGGGCTGATCGTCGCGGTTGACGGAAGTCACCACCGCATAGCGCAGGCCCATGAGTTGCGCCGCT
>WNGI01007163.1_pt1 | contig 12472 bp, 6 predicted proteins | sample 5400621 | NCBI WGS metagenome assembly WNGI01 (sample SAMN13153374, study PRJNA577476) | soil metagenome | isolation source: 20 cm soil or saprolite under Garry oak tree replicate 1 | place: USA:California | collected 2016-06-15 | reverse complement strand
AGTGCCGGTCGAGGTCAACCGGCTGGATAACCAGGTACTCGTTCGTTATTACGAAGCCGAGTGGAAGAGATACGAATGAGCCGAAGGTTTGTTTTATCCTGAGGTCGAAGATAATCATTGGTCATATATCATTTGACATTTTTTATTTGCCATTTGTACACGGCGATGAGTTTGATTCAGCTGTTCAATCCAGAAAACAGGCAGTCTTCCAAATGACCAAATGATAAATGTCAAATGATATATGACCAATGATTTGGTTTGCTCAAGATTAAAGAACTAAGATCCAAATGAATACCCTGTCAAGGCGCGAGATGCTGGCCGCTTTTCTCGGACTGCCCGTTGCTCTCGCGGCCTGCCGATCAAATAAAGCTCCTCAGTTTCCCGCTGGCGAGATTGTTGGTGCGTCAGATCGGATTGGTCATCGCATTCGTGATGGTCTCAGCGTCGTACCCGCCGCCGATAACTGGCAGCAAGCAGGAGTAGTGATTGCGGGTGGCGGTGTCGCGGGGTTGTCGGCCGCCTGGCACTTGATGAATTCCGGGTTCGAAGATTTTGTCTTGCTGGAGTTAGAACCTGCACCGGGGGGTACTGCGCGCAGCGGCACGTCCTCAGTTGTACCCTATCCGTGGGGTGCCCACTACGTACCGGCGCCTATGAAGGAAAACTCGATTCTGATCACATTACTTGGCGAAATGGGAATACTCGAAGGACGCGATTCTGAAGGTGAACCAATCGTCGCTGAGCAGTTTCTTTGTCGCGATCCGGAAGAGCGGGTCTTCTTTCGCGGGCGCTGGTATGAAGGGCTCTACCTCCGTGCCGGCGCCAGTGCAAATGATCTATCCCAACTTGAAAAATTCAATGCGGTAGTCAATCGTTGGGTTGGTTGGCGGGATTCTCGTAACCGTCGCGCGTTTGCCATTCCCGTAGAGACCGGGTCCGATGACGCAGAAGTCTCAGACCTCGACAGGATCACAATGGCGGAATGGATGAGGAGGCACGATTTCAATTCCCCACGCTTGCACTGGCTTGTGGATTATGGATGCCGTGATGATTATGGACTGACGGTTGACCAGACAAGTGCCTGGGCGGGACTTTTCTATTTTGCCTCGCGCGTGGCCAAACCTGGTGCCGAATCCCAGCCCCTCATCACCTGGCCCGAAGGCAACGGACGTCTGGTCTCGCACCTTTATAATCAGGTGAAATCAAAAGTACTTCTCGGTACGGCTGCAACTCAAATCGTTCCGCACGATCCTAATGAAAAAGGAGGGGTAGACGTAATTGCGATCAATGAAAAGGCATCGGAAGCAAAGGGCTTTCATGCGCAGCAGGTGATCTTTGCCGCGCCACAATTTCTGACATCCTACGTAATTAGAGACTATCGCGAGCACCCGCCTGCGCACGTCGCTGAGTTTCAGTACGGCACCTGGATGGTGGCCAATCTCTTTCTGAAAGATAGGCCACTCAGTCGCGGCTTTCCTCTGGCATGGGACAACGTTCTTTACGAAAGCCCATCGCTGGGATACGTGACGGCAACACACCAACGAGGTCTCGATCACGGTCCCACCGTTCTTACGTACTACTACCCTATGTGCGATGCCAATCCGCGCGCTGCGAGAGAAAAGTTGCTACAGATGGACTGGCACAGTTGCGCCGACGTGACACTGACGGATTTGTCTCGCGCGCACAGCGACATTCGTGTGCTAGTTGAACGTCTTGACGTGATGCGTTGGGGACACGCGATGATCCGACCGCGGCCCGGTTTCGTCTGGGGTGGCGCGCGCGCTGCTGCAGCAAAACCATTTCGCAGCGTCCACTTTGCGCACACTGACCTCGGCGGTGTAGCCCTCTTTGAAGAAGCTTTCTATCACGGCATAAGAGCGGCGGAAGAGGTCCTGGCCGCTCGCGGCATGCTTAAAAAGAAATCGACAGAATGAACAGGATTGACACGCTTAGTTCAGGCCCGAGCGCAACTGCGCCGCGGCGTGCTCCTGTCAATCTGTCTCCTCCTCCGGTTGTCCTCTACGCGTCAACTGCGCCGCGCTTCTGGCTCTTCTCCGGTACTGTCGATCTGGGAGTGTTTCTGGGCAGTGCACTATTGGCTCTCGTCGCCTTATGGATCGGCGCGCGGGCCGGTGTGCTAAACGACCGCTCGCCGGAGTGGACATGGGTGCCGGCCGTATTGCTGATCGATGTCGCTCACGTTTGGGGCACAGGCTTCCGCGTTTACTTTAATACAAATGAATTAAAGCGACGGCCCTGGCTTTACGCGCTCGTGCCTGCGCTCGGATTTGTTGTTGGTGTAGCGCTCTACTCGGAAGGCGAGATTGTTTTTTGGCGAGTGTTGGCATACCTCGCAGTGTTTCATTTCATTCGCCAGCAGTACGGATGGGTAATGCTTTACCGCGCGCGAGTAGGCGAGCGTGATCAATTCGGACGCTGGCTTGATACCGTCACAATTTATTTGGCTACTCTTTACCCCCTCATCTATTGGCATGCACATCTGCCGCGCCAGTTTTGGTGGTTTCTGGAAAATGATTTTACCGCAACACCTGCCCTCTCGTGGCTCGAGCACCTTGTGCGACCACTTTACTGGGCAGTGTTGTCAGTCTATATGCTTCGCGCCGCTCTTCGCTGGTTGAGGGGGAGTGCGGTGAATCCGGGCAAAGACATCGTGGTTATCACCACTGCGATCTGCTGGTACACAGGTATTGTGGTCTTCAATTCCGATTATGCTTTCACCGTGACTAACGTGATTATTCATGGCGTTCCTTACCTGGCGCTCGTTTACTGGTATGCACGCTCACAACGCTCCCGGACCGGCAGGTCGTATCGCTTTTTCGTGCGTGGGCCATTGTCATTTCTGGCCACCCTCTGGGTCATCGCCTATGTAGAAGAATTATTGTGGGATCGGGGGGTGTGGCATGAGCGCGCGTGGCTGTTCGGTAGCGGGTGGGACATTGGAATGTTAAAAATATTCCTTGTGCCGCTGCTCGCATTGCCGCAGCTTACACATTACGTGTTGGATGGATTCATCTGGCGGCGCAAAAGCAATCCGGATTTTTCACTGATAAGGTAAAGTCAATTGTCCGCTGTCCGTTGTCCGTTGTCCGTATTGCGAATAGGTTCAATGAACTAGCGACATGGACTACTGACTACTGACCACTGACCACTGACTCTGACCACTGACCACTGACTTTTAGTGCATATTGAATGGACCGCCGCGCGGCTCGGGCTCAGAATCGGGACGGGATGAATCTTGAACGACCTCATGCATCTCCAACACGTTCGGTTTGGAAAATGCTTCTTTCGGTAGAGTGCCAGACTGCGCGTGTCCCTTAACAAACGCATCTGAACGTACCCAGTTGAGGAAGTCCTGGCGGCTATTCCAGATTGTGAAAACCACATACGGATCATCATCATTCACTGGCCGCAGGACTTGGTTGGAAATAAAACCAGGCATCTTGTCGACTAGCCCTGCTCGCTCCCGAAACCTCTTCTCGAAGGCATCAGCATATTCCTGCTTGACGTAGATACGGTTGGCGACAGTTATCATTGCGGGTCTTCCTTTTCTATCAATCATCTGTAGACGGTCTTGCACGTAATCGCTTCACGTGTGAGCGACGCGCCTTCTCTTCCAACGTGCGATTTTTTGCGCTGCGCGGAACACGCGTGGGCACGCGCTTGATTGGACGGTGATTCAACTGCTTTACCTTCTTCCGAAGCTTTTGCAGACAAAGAGCCTTATTCCGGTACTGGCTGCGTTCCTGCTGCGAAGTGACGACGATTCCTGAAGCTGGATGCCTGAGACGTACGGCGCTTTCCGTCTTGTTAACATGTTGGCCTCCAGGTCCACTCGACCGAAAGGTCTCAATCTCGCACTCCCGCAACAAGTCCTGGTCTGCTTCCGGAAGCGTGATCATTAGTTTACCCAGGTCATCGCGGCGATTAAGACTGTTAGGCGAACATGATTGCTTGTTGGTAGGTGCATTTTCAAATTCAACGGATGGTCATTGTCGTCGATGAGACAGAAAAAAAAGCGAGGCGCGATCTGGGAAATGCCTCCCACAGCAAGTCTCCAGGATCTGTGCCTCGCTTCCTCCAATCCTCGGTCTGCAAGATACCCACGAGCAACCGATTATGGGTACCCGATCTTATTCCTCTATGCGGCTGGCGGCAAGTATTTTTGCAAGTTTATTTCTGGATCGGCGGATGGAACTGCGGTTGAAGAGTAGTGGACCATAAGGATTTACCTGAGTGCGTAACCGCACAGACGCGATCAGGCGTTAGGGCATATTTTTGACTCTTTCCAGTTAAAACTTGATCGCGAGTTTTACCGGAATTCCCCTCTAACGTAGGCCAAAGATTCATCTAACGTCCTCGCCTCGCTAGGCTGCCTTTAGAAGGAGTCAGAATCATGTCTCTCAATCCCTATAGTGCTGGAACATATGGTCATGCTGCCGCCGAAGCATTGCGACCTCAAGCGGGTGCGAATAGGTTCCTGGTCTTGTTAGTTAAGGATCACGAAGAGAAAACTTGCGAGATGAAACAGGTACTGGAACTCAATGGCTACCGGGTCGTCGAGAGCGACAATGGTCAAGATGCCTCCAAACGCGCGCGCTATACTCATCCAGATCTCTTACTGGTCGATCTCGATGTGCCCCTACTCTATGAGTTGGTGGCCGCACGCCAGATTATAAAGAATGCGCGCCTGGGACTGGTCCCGGTGGTGATAGTCACACACGAAGAAGAGTTGGACCCGGCGCCGATGATTGAAGTGGACGTGGGACGCAACGAGTACGTGACCCGCCTGTCCGACTTTGAACAGCTGGAGTATCTACTGGACTACCTGTTGCCGGCTTTCCCAGAAGCGGCTTGAACCGGGCCTCACCACGAAACAAATGCGTTCGACGCCTAATAGTTCCACAAGTGCAAGGATGTTTCGTTTCATTGCTGCGAGCGGGTTTAGGTAATTCCTCTCACAGACTCAATTCGTTCCGCAAGTCCTCCTAACTCGCCCGTTCTTTTTGAGGGAACGATGGGCAACCCGGAAGTGCTAAGTCATTGCAACAGCCAACCCCAACCGGGAGTTAGGTCTTTTCAAGCACGATTCCAACGAGTCTCGCGCTTATCGAAGAAAAGTTCCGGGTAGTCGCGTGCGGCTAGCTGCCCCCGACAAATCAGATCAATATCTGTCCAGGAGTCAATCTGCATGCAACCGATTATGAAGACAACCATCTCAATCACAGTTCTGGTTTTTCTCTCGCTCATTGCCGGCGCCGGGCAGCAGGTCGACTATCCACAGGTCAAGGCAGAGGCTGAACGCTTTTATGCCTCCGGCTCGTACGCTCGTGCTAACGAAATCTATTCGAAGGTCGACAAGATCGGCCTTCCTGCCGTCGAGGTGCGCTGGGTCGACTTCCGAATTGCCGATACGACCTGGCGTTCTCAAGCCGCAAGTGAAACTGCTGACTCGACGAAGTTTGATCTAGCCCAAAAGCAACTCGAAGAACTGATCCGCGTCGCCGATAAGGAAAATGAACGCGACCTGGTATGGTCTGAGGCCCACGAATCACTCGGCGACTTTTACTGGATCCGTCGCAATCAGATGAACTGGGGCACCGCTTGGCCGCATTATCAGCAAGCACTCGACTGGTGGGCCGGTCAACGCGACACCGCTCGGGCCCGCGTGCGGTACCTCACGCTTGTTTTTAAAGCAGCTGAAGCTGTCCGCCCGAACGATAATTATTATTACTACACTTACTACGGGAACTACGTACCGCTGGATGTCCTGGAAAACGCGCTAAAAATAAGCCAGGACGATAATGAAAAGGTTCATCTCCACTATCTCATCGCCATGACCATGCGATCCACCGGCGGCGATTGGGAAATGCGGCAGCGGATCCCCGACGAGTTTGAAGCGGCGCTGCAAGCGGGAAAGAAAGCCGACTGGTACGACGATGCTCTCTACCATTACGCCGAGTGGATGACAAACAATGGCTCGATTCGGCAAAACGAGGACGGCCAATGGCAACAAGAGCCTGACTACGTGAAGGCGTTGGAACTCTATCATCGCCTCACGAGTGAGTTTACCAAGGGTGAAACCCGCTACTACGACCAGGCCCAGGCGCAAATCAAAATCATCTCGGAACCTGCCATCACAGTCAGCGTCTCAAACATCTTTCTCCCCGAGTCCGAAATCCAGTTTGCCTTAAACGCCCGGAACCTGAAACGTGTTGACTTTGCCCTTTACCATCTCGATCTCACTCGCGATATCCAGTTTGTGCGGGGTAACGAAGATGAAGGTGTAGCGGAGGATGGCAGTAATAACTGGTGGAAGCATGTACAGCTAGCCGGACGTGTTCCAGTGAAAGCCTGGTCACACAACCTAAATGACAAAGGCGATCACCGACCCATTAGCAAAGAGTTACGAATTGAGGGAAGGCTGCCTTTGGGATCCTATTTGCTCGAAGCAAGAAGTGGCCCAAACTCGGCACGCGAACTGGTGTTGGTCACAGACGCATCGCTCATATTGAAGTCGTCAGCAAAGCAGGCTTTGGTCTATTTCTGCAACGCCCTTACCGGTGCACCGATCCCCAATGCGAGCGTGACGCTATGGGAAAGTTATTACCTTGGGGATGGATGGCACTGGCGCAGGCTTAGACAAACAAGCGATCGTGACGGTCTCGCAATCTTCAAGCTAAGAACCATTGAAAGCAATCGGACACTCTTCGCATCTGCTGCCGGCAACGATCGGCAGGCGTTTTCCGCCGGCTCTTTCTATTCTAATAGCGGCGAGGCGCAGCCGTGGCGGATCTATGCATTCACCGATCGTCCTGCCTACAGGCCGAAAGAAACTGTTCAATGGAAGTTCATCGCCCGTCGATTTGCGAGCGGTGTTTATTCCACACCGGCGAATCAGATTGTTGAATATCAGATCAGCGATCCGCGCGGAACAAAGGTAAGTGAAGGAAAATCGACGCTCAATTCCTTCGGCAGTGCCTGGGGACAGCTCGAACTCACTGAGCAGTTGCCGCTCGGCGAGTACAACATTCAATTCTGGGACCAGGGGCGAGTCAACAGTATTGGCAACGCAAAGCTCTTTCGGTTGGAAGAGTACAAACTACCGGAGTTTAAGGTTTCAGTAAAAACTCCTGAAGAGAACGGAAAGAGGAAGACATTCCGGCTGGGCGAAAAGGTTACCGTGGAGATGCAAGCTGATTACTACTTTGGTGGACCTGTCAGCAATGCGTCAGTCGAAGTGTTGGTCTATCAAACTCCTTTCTTTCAGTACTGGTATCCACATCGTGATTATCCCTGGTACTACGACGACCTTGACCGGCAGTCACGCTATTACTACGGCGGCCAGGGCCAGGTCGTAAAACGGGAAACTATCAAGACTGACTCGACGGGCAGGGCCTCGCTCACGTTCGACACACCGCGCGAGAATTACAATCAGGATTTCGAATATCGGATCGAAGCTCACGTGACTGACTCTTCACGTCGCGAAATCGTCGCCAGCAACAACGTGCGGGTCACGCGACAACGCTACTACGTCTATGCCCGATCCAAACAGAACATCTATCGCCCGCTGGATAAAGTCACCTTCGATATTAAAGCGCTCGATGCTAACGACCAGCCGGTCACGACCGAAGGTGTCGTAAAGATCACACGCGATTACTGGTATGAAATCTGGCTCGACCCGAACGGCCGGGAAGTGAAAGGAGAAGAGCTTCGCCTGCTGCGTGAACGGCCGGGAACGTTCCCGCCGGCCGCGAAGAAAGGGACCACGGGACAACGGCCCTGGCAACTCAAGTTTCAAGGTTATCAACACGACGAAATCTCCACAGCGACAGTGAAAACTGATGCTGAGGGTGTGGCGGAAGTGAATTTCAAGCCGGAACGCGAGGGCTACTACCGGATGGAATGGCAAAGTAGCCAGAACAACACCAAGAGAGACAGGTTTCTGCCGCCCGTTAAAGCCCAGGCCTCCGGCTTTGTCGCAACAAACGCCACGAGTGAGCTTGGCTACCGGCACAACGGTGTCGAGATAATCGTAGACAAAGACACTTTCCGGAGCGGCCAGACAGCTCCGATCATGTTGATGGTACCAAGTAACGATCGCTATGTTCTTTTCAGCGTTGAAGGAGAAGATCTTTACAGCTATCAAGTCGTCCACGTTACAGGAACTGCAAAGCTCATTCAGCTACCGATCGAGGAGAAACATGTTCCCAATATCTACCTCAACGCTGCGATGGTGAGCGACGCTCAAATGTCAGTGGACTCGAAGCAGGTTGTAGTGCCACCTGCGGCGCAGTTTCTCTCCGTCGATGTGAAGGCAGATCGGGAGCAGTATCAGCCACGTGATCAAGGAACGCTTTCAATTACAACCAGGGATGCCAGCGGCAAACCCATCTCTACGGAAGTCGCGTTGGGGTTGATAGACGAATCAGTCACCTACATCCAACAGGACTACGCGGGAGATCCGCGTCAATTCTATTACGGCACGAAACGAGGGCAACTCGTGCAGACGCAGAGCACTTTCCAGCAAAAGGCCTATACGCGTCTCGTCGAAACCGTGAAGGGTCAACTGATCGACAGCCGTTCGCAAAATGAAAAGGATGAGAACAGACGGCAAGCCGGAGCAGAATTCGGCGCAGGCCGGTCAGGCGCCCTGGGCGGTGCGAGAAGTGATATGGCCGCAGCGCCATCAGCGGTTTCAGAAAGCGTAACGGTGATGGATGGCCTATCTAATAGAGTAATGCAGGAAAAGGCCAAGTCCCCTGGGCGGGATGAGGAGTCCTTTTTGCGATCGTCGGGCGACAAGAAAACACTTGGGCAAGAACCAGCGGTTCAGGTGCGTACGGATTTCCGCTCAACCGTTCTTTGGCAACCTGATGTAAGAACAGACGGCAACGGTTTCGCGAAAGTGAACGTGAAATATCCAGATGCGCTAACGACGTGGCAGGCCACGGCACGGGTCTCCAGCACAGGCAATCAGTTCGGCATCGGCAATACGTCGACACGAACGAAACAACCGCTCATTGTCAGGCTCGAAGCGCCCCGCTTCTTTGTCGTCGGCGATCAAGTCACTGTTTCAGCCGTTATTAATAACAATACGGATCTACCATTGAGTGTTGCTCCTTCATTAAGTGCAGAAGGACTTACCGTTTCCGGCCAGGTGGTCGACGGCAAACCAGTGAACGGCGAACCTTCATCAGTTGAGGTAAAAGCCAACAGCGAAACAAGAGTCGACTGGAGTGTCTCAGCCACCCATGCAAGTGAAGCAAAGCTGAAAGTCCAGGCGCGCGGGACTGCTTACTCGGACGCCATGGAAAAGACTTTCGTGGTCTATGAACACGGCATCGAGAAGTTTATTAGCAGGTCAGGTAAGATGCGGGGCAATACCGTTGCAATCACGCTCAACATTCCGAAGGAACGTCGCGCTGACTCCACGACATTGACTCTACAGGTCGCCCCGAGTATGGCAACCACAATGCTCGATGCCCTTCCGTATCTAATCGATTACCCCTACGGCTGCACCGAGCAGACGATGAGTCGTTTCCTTCCCGCCGCCATCACTGCCAAAACGCTTCGGGATCTGGGACTCAAGCCCGAAAACGCTATGGCCAGGATTTTCGGCGGTATCGAGCCAACGAGCGCTGCTCCGACCCATCCCAAGGGCAAGCATGATCTTCGTGAACTCGATGAGATCACCGCGAAGAGTCTTGATCGACTTTACAATTTCCAGCATTCCGACGGCGGTTGGGGCTGGTGGAAAGATGGCGATAGCGATCATTACATGACGGCCTACGTTGTTTGGGGAATGACGCTCGCCCGCGATGCTGGAATCGAAGTGAAATCAGATGTCCTTTCACGCGCCGCCAGCTACCTGGATCACGAGATCGTCGAAGAAGAAGTTAATTACGAAGCCTGGATGCTGCACGCGCTCGCTAGTTATCACGCCTTGCTGAAACAAGCCGAAGTCAGCAACTTTCAGTCAAAAGCTTTGGACAATCTTTGGACGAACCGCGACAAGCTCAACGCCTACACTCGTGCGCTGCTGGCCCTTTCCGCGCACAAATTTGGTGACAGTAGCAAAGCAAAGACGCTTGTCGAGAATCTCGAAAACGGCGTGAAGATCGACTCGCAGCCCGACACTTCAATCGTGCAGAGCGGAGCGCAGACATCCGACCCGTCAGTAATTGGAACTGCGCACTGGGGAGAAGACGGTGTTTACTGGCGTTGGTCAGAAGGAGGCGTTGAGGCAACGTCGTTCGCCTTGCGCGCGCTTCTGGCAATCGATCCGCAGAACAAGCTTATCGAACCCGTCACTAACTGGTTGATCAAGAATCGCCGCGGTAGTCAGTGGAGCAACACGCGGGACACCGCCATCGTCGTGCTCACGTTGAACGACTATCTTCGCACAAGTGGCGAGATTCAGGCTCAGCTTGGATACGATGTGCTGGTTAATGGCGCCCCGATCGCCACCAAGCAGATCAGTGCAGACGATGCACTCAGCGCTCCGATGACGTTTGACATCCCGAAGGAGGTTATCAGGGACGGAGCAAATGAGATTGTCGTACGGCGAAAGAGCGGCACAGGACCCATCTATTTCTCCGCACAAGCCGCGTTCTTTAGTCTTGAGGAACCACTCAAGCCGGCTGGCAATGAAATCTTTGTACGTCGCCAGTATTACAAACTGGTTAACCACCCAACGCTTCTCAAAGGCTACGTTTCAGAACGCATACCTTTGAACGATGGCGAAACAGTGAAGAGCGGCGACCGCATAGAAGCTGTCATCACCATCGAAGGGAAGAACAACTACGAGTATCTCCTTTTCGAAGACCTGAAACCGGCAGGTCTTGAAGCGGTCCAAATTCGCAGTGGAGAAAACCTGTATGCTAAAGAACTCAAATCCGGAAGCCTGAGCGGAAGAAACTCCGCGCTCACGAACTACGGATCAGCTGCAGACTATACCGGTCGAACGCGATGGATCTATCAGGAACTGCGCGACCGGAAAGTAGCTCTCTTCATTGATCATCTTCCAGAGGGCGTTTGGCAGGTAAGTTACGAATTGAGGGCTGAGAGTCCCGGATCGTTCCACGCCCTGCCGGTGCTTGGTCACGCGATGTATGTTCCTGAGATTCGAACGAATGGACAGGAGATTAGGATCAGGGTCGTCGATTAGGTGATGGCGTCGAGAGCAGGAAGACCGCAAATGATGCAAGCCAATGCTCACCGGCGTAATCTCCACTTGCTACATGAGCAAGCGCGTCCAGGGCGTGCATAGCTGCTGCCTTAGTTAGAACGGCACGAGCAGGATCGCTCCGCGGCAAGGCATTAGCGACGTTCCTCATACACCAGGCTCGACTTAGATTGAGTCCATCCAAATGGACCAATTTCGGGTCGGTCCTGTCTGTCACTACAGCGGGTTGCAACAAGGAGGCAATTGTTCCCTTTGAAACACCCGGCAAGAATCGATGAAACCAGCGAGCGAATTCCTCAGGTTTCATAACTCTCCTCATCAGATCCGCTTCCATTAGTGCTGGTGAAAAAAAGTCTTCGCCTCCCGGCTCCCAGCTCCCCGGATAGTTCGTGTCCTTTGCAAAATAACTGCGGCTGCGCTCATCCAGGACCCCCGCAAGTTTTTGATCGTTCACGGCCTGGGCATAGTCGAGCGCGAAAGCTAAACCAAAAGCGGTGTTGGGATGAACTCCGGTTCGTATTGGATAAGTCTGCTTCGGGAGAAAGACAGCGTAGGCTTTGACGATGGTATCCGTTAACGGCTGCAGGTTTTTGGCCCAGTTCTTTCCATCAACGTCGTCCCATGAGTTGAGTTCCTGGGCAAGTTTCAGCAACCACGCCCAGCCGTAAGTTCTCTCAAACGACTGCCGGTTTGGCTGCTTGAAATAAGCCGCTTCGGTCAGAATATTTTCCGCGGTCAAGTTGGCATTGAGCGCGTTACGAACCCGCGGAGCCTCCGGCAAACCAGGAAACGTTCGCAGCAAGCGCACCAACATCCAATGACCGTGCACTGAAGAATGCCAGTCGTAGCATCCATAGAAAGCGGGATGCAATAGTTTTGGGTTCTTTACATCAGCGGCGTCGTTGATCACGTGTTCGGGCTTGTTGGGAAACTCCCGATTAACGCACTTTAGAGCAAGCGCGGCGAAATGTGATGCTTGTTTCTCGCTCAGCATTAGGTTGCTTTGGTTGTCTTTGTTGCCGGCCATCTGGGACGTCGCCTCGCGAAGGGGCAAGAGAAGGAGCATGGTTGTGAGTAAGATAATTAGTTTGGCTTTCTGCATCGTTGATTCAGTGAAAGACTCTCTTAGTAGCGGTGAGATGGTTTGCCGATGTGAATATGCGGCCCAGTGGCTGTGCCCGGGATCGCTTCACGAAAAGCGGAGAACGGAATGCCATTATTGCGCAGAAAATTCATCAGGGCCTGCCCTTCCACTCCATCAGGATT
>WNGI01005107.1_pt1 | contig 12472 bp, 10 predicted proteins | sample 5400621 | NCBI WGS metagenome assembly WNGI01 (sample SAMN13153374, study PRJNA577476) | soil metagenome | isolation source: 20 cm soil or saprolite under Garry oak tree replicate 1 | place: USA:California | collected 2016-06-15 | reverse complement strand
GTGACCCACCAGCCCTACACCACTTCCCAATACTCTCTAGAGCAGCTAGCCAACCTAGTTACCGAGGCCCTGGTAAGGCCAGGTGACCGATTCTTTGCCATAACTCCCAGCTTCATCACTCGTGAAGCCGCCGGCGTAGGTGGTTTTCAGGGAGCACTGATCATCCAGATGGGATGTTCCACACTCCAGGCTAGGCCCGACCTGGCTACAGCTTTCTTCGAGAGAGGGGCCAGCGCTTTTGTAGGATGGAACGGAGTCGTCAGCTCGTACTACACAGATGTCAGGACAGAGAGCTTCCTCTCATCCTTGATGCACGGGAAGACTCTCCAGCAGGCTGTCGCCAGCGCGAGTGCGCCCGACCCAGACTGGGGTGGACAGTTGACGTATCTTGAACCCTCGTCCGTTTCTCAACAACTCATGATCGACCAAGTCGCAGTCATAGTAGTCTGGACATTGATACTCATTCCAGGTCTGCTCCTGGCCCGTCGACAAGGATTCCTCCAAGCGATGGGCCGTGCATGGAAGAATAATCGGAATGGTAGGCCCGGAAAGAGCGGAAAGCAAGCAGCACCTTAACTCAGTCCATCGTCGAGAACCGGATCTTCATTTCATACGAAACAGGGTGGATGGGCAACGGAGCAAGGTTAGCAAAAGGCTGTAGAGGTTTGCGTGCCCTTCGGGTACCGATATGCTAAACTAGTTATTCACAGCATCGTTCCTTACTCGGTCGTTGACAGGGAAGAAACCGCGTAAGTCGCGTTTCTGGCAGTTCGAGCCGTCACTATTCCAGCCCGGACCCAGATCAGGCTTCCTCCTACGGCATGTACTCGGCCCTGCCAGGACAATCGCTGGACGCACGGTCTGGGTCCTTGCGTTCGCCTACCCGCTCCTACTCGTCACCCTCGGAGTCGTCTTCGGCGGTCTCGTCTTCTGGGCAAGCTTCGCCGGCTCTGCTGGGCTCATATGGCTCGTCATAAGGAAGGCCGGGTATGCCCGCAATTTTGAAGGATGGGACATTGGATATAGAAAATTCCTGGCACTATTCGTCGCCTTCGGCATAACGCTGACCATCTTCATCGGATTCCTCTACACTCCAATCAGAGGCTTGACCATTCCCCTAATGGGAGGAATGCTCGTACTGGCCCTGGTTCTCGCACTCTGGAAGACCTCAAACCGATAAGACACGGATTCTTCTGTGATCTGATAGCAATCGCTACAGCTTTCCGCTGCGAAAAGCTCTAGTGCAGGAGCCTAACCAGTAGACCATTTCAACTGTTCTAGTGGACCGAGGTCTTCTAAAGGTACTTCATTATAGAAGAAAGGCTACTCTGTTTCTTGCCCGCCGTTTCCTTCTATAGTAGGCTAGAGCGACTGCAGTTGAGACGAAGAGCAGCGCAGCATAGGGTAGCAACGAGATTAGTAGGCTGGGCTTTGCCGTTGGCAGGACTGTTCCTCCCACAGAGCCAGATACCACTGTTAGTGTGAATTGGGTTGTACGAGTCAGTCCTCCCCCAGTGCCGGTGACGGTGATCATGTAGGAGCCTAAGTGCGTGGTGGGGGTCGTGGTAATGATCAACGAGCTAGAGTAGGGTGGATTACCGGTTGAGGGATTGAAACCGCAAGAGGCGCCATTTGGGAGGCCGGCGGTGCACGATGGAGTGATAGCATAGTTGGGGATGAATGGATAGTCGGGGTAGTCCAGCCAAATAGTATTGCCGGAACTGAAGCCTGGAGAAACAAGCATCGAGCCACTGTTGTGAATTGCAAAATCAGCAATTACGGAAAATGGCTCGCATGCTCCGTTTGGGAGTTGTGAGAAGTCTATGGGGTCTCCGCTGTAGGTGGCGTTGTAGCTGTACGTTCCTGCAGCCAATGGGCCGGTGGATGAGGAGGGTGGAACGACGGCGTTTCTCACCGTAACCGTTTGGGTGGTTGACGGAGTGCCGGAACAGAGTCCATTCGTGTAGAAGTTGTAGGTGAGGTTTCCACCCGCATTGATGGCAGCCAGCGACAACGAGGCGTTGTCATGCACGCTCGTCCCAGCTATAACCAGAGGGACAATGGGTAATCCCGTGGAATCGTTGATCACCGTCGTCGTGATGCTCGGAGTGTAGAAGATAGCGCTGGTGATGACAGCCAGAGCCCGGTCTTGGGCGCCTGTGCTGGCCCCGTCCAACAGGTCCAGACTCATGTGATAGGGCGATCCGTTTATGAAAATCGCAGAGTTGCCCCTGCCCCAGTTAGACTGGGAGGCAATGTGACCTCCCCAAGCAATGGCCACGGTAGAACCAGCGCTGTTAAAGGACAGCTCCACACTGGTCATGCAAGTGCCCGTTCCCGTTACAACATTCTCGGCTGTGTATGCGAAGCTGTTCAGCGTAGTACCAGCTGGTCCATAGATGAAGATCTTCCCCTACTCTGTGAGCCTGAAAACGTGCCGGACGAGGCATCACATTTGACAAGGGAGGCAGCTGGCACGGTTACGAAATCTGACGGGTTCGCCGGGATGCACTCAGAGCTGGGAAGAACGTCACTACAAGGATTGTTGGTATTCGCATTGAAAGGGGTAGGAGACGTGGAAAACGTCTCAGTTGCGTTGACAGACCCTATGTAGTCTATTGCATGCAGTCCATTATGAACAATACCATAGTGGAAATCAAGCGTGTGAACTCCAACAGAGAGCCCCTTGATGACCACCCTGTAAGCGATGAACTGGCCCTCCATCCAGTGTGCCTGCTGCGGCTGGGCATTACCGTTCACCCAACCCAGGGGGGTGACGTACCGGGATTGCACGCCGCAGCTGTCAGTCCGACCGCATCATTTCTACACTGGTCCAAATTCGCAGCCTCGGACTAATCATGAAAGGTTGTAGACGCAGAATTCATCCCATCAGCCGCAGTCACGACATAAGTTCCAAAAACATGATCAAGAAGATAGGTAGTCGTGAAACCCCCAAAGAGTCTGAGGCAACCGACCAAGAAGTCATATTGCCGTCCGGATCCGTGACGGAAACTGCCACGGCACCATTTCGGGAGAAGCCAGATCCATATATCGCAACGGTCGATCCAACCAAATAATCTGACTGATCTGTAGTTACCGACGCAGTCGCATGAACACTAACCGCCGAAAATCCAATCGAGATCAGAGCGACCAAGGCAAGTAACGTGACCAGAAAGATTTTGTCCGTTCTCAACTTTCTCTCCGAGTTGCGCAGTCGCGCGCGCAAACGAGATAAAACCTTTCGTCTCGCGAGTCGAGTTGATATGGCTCATCTACCCGGACGGTATTGACTCAAAATTGTTAAGTCAGTCCAGTCGCCAGCCACACTCTTCACCAGCCTTCCTGAGATGGGGTGGGGGGCGCATTCTTGCCGGGCTCAATACAGTAGTGGGCTCCACATCTATGTCATGGAGCCTAGTGGGCGAGACGACCGAGATATGACATGGTCGTGGTCGATCAAAGTCGATGGGGACAATATAGGAGTCGATTGAGGGAGTTCGGTTTGTTGTCGAGCCTCCGGGTTCGGCGGTTAGATGACCGTCATTGCCAAGACAGCCCCGCAAATAGGCGCAAACTGGGTCTTGCAGTCTTTCAGTTGCACGCGGCATAGCTCGGATATTCTAAGTATCTTTGAGAGTCTGCCTCATCGCTTGCGAGAACATAGGCCTACCCACACACCATCAGCTACAGATTGCTTACGATTCTCAATGATTGGTAGGCAGCAATCTAGCTCGCCTAGGACCTGCCGTGATCTGTCTGGGTCGATCGTCCGTTACGTCTGATCAGAATGTCAGAACAGTGGAGTCAACGCTCTTATCGAGCCGAAGATCCTGCCAATCCGTTCCGAGCGGACGATAAAGGCCCGACTGTCGCGCCGCAATGACGTATCTTCCAGTCTAAGAAAGATTGTTCTTCCCGAAGTGGGGCGGAGTGGCTCCGGCCTATTCGGTGAATAATTGGCGGAGAGCTTCGAGGGCTCGCGACGCGTCGCTCTCCGCGACCATTAGTATGTCTTCTGGCGAGCAACACTGTATCCCCGCCAGATTAACATCGTTCAACGCCAGCTGGGCTGTGATCTTCGCGATGATTCCCGGAATCTTCGTTGCTTCCTGTGGGAAGATAAGAGAGATTTCGGCGAGGTCGGTTGAGTAGCTGATAATGTCCTTTGGAAGAAGCGTTTGCCGGAAGTTTTCTAGTGTCTTCATGTCGGCGATCACGCGGATTGATCGCAATCCAACGATTACCCTCAAGCTCTCTCCTCTGGTCGTCCTGATTCTCGAAGCGAACTCTGCTATCCTCTTCATTATTTCGGGACCGTTCTCAAGGGCTAGATCCGCCATCTTGTTTCTAGATGTGATCTCGCAATCCCTGAATACCTCGGGGTGGGGAACCTGACTTTCACTGCCGATAGGGTACCGTCGAATAACTCCGAGAATCGCATCTGGCGTAGAATTCACTCCGTCGGCTTCTAGAATGTACCGCGCAAGCGCCCTCGAATTGATAATCCTGCGCTGGAGGCCCTTCTTTAGCACAGGGTCGCCTTCTATGACCCTCTCTACCCGCCGCCTAATGTCTGACACAACCAGCTCAATTATGCCACATTTAGTTATTCTTATCCACCCATGCCAGCACTGCTAAATACGTTCTAGGGGAAATAATGTGGACTGAGAGACTTGCTAAAAGTACGCACCCTCCTCTTTGCAGCTGCCTTGTTTGCCCTTGCAACATCTATCATAGCCTCGGCAGTCCCGGTGCGGGCGGAGAGCCCGGACTACAGCATCGCATCGACTCCGCTTAGCAACTGCATTGTTCTTGGTACCACTGCATCCTACCACATCACCGTCTCAAGTATAGGCGGCTTTGCAGGGACAGTCGTCCTTGACGCCAATGTCGACCCAAACGCGACAAACGGCCCTACGCTCTCGCCCATCCCCTCTAGCGTGAATCTGACCGCCAGTCAGACCGTGGCTTTCGAACTAACCGCATCCACGACCAAGAATACAACTCGTCAAGTATACACCATTACAGTAGATGGATTATCTGGATACAATGCCCACTGGATGACAGTATATCTGGCATTTCAGCCTCTATGCGGAGCTGATAATGGTGTTATAATACCGGTCTACGGTACCGCCCAACTAGTAGCTTATGCTAGTATGGCAGTAGCCCTGGTCAGCCTAACAGTCGTAACGGCGATAATCTACACTAGACGACTAAAGCCAGCATATTGAACTATCGATGGAACGTAGGCTCATCTCGTCCTTTTTTTTGATATTAGCCAGCTCAGCCAAGGTTGCTTTCGACCTGAGACAGGTCGCAGGTGCCCATTACCAGACTTGTTCTCAATTTCAAGTGCCTATTGCGCCCAAAAGAATCAAGATAGGGACATGCGGCACATCGAGGCCCATCCTCCCGAAGAGTCGCATACCTTCGTCTATGCTATAGTGATCTTTACCGTCACTGATGGGTAGCCTGCTTCTGAGGCCTTGACGATGACTGTTCCAGCGACTGTCCCAGTGATAGTGATGGTAGTGGAAGCTGTGGGTGATCCGGCTGTCAGAGTCACTGGTGTTGTGCCTAGGCTGCAACTCAGACCTGTTGATGTGAAGCAAGCCAGTGTAACGTTGAGTTGGTACACCGATGCAGCTGGCGATGCTGTGAAGTTGTTGTCTGGTCCTCCGGAAAGGGAGACTGAGACGGGAATTGTCACGGGTAGGTTGGCGTGGCTGATGCTGGTGGGGGCTACAGCGATGAGGAAGCTACCATAAACAGTCCCATCATCATAGAGTCTGGGGAATAGGCTGCATCTGAGAGAGTGATCTGCACAAGGAATCCTTCGAGCCCGGGCGTGAAGCCGTCCGAACCTGGGTTCGAGGATGCGAGACGAAGAATCTTGAAGGAGCGCCTTCAAACCATAGAAATTGAGAGCGGACTTGAGAGTCTTCCTGTAAAGCCCAAAGAGATATTTTCCGATGGGCTATGTGTTGCCTGATGGAAGGATGAAGCCTCTTACCCTTCTCCTATGTATCTTCCTCGCACTCCTTTCAACAGCGCCCTTGAACGCGTTTCCGGGCGTCGTCTCGGCCAGCGGGTCCTCTTTCCCGATTGCGGCTTTCACCTACAATCCCTGTGTGCTATGCGCGGTCCCCGGAGACCTCGTCTCCTTCCAGGGCAACTGGAGCCTGGCCACGTCAGGAACGATAGTCAACTACACTTGGGACTTTGGAGACGGAACTCCACAATTCACCACGACGAGTCCGTACACCTCGCATGACTATTACGGATCTCCGGGACAGTGGCCCGCCAATCTCACGGTTAAAGACTCAAACGGCTTCGCTGATACAGTATCCCAGCTCGTTCTCTTCTACGTAACACCCAGATTCACCTTCGAACCAGCAAAGCCGATGATCGGCCAACTGGCGAAATTCAACGCCTCCGACAGTGTCTCCTATGAATCGGGGACCAACCCTATAACGGGCTACGCGTGGAATTTTGGGGATGGAGGGGCCGGGTCTGGCAGGGTGGTGACCCATTCGTACTCTGCAAGCGGATCCTACAGGATCGTTTTGACTCTTCAAACAGCGTCAGGAAATCCTTTCATCTCGAAGACACTCGTTGTAGGCCAGATAGGTAGTGTCGGCGGCCAGTCACTTATGATTGACAAGCTTGGGCTCCTGCTCCCCTACGTCGCACTAGCGTCTATCATCGTAGCAGCTTACCTCGGTGGACTCTACATGGTGCGTAGAAAAAGGTAAGATATTGCGAATGGTCCTGCCCATTAAGAGGCCCCTGGCAATCATTGTTCTCTGCCTAGCAGCCACCACGCTGCCGCCGCTTCAGGCAGAGTCGAGAGTCTTGCAGAAACCTCCACCTACCACGGCGTACTCCACGCTGGTCAGCACATCATTCCCCGCAGTCCCGGTGGGTCCTAACATTGACATTGCAGGTGAGGTCCTGCCAGACCGGCAGCAAGTAGAGACCACCGTGGCGATCGACCCTCACAACACGAGCATCATGGTTGCGGGTGCGCAAGACTTGCGCTTGAAACCGCCGGAGCACAGGTGGCACGGCTACTATCGATCAACCGACGGCGGACAGACATGGATCACCAGTCTCCTGCCCGGCTTTCCAGGCGATAGTTCGCCGGCAGGCCTATCGTCTCCACTACATACTTCCAACGCGACCTCTGATCCTGTTCTGGCCTTCGACCGGCAAGGCAACCTCTACTACGCCGGTCTCGTCTTCAACGTGAGCGCCAACGGACCCCTCGGAAATGGTCCTATTGGGAATACTGTAGCTTTTGTGGCCAAGTACGCTAACGATGGTGGAACCTACTCCGGTGCCACCCTCATCAAGGGACCGCTTTTTGCGGATAAGGAATGGATCGCGATAGACAATACTGGAGGGCCATACGATGGGATCGTGTATCTTGCGTTCGATGCTAACCTTACCGCCACGAGTTATTTCGGAACCATCTTCACTAGGTCGACAGATGGGGGAAGAACCTTCTCGCCTCCCTTCTACGCTCCCGCCGACATGACAGGCGAACTCCCAGGCATGACGGTCGACCCCTCGGGCAACATCTACGTCTCAAGCCTGGCCTACAACCCGTTCACGGGCTCCGCGCTAAACTACACCCAGGTGACCAAGATCACACCAGGAGGAGCGGGGATTCTTCAGAACGTTAGGGCTGTAAACCCGGCACAGTGGCTTCCCAGCTTTCTCCCCGGGGGTCAATTCAGAACATTCACGATACCCCAGATGGCCTCCGACTTCAAGGGCGTCTATCTAGTCTTCGATGACATTCGACAGGGAAACGCGAGCGTCTTCCTCTCCCGCTCCACTGATGGTGGATCAACATGGACAGCGCCATTGAGGATCAATGATGTGCCGAATGGTCAACACTTCTTCCCAACGATCGCAACCTCGGGCGGAGTCATCAGTGTGGCTTGGTATGACAGTCGGCAGAACGTGGGGACGACCATGAACTCGCTAGATGTCTATTTCTCGGAGTCCTTGGATGGCGGAGTCAGCTTCCTACCGAACATCCGCGTGACAACTAACTCCTTCAACCCGAACATGGTCTACCGGACAGATTCTCCCAACCCGGCTCAGCGCTTCATGGGAGACTACATCGGAATAGCTGCTACTCCGACCACGGCTCATCCAGTCTGGACTGACAATCTGAATGCCTGCGACACGATCGACCCCAATTGGGGCTGCGTCGACCAAGACGCCTTCACCAGCACGATAAGCCTCGCAGACTTTACCATAGCCGCATCGCCTCCAACCCAGACCATCCAGCAGGGAACCACAGGAACCGCCACCGTCTCTGTGACAAGCCTCAACAACTATCAAGGAACCGTCACCATATCGTCCATATCTAATCCAAACGGACTACCGATCACCCCCGCAACGCACAGCCTGGGAATGACTGGTGGAACGAGCAGCTTCAACCTAACCTTCTCACCCACAACGACAACGGCAACCCAAACCTACACAGTGAACGTCACAGGAACCAGCGGACCAAGAGCACACTACGCCCTCGTCACAGTGACAGTCACTTCCCCATCGGTTGGAGGAACCATCCTTCCTCTCCAATCTGCCAGATTGCTCCTTTACCTCCTTGAAATCACGTCATCAGTTGCCGCGATCGTCCTGGCGGGGCTAATCCTACCTCTTGCACTTTATACAGACAGAAAGAAACGTCGCCAACCTGCGGGCAGTTCTTCCGAATCATAATATGGAAGAACCCAGATAGGACTAACGTTCTCGCTAGCTGACGGAAAAATTTCACCACAAAGCTAAGGGTTTTCGTTCATACCGAGTTTGGCGATAGTAGCTGCCTGCGGCTCGTCGGGTGAGCATGGACGGCCGTCACATGGTACCGAAGTAAGCAAAGCAGTTCTGGAACCTTGATATTTATCGTCTCAACCCACGCCATAGGTAGAATCTGCGATGGAGTTCTTCAGACACTGCCCGGAGTGTGGGCAGAGATTCCACATCAAGCTAGAGAGCAAGAAGCTGGTTCGTCTAGACAGAGAGACAGTTCCGGCACCGATAAGACCGCGTACGACTATCGCTCCATTCCTGGCCCCCTCAGTCCTACTCGTTCAAGAAGGGGGACCGATACTCGCCGACATCGAAGAATTCTAGTACACGTACAAGTGCAACCACTGTGGCCATGAATGGTCAGAGAAGCATGTTGAAGAACACCGGGAAAGCTGAGAAGCCAAAGTACTAGTAGCTAGCGTAGGGGAGTAAGGCCATGTAGGCTCAGGCTGATGTGACGAAGGCGAACGCGATAGAGTTCTGCATCCGGAACGAGCCGTGGGTGAAGTATAAGCTGGTATCATGGGGAGACATTTGAGTATGGTTGGAATCACTACATCTCCTGCTAACGAGCGTTTTCGAAAGGTAAATTGTCTGAACTCGTCAGGTCCTGTGCTCGTGCTGGAACGGGAGATTGGCCTCGTAGGTTCTTGGTTTGGATGACTGGGCTTGCGCTGAAGGGTTCGTCACCGCTGTAAGGTCGAGTCGCGTTTTGTTGTGGTCGGGGCGAGATCTGGATTGGCCCGAGGGTCGAAAGAGAATTCTGAGAAGTCTTGCTTTCTCTCGACGCGGTGGGGGCTAACAAGTACTCGTCAGGAGAACGAAAGTGTTCGAGGAAGGCGGCAGAATCGAAGATAGTTTTGTCTCTCACCTAGGGCCTGGTTCTCGTCGGCAAGCGATGTTTTCGACCTCTTGAGCTTAGAATTGTTTCGCTTTTGATTCCTGAGCTTGAAGAGTTCACTCGCAAAGAACCGTTGAAGTTCCCGGGGCGTATTTCAGATCGTGTCTTCGCTGATGATTCAGAGGAATACTCGCAATCTGGAGAATCAGACTTCTCGTCTTTTGACAACTATTACGTTCCAGATTGAGCTGGGCAATTACGGGAATATATTCCCGTCAAGCTCGGTCTGATTTTTCTCCGACAGCCGTCATCCTAGTATCAAAATAGAGTGCCTCTTTCAAAACGGCGATTGTCCAAGATTCTTGAAGAGACCTTTTATGAGCTGGGTCTGATTTCGCGGAAGATTTGGTTCTCCCAACGGCTCTCACAGTCATTGTGGTCGGCGTCTTCTTCGGAGTCTACGGCCTAATCCTGTCGGACAAGTTTCACAAGCCCTCTGCCGCCGTCCTAGGCGCTACTCTGATGGTTGGCACGGGCGTCTTAAGCGAGACGGATCTCGTCTCCGCGATCAATTGGACCGCGCTTGCCGTCCTTCTGGGGATGTTCATAATCGCCTCCAGCCTCCGGGAGGCCGGTTTCTTCGAGTGGATGGGTCTTCGTCTCGCTCGATCGGTTGATGCTCACCCGGTTCTGATGTACGTTCTGCTACCGTTGTTGACTGCGGGTATGGCTTCGCTCCTCGACATCGTCACGGTAGCTCTCTTCATCGTCCCGTTAACGGTGGAGGTGTTCGACGGTCTTGGCATCGATCCGATACCCTTCGTGATTGCGGAGGTTTTGGCGGCGAATGTTGGGGGGATTGCGACGATGGTGGGGGATCCAACGAATGTTATCATCGGCTCGTCCCCGCTGGTCAACCTCTCTTTCAATCAATTCCTGTTCAACACTGCGCCGATTGCACTGGCGATCCTAGCAGTGAATTCTTCAATTCTCTATCTGAGGAATCATGGCTTTCTTCATCGAGACGCTATGAAGAGACATCGTGAACGAGGACGGTTACAGATTCCAAATCCGTCTAGCGCTGTTAAGGATCGTGGTCTCCTACGGGTCAGTCTTGTGTCGCTGGGACTTGCTGTCACATTCCTGATCGTCCATACGTTTCTCGGGGTCTCAGCAGCACTCGCTACTCTCCTACCTGCATTTCTCATCCTAGTCTACGAGTCCTCAAGGACTAGCGAAGTCCGCGATGTCCTAGGCCGGGTCGACTGGCAGATCTTCTTCTTCTTCGGAGGACTATTCATCCTAGTCGCAGGCTTCGCAAAGACCGGACTATTGGTACAGCTGGGCGGCTGGATGGTTCAGGAGTCCGGCGGAAACCTAGCACTCGCAGTCACACTAGTCCTTTGGACCACCGCGCTGATCAGCCAGATCGTAGACAACGTCCCGCTGGTCACAGTCTTCATCCCCGTGATTGGAGCAATGTCCAGCTTCTCAGGGGTCTCAATCGCACCTTTGGCCTGGGCCTTGGCTGTGGGCACCGGGATCGGCGGGATGGCCACTCCAATAGGTACAGCGTCGAATATGGTTGCCTTGAATATTCTCAACAAAGAGAAGAAGCGGCTCAGCTTCAGCAGATTCGCGAAGAGGTCTGTCCCACTGACAATTATTGACTTGCTGATCGCAAATATTATCCTGCTAGTCCGGCTCTGAAAGTATCTACTTGGGGAATTTTCGTCTCGACTCTTCGGGAGGTTCCTCTCCAGAAGTGTCTCTCTGGTCCTGAGCGTACATATGCACCTGTTCTGTCGGTAATCTCTCCGCCAGACAAGTTTCTTCTCCATGAATGGGACAGATATGGAGCCAAGTCTCTTCCGTCATATGCGCCTAGCTTCCAATACCTGCCTAAAACAGAAGGACGGTTTGTCTCTTGATCAGGGTCTGTGGGACTTTTATTCGCGGGATCATCTGCGCGTTAACAACATAGAGCGGTTCGCCGTCGGGACCGTATTTGTCGGTCCTTAGAATCCCTGTTATCTCCAGCTTTGCTCGTAAGACGCTACCGTCGGAGAGTTCGTACACGTTCCATCTCTCAACACCTACCCGTTCGAAGTCGACGTGTGTTGTGTTGACGGTATTGGGGTCGAGTGTTGTTGGGGGAGGGTTAGTCGGCGTGCTCTTGAGTGTTTTTGGAGCGATGGTTGTGAAGAGGTTCTGCGAAGACCAGGCGTAGACAGGCTGACCAGTCGGATCGTAGTCGGTTCCCCTGAAGATCTTTGTGATGATCAGTCGGCCGAAGAGCGAGGTTCCGTCCTCAAGCTTGTACTTCACCCAGGGCTCGTCCTTCATCGAGAACTCTACTGCGTCAGCTTTGGTCAGGTCAACCTGGGCTTGCGACATGAATCTTCAATAACAGGAGTGATGTGTGAGAGGTATATACTTTGACGGACTGACTGTCCGACCCTCTGCCTCGCCGAGGCACAGTACTCTTTTCTATTGGATCCTGAACACTTGGAGTCTCCCTATCAGTTTCTAGCGGAATTGGACAAAGTTTGAGCGATCTGTTTCGCCGAGTCAGAGGCTTCTTCGTCCCAGGAGAGAAAGACGCGTTTCTACGGATCCAAGAGCTTGCTGGTCTCGGAGAAGAATCACTGGAACTCGTGGTGAAGATTCTTTCAAGCTCAGGTAATGGTACGGGTAACGGCTCGCACAATGGCCTTCATGATATTGAGATCTGTACTGAGAGGATCAATATTCTGGAGAAGATGGGGGACAAGATCACGCAGTCTTTTGAGGAGATGC
>WNGI01008037.1_pt1 | contig 12477 bp, 15 predicted proteins | sample 5400621 | NCBI WGS metagenome assembly WNGI01 (sample SAMN13153374, study PRJNA577476) | soil metagenome | isolation source: 20 cm soil or saprolite under Garry oak tree replicate 1 | place: USA:California | collected 2016-06-15 | reverse complement strand
GCGTTCCACGCTGGGCGGGCGGCAGCGCGTGAGGCGCGCGGAGAGCTGGAGCAGCGCATCGCCGAAACCAAAGCGGCGTACAAAGACAGCTAGTGCCGCAGCGCGGGCTCGCGGCCCGGCTCGGCTGGTTGCTTCGCGACTACGCGAAGCGGGTCTGGGACAACAGCGGCGAAGACAACGTTTTCTTTCTGGCGGGCGGCATCGCGTTCAACATTCTACTCGCGGCCGTCCCGTTTTTTCTGTTGTTGGCGACTGGTCTCATCTATCTCCTAAACCAGTCGCCCGACACGACGTCGGCCGAAGTCCTCACCATCGTCGACAAGTTTCTTCCGCCGCATCCACCCGGTGATTCAGGCCCGGCGGCGACGATACTCAACGAGGTCATCAAGCGTAGCGGTTCGCTGTCGATATACAGCGCGATCGGCTTCATCTGGTTCTCGACGCGCCTGTTCGGATCGTTGCGCACGGTCCTGGCGGCGATTTTCGACATCGACACGGATCGCGGCATAATCGCCGGCAAGATCTTCGACATCGAGATGACACTCGTCTCGAGTCTGCTGCTCGTCGCGTACACATCGCTCAGCGCATACCTGGCGATCGCGACGACGCGCGGGGTACTGGTGCTCGCCGACCTCGGCATACGCAAGGAGCTGATGGGCCAGCTCGAGTACAACCTCGGCCAACTGCTCGCCTTTTCGTTCATCGCGACAATGTTTTTTTGCCTGTACAAATTTCTTCCACACCGGAAGATCCGCTGGAAAATGGCACTCATCGCATCGCTCTTTACGAGCGTGCTGCTCGAAGTCGCAAAACGTGCGTTTTCAGCGTACGTGCGGTCCTTCAACCCCGGTTCATTCTACAGCGGCACGGTCGCTGCATTGGTTATCGTGGTTATCTGGGTCTACTACGCCTCTTTCATCTTCATCATTGGCGGCGAAGTAGCACAGGTCTACGAGCTTCGGCGCGTGCGGAAGATGCAGCGCGAGGCGTTCGAGGATTGAGTATCACTGGCGACGTTGCCGGGTCTTCCGGCAAACACACTTCTGGAGGGAGGCGTCTCGTGCGCAAGTTCGCAGCAGTTGCGGCCATTCTGGCCGTTGTCTCGATCTCAGCTTGCAAGAAGACGGGCGACGGAGAGTATCAGATTGAGAGGCCCGTGGTCGGAACGCAGACCGATACGATCCACACTCCGACGGTCGAAGTCGGCACCGACACTGCGAAGGTGACGGTTCCCAAGGTCGAAGTAAAGAAAGACACCGCCGCGGTGAAGGTTCCGACGGTGAAGGTGAATCCGCCGAAGAAATAATCGGCCATCGCGTGCAAGTATGGAAAGCCCCGCCAGTCATGGCGGGGCTTTTTTTACTGCCACTTACGACTACCGGCTGGGAGCTGTGGGCGGAGCGGCTGGGGGCTTCGGGCTCAAAACGCGCTTGATCAAGGCGTAGAGCAAGAGCATCTTGCGCACAAGAATGGTTTGGCCGATGAGGGATATGGCTTCGCCTTTGGCGATGATCTCGGCATCCTGAGCGAACAGGAGATGCGATTCGAGCTCTGACGCCGAGCTCACAGCTATGGTCAAGTTTCTTGAAATCCGCCATCCTGGAGAATTCGTCCGCTGCGATTTTTGCGAAGCATCATTCTCCGTCCGACGAAAGCGCGCGGCCCCGAGCCGCTCCGCCCACAGCTCCCAGCCGGTACTCGTAAGTTGCAGTTAAAAAACCCTCTCTCCTCGGCTATATTTCATGTGCCCCAGGTCCCGGAGGGCGTAAGCCCGCTAACTCCGTCAGGACCCCGAAGGTAGCAGCGGCATGCGGTGTCTTTCGTTGCTCCGTCAGGCCTGGGGTACTCCCGCCTCGCAATGTCTCTCGCACTCGCCCGCAAATACCGTCCAAAGAGCTTCGCTGACGTGGCCGTCCAGTCGCACGTATCGAACACGTTGCGAGGGGCAATCGCCCGCGGACGCGTCGCGCACGGCTATCTCCTCTGCGGCCCCCGCGGCGTCGGCAAGACCACGCTCGCCCGCGTCCTGGCGATGGCGCTCAACTGTGAGAACAAGCGGGAAGACGGCGAGCCCTGTGGAGTGTGCATCTCGTGCCACCGAATCTGGAGCGGAGCCTCGAGCCTCGATGTCGTCGAGATCGATGCAGCATCGAACCGCGGGGTAGACGATGCGCGTGAGCTGCGTGAGCGCGCGATGTACGCTCCGTCGGGAGAGGATCGCTATAAGGTCTACATCGTCGACGAAGCCCACATGCTTACGCGCGAAGCCTGGAACGCACTGCTCAAGATCCTCGAGGAGCCGCCGCCGCGAGTGATCTTCGTGTTCGCGACAACCGAGCCGCAGAAAATCGCCCAGGCAGCGGCTCCGGTTCTGAGTCGTCTCCAGCGTTTCGACCTCAAACGCATTGGACTCGCTGACATCAGTCGCCGCCTTTCGACGGTCCTCGAAAACGAAAAAGTGCAGATCTCGGAGGACGCGCTCGGGATGATCGCACGCGCCGCCGATGGATCGATGCGCGACGCGCTGAGTCTCGCCGACCAGGTGACCTCGATCGGTGAGGGACCGGTGACCGCCGAGCGGGTTCGTGAGGCGCTCGGTCTGGTGCCTGAGGATGAATTCCTGAACATCCTCGACATGATCGCCGGTCATCGCGCCGGCGAAATCTTCGACGCTGTCACGCGGCTCGCGGATGCCGGTGTGGATTTCGGTGTGTTCCTGTCAGGATTCGCCGACATTCTGCGGGCGCAGCTTACCGTCGTGTTGAGCGGCAAGGCTGAAGGCGTTTCATCAGCCGCCGCGGTCGCGCTCAAGCAGCGACGAGATCTGTTCACCGCGGGTGATCTGCTGCGCATGATCAGCGCGATCAACGCGCTCGAGCCGAACTTCCGCAAGAGTCCGCAGCAGCAGTTGCTGGTCGAGATGCTGCTGGTGAGAATGGCGCTGCTCGATCGCACCGTGGAAATCGAGGATCTGCTCAAAGGACTGAGCGGAGATGGTTTCTCGGGGGAGCGTGACACCGCCGGCTCAACAGCTCGCACGCAACCAATGACGCCGCCGGCGCGACCGGCGGCACCCGCTCCGCGTCCAGCCACTCGTCCCGGTTATCCGCCCCAGCTCGACGCGCCGAATGCGCTGCCACCCGAGAAACCGACGCCAAAAACAGCCGCGTCCGGTCCCAATGAAACGCAGCTCCTGGAAATGAAGCGCGCGATGGAGGCGACGGCACAGGATTCGAACCGGAGTCGCATGACGCCCGAAGCGCTCAAGGAGGAGCGCATCGGCATGCTCCGGCAAAAGGACCCGGCGCTCGGCGCCGCCATCGACGAGCTCGATCTCGAATTACTCGACTAATACCTCAAGAACCACGAGCAATGCCTGATTTCAACAAGATTCTAGAGCAGGCGCAGCAGATGCAGGCGCGCATGCAGCAAATGCAATCGGAGCTGGAGAAGTTGACCGTCACGGCTGGCGCCGGTGGCGGGATGGTCCAGGTCGATGCCGATGGTAAGGGCACCATCACCCGGGTCAAGATCGATCCGAGCGTCGCCGATCCGAAGGATGTGGAGATGCTTGAGGATCTGGTGCTTGTCGCCGTGAACGAAGCCCAGAAGAAAGCCGCCGAGCTCGCCAAGAACGAGATGGGAAAGCTCACCGGCGGCTTGAACCTGCCCTTCAAACTCCCGTTTTAGAGTGGGCGCAATCGACGACCTCGCTGCCGAGCTCTCGAAGCTGCCCGGCATCGGGCGGAAGACCGCGCTTCGCCTGACCTACCATCTCCTCAAGCAGTCACCCGACCAGTCGAGGAAGCTGGCAACGGCCCTGACGACCCTCGCCGAGAAGGTCAGGCCGTGCCCGCAATGCTTCAACCTGACCGAGGAAGATTTGTGCTCCATCTGCCGTGACCCGCGCAGGGATACGGCAGTCATCTGCGCAGTAGAGGAAGCATCCGATATCGGCGCTATCGAGCGGTCTGGCGAGTACCGGGGCGTCTATCATGTCCTGGGTGGTCGTCTGTCCCCGCTGGACGGCATCGGACCAGAGGATCTCACCATTCCGCAATTGGAAGCCAGAGCATCGGCTGGAGTCGTCCGCGAAGTGATAATTGCAACGAATCCGAGCATCGAAGGCGAGTCCACCGCGCTGTACGTGCAGCGGCGTCTTGCTCGTTACCCGCTCACCATCTCCAGAATCGCGCGGGGCCTGCCAGTTGGCGGCGACCTGGAATACGCGGATGGCGTGACCATTGCCCAAGCGTTGACCGCGAGGAGGGCAATGTCATGAGCAGCAGACAGCGCGCTAGCTACGTTGCTGTGGGGTTTCTTGGCGGCATGGCCGCGGGTTCCATCATGTGGAGCAGAATGCAGCAGAACTGCCGCCGCAACCTCTTTTCCCGGAACCCGCTATTCCGTGTTGCAGCGCTCGGCTATCTCCGCGCCCGGCCGACCGTCAATACCGCCAGGCTGCTCCGCGAGTACGTCGCATGGGAGCGGCGCCCAATTCTCCGCCACCGCGGAGTGCGGATGTTGAAGCGACTCGAAGCCACGCTGTGACCGGAGAAAGATGACCGCCGGCACGGCCAATTGGTCGTTCACCCAGGACGACTTCACAGCCATAACTGAATCCCTCCGCCGTTTTCTGGGCGAAACGAAGTCGCGTTGCGCGCTGCTCGTGGATCGCTCGGGACAACTGGTGACGACGGTCGGCGACGCGCCAGGCCTCGACACGACCGCGTTTGCGACGCTTACCGCTGCGGACTACAGCGCCAACGATCAGCTCGCTAAGCTGGTGGGCGAGACGGACTTCTCGAGCCTGTTCCATCAGGGCGAAAAGGAGTCGCTGTACGTCGCGGACATCGCCCGCCGGTTGTTGCTGGTAATAATCTTCGATTCACGTACGACCGTCGGACTCGTCCGTTTGCGAATGAAAGACGAGGTCGAGGAGTTGACGCTGTTGATTGATCGTGTATTCTCACGCGGTCACAACGGCGACGTGCCTGTCGAGAAATTGCTCGAGGGCGCGGATGACGAAATCGACAAACTCTTCAACTGGTGAGGAAGAGCTAGACCGTGTCGATGATCAACTACGCCTCGCGCGAGATCAATTGTAAGATCGTTTACTATGGTCCCGGGCTTGGCGGAAAAACTACGAATCTCGAGCACGTCTACGGCAAGGTTAAGCCCGAGACGCGCGGCAAGCTCATATCCCTAGCGACGGAAACCGAGCGCACCCTCTTCTTCGATTTCCTCCCTGTCGACCTGGGAACGATTCGCGGCTTCAAGACGCGCTTCCATCTTTACACGGTTCCTGGCCAGGTCTACTACAATGCCAGCCGAAAGCTCATTTTGAAGAACGTCGATGGCATCGTCTTCGTCGGCGACTCGCAGGCGGAGCGTATGGAGGCCAATCTCGAGTCGATGCAAAACCTCTACGACAACATGGCCGAGTACGGATACGATCTCACCCAGATGCCATTCGTGATCCAGTACAACAAGCGCGATCTGCCCAACGCCGCGCCGATCGACGACCTTCAGGCCGCGCTCAATCCGGGCTGGGAAGTCGAGGATGCGACCAAGCATCGCGTTCAGCCCGATCCTTATCACGCCGGTCAGAACCTCGTCGAGCAGCTCCCGGGCGGCGAGTGGGTCGAGAGAGCTCCCTACTTTGAGGCGATTGCGGTGCAAGGCGACGGTGTGTTCGACACGCTCAAGGCGGTCAGCAAGCTCGTACTGAAGGCGCTCGCCTAGCGGGCGGAGATGGCCGGGTGAATCTCCCCAACTCGATCACCGCCGGCCGCATTCTCGCCGCGCCATTCATCGCGGCGCTTCCATTCATCGCCTCGCCCGGCGCGCGGGGCATCGCATTCGTTCTCTACGTGATTGCCGCCGTGACGGATTACTACGACGGCATGCTGGCGCGCACGCGCAATCTGATCACCGACCTGGGACGTCTTCTCGATCCGCTGGCGGACAAGCTGCTGCTCTTCGCCACTCTCATTCCGATGTACGTGCTGATGGCGCCGCCGAGCGACCCGTTGGTACCAACGCGTGCCGAGAGCGCTCAGGCGGCCAGCCTTCAGTTTCTGACTCCGTTCGGCCGGGTTGGTCTCAGCTGGTGGATCGTCGCGATCATCATCGGTCGCGAGATCTTCATGACCGTGTTTCGGCAGGCCGCCGCGCGACGCGGAGTCGTCATCTCGGCGATCGGGCCCGCGAAATGGAAGACGGCGTTTCAATCCATGTGGGTGGGATCTGCCTACTTCTGGTTTTTCGCCGCGACGGTCGCCGCCAACCAAAAGTGGAGTAGCGCCGCATGGCGCGCATTCGCTTACTTCAACGGCACAGTCGGCACCATCACCATGATCGCCTCCGTCTTTCTCACGGTTTACTCCCTGGCGCTTTATCTCCGCCGCTTCTCAGGAGCGTTTGCCACTTGAGCGGTCTGCAGGTGGAGCTGATCACCATTGGTGACGAGCTCCTCCTCGGCTTCACGATAGACACCAACGCCGCGCACATCTCCCGCACGCTCGCCGAAGCGGGGGTCGCGGTAGTACGTCGCACCACCGTTGGCGACGAGGCGGACAAGATCGCCTCCGCGGTAAGGGAAGCGCTCGATCGAACCGGGGCCGTGATTACCACCGGCGGCCTCGGACCTACCAGCGACGACCTGACCAAGCCGTCAATCGCCCGCATCTTCGGTCGCAAGATGGAGCTCGACGAGGAGATTGCGGCTGCGCTGGAGCGCCGCTGGAAATCGCGGTTTCCTGCCGGGAAGTTTCCCGCCACGAATCGCGTTCAGGCAGAAATTCCAGAGGGTGCGGAGATTCTGACCAATCGTCACGGCTCGGCACCGGGGATCTGGCTGGAGGACGAGAAAGGGCGCTGGGTGGCGATGATCCCTGGCGTCCCTCGAGAAATGCGCGGAATGCTGGCCGACGCTCTCCTGCCGCGTATCAAGGCGCTCGGCGCTGACTCGGACAGCGCAGTTGTTTCCCGCACGCTTCGCACAACCGGGATCGCCGAGTCAGCAATCGCGGAGCTGCTGGGACCCAGAGTCCTCGGCGATCCGGGAACAGAGCTGGGCTCACTCCCACTGGCATATCTCCCCGGGATTGCTGGAGTCGATCTTCGGGTTACCGCCAAGGGCCTGCCGCGTGACCGCGCCGAAGAGTTGGTCGGCGAGGCGATTCTGAAACTGAGAGATCGCGTCAAGGCGTACGTGTACGGGGAAGGCGACACCGATCTGGCGGCGGTCATTCTCGATCAATGCCGGGCAGCTAACCTCAAATTGGCGGTGGCTGAAAGCTGCACGGGCGGGTTGCTGGGTGAACGAATCACCAACATTCCCGGCTCGAGCGAGGTGTTTCTGGGCGGCGTCATTGCCTACCACAACGATGTCAAGCGAGACTTGTTGGGAGTCCCGGCGGAGGAGCTGGCACGATTTGGTGCCGTGAGCGAAGAAGTGGTATTACGAATGGCGACAGGGGTGCAGACGAAATGGGCTGCTGACATCGGCATTGCGATCACGGGCATCGCCGGGCCCGGAGGGGGAACGCCGGAAAAGCCCGTCGGATTGGTCTGGATAGCAGTTGCAGTGCGGGAGGCAAAGGCACGCCGTTTCCAGATGATAGGCGATCGCGCGGAAATCAGGGAGCGCGCGGCGCAGGCGGCCCTGGAAATGGTGCGTCGGACTTTCTTAAAGGGTTAATTTAGATACATGAGACACTCGAAGAAAAAGACCGAGCACTCTCCGCTCCCGGATCAGGATGCGATGGGCTCGGCCGATGACTACGCGCCGGGCGCGACCCAGGGCGATGGCCAGAGTGGCGATCCGACGTTCGCTGGCTCCGCGGGGGCCGCTGCGGACGCCGATCCGAACGCTAGCGCCCGAGATCAGTCGCCTGCTGGTGCGGATCCCGTCGAGACCACGCCCGACTCAAATGCATCGGCGGAGCGTGACAGATATCTGAGACTCGCCGCCGAGTACGACAATTATAGGAAGCGCTCGGCGAGGGAGCGTCAGGATGCGGGATCACGCGCGCAGGCGGATCTCGCCCGGCAGTTGATTGAGGCGCTCGACGATGTGGCGCGCTTCGCGCACGTCGACCCAGCGACGACTGACTCGACGACGATCGTGCAGGGCGTCGACATGGTAGAGAAGAAGCTGTTGAAGGCGCTCGGCAACGCCGGGCTCGAGGTTATAAACCCCGTGGGCGAGACGTTCGATCCGGCGCTGCACGAAGCCGTGGCAACCGAGCCAACATCGGCAAAGGAAGACGACCACGTCGTGTCGCGAGTCTACCAGCCCGGCTACCTCTTCAAGTCGCAGCTGCTACGGCCGGCGCGAGTCGTCGTCAAGCAGTGGAACGGCTGAACGCCAGCGCGCACAGGTCGTAATGCCACAGACGAAGGACTTCTACTCCGTTCTCGGCGTAGGCTCCGGCGCTTCCCAGGATGAGATCAAGAAGGCGTATCGGAAGCTGGCCAAGAAATACCATCCCGACGCGAACGCCAACGATCCGAAATCTGCCGAGCGATTCAAGGAGATCTCGGAGGCGAACAACGTCCTGAGCGATCTGGAAAAACGGAAGCAGTACGACGAGATGCGCCGTCTGGGCGCGTTCGATGGTGGTGGATTCGGGGGCTTTCGCAGCGCGCGAGCTCCCCGTGGGGGCGCAGGCGCGCGAGGCGCTCAGTCGCAGACAATCAATTTCGAAGACTTCGACATCGGGGGGCTCGGGGGGCTGGGCGACCTCTTCAGCTCGATGTTCGGTGGAGAGTCTCGTGAGACCGCACGCCAGACCGGTCCCGAGAAGGGTCAGACCGTCGAAGCGACTCTCGACATTCCGTTTCGCACCGCGGCGCGCGGCGGAAAGGTGCCGATCGAGCTCGAAGTCAGCGAGGAGTGCGGCACCTGTCATGGAACCGGCGCAGCCCCGGGCGCTTCACTCAGAGTGTGCCCAGAGTGCAATGGCCGCGGCGTGATCTCGTTTGGCCAGGGCGGGTTCGCTGTCAATCGCCCGTGTCCGGTTTGTCTGGGTCGCGGTCAGGTTCCGACCGGACCGTGCCCAACTTGCCACGGTTCCGGCGAAGTACGCGCGCGCAAAAAAGTTCTCATCAACGTGCCGCCGGGCGTGGACACCGGCTCCAAGATCCGATTGAAGGGACAGGGCGGAAAGGGAACACGCGACGGCCCGCCGGGCGATTTGATCATCACGTTCAATGTCCTGGCGGACAAGTTCTACAAGCGGGACGGTCTCGACGTGATCGCGACGGTTCCGCTCAACATCGCCCAGGCGACGCTCGGAACCAAGATCAGCGTGCGAACGCTGGATGGGAAAAAAGTGGCGATCAAGATTCCGCCGGGAACACCGTCCGGAAAGAGATTCCGCGTGCGAGGGCAGGGAATCCAGAAGGGCGAGAAGAAGGGCGATCTGATCGTCGAAGTTTCGATCCAGGTCCCGGAGAAACTCTCCGAGGAACAGGAGCGCATGATGAAGGAATTCGCTGAGTCTGGCGGCTTGAAGTATTGACAATCACATAGGCTTTTCGCGGGTTGGCGGATGAGAATTGGAATCCTTGGCACGGGCACAGTGGGCAAGACGCTCGCGACGAAGCTGGTAAAGCTCGGCAACGACGTTCGAATGGGCTCGCGGAAATCCGGCGGTGAGAAAGCGAAGGGGTGGTTGAAGGAGGCAGGGGGAAAATCGTCGGAGGGGACTTTCGCCGATGCGGCCGCCCACGGCGAGATCGTCTTTAACTCCACGGCGGGGATGGCGTCGCTTGATGCGCTCCGCGCCGCCGGGGCCAAGAATCTTCAGGGGAAGGTCCTGATCGACGTCTCCAATCCACTTGATTTCTCGAGAGGTATGCCGCCGACGCTCTCCATCTGCAACACCGACTCACTCGGTGAGCAGATCCAGAAGGCGTTTCCCGAGGCAAAAGTCGTGAAGACCTTGAACACGGTGACGGCGGCGCTGATGGTTGACCCGTCGATTATCCCCGGCGTTCATACAATGTTCGTATCCGGGAATGACACCAAGGCTAAGGCCGAAGTGATCCAGCTTCTCAAGGAAGGGTTCGGCTGGAAAGATGTGGTCGACCTCGGTGACATCTCTGCGGCGCGAGCGCAGGAGATGTATTTGCCACTGTGGCTTCGGCTTTACATGAAGTTCCAGACGCCCAACGTGAACGTGCACGCGGTGCGTTGAGAACTCTTCACGCCCAAACCACGGTGGCGGCGTCTGGGCTCACAGCCGCCTGATCCAGATATTCCGGTAGCGGACCGGATTGCCATGATCCTGCAGCCGCAGCGACTCCTGCGGCGAGTGCGCGATGTAGAGCGCCGGGCGATCATGATAAGTAAGACCGTAGATCTCAACATTGTTCTGGATCAGCACCCCGTTGTGTAGCACGGTCACCCGGGCGCGGTCGACGACCTTCCCCTGCTCATCGAAGCGCGGCGCATGGAAGATGATGTCATACGCCTGCCATTCCCCCGGCTTCCGCGATGCATTCACCAACGGCGCGTACTGTTTGTAGACGGCGCCGGCCTGGCCGTGGTAGTAGGTGTCGTTCTGGTACGAGTCGAGGACCTGCACCTCGTAGCGCTCCATCAGAAAGACGCCGCTGTTGCCGCGTTCCTGACCTTCGCCCTTAACTACCGCCGGCGTTGCCCATTCGATGTGCAGCTGTGCGTCGCCAAACTTGTCAGCGGTGACCATGTCGCCCGCTCCCGGCATGACTTCCACGTAACCATCACGAACGACCCATTTCGCCGGACCGCCATTGGCAGATCGCCAGCGCGAAAGATCCCTGCCGTTGAACAGCACGATGGCATCGGAAGGAGGATCTGCGTTGGTGCTCCCTGGTGTTACAACAGGAGGCGCAGTCTTGGGCGGCGGAAATGGGGCCGCGTCCTGCGCCGTCGCCCCGCGAAGGCGCCGATCCCGACCAATAGCGACGCGAATTGCTTTACCACAGGACCTGCGGAGAGTGGTAGTAATTCCAGCCGAGGTAATTCCAGCGCGGCTCGTGGGTGCCGATGCGTGACCGGAAACTCTCCCAGCTGCGGGTCGCCTGCGGCGTCCACCCGACCTCGGCGACGGACGCCATTCGCGGCAGTGCCAGGTAGAACACAGCCCCGATGTTTCGCACCGTCTCGCTCCAGATCGGCGCTTCCACGCCGAGAATGCTCTGTTCGGTAACTCCTTTCAGGTACGTCGCGGGATCCCAGTCGTACGCGTCGCGCACCTCGACGTATGCCGCCCAGTTCAAGCCAAGCTCGCTGGCCGGGGTGTACTTCATGTCCAGATAGATCTTGCTGGCCGGCGACATTATCAGCTTGGCGCCCTGCGCAACAGCGGCGGTTGCCGAATCGCTCTTCCACTGCTGGGCGATCGTGGTGGGGTTGAGCCTCGCCTTGGTGATTTCTTCCCAGCCGATCATCTTCTTGCCGTACTTGTTCACCGTTGCCTGAGCGCGTTCCACGAATCGAACGTACTGCTCGTGGGTCAACGTCTGGACTTCGTCGCCACCGATGTGGAAGTATGGTCCAGGGGTCAATCCGCTCAGCTCGCGAATGACGTCGTCGATGAACGAATAGGTCGCATCCTTGTCGACGCAGAGACTGCTCCAGCCCACATCCGTCCCTGTGTAGAGGCCAGGCGGACGGCTGCCACAGGCGAGCTCCGGATACGCCGTGACGGCGGAGTTGATGTGGCTCGGCATGTCGATCTCCGGCACCACCAGTATGTACCGCGCCGCGGCGTAGCGAATGATGTTCTGATAATCCTGTTGCGTGAAGAATCCGCCCGGTCCGCCACCGACCTGCGTCAGCGATCCGACCTCGGTTAGCTTGGGACGCGAATTGAGCTGGATGCGCCAGCCCTGATCGTCGGACAGGTGAAGGTGCAGCACGTTCATCTTGTAGAGGGCGAGCAGATCGACGTACTGCTCCACTTCACGCGGTGTGAAGAAGTGGCGCGCCACGTCGAGCATCGCGCCGCGCCACGCGAAGCGTGGCCAATCCGTGATCGTCTGAGCCGGGATCGGCCAGGTGTTGCGATCGACGCCCATCTCCGACTCGACTTGCACCGGCAACAGCTGCCTGATGGTCTGAATTCCGTGAAACAAACCGGCGGGCCGGTTCGCGACGAGACGGACGGAATCGGCGGTAACAGTCAGCTGATATCCCTCTTCACCAACCGTTGCCGGGGCGCCCGTCAATCGAAGAACTATGGCGCCTGGTGAAGAATTGCCGGCGGCAACAGCCAGCGGAAATCCTGTCGGTGGCCGGAGCTGCGCGCCGAGCATTTCTCCGATCGCGGTAGCTTCCGGATTTCCCGCGTCGACCACAATCGCCGAAGTCCGAGCGAGGCTGAAAGGAGCGCCGGCACTCATCGCCATCGAAACGGGAGCAGGAACGAGCTGTGGGGCTCGCGTCACCGGTTGCGGCGTGGGAACCGATGCCGGTCGACA
>WNGI01020871.1_pt1 | contig 12478 bp, 11 predicted proteins | sample 5400621 | NCBI WGS metagenome assembly WNGI01 (sample SAMN13153374, study PRJNA577476) | soil metagenome | isolation source: 20 cm soil or saprolite under Garry oak tree replicate 1 | place: USA:California | collected 2016-06-15 | reverse complement strand
CTCCATTCGGATGCCGGCGCACAGCTCCTCGAACAGGCGCACCCAGGCGCTGTTGCCGACAGGGCTGAAGTCGGTGAGGACGCGCTCTTCCGGCTCGGTGAGCTGGTGCGGGCGGAACTTGCGCGCCTGCTCGATGTGGTGGCGGTACTTCGCGGCCCCCGGGTCCGCGAACAGCGCCGCCGCCTGCTCGTCGGTGATCGCCGCCAGCTCCAGCGGAAAGAACACCATGTGGCTGCCGCGCTCGGCACCGGCTTCTCGGGCGCGCGCCAGCAACCTGCCGGCCGCAGGGTCCTGCGTGTTCTGGCTGTGCAGGAGGTACGCGAAGATCTCGGGCCTGACCGCCTGCTCCTCGTCGGCCTCGAGCTGGGCCATCATGGCGGCGAACTCGGCCGGCGGAAGGGTCGCGACCTTGCCCCTGTACTTCGCCTCGAACACCTTCGCCATCTCGAGAGTCCTGGCCATCAGCGCTTCGACGGCGGGGTCCGTTGGAGAGGCGAAGAGGTCGGTCAGATCCCAGCGAATTGATTCCGCGCCCGTGGAAGTAGTCGCTTGAGCCATCGCGCTCAGCTTAGCCGCTCAGCAAGCTCCCTCACCCGCGCGCGCTCAGGCCAGCGACCGGCGTACGCGCCTTCATTGACGGCTTGCGTCACCTCTTCCAGGACGGCCTCGTCGGGCGCGTCTTGCATCAAGCCCCAGTACTCGAGCGGAGTCTCGGGCGGCGCGCGCCTCCGGCCTGAGCGCTTCTGCAGACGGTCATACAGGTCGAGCAGGTCTGACGAGCCAGGCGGTTCCGCGGCGCGACGGCGCCGGCGAACGAGCCTGCGTCGCAGCCACGCGTATGCGAGCACGAAAACGAGCGCGATGGCGATCGCCGGCGGAATCACGCCGAGGAAACCCGCCGACGCGAGGATCGCCGGAGCGGCGCCGATGGTGAGATGAGGTATCAGGCGCGCGATGCCCGACGCCGCCCACCGGTCGGGGAACTTTGTCGCCGGCAGGCCGGCGAAGCCAGGCGATGGGTCGACGGGCACCCATCCGTCGTTGGGGAAGAACACCTCGACCCAGGCATGCGCGTCGCGCTCGCGGACGACTGATTGGTTCAGCACCGGGTCGTAAGTGCCTGTCGAGTAGCCCGTGGCCAGCCGGGCCGGGATGCCGAGAGAACGCAGCATCAGTGTCGCCGCGGTGGCGAACTGCTCGCAGTAGCCCTTCTTGTCGGCGAACAGGAACTGGTCGACCGCGTCGACCCCCGGCTGCACATGGCCGATCTCCAGCGAGTATCGATAGTTCGCCTGCAGCCACGACGTGAGCGCTGTGACGATGTCGTACTCGGTGGCGGTGTGGCCTTCGACCGCGCGTTGCGCCAGCGAGCGTGCGTCCGATGACAGCGCGGTGAAGTCGAGGTCCCAGGTGACGTCGCCGCTCTCGAACTTCGGCATGGGGTCCTGCTCGAGCCTGGCCGCGGAAAGGTCAGGGATGTACGAGACCACTGAATACGTCTGGCCCGCGCGCAGGACCCCGGGCGTGTGAAAGGTGCCGTAGGGATCGCGCGCTAGCTGCCCCACCGGAACGTAGAGGCTCTGGATCGGATACGCGGCGTTCACCACCCCCGGCAGGTCGCGCAGCAGGCGGAACGTCTGGACGAACGTGCCCAGGTTGTGGTCGGGCGCAGGGCCGAGCAGGCGAGCCGGGACGTAAGGCGGGAACGCCGTCCCGCCGCGCCGGGAAGACGTCCACACGCTGCCGGTGTACGTGTCGAACACCAGGCCGCGCCAGTAGGCGGGCGCGCCGGTGCGCACGTACATCACGGGAGCGTCTCCCAGCCGGCCGCGGAAGCGCAGGTCGACGGTGTTCGTCGAACCCTGGATCTGCACCAGCGGCAGCGCCGGATTCTCGATCTCGCCTTTGAACTGGCTGAACGTCGGCAGCGAAACGACCAGCGGGCCGCTCGGGAAGGCCTGCGGCTGGGGGATGAAGAAGAAGGCCAGGACACCGATCCCTGTGGCGGCAAGCAACGCGGCCGCCGATGCTCCGACGGGCAGTCTGAGCGCCGTGCCCAGGCGGCGAAGGTGCGACGCGGTCCAGAAGCCCGCAAGGCAGACGAACCACGCACCCGCCAGCACAGCGAACAGGTAGTCCCACGCGTAAACGGCGGCGAGGTACAGGATCGCGAGGCTGATCCATAGGCTCGAGTAGCAGTTGCGCCGGGTCTTGAGGTCGAAGCTCGTGACCGCGACGAGCAGGATCGCGAAGTTGGCCTGCGGCATCACGCCGCCGAAGATCGCGCCGACCGAGTCGGCGAGGAAGTAGGCCATCGAGGCGAAAACGAGGCTGGCGACCAGGGCCTGGCCCGAGATCGAGCGCTTCTGGCCGCGCCCGCGGTAGCTGACCATGTGACCCAGCCCCGCGACCGCGAGGCCCACGGCTGGGATGACGTAGTCCTGGCCGTAGATCGCGACGCCGATGCATCCGATGGCGAAACCCAGGTAGACGAACACGCGGCCCGACAGCGAATCCTCGACCGGAGACGCCGGCAGGAGCCTCGGCAGCTTCATCGTGGCGGCCAACCCAGGCCCGCCCTCTCCACCTCGATGTCGCTCTGGAGCGCTGCCTCGCCAACCACCCAGGCGCGCACGGGCCCGCCATGCGTCCGCACGTCTTCGATGGCGTCGAGCAGCCTGCGGTCGCTCTGCGTGGTGACGGCGACTGCGGCGCCGACCAGGGGAGGCGGGCCGGCTTCGACGCTTCGCTTCGGGTAGCGGGCGAGCCACCGAAGCAGGGCCACGAGGTTGCGTTCCTCGTCCGGCTGGGATGGCTCGCAACCTGGCGCCCACAGCGTGACCCGGCCGCCGGCGCGCAGGCAATCCCACGCCTCCGATGCGGCGATCCGGGCGACCTGGTCGGCGGCCGCCTGCTCAGGCGGGTTGGGGTCGAGAAAGATTCCGAGGTTCTGGACGCCGGGCGGTTCGAACTCGCGAACGATGAGCTCCCCCCGGCGCGCGGTGGTGCGCCAGTGGATGCGGCGCAGCGGGTCGCCCGGCTGGTAGGGGCGCACGCCGAACACCTCGGTGCCGTAGCCGGCGCGCGGCGCAGTGACGGCGGCCTCGAGCTCGCGGACCAATGGCTGGGCGCGGAGCGATGTGAATCGCGGAAGCACCAGCGCGACCTCGCCGTCCTTTCCGCGCTTGATCCTCTTGAACAGACCAAGCGGGTCCCCGCTCTGGAGCCACCAGTCGCTCATCTCCACCGCGCCCCGGCGCGATGGCTGCAGCTGCAGCTGCTCGATGTGGCCGGCGGACTTGCGCACGACGCCGGCCGCGACCGACATCGACATCGCGCCCACCTTGCCGTATGCCCGCGCCGGCCCGCGCGTGCCGCGTGAGCTGCCGATCGTGATCTTGATTCGGAGACGATCGAGCTCGAACGGCTCGTCCGGGGCCACTTCCTCGGCAAGCCCTTCGTCGTCGAACCACGACGCCCGGCGAATGCCGGCGAGCGTCGCGTCGAGCGAGAAACCCCTGTTCCACGCCGCATAGATGGACGAGACCGCAACGAGCGCGGCGACCCAGTAGGCGAGCAGGTACAGCCAGACCACCTCCGAGTTGGCGGCGTAGAAGAAGAGGATCACCGCCAGCGCCACCGCGCCGTAGAACCTGGGTGTCGGTCTCGTCGATGAGCTCCTAGTGCTGGCGCAGCGGAGGCAGCGGCACCTGGGTGAGCACGTCGCCCAGCATCTCGCGGGCCCTGGTCCGCCCGCGCATCCCGAGGCGGTGGGCCAGCACCGGCTCGACGAGCCGCTTGATGTCGTCGGGGAGCACGAAGTCGCGGCCCGCGAACAGAGCCCAGGCTTGCGCGGCGCGCTGCAGGTACAGGCCCGCGCGCATGCTGGCCGGCAGCTGGACCTCGGGTCGCGCGCGTATCGCGTTGAGGAGCGCGACGATGTACGCGCGGATCGCGGGCGCGGCCACTACCCGAAGCGCGGACTCCTGCAGGTCAGTGACCTCCTGCAGCGACAGCACCGGACGAAGGTCACCGATCGGGTCGCCATGCTCGCGCCGCGCCAGGACCTCCATCGCCTCCTCGTCGGTCGGCGGACCCATCTCCGCGGCGAGGATGAAACGGTCGAGCTGCGATTCCGGCAGCGGGTATGTGCCGTGAAACTCGGCAGGGTTCTGCGTGGCGACGACAAAGAACGGCTTCTCCAGCTGGCGCGTGACGCCTTCGATCGTCACCTGTCCCTCGCCCATCGCCTCGAGCAGCGCGGACTGGGTGCGCGGCGTCGCTCGGTTCACCTCGTCGGCAAGCACCACGTTGGCGAAGATGGGCCCGGGCACGAACTCGAACGTCAGGTCTTTCTGGTTGAAGACGCTCGAGCCGGTGATGTCGGACGGAAGGAGGTCGGGAGTGCACTGGACGCGCCGGAAGGTGCCGCCGACCGACGTGGCGAGGGCGCGCGCGAGCATCGTCTTGCCGGTGCCGGGGATGTCCTGGAGCAGCACGTGGCCGCCGGCGATCAGTCCGGCCGCCGCCAGACGCACCACCTCGTTCTTGCCGACGATCACCTGGTGCACATTCGCTTCCAGACGACCGACGAGCTCGGCGGCACGCTGCGGCTCGAGGGCTCGCTGCGGAGTTGGAGAAGCCACGATGGCGCCCAGTCTAGAGAGCCGTGGCGCCGGTCTAGCCGGTTATCCGAGGTTCCCGATCGCGCCAAGGAAGAGCGGCGCGTCGGTTGCGTTGTCGATGATGGCAAATGCGAACGGCCGGTCGACCAGCACGTGGACGCGGCCTGACAAGATGACCGTCCCGCCAGTCACGGCCGCAGCGGTCGTGCCTTTCTCGTCAACCTCCAGATGGGTCGCCTGGACGACGTCGCTGAGAAAGCACCCGTCGCAGAACTGAGGCACCGCGCCGGGAATCGCAAAGCCCATGCTCGCCAGCGTCTGAGTGAGGTCGGCCTTGTAGTCGATGGTGAACTTGGGCATGTCGAGCGTCAAGCCGCAGCCATCGCCCTTGCACTTATCGACAAACAGTGGCCCCAGATCGGCGTGGAATTTATCGAGCACCTCGGTCCAGAGCTTCTCGGTCAGAAACCCGGCGAAGGCTGCTGGAGAGAGCAGGTGTGCTGGCAAGATCATGACCGCGCTGAACCGGCCGCCCTTGTACGGCAGGAGCACGGCTCCGTAGTCCGCCGTGAAGAATGCGGTCACGGTCTCTTTGCGTTCCATCGCCGGCAGAGGCCGCGTCTGACCCTCGAAGGTGTGGAACTCGATCGGTTGAGTCATCGAGTCAAATGCTGTCGCCCAGAGGGCATGAAAGTACGTCGCGTTGGCGAGGTAGCCGACGGTGCCGGGTTCGAAGCGGTCGACGAGCTTGGGGATCTTGTGATGTGTGTTGGAGTCGACCCATCGATTGACCACGTCGGGCGCTTTCGGATCGTTGAAGTTCAGGTTGGCCAGCTGCGACTGGTAGTCGTTGCCCAGCTTTGCCTCGTACGCGGCGTTGAGCTTCAGCCCGTTCTGCACCCAAACCGCTTGAGCGAGCTCGAGCTGTGCATTCGCGTCGCTCTGGTTGAGCCGCTGGATGGTCTGGCGCAGCTCGCCGCTTGGGTCAACCGACGGATCGAGGCCAAGCGCAGTCAGCATCTTCGCCCGCGTGTCACCCTCGGCCGCCGACGCGGCCATGCTGAGCATGATCGTCGCGCTCAACGGCGAGATGAACACGTTTCCGGCATCGGATTGGGTGAGCAGCTTGTCGAGAAGGGTCAGCCCGAAGTTCGCGCTCGACTCGGTCAGCTTCATCGAGACGTGGTGCACCGGCCCAGGGATATCAGCCGCGGTTGAGCCGCACCCCGCGACCAGCACCGCCGTCAAAGTGGCTGCCATCAAGCGCCAGCGGGCTTGCATATTCGACATGACGCTTCGGTCACCCCGAAGGTAACAGGCGTCAGGCCTGGCCGATCATCCTTGCACGCGGTGCGCGAACACCATCTCGGCGACGTCGCTGACGTGGTTGACCTTCACCTCGTCATCGCTGTCGTAAGCGGCCTTGGCCTGCGCGGCTCGGGCGCACACGAGATCGGAGCGGTGACCGTCGACCTCCAGCGCGATCGAGATCTGGGCGACTAGCCGCAGGATCTCGCGGGGCAGATCGACCTCGGGAAATGTGGCTATGCCCTCGGAGATGTGGGAGCGCACGTCCTGCTCGGACTCCGCGTGCTGCTGGTAGAAGCCGTTGGGGTCGGTTTCCCAGTGGGCGCGCTTCTCGACGATTGAGACGCGCTGGTCGAGGTCGCGGATCCCCTCCACGTCGACGCACAGACCGAAGCGGTCGAGCAGCTGGGGCCGGAGCTCGCCCTCCTCGGGGTTCATTGTGCCGACGAGGATGAAGCGCGCGGGATGCGAAACCGAGACGCCTTCGCGCTCGACAGTGTTCACGCCCATCGCCGCGGCGTCGAGAAGCACATCGACGATGTGGTCGTCCAGCAGGTTGACCTCGTCGACGTAGAGGATGTTGCGATTGGCCTCCGCCAGCACGCCTGGCTCGAAGCGCCGCGAGCCTTCCTTGAGTGCAGCCTCGAGGTCGATGGTTCCGACCACGCGGTCCTCGGAGGCGTTGATGGGCAGCTCCACAACGCGCATGCGCCGTGTGGTGACCGGAAGCGGGCCTTTCTCGGCACGGTCGCGGCACTCGTAGCACCAGTCCTCGGGGTCTTCGGGATGGCATCCGAAGTGGCATCCCTCGACGACCATCTGGTCCGGCAGCAGGCGCGCCAGCGCGCGCACGGCTGTCGACTTGCCGGTTCCCTTCTCGCCGCGAATGAGGACGCCGCCGATCGACGGGTTGATCGCGTTGAGGACCAGGGCCAGCTTCATCTTGTCCTGGCCGACGATCGCGGTGAAGGGGTATGAGTAACGGTCTATCGCCACGGTCTCGAAATCTTACCGGCCTCTACCGAGCTCCCTCTCGACTGCCGACGCGATCTCGTCGCGCGACAGGTCGTACAGCCCGTAGTAGCGGGCGCCCATGCGCTCCGCGAGGTCGGCGCAGGCGTTGATCGCGTACGTCTGGTACATCGGCGCGACCCGTGCGAGGTGCTGCACCGACGGGAGGTGGCTGTAGTCGCGCGCTGAGTCGATCACCAGGCAGTCGATCTGCTCGGCCTCGATGAGGCCGGCCACCTTCTGCGCCTCGACGAGCGGCTCCTCCTTGAACATCGAGATGTTGCCGCGGCCGTCGCTGATGAGCACCAGCAGCGGCCTGATGGTCTGGTCGCGCAGCAGCTCGGTCTTCACGACCTTGTAGCCGGCCATGAGACCGTGGGTCAGTGGCGTGGTCCCGCCCACCGAGAGCTTCTCGAGCCGGCGGCGCGCCAGCGAGACGCTGGATGTCGGCCGCAGCACCACCTCGGCGGTTCGGTTCTTGAAGATCACGACGGCGACGCGGTCGCGCCGCACGTATGCGTCCTGGAGGAGCGAGAGGATCGCGCCCTTGGTCGCGGCCATGCGCTGCTCCGCGTCCATCGAAGCTGATGCGTCGACCACGAACACGATCAGGTTGCCGACTTTGCGCTCGCGCACCTTCTGGCGGAGGTCGTCACGCTCGAGCAGCAAGCGCTCGCCTTCGCGGCGGCCGCGGTCCTTCTGCATCGGGGCCGCTGCTCGCACCGTGGCGTCGATGGCCAGGTCGTTCACCTTCGCCTTGGGCTCCGCGCGCACGTAACGGCCGCGCCGGTCCGGCGTCTGGCTGGCGGCGCGCTTGCCGCCCTGCTTGCGCACGCGGCGCTGGCGCGGCAGGTCGATGCGGCGAAGATTGAACATCTCGGTCGCCTCGGGCGATGACTCGTTCCCGACTGCTCACCCGAATCCGAGGCGCTGGAGCTCTCCTCGGCCGCAGACTCGGCCTGGGCCTGGCTGTCGGAAGGCTGAGGCTCGGAAGCTTCCGATTCGCTGGGCTTGGAGCCCTCCTGATCGTCTGACCGTTCCGGCGATGTCGACTCGTCCTCCTCGCGACGCAGCGGCTTGCGCGCGCGGTGCGCGAGCGCCAGCGTGGCGGCGTCATAGACGTCTTCGCGCGTGGGCGAGTGGTGCCGGCGATACGCGCCGAGCGCTCGGACCGCCCGATCGATCACGACGTCCGCCCGGTGGCCGAGGACGTCGGCCTCGACGCATATCGACGAGATGAGACGGGTCTGAGCCTTGGTGACCTTCACATCGTCGACGGCGGCGATCGCCTCGGCGAGCGCGCGCGAAAGGTTGTGGTCGGCGCCGGCGAACTCGTTCATGAACTCGTGGTCGCCGCGCTTGAACGCCGCGTCTCGTTCGGCGATGAGGACGCGCTCATCGGGGTCGCGGATGCCCTCCACGTCGACGCAGAGGCCGAAGCGGTCGAGCAGCTGCGGCCGGAGCTCGCCCTCCTCGGGGTTCATCGTGCCGATGAGGATGAAGCGCGATGGATGCAAGAACGACACACCCTCGCGCTCGATGACGTTGACACCCATCGCCGCGGCGTCGAGCAGCACGTCGACGATGTGGTCGTCCAGGAGGTTGACCTCGTCGACGTAGAGGATGTTGCGGTTGGCCTCCGCGAGGACGCCGGGCTCGAAGCGCTTCGCGCCGCTACGCAGGGCCGCCTCGATGTCGATGGTGCCGACCACCCGGTCCTCAGACGCGTTGATGGGCAACTCGACGACCCGCATCTTCCGCGAGTGAGAAGGCAACTTCCCGTGCTCCGCATACCTGAGCCGGCAGTCGGCGCACAGCGCCTCGCGGTCATCCGGATCGCAGCCGAAGTGGCAGCCTTCGACGACCGTGTGCTCGGGCAGCAGCTTCGCCAGCGCGCGCACGGCGGTGGACTTGCCGGTGCCCTTCTCGCCGCGGATGAGCACCCCGCCGACCGCGGGCTCTATGGCGTTGAGGATCAACGCCAGCTTCATCGACTCCTGGCCGACGATGGCAGTGAACGGGAAGGAGTGCCGGTCCAGGGTCGTCGCCATGTTCAAAGGATAGGTGTGCTCCACGTCCCCACCTGACCTCCCCGCTAGCGGGGAGGAACCTAGGCAGCCCCGCACCCCACCTAACCTCCCCGCGTGGCGGGGAGGAACCGAAACTCGCCCCCCCGACCTGATCACCCGCCACCCGCCCTCGTGAACCTCGCGGTGAAGGCGGTGATAGAGCAGCAGCACCAGGTTGTGCCGCTTGGTCTCACCTCCGCGCCATCTGCCTCGACAGTGCGTCCAGCGGCGACCGCACAATCACCTCATGCGCACCCTGCACACGCCCCTGTGCGACCTGCTCGGCATCCGCTACCCGATCCTCAACGCCGGCATCGGCCCGGCCGCGGGCCCCGAGCTGGCGGCGGCGGTGACGAACGCCGGAGGCTTCGGGGTCCTCGGCGGAGGTGGGATGCCTCACGAGGCGATGCGCAAACTGGTGGCGCGGACCCGCGCGCTGACTAATGGACCTTTCGGCATCAATGTCATCGTCGACGACCCGGCCGTGCCGGAGGACGTCGAGCATCTGGAAGGCATCGCCGCGATGGGCCCCGCGGCGATCGTTCTCTTCTGGGGAGACCCGACGCCATATATCCCAATCGCACATCGCCACGGTGTGAAGATGCTGGTGCAGGTCGGCTCGGTCGACGAGGCCAAACGTGCGGCGAAGGCCGGCGCCGACGCTGTCTTCGCTCAAGGCGTTGAGGCGGGAGGCCACGTGCGCGGCACAACGCCGATCTGGGAATTGCTTCCGGATACGGTGAGAGCGCTTCAACCCCTTCCCGTGCTTGCGTCGGGCGGCATCGGTGACGGAGCCGGGCTCGCCCGCGCGATCCAGTTCGGCGCGCAAGGCGTGTCGCTTGGCACTCGATTCGTCGCCTGCGACGAAGCCTGGCTGCATCCGGCCTACAAGCAGCGCATCGTCGGCGCCCGGGCCGAGGACACGGTACTCAACGAGCTGTACGACGGCGATTGGCCGAACGCACCACACCGAACACTGCGCAACAAGACCTTCGCGGAGTGGGAAGCCGCGGGCAGTCCTCCGCCTGGCTCGAGACCTGGCGAAGGCACCACGATCGGGCGCCGCACCAACGCGATGGGCGAGCGAGTCGAGTGGATGCGCTATGCGATCGGCACCGCGCCGCCGGACTTCGACGGCGACATCGAATACGCCCCGCTCTGGGCGGGGACATCATGCAGCGATGTCAACGACATCAAGCCGGCCGAGCGGATCGTCAGCGACCTGGTGCGCGAGGCGGAAGCCGAGCTCGCCCGCTAGCCGGCCGGGACGAGCTCCTTCACGAGCTCCCGCTCCTGGACCAGCTCCTCGGTCGTCTTCCGGATCCGCTCCTTGGCGTCGTCATCGTGCTCGATCCCCTCGACGACCTCCCAGCCGTTGCCTGTCGATCGCACTGGGAACCCGAACTGCAAGCCCTCAGGCGTCCCGTACTCGCCACGGCTGACCACCGCCAGCGACGTCCAGTCGCCCCACGCCGTCGCGTTGCGGATGCTGTTGACGGAGTCGATCGCCGCGTTGGCCGCGGAGCCCGCCGACGACAGGCCGCGAGCCTCGATCACCGCCGCTCCCCGCTTCTGCACCGTCTCGATGAACTTGTCCTTCAGCCACCCGTGGTCGGAGATCACGTCGTAGACCGGTGTGCCCGCAATGCGCGCGTTGCGCGCGTCCGGGTACTGGGTCGCCGAGTGGTTGCCCCAGATCGCCATGTTGGACACGACGGACACCGGCACCTTCGCCTTCTTCGCCAGCTGCGACTTGGCGCGGTTCTCGTCAAGGCGGGTCATCGCGAACCATCGCTCAGCCGGAATGTCGGGCGCGTTGAGCCGCGCGATGAGGCAGTTCGTGTTGCAAGGGTTGCCGACCACGAGGATGCGCACGTCGTGCGAGGCCTTGGCCGCGATCGCCTTCCCCTGCGGCCCGAAGATCCCGCCGTTGACCGACAGCAGGTCGCCGCGCTCCATGCCCGCTTTGCGCGGAACCGAGCCCACCAGCAGCGCCCACGACACGCCGTCGAACGCCTCCTCAGCTTTGGACGTGAGCTCCATGTCGTGGAGCAGCGGGAACGCGCAGTCGTCCAGCTCCATGGCCACGCCTTCGAGCGCCTTCATCGCGGGCTCGATCTCGAGCATGCGCAGCACGATCGGCTGGTCGGGACCGAGCAGCTGGCCGGATGCGATGCGGAAGACGATCGCGTATCCAATCTGCCCCGCCGCGCCGGTCACCGCAACGTGAACCGGTCTCTCAGCCATCAATCCTCATCCTATCGACTTACCGGAATCCCTCTCCCTCGGGTTCGAACACGTCGTCCTCTGCCAGCCGCCGCGCAAAGCACAGGAACCCCGTGTGCGCGACCATCCGGTGCGACGGCCGCATGCTCCGCCCTCGCACCGTCCAGCCTCGTTGCAGAACCTCATAGGCCTCGAGCAGTCCGAAACCGCGCACCTCGCGCAAGCAGTCGAAGAAGCGCTGCACCTGGCTGACGTTCGGGCAGTGCGCGAAGACGATGCCGCCGGGGCGCAGCGCGGCGTGCACCGTGCCGACCGCCTGCCACGGCTCCGACAGGTCGAGGAGGACGCGGTCCATGTCGCGCTCGTCGACGCCCGCGTACACGTCGCCCTGCTTGAGGGCGAGGTTGGGCGGCACCGCTCCCAGCGTCTCCACGACCGCGCGGCGTGCCAGCTCGAGGAACTCCTCGCGCAGCTCGTAGGACACGACCTCGCCTGACGTTGACATGCGACGGGTCGCGCCTCTTCTCGACCTCGTGCAGCACATCGCGCGCCGGGAAACACGTCAGCGCCGACCAGGATCGCGCCAAGGTCCTTGGGATAGATCGGCTGCGCCTGACGCCGCCTTCCCGTCACCTGCTCGGCGAACGTCGGCCTCACCGCCAGCAGGCGCGATCCGCGCTGGGTCGCGACGACGACACCCTCCGGGCGGCCGATCAGGTCGTCATGCGCGATGGCGCCGGCGTGCATCGAGAACTGTTCGCCCGCCGCCAGTCGCACGCGATACCGCCGGCCGACCTTGTCGATGAGCAGAATCAGGTCGCCGGCTGCGAGCACCGTCACTCCGGGCGTTCGGCTCGGATCAGCGCGTGCCAGTACGCATGCCACAGCCTGCCGTCGCGGCGCTCCGGCCGCAGCTGACGCCGCGCCTCGCCCTCCGCGGACTCGATGACGCCGGCGAGCTCCGCGACCACGGGCGCCGGCACCGCCATGTTGCGCATCCAGTCCTCGAAGTCCCAGTCGAGCTCGCGCGGAATCGCGCTGCGGACCTCGAACCCCGCGTGCTCCAACCGCTCGACCCATTCCTCGATGGTCATCGACATGACATGCGACGGGTCGCGCCTCTTCTCGACCTCGTGCAGCACATCGCGCGCCGGGAAACACGTCAGCGCCGACCAGGATCGCGCCAAGGTCCTTGGGATAGATCGGCTGCGCCTGACGCCGCCTTCCCGTCACCTGCTC
>WNGI01036364.1_pt1 | contig 12479 bp, 8 predicted proteins | sample 5400621 | NCBI WGS metagenome assembly WNGI01 (sample SAMN13153374, study PRJNA577476) | soil metagenome | isolation source: 20 cm soil or saprolite under Garry oak tree replicate 1 | place: USA:California | collected 2016-06-15 | reverse complement strand
GGAAATGAAGATCTTTTTGATGAGTGAAAGCTGCTCATAGTAATCGTCAACCTCGCGTTTAATGAGCGCGCCGATTTGTTTCCGCGTGTTCTGGCTCGTGGCTATATCTGCCAGATGCTGCACTATCGGCGGCACCTGGCTGTCGATACGTTCCTTGATGAAGGCAACTGTCTCTGGTGTAAACGTTTCAGCCAGCGTCTCATTGCTGCGGGCAAGATCATCCAGCCGGCCGGAAACAAAACTACCGATTTTCTCTTCCAGGCCCTCTTCATTGACCAAACGTGTAAAGCGTTCCTGGATGAATTGCAGAATCTTGTTGAATTGATTCTCGCTGACGATGTCACCGAAGCGACGCGCGAGTAATTCATCAATCTGGCGATCGACGAAAGATTCGATAGCATCAGCAGTCTCTTCGCTTTTCAACATCGCCGCGATGTATTCCGCCAGACGGTATTGCAGCGCGGAGATGGTGTCGAGAATTGGCGCGCGCGCATGTGAGGGCAGCGCATCAATGAATGAAGGGTATACCTTCGACAGCAGATCGTTTGTGTAAACACCGACGAAATCTTCGACTTTGCTATGGAAGAAACTCGTTTCAAAGAGCGCGTCAAACACGGTCTGCTGCGAAACCAGCTCGTTGCCTACGGCGTTGCCGATCGACTCGGCCAGCTTCTCACGGTGTCGTGGAATCATTCCCTGCGGCCACACGGTTAGGCCAAAGATCTTCACCGGTTTGTAAGGATGAAACAGCATCCAGATCGCCAGCCAGGCCGCGCCAAAGCCGTGAAGTGTGGCAATGACCACCCAGGCAATGCTGATCAGGAGTTTCTTCGTAAAGGGATCCAAGACGGGTAAATCGTAAATAGTAAATCGTAAATAGTAAAACGCGCCTTAACGCAGCGGGCACCTATTTGACTAATCCAGTCCTCAATTTTGTTGGGGCGCACCTTTGTGGTTCGCCCTTTTCTAATCTCTGTGCAACCTCTGTGCTCTCTGTGTTTCTGCTGTGGAATGTTTTGTGACGACTGCTCACCACGGGGACTTCCACCGGATAACCAGCATCGATCCAGGCGCTCGTGCCGCCGGTGACGTTCAGGAGATTTGAAAAACCATGTTGCTGAAGAATGCTGGTGGCTGCGCTTGAGCGATAGCCGCCGGCGCAGATTACGGCAGTTGGTTTTGCTGGATCGAGCTCGAGGGTTCCAACGTGTTCCTGCAAACTCAAGAGAGGCGCAGTCAATGCCCGCGGCACATGTCCGTTTTGGTACTCGGGCGGACGACGCACATCGAGTATTTGCAGCGGCTTTGGTTCTGACACGAGTTGTAGTAGTTCCTTGACAGTAATCTGCGGCACGGTAGCGACCTCAAACCCGGCATCGCGCCAGGCGGCGAAACCGCCAGCCAGGTATCCCTTCACAGTCTCGTGGCCCACCCGCGCCAGCCGCATCACAGCCTCGGCTGCTTTTTCTTCCGACTCCGCGACGATCACAATCGGGGTTCCCATTGAAATCAACGTTCCAGCCCAGATCGCAAACTGGCCCCCCAGTCCAATATTGATCGCCTGAGGCAAATGTCCGGCGCCAAAATCCGCGGCCGCGCGCACGTCAAGAATCAAGTGACCCGCTGCCGCAAGGTTCACGACTTCCGCTGTCGTGATAGCTGCTGGTTTCGGGACCTCAGTCAGCGCAGGCGCGCCGGTGCGATTGATTTCAGCATCCTGCGGGAAGTAGGGGGGCGACTCGGGCAGATCGAGCGTCATCATTCGCACAAATACATCTTTAGCCATCGGTTGGAGGGCGTAGTTTGACTTTCGCTGCTCGCCGATAGTTGAAGAAGTTTCCTGCGACATGTTGCGCCCACACATTGAGCCCGCGCCATGTGCCGGATAGATCTCCACTTCGTCCGGGAGCGTCAGGAGTTTGCCGTGCAGGGTGTCATACATCATCGCGGCCATCATCGGCGGTGTGTAGCCCTTTCCTCCCGCGAGATCGGGTCGGCCAACATCACCAACGAAGAGGGTGTCGCCGGTCAATACTTTCTGCGGCTGATTTGAAACCTCCCAGTCGATGACAAGCACCGATATGCTTTCCGGAGTGTGACCAGGTGTTTCCATGACGCGCAAGACGACTTCGCCGATGCTGATTTCGTCACCGTCGCGCACGGCGCGATGCGGAAATGTGGCGCCGGCCCGGGCGCCAAAGACAATCTCAGCACCGGTGCGGGCGGCGAGTTCGCGATGGCCACTAACAAAATCCGCGTGCAGATGCGTCTCGATCACATATTTGATCTTCAAATTCTGTGTCGCGGCTTCGTCGATGTATTGATCAACGTCACGCTGCGGATCGACAACAGCTGCTTCGCCTTCAGAACCGATCAGGTAGGAAGCATGTGCCAGACAGCCGAGATAGAATTGCTTGAAGTACATTACTGTTAGGAGTTGCCTCTGAAGTTCAGTGTTTCAGGGGACCAGGAGCGGACCTGGGCCCTACCTGTTTTTGGTCGCTTAGTAGATATTGAAGTTATATTCAACCAGGATCCTCTGCGAAACTGGCTTGCCATCTTTTTCTGCTGGCACGAAAACTATCGCTTTGGTGGCGTCGATCGATTTTTCCGTGAGCCCTTCCGGCAGCCCCGTGCGCACTTGTATATCGCTGACCTCTCCGGAAGCGCGCAGCACAGCTTGCAAAACCACGGTCCCTTTAATCATGCGATCTCTCGCACGCTCTGTGTAAGTGGCCGGCAACTTTGAAAGTATGATTGCTTTACTCGTGACCTTTTGCGTCTCAAAAACTTCGTCGGCTGAACTGGCTGCGGCCGTGCTCAAGGCTGCGTCGTTGATCGGCGGCGCCCCTTTGTTCTCAAGTCTGAAAGAATTTACGAACTGTTCCATCAAGGGATCGTAAGCGCCGCGCTTCGCAGCTTCGATGACATAGAGGTGTTTGGACGTGGCAAAATACCGGCCTTTAAACGAGAGTCCCTCGACATCAAGGCCAAACTCTTTGCCCTTCAATCCATTCAACTCAATGCTGGCCTGACTGCTCAGGGCCCTGCGACCGAACATCAACATTCTGGCCAGGTCCTTCGGCTTGTCCCCCTCGTACGATTCCACCGTAAACAACGTGTTGCCGGAGAAGACTATATAGAGCCTGAATTCATAGTCCCTCTGGCGGTCTCCAAAAAATCTTTTCCCCTGCGTTACTCGCGGTCGCTGCGGTAGCAACACGGTAAACTCTTCTCCCTCCGGCGAAAATTCATACCACGAGGGGTCTTGAAGACTCACGTCAGGCCTGCCCCGGCCATTCTCTTTCGCAGCAAGGCTATGAATAAACGGGAATGCAAATGCGGCCAGCAAACTCATAAGGGCGCCCACTCCCAGAGCTTGTGACAATCTTTTCGTGGTTCGCGCTTTCATTGTCAGGCGATTATACATTTGTACATGCGCGCTTGAAAATCCAGCCGCAAAGCTCGAAATGCCGTTCCGCTCGCACACCTCCTGGGCGGTGGTCTATTTGTCGTTACAGTTTGTAGTTTTGAAGACTGAGGTCCGACGGAAGTCACTTGATGCCGACGGCGCCTGGTGCCAGCAATGCATTCCCGAAATCGGATCGGGATGGACTGGAAAAGTCATGTTTTGATGTACGCCAACATCGCTCCACCAAATGCGGAGCGTGTCAGGGTCGCCTGATTCATAAGGTTCAGCGCCTTTTTCGCGTTTCAATCCCCACTCGCTTCCTTCGTGTTCAAGCTTCACGGTGGCCATCAATTGGCGTTGGCCCTGTTCGCCCTGTTCACCAAGTTTCCAGCGTCCCATGTGATGGCTACAAGCAACGATGCCCGGCCGAATGCCCTCAGTCACCCAGGCACGCACCACGTAGTAACCAATCTCAGTCTCGACACGCAGCAGATCGCCGGTGCGAACGCCGAGTTTCGCCGCATGTTTGGTATGAATCCAGAGCGGATTCGTATGCGCGATTTCGTCAAGCCATTTGGCATTGGCGCTGCGTGTATGAATCTGAACCGGCAAACGGAAGGTTGAGATCAGAATAGTCTGATCGTCTTCGAGGTTGTCAGGATGAACATGACTTTTGAGGTAACCCGGAATCGAAAACTCAGGCCAGCCCCATTCAGCCAGAGTGCGCGAATAGAATTCCAGTCGGCCGCTCGGCGTAGGAAAGCCGCGCTTGATTTCGTCTCCCACTCTGACGCCTACAAAGCGCCGGCCATCGTCATCGCCATCAATACTGGGAACCGGAACTACGTTTGGCGAAGCGGGCTTTGCGGCACGAGTAAAAACGCGACCGCGCGCATCTTCGCGAATGTCTTCGAGCTCGTCTGGGCTAACGGGTTCTTCATATATCTTCCCGACTTTCTGGCTCACTTCAAAAGCGCCGTAGCGACGCATGAATTCCAGTGGAGTCAAACCCTCGGCGGCGGCCTTCTCCGGCAACCCCGGAACCGAATTGTCGAAAATCCATTCGTAGTATTCATCAACACTGAGACGTGTGCCGGGGTTCTTTTTTGACTCCGCATATTGGCGAATTCCTAAATCTCCGTTGCGATCGATCCTCCAGGTTAGTTCCAGCCAGAACTCATTCTCTTCCCAAACCTCGCCGGGATTCACGTCCCGGGTGTCGCCAATAGTTTCGCCTTCGCGCTGTCGCTCCGCTTTCTTGACAGGCTGGCGAAATCCGAGCCACTGGGCATCGTGGGTCTCATACGAATGAATGTCATGACGTTCTGAACCATGGCCCATTGGCAAAACGTAATCGGCGAAATACGAGGTTTCATTCCACGTCGGTGTCAGCGCCACGTAGCAACCCACCAGCTCTGGATCAGTTAACATTTCAATCCAGGAGAAACCGTCAGGGTTAGTCCATACGGGGTTGTAGACACGCGTGAAATAAACGTCGAGTTTGCCTCGTCCATCTTTCAAGAGGTGCGGCAGCAGAAACGACATCTCGTGCATGGAGAGCGGGTACTCGCGCGGCCATTGTGTTTCATTCCACATCTGTGGATGAGGCGGCGTGTAGATTGGTTTTGGCACAAACTTGTTCCAGGCATTTGGAAACACCCCGCCTTCCGTGGCTACCGCGCCTAACAAGGCATTCAACATGAAGATTGCGCGCGCCACTGCCCAGCCGCCGCTGACGCCGGAGGAAACGCTGCGCCAGTTGTGACTGGAAAAGCGCGTGCCTGCCGTCGCGATCAGCTGCGCAATTTCCTCAATCACCCGCGCCTCAACACCAGACTCCTGAGCGGCAAACTCAAACGTGTAGTCTTTGTAGGTTTGCTTGAGCACGCTCTCGAATTTCTCGAAAGTCGCTTTTCCTGGGGCCGCGGGCGTCTCGCCCGCTTCTTCGTTACCCCCGTGTTCAACTTCAAGGAATTCCTCCCAATTCCACCAGCGGCGAACAAAGTCGCGGTTGTAAAGATTGTTTTGAATCAGGTAATTCGCAATAGCCAGCAGCATCGCACCCTCTGAACCAGGGTAGGGAGCTACCCAGTAGTCAGCGTGCGTGGCTGTATGGGAAAGGCGCGTGTCGAAGACGATCAATTTCGCACCGTTTGCCTTGCCGTCGATGACGCGTTGCGCGTGGGGATTGAAGTAGTGACCCGATTCGAGATGCGCGCTGATGAGCAGGATAACTTTTGCGTTTGCGTGATCGGGACTGGGACGATCGAGACCCATCCATAACTGGTAGCCTTCGCGGCTCCCCGAGGAGCAGATGTTGGTGTGCGAGTTGTGGCCGTCAACGCCCCAGGCGGCGAGGATGCGTTCGGTGAAACCATCCTCACCGGGCCGCCCGACGTGATACATGATCTCATCGCGGCGATCCTCGACTATCGCTTTACGAATGCGTGAAGCAATGTCGTCAAGCGCTTCATCCCAGGTAACGCGTTCCCATTTACCCGCGCCGCGGTTGCCGCTGCGCTTAAGCGGATAAAGAATGCGATCGGGATCCTGGATCTGGTTAAGCGTCGCCGGGCCCTTCGCGCAGTTGCGACCGCGCGATCCGGGATGTTCGGGATTCCCTTCGAACTTCTGCACCTCGCCCGTGACTTTGTCGATGTAAGCAAGCAGGCCGCAGGCAGACTCGCAATTGAAGCAAGTGGCCGGAACTAGTGAATAGCGGCGCTCTTTACGCTTGGGCCAGGCCTGCGAATCAAGCTCGGTCCAATCACCCCACCGCTCCTTCGGCGTAAACGCCGCGAGATGACTCCGGCTGGGACCAGGATAGAAGGTTTCCTCAGGACCTTCCGTGCCCGTCGGCGACGCATTAGCTATTTCATTCGTCTCGCTCATTTTCATGATCACTAAACTTGATACATCCAATAGCAAGTGAAGCACTGGCCGAATTTATACTTGAATGCCCCCGCTAGTTGATGAAGTCGATCTTTCCTAATCATGCATTTCATGCTAATGGCACCGACTGCCCAGCCTGCACGTAAGCGTTTTCATAAAGCATCATTCCAACCAAAGCCAGGGGGGCGCCGGCCACGGCGAGCGAGGCGCTTAGGTAACCGAATATCGCCAGCCACGGCAGCAGTCCGCCGAGAAGCGATAGCGCCGCGCCAATCCAGAAGTCGCCTTTGTAGCGACCGCGGACCATCTCCCAAATGGCGAGCCGTGCGTGAGCTGTCGCGTGTGTCAATGACACCTCACCCCAGATCATCAACAGATGAAGCAAGCTCGAAGCGGCCAGAATCCAAAGCAAATGGAGAACATCTAAACGGACAGTATCAACCATGCCACTCAAATCGTCTGACTGCATTGTCCCTTTGAGCCCAACGGAAAACAGCAAAAGTACCGCCGCGCCGAGCAACAATGCCTGCACAAGCAGATGCGGTGGCAGCAGCGGGTTTTGCCACATGTCGCGTGCCTTAGCCTGTGCGAAAAGATAAGCCGTGTAAACCGCTGTCAAAACTGACAAAGGAATTCCGGGAATCATCAACCAACCCTGAAGCGATTTCGATCCCAGCCAACTGCCGACGAAATGCAGCGCCAGCACCAGCGTGTACCCAGCGATGATAAACGCGCCTTTTACCAGCCAACTGCGCCACTGTGGTCGTGTGAAGATGAGATAGAAACGCTCCGGATGTTCCAGGTCCCAAATCAGCAGTGCGCCGGTGACCGCCAGGAAGACACCGGAGACAATCGGCGTCGCCCACAGCCAAATGGAATTGTTTACACTCAGACCGCCAAACAATACGAGCAGTGCAGCCACCAGATATACCCCGGCCGCAATTCCTTTGGTCCAGGTGTAGAGGCTGACCCTCCAGTCCCAGGGAATAGCGTGCGCCACGTCGTAAGAAAGCAACGCGGCCGCCGAGCTGTTGTTGTAGTTAGGATTGCCTGAGACTACCTGCGATGAGTCCTGCTGCTGTTCGCTCCACATGAAAAGACCGCCATCCGGTCGTCGCGCGGCGAGCGGATCGAGCGTCACCTGATGTGCGCCTTTATAAAACAGTTTTGGCAGGGTCTCTTTTTCAGGACGCCGAACGGCAACCGCCTGGCGATTGACTATTTGCGAAACGTACGACTCAGTGTCGTTCATGTCGCCCACCAGAATTGCCTGGGTTGGACAGACCACCACGCAGGCGGGTTCCAGTCCTACATCAATGCGATGGGCGCAGAAGTTACATTTCTCTGCGGAGTGGTCTTCAGGATTGATGAAGATCGCATCGTAAGGACACGCAGCCATGCAGGCCTTGCAGCCGATGCAAATCGATTTATCAAAGTCGACAATGCCGTCAGCCCGCTTGAACATTGCCGTCGTGGGGCAGGCGGTTACGCATGGTGCATGCGCGCATTGATTGCAGCGCGTGACCTGATGCGCGCGTCGCACCTGCGGAAAGACGCCCACGTCGACATGCTTCACATAGGTTCGCGTAACTGAAAGCGGGACCAGATTTTCCGACTTGCACGCAGTGGTGCACGCATGACAGCCGATGCAGCGGGTTTGGTCGATGACCTTGGCCCACTGCACCGCGCGGTTTTGTGGCTCTTCGAGCATGAAAGCTCCGGCTGACGGATTTTGGCGAGAGCGAACTATATCACGCTGGAAAGAAAAGAAAACATAAGCATTTAGCAGGCAATGAGCAACCATGCCCGTTTGAAACACTGACCTGGCATTGACAAATGAACATCGGTTTTTGCCCTTACAATTATTGGTCTTGGAGTTTTGACTGCCTGTAATTCTGCCGAGTGGAGAAATGCAAGAACGTCACCAGTCGCCCCGGCGCCGGCTACTGCGCCACCTCCAGCCGATGGCGCGCGCCGTGTCACCGTCGCTGAGCTGAAGAATATGTTAGATAAAAATGAGGCGGTGGTCATCGACGTGCGCAACGAAGCTTCTTTCAACTCCGGACATATTAGAGGAGCAAAACTGATTCCTGAGGCTGAAGTCCTCAATCATATCAATGAGCTACCGAAGAATAAGTTGATAGTTACTTACTGCTCTTGACCGAACGAACATACGTCCGCCCGTGCGGTGGTCGAACTGAAAGCAAAGGGTGTTGAAAACGCCGCGGCGCTGCTTGGTGGTTTCCAGGGATGGCAAAGCGCCGGTCTTCCCGTAGATACCGTCACCACCAAACAGTAGCCCAAGTAACCCGAAATGCATTGTTCCAACTGTGGATCCTACATTGCCCCCGGGGTTCGTTTCTGCTCCGGGTGCGGTTCACCCGCCAACGATCCGGAAGCAACTCGAATTGCCCGCGCCCAGCGTGGCATGCCCGTACCCCGGATTGAAGAAAACGATGATCCCGATCACGACCACGATCTCGAGCAAGTCATATTTACAGTGCGACCGACTTTGATCTTCATCAAGCTTGGCTATGCGCTGACAGTGATTGCAGGCATTACGCTGGTTTTTTTACTGGCGCTGATTCCGGTGCCGTCATATATTTCAATACTGCTGGCGCTGTCGCTGCTCCTGATCCCTGCCTATTATCACCTCAAACGAAACATGGTCCGGTACACCTTGACCGACTCAAAGATTGAAATCGATACCGGCCTGATAGCACGCACAACCCGGAACATACCGCTAGCCAAGATTCAGGACGTCACTGTTTCCGCCAGCATTTCCCAACGACTACTCGGTTTTGGCGATCTGGTAATAGACAATGCCAGCGAGTTGGGCGGCACCACAGTCCTGCATAACATCAACCATCCTCGCCGCCACGCCGACCTTCTTTTGCGCGAACTCCGACGCCGGCCTTAAACTGGTGGTATTGGATTTTTCTTCCAACTCACGACGGGTTGAGGAACATCAAAGAGTTGTCGGGTTCTAATGGAGATCAGAATTTTTTAGGAGCGATTATTTGCGTTCTGCCTTCCCAACATTGATTTTCAGTACTTTTCTGGCATTGCTCCTTTCTTTCACGATGGTGAACGGACAAGCGCTTTCCACAGAGGAGGCGGCAAAACTACTCGGCGATAAGTTCGGAACCTTTAGAGCGGTACGACCCTCCTCCTTATTACAACCAGGGTTTGTGGTCGGCCTAACCGAAAATTTCGGCGCGACCTCAGCGGCATCTCGTGATTACCTATCTAAAGAGGGCAATGCTTTCAGGCTGACGATTATTACTACGACTTCTGACTCGGGTGCTTACGCCCTATTAATGGATAGGAGACGTTCACTTGAGCAATCAGCTGCGGGCGAGAAAGCGGTTGGCGCTAATGTGGGAACAGCAAGCTTTGTGTCTTCCAGAACGCTGATTTTTGTCAAAGGTTCAACCTGGGTCGCCGTCTACCGCGAAGACGCGGGAACGGCGGACGCTCAGGCTTTGCTTGATATCGCGAAAGCAATTTCCGAAACGCTTGATAAGGGCAGTGGTGATATCCCTGTCCTCGTAAAACATCTGCCAGATTGGCAGAGCGTACAGCAGCGAGTTCTGTATGCCGTCAGTCCTTCTACTCTGAAAACTGCAATCAGCAATCAGCCCGTTCTCGATGCAGTGAGTTTCACCGGTGGCGCCGAAGCTGTAGTCGCCGATTACGACGCGCAACACCTGTTAATAGTCGAATTCAACACGGCGTCGCTCGCCACCGACAATGACCAGCGCATTACAGCCAAGCTTCAAGAGCTGCGCGCTCAGGGGCAAGCAACGCCGACGGCTTACCGTCGTGTGGGCAACTATGCTGTTTTTGTTTTTGACGGACCCAGTCCGGAAGCAGCCAATCATCTAATCGATCAGGTGAAGTATCAGCAGGTGGTGCAGTGGCTGGGCGAGAATCCATTTTCCTACGAACAGGCTACGCGCGAATTCACCGAGACTACGCTGGGAGTTTTTGTATCCGTAGTTAAAGCTTCGGGTTTAGCGCTGGCGGGCTGCCTTGCTGTTGGCGGTTTCTTTGGCGCCCTGTTGTTTAGTCTGCGGCGCGCCCAGCAGCGAGCAAAAGAGGCATATTCAGATTCGGGAGCGATGCTGCGGCTCAACCTGGATGACCTGACACCGGAGAGTGACCCGGCGCGCCTGCTGGGCCGTGGGCCCTAGCAAATAAAATGTCCGATAAGCTTTATAGCTTGGCGCTGCCTCTTTGGAGTGCGCTGACCTGTCAGCGCTTTCGCCGGTCGCGACCTGTCGCGGCCACGGTTTGATAGAGACTTGTCCGCGCCGGCGTCAAACCGCCTTAGACCAAAGCGGCGACAGGTCGCCGCACTCCAAAAAGTTGCCGCTTCCGGCTTGATCCGAGGTTCCTTTAGCTTGTCGAGGGCCGCAAGAGTCTGGATGAGCAAACCAGCGACAAGCTAAAAAAGCTTATTGGACATTTTGTCCCTCTTTAAACTAATGCGGACTGCTGATCTTCCTGGGAGGCTCCCCCAAGCCCCTTCAGGACGTCGATCAGCAGTCCGCAATGATTGCTCTCTATTGCGTAGAGGCGTTAACTCCGTTCCCCCGAAAGAGCCACCACCTTTTCAAATCGTGAGAGGATGCCTCCCCCAAAGCTTCCACTCACCGCAATTTTGAGCCTGACCCGATTTACCCTTTATCTACCCTTACTTGTCGGATTTGTGTTTGGCAATGTGCGTGCCAGCTAACCGGACCACCAGCACCTTTCGCCGGTCTCATAGTTTTCTTAAGAAATCGCGTCGACTTGGGTGGGCCAGGCAAGCTGCTGAGTTCGAACTGGTCTATTAGGCCGTACATCTTCAATACATCTGGCCCAGGGCGGCGAACGATAATCGCTCGCTCTTTAGGACAGATTTCCCTGCCCTGTTAGTGGTCCAGGTTGCGCAGAGCGTTTATCAGTTCAGCTATCTCTTCCATGGTGTTGTAAAGATGGGGCGAAATGCGCAGCCGGTCACCCCGTGGGGCGGTAATGATCTTTCTTTTCTTGAGGCGCGCGTAAAGGTCCATTGAACTCAACCCGGTCAAGTGGCGAATGCAAACGATTTGAGACTTTTCGCCTGCGCGCCGGGAACTGACGACCTCATATTGTGTGTTTCGCAGGCGTTCACAAAGATAATCTGTCAGGGCTTCGAGATGCGCCTGAATGCGGCGAATTCCAACCTCATGCAGGAGTTTCAGGCTCGCTTCGAGACCATGAATTAGCGCCGCCGGGCCCGTTCCTGTTTCCCAGGCTAGCGTCCCTTCGTTCCAGCCCTGCGCTAAGTTCCCGTAGTCCTCAGGATTGGGAACACTGGTCCAACCGACCAGCGTGGGCTGGATGCGCTCGCGGGCGCGCGCGGAAAGATAAAGCAGGCCCACGCCCTCCGGCGTCAAAAGCCACTTATGACAAGCTCCCGCCGCGACGTCTACCAGCTCCGATTGCACGTCAATGGGGACCACGCCCAGTGCTTGAATCACATCGACAACCAAAAGCGCATCATGAGCGCGAGCGGCGCGTCCGATACGCTCGAGGTCCGCGCGGAAGCCAGAGGCGAACTGGATCTGGCTGATGGCAACGATCCGAGTTTTGCCATCAATTAGCTGGATTAATTCGTCGAGATCAATTCGACCCTCCCGCTCTTCACACATGCGCACTTCGACTCCGAAAGCGTCGCGAAGGCGCAGCCATGGATAGATGTTGGAAGGAAACTCACCGCGGAAAGTTACGAGATTATCGCCAGGGCGCCACTCAAGGCCATTCGCGACAGTTGAGAGTCCGTCGGAAGTGTTTCGCATAAACGCCACTTGCTCGGGATGCGCTCCCAGCATGCCGGCGACAAGGCGTCGGGTATTTTGCTTGATTGCAATCCAGTCTCGAAAGTTCGCTGACCCGTTTTGAGAGACATCTGCCAGCTGCGACTGGACTGCGTTGATTGTCGGGATGGGTGGCGGAGAGACAGCGGCGTGATTCAAATAAATAGCGCGCTCTGTTACTGGAAAGAGAGCGCGCAACGTATCGTTCATAACAGTTCGTTGTGCTCCATGGCTTGGGTCCCGATGGAGAACTTAGATCACGGGGCAAAAGGTCGCCCGTAGAATTCCTTATACAACCAACCCAGGACCCTCGCTTCTGCAGTGCAGAG
>WNGI01012094.1_pt1 | contig 12479 bp, 10 predicted proteins | sample 5400621 | NCBI WGS metagenome assembly WNGI01 (sample SAMN13153374, study PRJNA577476) | soil metagenome | isolation source: 20 cm soil or saprolite under Garry oak tree replicate 1 | place: USA:California | collected 2016-06-15 | reverse complement strand
GTCGTTGCACTGAGTCGCCAGGATAGACCCGCAGCTCGAGGGATTCGCGTGGCTCGGGCGAATGACTTGCTCGACCGCGATGGGCTGCGATCTGCATTGGACGGGATTCAAACCGTCATTCATCTCGCAGGCCGAGTCCACGCCAAAAGAGAGGGGAAGGACGATCCCGAATCAGAGTGTCGCCGCGTAAACGTCGACGGTACGAGGGCATTGCTCGATGAAGCAGTCGCTGCGGGGGTGGAGCGCTTCGTCTTCATCAGCTCGGTGAAAGCAGTCGCAAATGAGAGCCATGTCGCACTCGACGAGAACACGCCTCCGATGCCGGTCGATGCATATGGTGCGAGCAAGCTCGAAGCGGAACGCCTCGTGCGCGTAGTGTCAGTTCGCGAGAATCTGCACGCGCCCATCCTCCGCCTTCCAGTCGTGTACGGTCCGGGATTGAAGTCGAACATGCTGCGACTCTTTCGGGCCGTCGCTCGGGGAGTTCCACTCCCAATTGCAGGAATTCACAATCGCCGCAGCTTTGCCTATGTAGGTAATGTCACTGATGCGATTCACGCGATTCTATCAGCGCCCGCGGCAGCGCATGAAACTTTCTTCGTTAGCGATGGTACGGATTTGTCGACGCCCGAGCTCGCGAGGAGAATCTCCGTGGCCGTCGGAAGCCAAAGTCGTATGTTCACCGTCCCTGTCCCAGTGCTCCGAGCGTTAGGAGGTACGGGATACTTGCTCTCGCGAATTACACCGTTCCATTTTACACTTGACTCACTCTCGGCCCTTGTGGGCTCCCTTTTCGTCGACACTTCGAAGATCCAGCAAATGACCGGTTACCAGCCCGCAGTCTCGGTCGATGAAGGGCTCGCCCTTACAGCGAGATGGCTGAGCGCGCGATCCAGCGCGCGCATGCAATGACAGAACGAATCGTCTTTATCGTCGCTGCCGCCATTTTGAGCTGGCTTCTTGCCAGCCGTGTCAGACTCTACGCACTCGATCGACTCCTCGACATTCCCAACGAACGAAGCTCGCACTCGCGACCAACTCCGCGTGGCGGAGGACTGGCGATCGCTGTCACAACTATTGGCGGAATTCTTCTGGCGGCGATGTGGCGATGGATAAGCTGGGATCTCGCGATTGCTCTTTCGGGCGGCGGTGCGATGATCGCTCTTGTAGGATGGATTGACGACCATCGCGACCTGCCTGCGCTGACCCGCTTCGCGGTTCAATTCCTCTCGGCAGGATGGGCGATCTTCTGGTTGGGTGGCCTCAATACTTTGAGCGTTGGATTTTCCGAGTTGCATTTGGGAATTGTCGGCTCCGCGCTTGCCGTCATTGGAATCGTCTGGGCAATCAACCTCTACAATTTCGTAGACGGTATCGATGGACTTGCCGCCGGAGAAGCAATCAGCACTGGAGTAATCGGTGGATTGTTGCTTCTGAAGACTGGTAATACGGGACTCGCGATGGTCGCATTCCTTATTGCGGCTGCGAATGCGGGATTTCTCCCTCTCAACTGGGCGCCCGCAAAGCTGTTCATGGGAGATGTTGGAAGTGGACTGCTCGGCTATCTCTTCGCCGTTCTTGCCATCGCCTCGGAGAATGCTGGATCAGTGCCTCTCTTGTTGTGGGTGCTTCTCCTCGGAGCGTTTGTCTTCGACGCGACGGTAACGCTGTGCAGGCGGATTGCGCATGGTGAGAGGTGGTACCACGCGCATCACAGCCACGCTTATCAGCGAATGGTTCAGGCGGGAAGAAGTCATGCGACCGTCAGCTCGACGATACTCGCGATCAACCTCGTGCTCGCTGCACTCGCGATCGTTGCCTGGCTTTGGCCGGCCCTCTTTCTCGCGTCGATGGGCGCGGGCGCAATTCTCCTCAGCATCATCTACATCTCGGTCGAGCGCATCCGGCCGATGCACGCTACCTCGCGCGGCTGAGATCCGCCGCCAGCTACCCGCTACCCGCTACCCGCTGCCAGCTACCCGCTACCCACAAGAACAATGATCTCCATTCGATGATCAGCAACGGAGTGCGGACGCGTTCCAAAATCGATCCGCTCCTCAGACGGGCGCGTGAAGAAACGTCATTGATCGGATTCGTGAATGTACTTCTCAGACATCGACGGCTGATTGCAGTATGCGCGCTGATGGGAATGGTCATCGCTCTCGCAGGGTCACTCAAGGAGACGCGATTCTACTCCACGAGGGTCGAGTTCACTCCCCGCGGTTCCAGCTCGGGTTTCCTCGCAGGAATTGCGGCGCAGNNNNTCGGTGTCGATCCGTCGCAATCGATCGAGTTCTATGAGGGACTGGTCAGGTCGAACGAGCTTCTGCGAAGGGTTGCCGCGCGAGAGTATCAGGTCCGAGTGAATGGTCGGATGGTTCACGGCACACTGCCGGCTTTCTATGGGATTCACGCCGGGTCGAAGGCAGCCGAGATCGATCTCGCTGCATTGGAGCTGCGAAATCGCATCTCTGCCAGTTCAACCCATCGCACTGGTATCGTCACGTTCTTCGTATCGGCTCCGTACGCGGATCTGACGCAGCAGATAGGGAACAACATGGTGAGCGAGCTCGACGTCTATAACACGGACCGGCGGCGCTCACAGGTTACTCAGGAGCGAGTCTTCATCGGCAAGAGAGTCGACGAAAGTCGCATCGCTCTGTCTCAGGCAGAGAACGACCTTCGTAATTTCCGTGAAGTCAATCGGCAGTATCTATCATCACCGACCCTCACGCTCGAGAACGACAGATTGCAGCGCGAGGTGGCGAGACGTTCGGAGATCTACACGGGACTTGCACAGGCGGAGGAGAGTGCGCGCATCGAGGAAGTTCGTGATACGCCCGCGATCACGATCGTCGAGCCGGCAACACTTCCAATGTCCCCCGACATCGGTAACGGAATACGCGATATGCTGCTCGGCGCGATCGCCGGAATGCTTGTTGGTATTGTGCTGGCGTTTGTGCGGGAGAGAATGAGGGAGACCCAGGCCGAGCATTCGCCGGCGTACACTACCTTCACAGACTTGAAGAGAGAGACTATGAAAGATCTCTCGAGGCCACTCGCACCAGTTGGGAAACTCTTTAGCGGTAGAGCGGTTGAGCGGTAGAGCTCAACCGCTTTAAAAGTTTTGCCGGATCTGTAGCGCAAAGTTTCCGTTGTACTGATCCGCTCTGAAGTACCGATTGAAGTCAGTCGTGAATATCACCCGGCCGAGCACATCCAACGGTCCGATGAATCGATTCACCTCGGCACCAATGGAATTCTCGACATCAACTGCTTTTTCCAACGCGGGGCCGCTGCGGTAAAGTGTTGGGAACCTCTCCTCGTGCTGCGTTTGGCGCCTGACGAATGCTGTCATTCGCCCGTGATTATTGAAGCGATCGTATGCAAATTCCAAAGCCGAGCCTGAGCCAGGGCCGACATCGGCTGCGAGCATTTGTCCGCGCTCAGTGTGACCTTGTCGGAGCACGCCGTGAATGTAGGTCAGTCCCTCGCCTCGAGTCCGTGTTCCTGCAGTAGCCTCATAACTGAACATCTCGCCGCGAACTGCTTGCATCGTTCTACCTAAAGGACTCAACCCAGCCTTTCGAAACCCCATGCTCCACGCCGAGGAGTGGTCTGGCTCGAGCAAAATGTCACGACGATCAAGCGCGTGATCCTCGCGGCCATATTCGCCATACACGTCGAACCCGCTTCCTGGAGGTGCCCACCTCAGGAAAACGGACGCAAGCTGATTCTCCTTGAGCGCCTGCGTTCCTCCGAAGATTGCGGTGTCACTCTCAACCGGCAATCCGTACTTATACAGACCCTGTAGCGGGAGCTTGAGGTCGTGAATGGAGAACCAATAGCCGAGCTGGTCTGTTGGACCGTGAAAGAATCGCGCACCTCCAACTTCCAAGCCTGGAATACCGCGAGGCTCCGCCGAGGCGATAAGCCCAGCCATGAACCTCAGCCTGCCCGGTTGTGAGTAGCTCACGAAATATCGCGGCCCGGTCACGGGTGAAAACTGCGATTGGTCCAGCTCGCCATAAACGAGTCGCGCATGAAGTTTTGCGATCCAGATATTGGCCGGCTCCGACGTTCCCACGAAAAAGTGTTTGAACCCGGCCGCGTTGTTGCCGAGTATGTATGGAAAATTATTTGTTGGACCCCACCATTGATTCGCTGTGCCGACGCCGGCGGTAATACCGAATCCATCAAACCTGAACTCACTTTGTCCGATGTCGACTTGAGTATATGGATCGACACCGAATCGTTGAGGCAGATCGATTTGCGTGGGAAACTGTCCTTGGGCGAAAAGGAGGCGACCCGTCTCTCCGTTCTGCATTAGCGGAAACGACTGGTTTTCCGAGCGAAAGGCAATTGGCGCGAACGTTCCGGAGAAGTAGCCCCAGCGAGCGGAAATGCCTCCCTGCATCGCTGTCGTCAGGCCCTTGCCCTGCCACACCGGTCCATCGTTGCCGCCGTACGGGTACGCGCTGTTGACGTAGAAGGTCAGCTGAGGACGAACGTACGTCCACTCGAAGCCGTGGTGCTCGCGCTGTTGAAGATCATAGCGGCGCACCCATGGATGAGCGCTATCCTTCGCCGCGAGCTTGTCGACTTCCCTCGCGGAAAACGCGCGCATCGTGATGGGGTACGGGTCTGATTTTCCGAGAGACTGGAGATATCGCAGATAGCTCTCCAGCTCACTGCCGGCGAATACTTCGTTGCGGCCGCCCACATTTCCCTGCGCGCGGAGGGTGATTGGCGCGAGAGAAAAACCAGTAGATACAAGAGCGATCAGAGTCTTCCAGCCAAACGTCGAGCGTCCAAGCCTCGCCGTCAGAAAAGCATTGATCATCAAGTGATTTTCAGTTGGTGAGGTTTGCAGGCTTTTGTGCTCGCCGCTAGTTTAACGCGGGCTTGGGCTGCGCTTTCGGTGAGGGACTATACTTTCGCGCGCAGCACCGGGCAAGCGCTCGAATTTTTTCGGTCTCAGTAACGCGCCCGAATCTACCATTTTCCCGGCATCGATGCGTCAATCTTTACTCCGCACACAACATCTGGCTGTGCTCCTCGCGGTGTTATCAGCCGCGACAGCCAATGCGCAGACTACGGTGCCGAGTCTGCCGCGCTCGGTCGCCGAGGGTGTCGTCACCGTGAGTGGAGATTCCGTCGATCATCTGCGAATGAACGAGCTCGCGGGCAAGGCTTTCGCCGAAGGCCTCCTGCTGCGGTCGACGTCGAGTCTCACCGATCCGCGCCGTCTTGGAATGGCGCCTCGACTCTTTTCGATTGTGTTTCCGTACGTCATGTACGTCAACAACACGAAGTTGGCCTTCGGGCAAAACGACGGCGCCTTGTGGGCGGGAATCGGTGCGAACGTCCGCGCACTTGCGGGCTTCACTGTCAGCGCTGGACCGGTTCGTCTCGTGGCAATTCCTGAGCTCGCGTATTCGTCGAACAATCGCTATCCGATAGATCCTGCGAATCCGAAATTCATTCCTCAGCCGAATCTCATTGCTGGTCGCGACCATTTTTCGTCTCCATGGAATCAGTTTCCTTACTCGATCGACCTCCCTTGGAGATTCGGAACTGCCCCGATAAAGAAGATTTATCCCGGACAATCATCACTAACAGTTGTTGCGGGTCCCGTTGAAGCGGGCGTTGCAACTGAGAACGAGTGGTGGGGGCCCGCATTCAGGAATCCGATCGTGATGAGCGATAACGCGGCGGGATTTCCTCACGCGCTGCTTCGGACATCGCATTCTGTTAGCACAATTCTTGGCCGTATCGACGCACGATGGATCATTGGCTCGTTGCAGGAGTCAAACTATTTCGATACGGCGAACACGGACAATACGCGTTCGCTGAGCGCTATCGCTCTCACCTGGAAGCGAAGCGCCGAGTCGGGACTGACGCTCGGACTGACGCGCTCGGTGTTCAGCTCGCTGTCGAAGGACGAAAATGCATTCGGTCATTTGTTCGACGCGTTCAAGGGTGTTGGTCACCCCGATGCTCGATCGATCAGCGACCGTACGATGACACCGGGCAGCGATCAGATCATGTCATTGTTTGCGCGCTGGGCACTGCCCATTTACGGACTCGAGACTTACGTCGAGTGGGGCAGGGGTGACTTTCCGATCAGTATCAGAGATTTTCTTATCCAGCCGAACCATTCGCGCGCTTACACCGTGGGAACGCAGTGGGTGAAGGATATTGGAACAAGCGAGCGTCTGCGCCTCCAGGGTGAGGTCACTAACGAAGAGCAGACGGGATCATATCGATTCCGTCCAGTAGGCTCGCTCTACACGAGTAGATCGGTGATTCAGGGCTACACGAATTACGGGCAAATCATCGGTTCGGGAATCGGTCCGGGATCTTCATCGCAATGGCTTGCCGGAGATTATTTCCGCAGCGGTTGGCAGGGTGGAATCACGCTCGGCCGGACGCGCTTCAACAATGACGCCTACTATCTGCTTCCCTTCGAGCTTTCGTACGCGAACCAGTGCGCGCATGACGTAACGTTTTATCCCGGCCTGCGCGGGGGATATGCGAACAGTTATTTCAGGCTGCGTGTCGATTACGCGCACGCGAATCGCTACAACACGTTCTTCCAGAACAGAGTGAGCTGCGCCAAGGGCGGAGACGGAAGCGACAGAGTCAACAAGAATCTTACCGTAACGTTGTCGACCTTCGGCTGGTGAGCTGTTGTACGAGCGTTATTACACGAAGCACGGAGCAGATCGAAACGACCTGCTGACCAATTCCGGGGTCACGTTTCAAACGTTCGCGTTCGAACGCGCGAACATTCGCGCGCTTCAGCGGCTCGGCCTCGATCGCGAAAAAGCAAAGGTTCTAGACGTTGGCTCCGGAACGGGATCGAGCCTTCTTCAGTTCATCAAACTCGGATTTCTCCCAGAAAATCTCGCGGGTGTAGATAGCGGACCTGACCGCATCGAGGAAGCGCGCGCACGTTTTCCGAACGTGGAATTTCGCTGCGAGAGCGCGGAGCAGATGAGCTTTGGCGATTCTACATTTGACATCGTGTTCGAGTCGACGCTGTTCATGATGCTCACTTCAGAAGACATTGCCCGCAGAATTGCGCGCGAGATGCTTCGCGTTACAAAGCCCGGCGGTTACGTGATGATGGCGGACTGGAGATACGCGGAGCCGAAGAGCAAGGACCATCGTGCGATGTCGTCAAAGAGGATTGCATCGCTGTTCGATGTTGGACGCTCTACTACTATCGTCGCCCGCGAGCGAGGAGCGCTCGTGCCACCACTCGGCAGATTCTTATCGCGTCGCGCGCCGTCGCTTTATTTCGTTGTGCACGGTCTCCTGCCGTTCGCCGCGGGTCAGGTCACCACGGTCCTGCAGAAGCGGAGTGCCTAGCGGATTATTTCGTGCGCCGTAGCGAGAACTTCGGCATGCGCGCGGAGACGAGCTCCGCAACGGCCCTTGCGATCGACGATGCGTCCATCCCGTATTCGTGACGCAGATATTCCTGACTCCCGACAATCGAAGAGAATCCGGCACGCAGACCAATGCGTCTGAAAAACTGCGGCGTGACGCCGGCTTCGAGACACGTTTCGGCAACGAGGCTTCCGAGTCCGCCATCGATCGTGTGCTCTTCGATGGTGACGATGCCGCCGGTTTCTTTGCATGCGCGCAAAATCGCATCGGTGTCGAACGGCTTTATCGTGTGAACACTCAGCACTCTGCACGCAATGCCTTGCTCGACGAGACTGTCGGCGGCTTCGAGTGCTGCGCCAAGAATACCGCCGGTCGCCGCAAGAGTGATGTCCGCGCCCTCGCGAACCTTCCGCGCCTTTCCGATAGCGAAGGTCTCGCCGGGGCGCGCTGTTGCAGGTGCGGATGACTTGTCGAGGCGCAGATATCCTGTGCCGTTTCTCTCGACCAGTGCTTTCGTAGCTTCGCGAGTTTCCCACTGATCGCCTGGAGCGACGACCGTCATGTCGGGAAGGGCGCGCATGATGGCCAGATCTTCTGTCGCGTGGTGCGAAATTCCAAGTGGCCCGTAGCTGAATCCGCCGCCAACAGCGACAACTTTCACATTGGCGCGATGATAACACGCATCGTTTCGAATCTGCTCGAGGCACCGCAGCGTCGAAAAGTTTCCGATCGAATACGTGAACACGACGCGTCCGTCGAGAGCCATACCTGTCGCAAGGCCGATCATGTTCTGCTCGGCTATTCCGACGTTCAAATACTGCTTCGGAAAATCGGAGGCGAATCCATCGAGCACGCGGAAGCCGAGGTCGGCGGTCATCAGGAAAACTCGCGGGTCATTTTTGGCGAGCTCCGACAATTGTCGGACGAAGTTGTCTCTCATTCGTCTGAGATCAGCTCGTTCAGAGCCTCGTCATACTCCGATCCGCGTGGCGTTCGGTAATGCCACAGAACGCTGCGCTCCATGAACGACACGCCCTTTCCCTTGACAGTGTGCGCGATAATGCACGTCGGCTTTCCAGGGGTTCGCGGCAGATGCGAAAGATGCGAGTACAGCTCATGATGATCGTGACCGTCAACTTCGGCTACTGACCATCCGAACGCCTTCCATTTGTCGGCGAATGGCTCGAGCGCGAGCGTCTCGGAAACGGTCGCGAGGCTTTGGATTTTGTTGTAATCGACGATCGCGGTGAGGTTGTCGAGCTTGTGGTGAGCGGCGAACAACACCGCTTCCCACGTTGACCCCTCATCGCACTCACCGTCGCTGAGGAGGACGAACACGCGTCGCGATGCCTCATCGAGCTTCGCGCCGTACGCCATCCCCGCACCGACAGGAAGCCCGTGTCCCAGCGATCCGGTGGAAAGCTCGACACCCGGCACGCCCTTGTGGCTCACGTGTCCGCTCAGCACCGAGCCATCTGCGCAATGTTTGTCGAGCCATTCGATTGGGAAAAGTCCGCTCTCTGCGAGTGCGGCGTAGATGCCCGCGCCCGCGTGACCCTTGCTGAGTATGAACCGATCGCGATCGGGACGAGTTGGGTGCAGCGGATCGGCACGCATGATGTCACCGTAGAGAACCGCCACGATGTCAGCCATCGACATCACCGAGCCAACGTGAGAGCTTCCGCCGAGATTCGTCATCCGAACGGCGTGCCGGCGAATTCGCTTCGCCAGCTCTTCCGTCGCAGTGCGCTGACCCGGTCGTTTGCTTTGCTGTTGTTGTGCGGCAGCGGAGGATCGGTCCATCAGCTCGTACGGGAGTAGAAATCGCGGATCAGCTCCGCAATGTAGGCGACCTCATCGTCAGTGACCATCATGTTCATCGGAAGCATGAGGCAGCGCTCGAATAGTCGTTCGGTTGCAGGCAGAGTGACGTTGAACCCGAGGCCACTGAACTTATGGACCGGAATCCCGCCCCACTGAATGATCGTCCCAACACCGTTCTCCAACAGGTACACACGTAACTGGTCCCTATTCTCCGCTTCAATCTCGTAATTCTGGTATACGTCGAAATGATCGGAATCGGAGTCCGGGGCGGGCGGAAGTTCGACCTCCGCCACCCCTGAAAGTAGCGAGTCATATTGATGAGCGATACTGCGACGACGCTCGATAATCTCATCGTAGCCTCTGAACTGAGCATGCAATATTGCAGCCTGCATGTTGTCGAGGCGGGAATTGAATCCCCACATCTCGACATCACCTTCGTCATTCCGGCCATGATCTCGAAGCAGCCTGACGCGGCGGGCAATTTCGGGATCGCTCGTTACGACGGCCCCGCCATCGCCAAAACAGCCAAGAATCTTCGCGGGATAAAAGCTGAAAGCAGACGCCATGCCGAACGTGCCCGCGGGCTTGCCCTTGAACCGCGAGCCGAGCGCCTGGGCGGCGTCTTCGATGATCATTAGATCGTTCTCGCGGGCAATTTTCTCCAACGCGTCCATATCGCATGTGCGCCCGTTGAGCTGCACAGGCATTATCGCGCGAGTGCGTTCGGTTAGCGCCGCACTAACGGAGTTTGGGTCGATCAGGTGATCTGCACCGCAATCCACCGGCACTGGAACTCCACCGAGGTGGAGGAACTCATCCTCGCGCGCAGCGAATGCGCCCCGGTAATTGAAGAAGGGAATTACCGTGCGTTTGACGGTGGACGTCACGTCAGCTCGTCGAGTCGATGCCATACCGTCGCTACTCGATCATCGCGTACGCGATGTACGGGTCCCATTCGAAACGCCTCAATCTCAGTCCGGTCAACACGTCATCCTCGAGGGCTGCGAGCGTCTCGCCTGGCCAGATCGGATTGTCCAGTTCGTCGAACGCAACGATCGCGCCTTTCGGCATCCTCGGGAGAAACGCGCGCAAGGCAGCTCTAGTTGGATCATACAGATCGCAGTCGATGAAGAGCAGGCTGACCACGAGGTGCGGATTTGATTCGATAAACGCGGGAGCGGTATTTGTAAGATCACCTGCGATGAGCTCGACTTTCGGAAGATGGCCGAGAAATCTGTCGCGGTCATACTCTTCGATTAACTGAAGCAGCTCTGCGTGAGAAGATGATTTGAGCTCGCCGACTTGAGGCGACGCAAACTTGCTCCTGTCCTTGTCTCCGATTGTCGGGAATCCTTCGAAAGTGTCGAAGCCGTAAACTCGCCGCGTAAGGTTCTCCGGCTCGAGCATCGCACTCAGCTTGGCCCAAGTCATCACGCCGAACCCGCGGAAAACTCCGCACTCGATGATCGAGCCTTTGACTGGCAGCGCGAGCTTGAACAATTCGTACATTGCCAGAAAACGCTTGAGGTGCTGGCGTCGCACGTATTTCGGAAAGTTCTGAAGCTTTGTCTCGATCGAGTCCGAGCATTCGGTGAAGATGCGCTCGATGTTTTTCCCGACTTCGACTTCGGCGGGCGTTCGAAGATCTTTCAATTGCGCGAAGGTTTGAAGGCGGCGCCCAAGGTGCGCGCAATGATGGCGAGGTCAGCCCCGAACGAGCGAGAACGCACGTACTCGAGGCTCAAACGCATCTTCTCTGGATGGATCTTTTCCATGTAATCACGGTCCGGGTCAGTGCTGCCCTTCAATATCTCACCTTCGTTGGCGAATCGCAGTGAGGCGTTGTCGGTAATCCCCGGACGCACGCTCAGCACGAGCCGCTCTTCCGGCGTATAGCGATCGACTGCCCATTGCACCTGTGGTCGCGGGCCGACGATGCTCATGTCGCCCACGAAAACGTTCCAGAGCTGAGGCAGCTCATCCAGCTTCGTTCGACGCAACATTCGACCGACTGAAGTAACTCGAGGGTCGTCAACTGGTGTGCTCGATCCTCCAACCGCCTCCGCATTTGGAGCCATCGTCCGGAACTTGAGCATGTTGAATCGGCGACCGTTCACGCCCACCCTGACTCCCTTGTAGAGAATCGGACCGCGAGACGTCAGCTTGATAGTGACCGCCGCGGCCGCGATAACGGGCGACAGGATCAAAAGTCCGAGTGTGGCAAATCCAATATCGAAACCTCTCTTCAACACGAGAGACGAATTCCTGCTGGGAAGAACAGGAAAACTGATATCACTGTCCAGCGTGGTCAAATGGCTCCGCCCGCCTGCCTGGGTACGCGGCCAGGAAGAGGATACGCGCGAAAACGGCCCGCGCCCGGCCATGGCTCACGCACTTTCTGCACGGGCGCCACGCCGAACAGGAGGGAGAACAAACCGGCGAGGAGTCCAAGTCCATGAAGAAAATGATAAAGGAAGAATGCTGGAGGCAGCGTCACGATGTAGCGCGCATCGCGATAGCGCGAGGCCTGTTGAACGGATGCGATCAATGCCAACAGGAAATAGAGAATCATCACGCCGAAAAAAATCCATCTCACTCGCGGAACGAACGGGGACAAGAGAAGCCCGCCGATAACGGCCACGCTAAAGATTCCGGTGATGGCGTGCCGCGCGGCGAACGAGTATGGCGCGAGATACCACATGTACGCGTTGTACGGCGCTTCCAGCATTGCCTGCTTCGTGAGAAACGTGCGAAGATCCGGCTGGGGGTAATAGTCGATCTGAATTTCCGGATTGCACCATACTTTTCCACCGGCGGCGATCGTCCGCCGATTCATTTCATAATCCTGCGCGCGATGCAATCGTTCGTCGAATAAGCCGATTCGGTCGAATAACGCCGCACGAAAGCAGCCATAAGGAACGGTATCTGCCGGGCCTTCGACTCGGCCGGTCCGAAAGCCGGAATTGCCGACTCCAAAACGGTGCGTGATCAGCGCTTGCACCAGACCTGCCTGAAAAGCACTTCCACGCCGCAAGGTTCTTACGATTCCGCCGGTATTGTCCGCGCCGGTTCGGCGCGCCGTTTCCAAAAGCTGCGCGAGATAATCGCGAGGATATACTGAATGCGCGTCGAGCCGCACCATGTACTGACCTCGGCCGAGCGTGATGCCGAGATTGAGCGCAGCCGATTGGATTCGCTTCGGATTGTCGATGCGTCGTATTCTCGGGTCGGTGGCGGAGAGCTCGTCGATTAACTCG
>WNGI01008915.1_pt1 | contig 12479 bp, 8 predicted proteins | sample 5400621 | NCBI WGS metagenome assembly WNGI01 (sample SAMN13153374, study PRJNA577476) | soil metagenome | isolation source: 20 cm soil or saprolite under Garry oak tree replicate 1 | place: USA:California | collected 2016-06-15 | reverse complement strand
TCGGCGGTCATCGCCACACGGCCGAGCTCGATCAGGAGCTCTCCAAGGCTGCGGGGCGCGAGGTGACGGTGACGTTCACGCCGCATCTCATGCCGATGAACCGCGGGCTGCTCGCGACCATCTACGTGCGCGGCCGGCGCGGCCGCACGGCCGAGGATTTCCACGACATTCTCGCCAGATCCTATGCCAAGGAGCCGTTCGTCCACGTGCTGCCGTTCGGCGCGACGCCACAGACCAGGCACGTGCGCGGCTCCAATCTCACCGGCATCGGCGTCGCCGGGGACCGTATCGCGGGCAGCGCCATCATCGTCGCCGCGCTCGACAATCTCACCAAGGGCGCTTCGGGCCAAGCGGTGCAGGCGATGAACCTGATGCTCGGCTTCCCCGAGATTTTGGGGCTCGAGCACGCGGCGCTGTTCCCGTGACGGGCCCGGCCCGTTCGCCCGGATTGATCGAATTGCACTCCCTATGGTGCAATGCCTCGGCTTCTTGCATGCTGGGGCCTGTGGATTGGAACGAGAGCTCGGGTTGCCATGAGGGGATTTGGCCGAGCCCTGTTGTGGCGCGCCGCCGGGATGCGGCCCCTCTCCGGCACGAGCCTCGGGGATCGGCTGCGTTCGTCGCTGCCGGTTTCAACTCACGCGCGCGTCGCGGCGGTCGGCGTTGCCCTGTTGGCCATGGCGGCTCTGGTCGCCGCGATCGTGCTGGGATCGGGAGCATTGAAATCGCTCCTCGCGCTGCCGCAGGGCAGGATCGTCGCGCCGGCAAACAATCAGAATTTCGGCTGGATCGGACGGGCGATCACCCAATGCGAAGCGGAAGCCGCGCGCAGCGTCGATACTCTGTATTTTCTGGTCATACCGGTGCTGGCGGTCGACGGCGACCAACAAGCGTGGCTTGCCAAATCCAACGGCACGGTCGGCGCGTCGGTGCTGCTGCTCGGCTCCCAGGACACGCTGGACGGCCTCAGAGCCGGTTCGCTGCGGCTGGTCCGGCGCTCGTTCAATTTCGCGATCCTCGAGCCGTCCGCTACCCGCGTCTACCAATGGAAACCGGCGCTCGGGGTGCACAAGTTCGCCATCCGCGACGCGAAAGCGGTCGCGACGTTCAAGCCCGGCTTTGAAATCCCCGCCGGCGGCGACACTCAATGGGCGGCCGGCGGCGCGATCACCCGCGAGGCCGGCACCTGCTATTGGACCGGCGCGCTGATGCGCGGCTGACGGCGGCAGCCCGGATGGAGCCCAGCAAAACGGCGCACAATCCGGGACGAGGAACTCGCGAAGAGGTGCCGGATCAAATCCTCATTTGTATTTCGTAGAAACAGAAATCTAAAGATGCATTTTGGCGAATTGAAAGGGCTCAAAACATTGATATTGCTTTGGAACTTTTATGAACAGGGGCCAAAAAATGGCTCTTTCGGCGGGGTTTGGGGTCAATCCTGTACCTTGACGTAGCTGCCGGGCGCGTCCTCGATCGGCTTGAGCTTGCCGCCGCCGGGCTGTCGCGCCGGCACTTCGGCGGGATCCTGGTCTTTGAGCCATTGCGCCCAATCCGGCCACCACGAGCCGGGCCGCTGTTCGGCCTTCTCGATCCAGCTCTCGAGGTTGCCGAGCGCGGGTCCGTCGCTCCAATAGGAATATTTCACCGGCTCGGGCGGATTGACGACGCCGGCGATGTGGCCGGATCCGGCCAGCACGAACTTGACCGGGCCGCCGAAGAATTTCGATCCCAGAAACACCGATTTGGCCGGCGCGATGTGGTCCTCGCGCGTCGCCAGATTGTAGATCGGGATGACGATCTTGCCGAGATCGAGCGCCTCGCCGCCGATCACCATCGCGCCCTTGCTCAGCTTGTTCTCCAGATAGCAATTGCGCAGATAGAACGAGTGGTTGGCCGCGGGCATTCGCGTCGCGTCGGAGTTCCAGTACAACAGGTCGAACGGGAAGGGGGCCTTGCCCTTGAGATAATTGTTGACGACGTAGGGCCAGACCAGATCGTTCGAGCGCATCATGTTGAAGGCCATCGCCATCTTCTGGCCCTCGAGATAGCCGGTCTCCTCCATCTGGCGCTCCAGCGTGCGCAGCTGCTCCTCGTCGATGAACACCAGAAGATCGCCCCCATAAGTGAAGTCGACCTGTGCGGCGAACATGGTCGCCGAGAGGACGCGCTCGTCGCGCTTGGCCGCCATATAGGCAAGCGTAGCCGCCAGCAGCGTGCCGCCGACGCAATAGCCGATGGTGTGGATCTTGTCCTCGCCCGTCACTTTGGTGACGACGTCGATCGCCTCGAGCGGCCCCTTGCGCATGTAGTCCTCGAAGCCGTTCTTGGCGAGCTTCGCATCCGGATTGACCCAGGAGACGACGAACACGGTCAGCCCCTGCGCCACCGCCCATTTGATGAAGGACTTTTCCGGGGTGAGGTCGAGGATGTAATATTTGTTGATCCAGGGCGGGACGATCAGCAGCGGCCGCTCGAGCACGGTCGCGGTCGCCGGCGCGTACTGAATGAGCTGCATCAGCTCGTTCTGATAGATCACCTTGCCGGGCGTCACCGCGAGATTGCGTCCGACCTCGAACATCGAGGCATCGGATTGGCGGATTTTCAAGTGGCCGCCGCCCGCCTCGATGTCTTCGGCCAGCATGCGCATGCCGCGCACCAGATTCTCGGCGTTCGAGGACAAGGTTTCGCGCAACAGCTCCGGATTGGTCAGCACGAAGTTTGACGGCGAGATCGCATTGGCGATCTGACGCACGTAGAATTCCGCCTTCTGGCGCGTATGCGGGTCGAGCCCCTCCGCGTCCTCGACCATGTGCTGGGCCCAGTTGGTGGTGAGCAGATAGGCCTGCTTCAAGAAATCGAAGAACTGGTTCGAGCTCCATTCCGGGTCGGCGAAGCGCCGGTCCTTGGGATCGGCCTCGGCGACCGGTTGCGCGGGGTCGCCCGCCATGCGCCGCATCGCCGAGGCCCACAGATCGAGATAGGTCCTGCCGATGCTGGTCTGCAGCTCCAGCGTTCGTTGCGGATCGCGCAGCCAATATTCCGCGACCTGGCCGAGCGTCTTGACCACTTCGACGACCTGTCTGCCTTCGCCGCTGACTTGCCCTTCCTCCCGCGGCTTGAGGTAGGCCGCGGCGGCCTTGCCGCTCTCCTCGATCAGGCGCGCAAAGTTGTTGGCGAGCTGCTCGATATTGACCATGGGCGCCGGCGCCGGCGGCGCGGGCCCTGCTTGCGCCGGCGCAACCAGGCTCGGCGACGGTTTGCCGTTGGTCTTCTTGCGGGGACGATGGGTCTTGTTCGGCACGCCGTTCTTGCGATCCTGTGGCGATTTCTCGTCCATGGCAGTGCCACCCGCGTCGCGTGGACCGGCGGTCCACGGTTTGGACATATTACCGGGATACGGCCCTGCCATCCATCCCGGAGACTTCGGGCAGGGCGTGAAAATCGGCTATAGCGCACGCATGGCGTCGAACCCGCAGTGCCGCCGTCGAGCGTCCGCCCGCCGTACCGGGGCGGTGCTCGCCTTCGCGCTCGCCACCTCGCTTTGCGCCTGCTCCTCCCTGGGCGATAACCTGCCGGCGCCGCTCGGGTTGCCCCCGGGCGTGCCGGAGCGTCCGGCGGTCCAGCCCGAGTTCCTGCCGGTTCACGAAATGCCGCCGGCACGGGACACCAAGCCGCTCACTGAGCAGGAGCGCAAGAAGCTCGAGGCCGATCTCGTGGAAATCCGCGATCGCCAGGAACAGCGTCCCGGCAAGGCTTCCTCAAAGCAACCGGCGGAAAAATCCTCGGCGGAGGGCCGAACCCCCGCCAAACCGCCCGATTGAACGAGCGGCCGCTCGCGCCTAAAGCGTGATAGAGCCGGGAGGCCGGCGGCGCCCGATGAGGCTGGTGCACGCCGGGGAGTGACGAAACCATGCAAGAGTTCTTCCGGATCCGGCGCCTGCCGCCCTACGTGTTCGAGCAGGTCAACCGCGCCAAAGCCGCTGCGCGCAATGCCGGGGCCGACATCATCGATCTGGGGATGGGCAATCCCGATCTGCCGGCGCCGCTCCACGTCGTCGACAAGCTCAAGGAGACGGTCGGCAAGCCGCGCACGGATCGCTATTCCGCTTCCCGCGGCATCCCCGGCCTGCGCCGCGCCCAGGCGGCGTACTACCGCCGCCGGTTCGGGGTGAAGCTCGACCCGGAGCGGGAGATCGTGGCGACGCTCGGCTCCAAGGAGGGCTTCGCCAATGTCGCCCAGGCGATCATCGCGCCCGGCGACGTCGTCCTCGTTCCCAACCCGAGCTATCCGATCCACGCCTTCGGATTTCTGATGGCCGGCGGCGTGATCCGCTCGGTGCCCTCGGACCCCACGCCCTCGTTCTTCGAGGCGCTCGAGCGCGCGGTGATCCATTCGATCCCCAAGCCGATCGCCGTCGTCGTTTGCTATCCGGCCAATCCGACCGCCTATGTGGCGAGCCTCGAATTCTACCGCGATCTCGTCGCCTTCGCGAAGAGGCACGGCCTGTTCGTTCTTTCGGATCTCGCCTACGCCGAAGTGTATTTCGACGACCACCCGCCGCCTTCGGTGCTGCAGGTGCCGGGCGCGATCGACGTCACGGTGGAGTTCACCTCGCTGTCGAAGACCTATTCGATGCCGGGCTGGCGCATGGGTTTTGCGGTCGGCAACGAGCGCATCATCTCGGCGCTGGCGCGGGTGAAATCCTACCTCGACTACGGCGCGTTCACGCCGGTGCAGGTTGCCGCGACCGCGGCGCTCAACGGTCCGGACGAGTGCATCCAGGAGATGCGCGCGACCTACAAGCGCCGGCGCGACGTTCTGGTGGAATCCTTCGGCCGCGCCGGCTGGCCGATCCCGGCGCCGCGCGCCTCGATGTTCGCCTGGGCGCCGATCCCGCCGGTGTTCCAGCCGCTCGGGAGTCTCGAGTTCTCCACCCTGCTGGTCGAGAAGGCCGAGCTTGCGGTCTCGCCCGGCATCGCCTTCGGCGAGCACGGCGAGGGCTTCGTGCGCATCGCGCTGGTCGAGAACGAGCAGCGCATCCGCCAGGCCGCGCGCAACGTGCGCCGTTTCCTTGAAACCGGCGTCGAAAAGTTGCACAACGTGGTTCCCCTCGCCACGCGGCGCTGACGCTCCGCTTTGCTCTCCCCGAGACGGCCCATGGTCGCGCCGCTGAAAGTCGGTCTTGCCGGGCTTGGCACGGTCGGCGCCTCCGTCGTGCGTCTGATCGAGCGCCAGCGCGAGGCGCTGGAGGCGCGCTGCGGCCGTCCGATCGAAGTCGTCGCGGTCACCGCGCGCTCGCGCAACAAACGCCGCGACGTCGATGTCGGCGGATTTCGCTGGGCGGCGGACGCGGTGGCGCTGGCGGGCGATCGTGAGATCGACGTGTTCGTCGAATTGATCGGCGGCGAGAGCGATCCGGCCAAGCGCGCGGTCGAGGCGGCGCTTTCAGCCGGCAAGTCGGTGGTCACGGCCAACAAGGCTCTGCTCGCCCGGCACGGCGTGGCGCTCGCGGCGCTGGCGGAGCAGCACCACGTCGCCTTGAACTTCGAGGCAGCGGTGGCCGGCGGCATCCCCATCGTCAAGACGCTGCGCGAGGGTCTCGTCGGCAATTCGCTGACGCGGATCTACGGCATTCTCAACGGCACCTGCAATTACATCCTGACCCGCATGGAGCGGGAGAATCTGTCGTTCGCGCGCGCTCTCGAAGAGGCCCAGCAACTCGGCTACGCCGAGGCCGATCCTTCCTTCGATATCGAGGGTCACGACACCGCGCAGAAGCTGGCGATCCTCGCCAGTCTCGCCTTCGGCACCCGGGTCGATCCCGGCGCGGTCTATGTCGAGGGCATCGCCTCGATCACGCCCGAAGACCTTCGTGCCGCCGACGATCTCGGCTACCGCGTCAAGCTCCTGGGAGTCGCGGTGAAGACCGAGAACGGCATCGAGCAGCGCGTGCATCCGACCATGGTGCCGAAGGGGTCGGCGATCGCCCAGGTAATGGGCGTGACCAACGCGGTCACCGTCGATGCCGACGCCGTGCGCGAGATCACGTTGGTGGGCCCGGGCGCCGGCGGCGAGGCAACCGCCTCGGCGGTGGTGTCGGATATTGCCGATATCGCGCGGGGCGTGCGCACGGCTCCGTTCGGGCGCCCGTCGGCGCGGCTCGCCTCCGTCGAGAAGGCGCCGATGCAGCGCCACGAGGGCGGCTATTACATTCGCATGCTCGCGGTCGACAAGCCGGGCACTGCCGCCCGGATCGCGACCTGTTTCGCCGAGGAGAGCATCTCGCTCGAATCGATCATGCAGCGGCATTTCGGGCCGCGGCCGCTCGGCGGCGAGGACCCGAGCGCGGCGCGGCCGGTGCCGGTCATTCTCATCACCTATGCGACCACCGAGGACGCGGTGCGCAGGGCGCTCGCCAAAGTCGAGGCCGAACGGGTGATCGAAGGCAAGCCGCAATTGATCCGCATCGAAAAGACGTGACAATCGGCGAATCGGGGCCGCTCCGCGCCTGCTATCGTCCGACGCGGACAATCCCGGGAATCGCCCGAACCGGCGCCAAGGAAGGAAACGATGGCAGCGATCAACGTGCAGCCGCAGCAGCTGTTGGACCGCATTCTCTCGCTGGAGATCGTGCGGGTCACCGAGCGGGCCGCGGTATCCGCGGCGCGCCTGCGCGGGCGCGGCAACGAGATGGCGGCCGACCAGGCGGCGGTCGACGCCATGCGGCGCGAGCTCAACAAGCTGCCGATCCGCGGCACCGTGGTGATCGGGGAGGGGGAGCGCGACGAGACGCCGATGCTCTTCATCGGCGAATTGGTGGGGCTCGAGACCGCCACCACCAAGGTGGATATCGCCGTCGATCCGCTCGACGGCACCACGCTGTGCGCCAAGAGCCTGCCCGGCGCGATTGCCACCATGGCCATGGCCGAGCAAGGCACATTGCTCAACGCGCCCGACGTGTACATGGAAAAGATCGCCATCGGTCCCGGTTATCCGCGCGGCCTCGTGGACCTCGACGCACCACCGGAGGAAAACATCGCGGCGCTCGCCAAGGCCAAGGGCGTGCCGCCCGCCAATATCACGGCGCTCGTGCTCGACCGGCCGCGCCACGCCGATCTGATCGCGGCCTTGCGCAAGGCGGGCGCCGCGGTGCGGCTGTTCACCGACGGGGATACCGCCGGCGTCATTCACACCGCCGACGCCGAGGGCACCGGGGTCGACATTTATCTCGGCAGCGGCGGGGCGCCCGAGGGCGTGCTCGCCGCCGCGGCGCTGCGCTGCATCGGCGGCCAGATGCAGGGACGGCTCGTGCTCGACACCGAGGAGAAGCGCGCGCGCGCCGCCAAGATGGGCATCAAGGATCCGCGCAAGAAGTACGAGATGGAGGACATGGTCCAAGGCGACTGCCTGTTCGCCGCGACCGGCGTGACCGACGGCCCGATGCTGCGCGGGGTGAAATTCCGCAAGCACGTCATCGAGACCGAGACCGTGGTGATGCGCTCCGTCACCGGCACCGTGCGCTGGATCCGCGCCGAGCACCGCGACCTCGACAAGTTCCATTTGGATTGAGGCGCGGGTCAAAAATCTCCGCGCCTACCGGTCGGACACCGGCCACCAACTCAGGCAAGCGATTGGTCTCAGACGGGCGGCAATCGATTCGCCTCCCCCCCGCTTGCGGCGGGGAGGGGATAGGGGTGGGGGGCTTGGATCACAAGCCAGGGCAGAGCCCGGTAAGCATCGACCAGAGCGCCGCCTCAATTCGGATCTCTGAATTTAAGATCTGGCCCCCACCCCCAACCCCTCCCCGCCACTCGCATTCGCTCGCGGAGGGAGGGGAGGCGCGCGCGGCCCCGGTGCGCTTTGACCTCGCGTTCAGGAGATATCCCGCGGACATTCCTCTAATCTCGGGATACCGATTCGCAGCTAAGCTCACCCGCACGGGGATCGCGCATGTTGGCGCAACGGCGCCTGTTTCTCGACGTGGAGCGCTCGGTGACCGGCCGCGCCTGGCGCGACCGGCTCGACGAGCGCACGGCGGCCGGCGCGCTCTCGATCGTGCAACGACACGCGGTGCCCGAGCTGTTGGCGCGCATCGTCGCCGGGCGCGGCGTCGAACTCGAAACCTTCGAGGCCTATCTCGACCCGACCGTGAAACGGCTCATGCCGGATCCCGAAATTCTCACCGACATGGCTGCGGCGTCGCAACGATTGGCCGACGCGGTCGAGCGCGGCGAGCAGCTGGCGATCTTCGGCGATTACGACGTCGACGGCGCGACCTCGACCGCGGTGCTGGCCCGCTTCCTCCGCCATGGCGGGCTCGATCCCCTGATCCACATTCCCGACCGCATCTTTGAAGGCTATGGGCCGAATCTCGAGGCGATCCGCACGCTCTCGGAGCGGGGCGCGACGCTGCTGGTCACGGTCGATTGCGGCACGACCAGCATCGCTCCGATCGAGGAGGCGCGGCGGCTCGGTCTCGACGTGATCGTGATCGATCATCACCTGGCCGACGAATCCCTGCCGCCCGCACTCGTGGTCAATCCCAACCGGCTCGACGATCTCTCGCGGCTCGGCCACCTCGCCGCGGTCGGCCTCACGTTTCTCACCATCGTGGCCGTGAACCGCGTGTTGCGCCGGCGTTCCTTCTGGAACCCGTCGCGGGGAGAGCCGGATCTGCTGTCCCTGCTCGATCTGGTCGCGCTCGGCACGATTGCCGACGTCGCGCGCCTGGAAGGCCTCAATCGCGCCTTCGTGGTCAAGGGCCTGTTGGCGATGCGCCGGCGCGAACGCCCGGGGCTTACCGCCCTGATGGACGTGGCGCGCCTCGCCGGTCCGCCCGAGCCCTGGCATCTCGGTTTTCTCCTGGGTCCCCGCATCAATGCCGGCGGCCGTATCGGCAGAGCCGATCTCGGCACCCGGCTGCTGCTCGAGGAGGATCCGGCAGAAGCCGCGGCGATCGCCGCCGAGCTCGACCGGCTCAATGGCGAGCGGCAGCTCATCGAGCAGGCGACGCTGGCGCAAGCCGAGGCTGAGGCCCTGGCCGCGCTGGGCGCCGGGGACAACGGCGCGGTGATCGTGACCGCGGCGGCGGGATGGCATCCCGGCGTGCTGGGCCTCGTGGCCGCGCGGCTGAAGGAGAAATTCGGCCGTCCGGCGTTCGCCATCGCGTTCGATCCGGCGGGCATCGGCACCGGCTCGGGGCGCTCGATTGCCGGGGTCGATCTCGGCCGTGCGGTGCGCCGCGCCGTCGCCGACGGGCTTCTCGCCAAGGGGGGCGGTCATCCCATGGCCGCCGGCATCACGCTCGAAGCCGGCCGGCTGGCCGCCTTCCGAGCGTATATCGAGGCCGAGCTCGGCCCGACGGTCGAGGCGGCGCGGCGCGACAATGCGCTCCTCATCGACGGCGCGCTCAGCGCGGCGGCAGCCGGGGCCGAGCTGTGCGCGACGATCGCGCGGGCCGGTCCGTTCGGCGCCGGCAATCCCGAGCCGGTGTTCGCGCTGCCCGCGCACATCCTCGTTCACGCCGAGGCGGTGGGCCAGGGGCACGTTCGCGTGCGGCTCAAATCCGGCGACGGCGCGAGCGTGCAGGCGATCGCATTCCGCGCCGTGGGCCAGCCGCTCGGCGAGGCGCTTGTCAAGAACCGCGGCCGTGCGCTGCATGCGGCGGGCAGCTTGACGCTCGACCGCTGGCAGGGCGATGAGCGCGCGCAATTGCGCATCCTCGACGCGGCGCTGGCGGCTCCGGACGCGCAATTCTAGCTGTCGCTGTGTCGCGCTTGACTGTGCGCTGCGCGACACGTGCAATAAGCGTTGGCCGGGGTCGGGCGCGCGTAGCCCGGATGGAGCGAAGCGAAATCCGGGATCGCCGTCCCCGCATTACGCTTCGCTCCATGCGGGCTACAGAAGCAAATAACCGCTCGCCCCGACTCGGTGCACGCGCTCCTTTGCGGAACACTAGGACGCAGGAAGGAAGATGCCATGCAGGGTAACGTGCTGGTCGCCCAAGGCGGCGGCCCCACCGCGGTGATCAACCAGTCGCTGGCCGGCGTCGTCTGTGAAGCGCGCAGGTCTGCCGGCGTGCGGGAGATCTACGGCGCGATCCACGGCGTGCGAGGCATCGTGGACGAGGACCTGGTGAACCTCACGCGCGAGACCGTGCAGAACCTCGAGATGGTGGCGCTCACGCCTTCCGCGGCGCTCGGCTCCACGCGGGACAAGCCCGATCAGGCCTACTGCAAGCAGATTTTTCGCGTGCTGCAGGCCCACGAGGTCGGGTGCTTCTTCTACATCGGCGGCAACGACAGCGCCGATACCGTGCGCATCGTTTCCGAGGAAGCGCGGAAGGCGAGCTACGATCTGCGCTGTGTGCACATCCCCAAGACCATCGACAACGATCTGATGGGCTCCGATCACGTGCCGGGATATCCTTCGGCCGCGCGCTTCGTGGTCCAGGCCTTCATGGGGCTCAATCTCGACAACCGATCCTTGCCCGGCGTCTACGTCGCGGTGGTGATGGGGCGGCATGCGGGATTTCTCACGGCGGCTTCCGCCTTGGCGAAGACTTTCGCGGACGACGGTCCGCACCTCGTCTACCTGCCCGAGCGCGCCTTCTCCGTGGACAAGTTCCTTGCCGACGTGAAGGCCAGTGTTGAACGCTACGGGCGATGCGTCGTCGCCGTATCGGAGGGAATTCATGACGCGCAGGGCACGCCGGTCACGGTTTCTCTCGCCAAGCAGGTCGAGCGCGACGCGCACGGCAACGTGCAGCTTTCGGGAACCGGGCTGCTGGCGGATTCGCTCACCGATGCGGTGAAATCCAAGCTCGGCATCAAGCGGGTGCGCGGCGACACCTTCGGCTATCTGCAGCGCTCGTTCTTCGGCTGCGTTTCCGACGTGGATCGCAGCGAAGCGCGTGAGGTCGGGGAAAAAGCCGTGCACTACGCGATATCGGACAAGCAGGACGGCTCCGTGAGCATTCAACGGACCGGCTGCTATGCGGTGGATTATCGGCTCACGGATCTCGCCGCGGTCGGCGGCAAGACCCGAACCATGCCGGATTCCTTCATCACCGCCGACGGCAACGGCGTCACCGATGCGTTTCATGCCTACTTGCGGCCGCTGCTCGGCTCCGACCTGCCGCAGCCGCATCGGCTCAGGCTCAATCCGGTCGAAAAGATACTCAAGAAGAACTGACACCGAATCCGTAGCCCGGATTACGCACCGCTTCGCGGCGCTCCATCCGGGCTACAAATCGCTCGTATTCACGATCCCTGGCGCAGCCGCGCCAGCACTTTCAGTCCTGCGTAGCCGTCGGCGGGCTGGAGCCCGGTCTTGCGCTGGAATGCCTGCACCGCGACCATCGTGTCGCGGCCGACCCTGCCGTCGGTGCCGCCGGTATCGAAGCCGAGCGCGGTCAAGCGCCGTTGAATCTCCTGCAATTCCTCGAGCGTCGGGGTGCGCTCGCCGCCGGGAAATTTCTGCACGAACTCGTCTTTGCCGCGAATGCGGTCGGCGAGATGCGCGATCGCGAGCGCGTAATTGTTGGACGGGTTGTAGGATCGGATCGCGAAGAAGTTCTGCGTGATCAGGAACGCCGGCCCGCCCGGGACCGGCACCCAGGCTTTCGCGCGCTCGCCGGGCCGCGGGAACGGCGTGCCGTCCGCCGGCACGACCCCGGATGTCTGCCATTGCGCGATGCTGCGATTGCCCATGCGCTCCGCCGCGGTCGCGGAAAGCCCGCCCGGAAGCCGCACTTCGTAGCCCCAGGCTTCGCCGCGCCGGTAATGGCCGCGCTGCGCGAGGTAGCGCGCGGTGCCGGCGATCGCGTCGTCCGGCTTGCCGTACGGCGAGATGCGGCCGTCACGATCGTAGTCGACCCCCATGTGCAGCCACACCTCCGGCATCCACTGGGTGTGGCCCATCGCGCCGGCCCAGGAGCCGATCATTTCCTCCGGGCTTGACCAGCCGCGCTCGATGATCACCAGCGCATTGGCGAGCTCCTGCTCCCAGTAGGAGCGCCGCCGCGGCTCGCCCCAGGCGAGCGTCGCCAGCGCGGGCATGACCGGCCGCATGTGCTTGAGGTTGACCACGACGTCGCCGAAGGCGCTTTCCATGCCCCACAGGCCGAGCATGACGAACGGGTCGACGCCGTAATCGCGCTCGACGCGCGCGAGCAGGTCGCGATGTTCGCGGGCGCGCTCCTTGCCGGTCCGGATGCGCCAGTCCGAGACCCGGCGGTTGAGATATTGCCAAACCTCCTCGTGGAACTCGGGCTGCTCGCGCTCGAGCGCGAACACCGCCATGTCGGGTTTGAGGTTCGCCATCACCCGGGTGTAGGTCGCATCCGACACGCCGCGCGCCCGCGCGCGGGCGCGAAAGGATTCCACCCAGCGCGGGAACGGCAGCTTTGCCGCTTGCGCGTGCGCCGGGCCGCCCGCGAGCGCCGCCACGGCCGCGAGCGCGCTGGTGAGAAAATGAC
>WNGI01005406.1_pt1 | contig 12480 bp, 11 predicted proteins | sample 5400621 | NCBI WGS metagenome assembly WNGI01 (sample SAMN13153374, study PRJNA577476) | soil metagenome | isolation source: 20 cm soil or saprolite under Garry oak tree replicate 1 | place: USA:California | collected 2016-06-15 | reverse complement strand
AAGACGGTGTGCGGCCGATCGAAGCCAGTATAGAAGTCGATAAACTTCAACTTTCCCGCCGGCTGCGCCGTGGCGAGAATCTGCGACCAGCCGCCGGTAACGAGCTTGCCGAGCAACACCAACGCCGCCACGCCACCAACGATGTACACGGTCGCCTGGAGAATCTCCGTCCAGACCACTGCGCGCATGCCGCCGCGATAGGTGTAGATGATCGTCAGCGTGCCGAGAACGAGCACGGCTGTCGGCATGACCCACTGGCGGGGCACGACACCCTGGAGGATGAGCGCAATCGGGATGGCCGTCGCGAACACCCGCACGGAGTCGGCGAGCCCCCGCGTCACCATGAAGACGATCGAGGTGAAGCGCCGCGTCGCCAGGCCGAAGCGCTGCTCGAGGAGCGCGTACGCGGTGACCAGCTCACCCTGGTAGTAGCGGGGGAGCAGGACCCCGGCGACGACAACGCGCCCGAGCAAATAGCCGACGGAGACCTGAAGGAATCCGAGATTCCCGGTGTACGCGAGACCGGGAATACTGATGAAAGTGAGTGCGCTCGTTTCGCTGGCGACGACAGAGAACATCACCGCCCACCAGGGAATTGAGCGGCCAGCGACGAAATACTCTTTGGCGTCGCGCTGGCGTCGCCCGACCCAGATTCCCAGGAGGGTCGTGCCGACGAGGTACGCGAGAATGACGAGTGCGTCGAGCGCCGAGAGGCCGCGCGTCATGCGCTGCGCGTTAGGCGGTGGCTATCGCCGTTAGGCAGCGAGCCCTACTCCTCGACGACATAGGCCTCCATCGCGAAGTATTCGGCGAGGCCTAGCCGGTCGAGCTCCGCGGCCGTGCCCTTGTTCCGCGCTTCGACACGCTGCCAGAACTCCCGCTCGTCGTACCCGCCGGGAAAGGGCGCCGAATCCTTCTGCGATTGATGTTTGAAGATCGCCTGGATCTTGAGCCGCAGCTCTTCCTGCGAGAGCGGCACTAGCCAGGTGGCCTCGTGAATCGGCCACTCCTGCCACGCGCCTCGGTATAGCCACGTCTCCGGCCGGAGGCCCAAGACCTGGCTCTCGTCGAGCGCACGATCGATCGCTTCCTTGCACATGCGATGCGTGCCGTGCGGATCCGAGAGGTCCCCGGCGACGAAGATCTGTTGCGGCCCAATCTCCTCCAAAAGTGCGCGCACGATCGCGACGTCCTTCGGTCCGATCGCCTCCTTGCGCACCTTCCCCGTCTGATAGAACGGCAGATTGAGGAAGCGCGCCGCGCCGCGCGGAAGGCCGACCGTCTCGATTCCGCTCACCGCTTCCGCTTCGCGGATGATGCGTTTGATGTCCTGTACTTCCGGTATATCGACTTCACCTGGTCGCTTGCGCTCGAGAAACGCATACACCGTCTCGGCGAGTATCCCAACTTTCGCCGGATCGATGAGGCCGTTGCCCGCCGTGCGGACGAGGAAGTCGACGTACCGGCGAACGTCGTGATCGAAAACCGCGATGTTGCCGCTCGTTTGATACGCGATGGTGATCTCGTTCTCGTTCTCGACCAGCTTCCGGAGGATGCCGCCCATCGAGATGACGTCGTCGTCGGGATGGGGCGAAAAGCAAATGATCCGCTGGTGCGTGGGCAGCTTGGACTTCCCGCGAATCTTTGCGCCGAGGATGTTGAAGACCTTCCCGTTCACCTCGCCCGGCGTCCCGTACTTCGCGACGAGCGCCGACATCTTGTGCTCCGCGTAGTCGCGCTGGGTGAGCTTGAGAATCGCCTTGTTCGTCTGCTGCGACAGCCAGATCACGGCGCGCACCATCAGTTCCTGGGCCCACTGGACCTCGTCGATCAGCCACGGGGTCTTGATGCGCGTCAGTTCGGCGCCGGCGGCGCGATCAACATAGAAGGTCGTGTCCGCATGGCGCTGCAGGAACGTCGCCGCGACCTCGACGTCGATATCACCTTCGACCGCGCGCCTAACGATCGATGACTTGTGCTCGCCTGTGGCGAGGATCGCGATCTCGTGCGCGTCGAGAATCGTCGCCACGCCCATCGTGATTGCCTCGCGCGGCACGAACTCCTCGCCGAAGAAATCGGCCGCCGCATCCAGGCGGGTGATGGCGTCGAGCGTAACGAGCCGAGTCCGACTATGCGCGCCAGAACCCGGCTCATTAAAGCCGATGTGGCCCGTCTTGCCGATACCCAGAATCTGAAAATCAATACCGCCAGCGTCGGCAATCGCGTCCTCGTAGCGACGGCAGTAGTCGTCGACACGCTCCCGCGGAGTCGTTCCGTCGGGGATGTGAACGTTCTCTGGCCTGATGTCGATCTGCGAGAAGAGATTCTCCCACATGAAACGGTAGTAGGAGTGAATGCTCTCCTTCGGCATTGGGTAGTACTCGTCGAGATTGAACGTCACGACGTGTTGAAACGTCAGTCCGTCCTCGCGATGCATGCGGATGAGCTCACGGTAGACGCCGATTGGCGTCGATCCCGTCGCCAAACCGAGGACAGCCGTCTCACCCGCGGCGTCTTTCTCGCGCACGAGGGTGGCGATCCGATTGGCGACGAGCCGCGCGATGTGCTCGTGATCGTCGACGACGAGCGTGCGAATGCGCTCGAGCCCGGCGGGAACGTGCGGGACACGAGAAGGCCCGCGAGTCGGCGAGCGATCGCGGGCCTCCTTCTCGGCAACGGCGTCCAGGCGGACGCCTGCGACCGACTCTGCCATCGTATTGCTAGGCGGAGAACGAAGTGCCGCAGCCGCAGCCGCCAGTAGCGTTAGGATTCTTGAATGTGAAGCCCGACCCCATCATCGACGTCACGTAGTCGATGGTTACACCATTGAGGTACTGCGCCGAGAACGGGTCGACGAACACACGCCAGCCCGCTTGATCGACCACCAGATCGTCGTCCGCGGCTTCGTCCTCGATAAGCAAACCATACTTGAAACCGCTGCAGCCACCGGGCTGCACGCTCACGCGGAGTCCGCCCTTCGCCGGGTCGACTCCTTCCTGCTCCATGAACTTCTTCACCTCGGCTGACGCGTTCGGTGTGATCACAACCGCCAGCTCGGGCTGATTCATCGTGCTCATTCGAACCCTCCTCCAAAGCGGCCAAGTGTTGCAGTGCCGCAGGTTAGACCAAAGATAAGCTACCCATCAATCTGCCGCCACAGCCTCGCGCGCCTTATCGGACCGTCGAGCGATCGCGGGAGGCGGCTGCTCCGACCGGAAAGACCGCGCGATCCAAGCAAATGCCAGGACGGCGATGATCAGCATCACAAGACCCGGTGCCGGCTCTCCAAAGAGGATCTTGCCGACTCCGAACAGCGTAGCATAAACGGCGACAATTCCTGCGAGCCAGTTCGTCCACGCGAGTGCGCCACCGGGTATCGGCTCGCGCCCGTAACCCAGCTTCGTGGACACGGCGAGCCAACCGGGGCCGCCCGGCCGGACGCGCTCGTAGAATGACTCGAGGACCGATACCGGCTCAGGCTTGGTGAGAAATGTTGCACCGATCCAGACGACCGTCGTCACGACCACAGTGATGAGGAGCACGATCGCATCGGAGTCCGCTCCGGCATTGCGCACGATGGATGGAGTGAACGCGGCGACCTGGGCGGTCGTAATGAGGTGAAGCTTCGAGAGCACCAGGCCGAAACCACCGCTCACGTAGCTGAACGTTACGAATGACGCGACCATCGCACTGATCTCGCTCCACGCGCTCACCCGCCACCAGTACCAGCGCAAGATGTACACGAGTCCCGTTCCGGCGCCGAGACCGATGAGGAACTTCCACGCTTGCTCAACCGTCGCGAGCTGCGACGTCACAAGAATGGAGAGCAAGAACAGTACAACCGTCGCCCAGCGCGAGATGGCGACATAATGCCGCTCCGTCGCGGTCTTGCGAATAAAGCGGCGGTAAAAGTCGTTCACGAGATAGGACGCGCCCCAGTTGAGTTGCGTCGCGACGGTAGACATGTATGCCGCGGCGAACCCGGCCATCATGAAGCCACGCCAGGGCGTCGGCAAGAGATCGACGAAGGCCTGCACGTACGCGGCTTCATGATCGCGCTGGCCGTTCACCATGACGCCGTTAGGGTATAGGATCACCGTCGCCAGACCGGTGATGATCCACGGCCAGGGACGAACCGCGTAATGCGCTACCTGGAAGAAGAGCGTCGCCAAAACTCCGTCACGCTCCGTCTTCGCGGAGAAGATCCGCTGCGCTACATAGCCGCCGCCGCCTGGCTCCGCGCCCGGATACCACGCCGCCCACCATTGCACAAACAGGAAGACCCCGATCGTCATCGCGGGCATCCAGATGTACGCTTGGATCCCACCGTTCCTCACCGCAACTGGTAGCACCGACAGTGCCGCGGTTTGACTTCCGAAGTGCGCCACGAGGCCGCTTTTCAGCGCGTCCATCCCACCGACAGCACGCACGGCGAACACCGCGAGCACGATCACCGCTGTCATCTTGATCACGAATTGCACGAGATCCGTCCACAGGACCGCCCACATACCGGCGGCCACCGAGTACGCGACCGTAATAACGAAGCAGATTCCAACCGCGACATACGGATTCACGCCGAGCGAGATGCCCAAGATCTTGATCATCGCCTTCGTCACCCAGCCCAGAATGATGAGGTTGACGAAGACGCCGAGGTAGATCGCGCGGAAGCCGCGCAGGAAAGTCGCCGGCCGTCCGCTGTAGCGGATCTCGGCAAACTCGATGTCGGTCATGACGTGCGCCCTTCGCCAGAGCCGGGCGAAGAAGAACACTGTGAGCATGCCGCTCATGAGGAAGCACCACCACAGCCAGTTCCCGGCGACGCCGTGGGAGAACACGAGCCCCGTGACGACGAGCGGCGTGTCGGCGGCGAATGTCGTGGCGACCATCGATGCACCGGCGAGCCACCAAGGCACCTGCCGGCCGGAGATAAAGTACTCGCTCAAGCTCTCGCTGCCGCGCCTCGTGAACGCGAAACCGATCGCCGCCGAGAGGACGAAGTACGCGGCGACGATGGCCCAGTCGATCGCTGTCAGATTCATGGGTGGGAGCTCTGCGCAGGGAGTGAGGAGCGAGCCATCGTCGACATGACCGCGTCGGCCAGCGCTACGCGCACCCGTCCGATCTTTGTGTTCGCGCGCGTCGGGTTGACACGGTTGCTGAGAAGAATGACGAACACGTCGTGGTCCGGGTCAATCCAGATCGACGTCCCGGTAAAGCCGGTATGTCCGAACGCACGTTCCGACATCAGGTGCCCCGCCGAATTGCTGCCATCCGGCTTCTGCCATCCTAACGCTCGATCGGCGACCTGACGAGTGGTGAATCGGTCGATCGTCGCCGGACCGACGATTCGCGCTCCGTCCAAAACGCCCCCGTTCAGGTACATCCTCGCGAACCGCGCGAGATCGTGTCCGGAGCTGAAAATGCCGGCGTGGGCAGAGACGCCGCCGAGATAGTACGCGCGTTCGTCATGCACAACACCCCATACCTTGCCGCCGCGAACTGAATCGATCTCCGTCGGAGCGATACGCGGCTTCAATGATGCCGGCGGTCGGTACATCGTCTCCATCATTTTCAGCGGTCGAAAGACGTGATTTAGAACATACTGATCAAGCGGCTCCCCCGAGACACGCTCGACCAATCGCCCCAGCATGTACGCGCCGATGTCGCTGTACACCATGCGTACTCCGGGCAGCGTGTCGAGTGGCGTCGAGAACATCAGCCTGGCGACGCTATCGGCATCGTGCGTTTGCTGATCATACGCCCTGAACGCCGGAAGCCCCGAAGTGTGAGTGATGAGGTGCCGGATCGTGACGAGTTCCTTGTGCGGTCCCTGCCAGTCCGGGAAATAACGCTGCACAGGCGCGTCGAGGTCGACCTTGTTTTGTTCGCTCAGCTGCATCACCGCCGTTGTCATCCCGACCACCTTCGTCAGCGACGCCAGATCCCATAACGAATGCTCATCGGGCACGGCGCTCGGGCCCCAGTCCAAGTGGCCGACGCTTTCCTCCGCCAAGATTCCGGCGTGATTGCCGACGACGGCGTACGCGCCCGGAAAAGCGCTGTCAGACCTCGCTCGGCCTAGTATCCCGTGCAACGAGTCGCGGAGCGAGGCACGAAGGGCGCTGAGCCCTGATGGCGATTGTGCGGGCGGGAGTGGTGGGCGTTGCGTCGACTGCGCCGGAGTTGGCGCGGACGCACAGCCCATCGCGAAGCAGATCCATAACGGCAAGTGAACCCGAAGCGACGGTGAGCGCGGGGTGACTCTACTCATCCTCTGGGCGGTAAGGGAGCCGACGTTGCCATTCTCAGGTGCACGGTTCGTACGCATAATAGGCAACGTTGCCGTAATGGGGTACGCGTCGCGATTGGCGGCTGACGGCTGATACGCATTAGGTTGTCGACGTGGTGTCGTGCATCCCTCGTGCACGCTCGGAGGGCTCACAACGCAAGAGCGGCTTGGCGACGCGCCGCATGGAGGTTTTGCCGATGAAGAGATTCTGTGTCGGGCTTGGCCTGACAGTCATGATGTCCATGAGCATCAACGCGTGCGGCCCCCGGCAGGCATCGGTCCGCACCGCGCCGACTTCCGCCGAGGCGACAATCCACTTCACGAACAATCTCGACCAGCCGGTCAACGTCTACGTTGTGCAGGGCGGCAACGAGACATTCGTCAGGCAGGTCGGTGCAAACACGACGGAGAACCTCCCCGTACGCGGCATTGCGTTGGGATCTCAGGTGTTGCTCCGAGCGGTTACGGTCGATGGTAAGAAGCAGTTCGATACGCAAAATCCAGTTGCGCTGACGTCCACGTACACTTGGCGTGTACCGTGACTACGTAGCACGACGTATTCTCGGGCGGTTGCTACAACTCTGTGGAGGGGATACTTTTACGAGCCGAAGCGAAGCACAATTCTCGCTTCGGCTCTCGCATTCTGAGCGCCGGGCGTCGCCTTCCGCCATTCGCGTCGAGTTTTCACCCGGCAGCGGTTCAACCGCGACCCTGCTCGACGTGTCGCCTGCTGGCCCGCTCGCCATCCTGCGTGACGGAACCGAATGAAGATTCTGCCGGACTGGCTGAAAAACGGGTATCTGCGCGTTATCGATCCAGTCGCGAACTGGCTGGTCAGGCGCGGCGTCCATCCCAATACCATTACCGCCATCGGCACCGCGTGCTCCGTCGCCGGCGGCGTCATCTATGGGACAGGGCACATCTCGGTCGGCGGATTCTTCCTCGGACTCACCGCGCTCTTCGACGTTCTGGATGGCACAGTCGCTCGCCGCTCGAATCGCAGCTCGACCTTTGGCGCGTTTCTCGATTCGACGCTCGACAGACTCGCAGACGGTGCCGTGCTCGGTGGCCTCGGCGTGTTCTACGCGCTCAGTCCGACTCATCGTAGCGTGCCGATGGTTGTGGTGTGCCTCGCCGGCATCATCGGTTCGTTTCTCACGTCGTACACGAGAGCGCGTGCCGAAGCGCTCGGGCTCGATGCGAAGGTGGGCATTCTTCAGCGCCCCGAACGTGTCGTTTTGCTATCCGTTCCCCAAGCGTTCTTTGGGCTTGCCCTGAACGGATGGGTGCTCGCACTCATCATCGTGTTCCTCACCGTGACGGCCTGGATCACCGTGGTTCAGCGCGTCGCGTTCGTCTACCATCAAACCGCACCGCGAGTAGAACCGGAAGCGCTCCGTTTCGTCGAAGGAGAAAAGCCGCGTTGGTTACGGCGTCGGCGCAGCGTTTCGCGGCCTCTGCTGAAAGGAGATTGAGTACGTGCAGGCTTCGTCCAAAGGCTCAAAAAGCGCGTCTTCCAGCGCTCGTTCCTCTATTCGCCCCGCCACTGGCAAACTCGGCATCCTGACGCCTGGGCTCGGCGCTGTCGCCACGACATTCATAGCAGGCGTCGAGAGCATCCGTCGCGGACTCTCCAAGCCAATCGGATCGCTCACGCAGATGGCGACGATTCGATTGGGCAAACGAACCGATAACCGGTCGCCTCTGATCAAAGACTTCATTCCGCTCGCGGAGCTGGATGATCTCGTCTTTGGCGCGTGGGATCCGATTGCCGATGACGCGCTCACCGCGGCGTGCAAGGCTGGCGTCCTCGAGCAACGCCACATCGAGCCGCTCGCGGATTTCCTTCGCGAGATCAAGCCGATGCCGGCCGTCTTCGACAATCGCTACGTGACGCGACTACACGGCGAGAATGTGAAGCGCGGCAAAACGAAGCGTGATCTCGCGGAGCAGCTGCGGCAGGATATTCGGGACTTCAAGACAACGCATCGGCTGGATCGAGTCGTCGCCGTTTGGTGTGCGTCGACCGAAACGTATATCAAGGCCGGTCCGCAACACGCGACGATCGAGCAGTTCGAGAAGGCCATGGAGCGAAATGACGACGCGATTGCGCCGTCGATGCTCTATGCCTGGGCCTGTATCATGGAAGGCGTACCGTACTGCAACGGCGCGCCAAACCTGGCTGTGGACACACCGGCGCTGATGCAACTGGCAATCGATCGTGGAGTCCCGATTTCAGGCAAGGACTTCAAGACTGGGCAGACCTGGATGAAGACTGTCATTGCACCGGGTCTCAAGGCGCGTATGCTCGGACTCGCCGGGTGGTATTCGACCAACATTCTCGGCAATCGCGACGGTGAGGTCCTCGACGATCCGGCCTCCTTCAAGACAAAGGAAGAGTCCAAGTTGAGTGTGCTGCATACGGTGCTGCAGCCTGAGATCTATCCCGATCTCTACAAGGACTTCTCGCACGTCGTTCGCATCAACTACTACCCGCCGCGCGGCGACAACAAGGAAGGCTGGGATAACATCGACATCTTCGGGTGGATGGGCTACCCGATGCAGATCAAAGTGAATTTCCTCTGCCGAGACTCGATTCTCGCCGCGCCAATCGTGCTCGACCTGGCGCTGTTCTCCGATTTCGCGCAGCGCGCGGGACTGAAGGGGATTCAGGAATGGTTAAGCTTCTATTACAAAAGCCCAATGGCCGCTCCCGCATTGCAGCCCGAACACGATCTTTTCATTCAGCAGACGAAGCTGAAAAACACCCTGCGTCATCTAATGGGTGAGGAACAGATCACGCATCTGGGACTGGAGTACTACCAGTCGTAGGAGGATCGCTATGGGAGCGATAGGGCGGACGCGGCCTCTTTTCCGCGTAATTGGAATAAGCGCTGTTATCGTCGCGGTGTGTGCGATCTCGAGCTGCGGCCAATCGGAAGCCAAGCAGCACGAGCTGCACTACATCTCGAAGTCCTACTCGTTCACGATCGTTCCCTCCGAGGCGCCGCCGCACGCACGCGACGACATCAAGTACAAGGTCTTCATTCGTGACCGCGACACCCGGGAGCCGATTCAGAACGGCGAGGGACAGATCTACTCCAACAACAAAGATGGCGCGCGTACTTGGGATGGGTTCAGTTACGGGCCCGAGGTGGGCACGTATTACGGAAAACTCAACTACGTGACGTCGGGCCTGTGGGCGGTGGGATTGCGTTTCCGACGAGACTCGCTGCATCCGCTCGAGAAAATCGAGTGGATGCAGGACGTGCTCAACGAACGGCCGGGTGGGACGCCCTGAGCCTCGCCATCGCCTAACGAACATCGATGCGGCACTTCTATCGTAGCCATCGACCGCCCGCCGAGGTGCTCGCGGCCGCGGATTCGTTCTTCCCTGGAATCGGTTTGGCGCAGGTGGAAACCGAACCGCGGTCGCGGACATTCACGGGCGCGCTCGGCGTCGCTCGGCTGACCGTCCGTGCCGAGGGGGGACACTACACCTTCGTCGAAGTGCAGACCGATCAGATGGGGGAGAGCCGAATGGACCGCAACGTGAAGAAATTCTTCGTCGCGATTCACCGAGCTGAAGACCCCGGTCACGCCCTCGAAGCGTCGTATTGATGCCGACTCGCGTTGCGGCTAGCGGCAAGCGCGACAAGGGAACCGGAAAACAGCGCGCCGAGGCTCCCGCGGGACTTACCCGCGCGCAGCTTCTCGAGCTGTACTACTGGATGCGACTGACCCGCACGCTCGAGGAGCGGTTGGTCGCCCTCTACCGGCAGACCAAGGTCATTGGCGGGCTCTTTCGCTCGTTAGGTCAGGAGGCCGACGCAGTAGGCAGCGCCTTCGCGCTTCGTCCCGAGGACGTTCTCTCACCCCTGATTCGCAATCTCGGCTCGATGCTCGTGAAGGGAGCAACGCCAGTCGAGATTCTCCGCCAGTATATGGCAAAGGGCGATTCGCCGACTCGGGGCCGCGAGTTGAACATTCACTTCGGAGACACGGCGCGCGGTTTCATCGGACAGATCTCGCCGCTTGGCGACATGGTGCCGGTGATGGCGGGCGTCACTCTGAGCTTCAAGATGCGCAACGAGCGTCGGGTCGGCCTCGTATACGTCGGCGACGGCGCGACGTCGACGGGCGCCTTCCATGAGGGGATCAATTTCGCCGCCGTCGAGCGCTGCCCGCTCGTAATCGTCGTCGAAAACAATGGGTACGCGTACTCCACGCCGACTCGTAGCCAGACGCTCGCCAAACAGTTCGTCGACAAAGCAATCGGATATGGCATTCCAGGCGAGCAGGCCGACGGCAACGATGTCATCGCCACATACGAGACCACTAAACGTGCCGTCGATCGCGCACGGAGCGGCGAAGGCGTGTCGCTCGTCGAGCTGATCACCTACCGGCGAAAGGGGCACGCCGAGCACGACAACCAGTCCTATGTTCCGGTCGGCGAGATCGATCGTTGGGCGCGCGAGAACGACCCGATCGATCGGTACGTCGCGCGTCTCCGGACGGAGCTCGGGTTCGCCGATGACGACCTACGTGTCATTGATGATCGCGTTAGGCGCGAGATTGATGAGGCGACGGAGGTCGCGGAACGCTCGCCGGCGCCCGAGCCACTCGACGCTCTGCTCGGCGTCTACGCGTCACCACCAGCGGAGCAGCCGCTCTGGTTCCGAAGCGGACAGCGCGCCGCCGTCGACGCGAGCGAGCGGGCGGAGGGCTGGGGTAGCTATTCGGCGACGAATGGTGCGGCGAGCGATGCACGTCTCGCGCGCGAGAACGATTGATGGCAGAGATCACTTACCTCGAGGCGATTCGCGAGGCGCTCTTCGAGGAGATGGAGCGCGACGCGAATGTCTTTTGCCTGGGTGAAGACATCGCTGCGTACGGTGGCGCCTTCAAGGTCACCGAGGGATTGTCGAAGCGATTCGGTGAGCAACGGGTCATCGACACGCCGATATCCGAGGTGGGGATCGTCGGTGCGGCGGCGGGCGCGGCTCACATGGGAATGCGACCGGTGGTCGAGATGCAGTTCATCGACTTTGTCGCGAACGCATACGAGCAGAATCCTGAGGCGGGTTTCATCCATACGCCTGGCCTCAAGGTCGCTTACCCAGCGACGGCGGAGGACGCGAAGGGGTTGCTGAAGTCCGCCATTCGCGATGACGACTGTGTGCTGTTCTTCGAGCACAAGTACTTGTATCGTCGCATCAAAGGCACGATGCCCGCCGGAGACCATGTCGTGCCGCTTGGCAAGGCGCGCGTCGCGCGCGAAGGACGAGACCTCTCGATTATCACCTATGCGGCAACATTGTGGAAAGCGCTCGAGGCCGCGGATGAGTTGGAGCGCGCTGACGGACTTTCCGTGGAAGTCGTAGACCTTCGCACGTTGAGCCCTCTCGATGACGATGCCATTCAGGCGACGACGAAGAAGACCAATCGGGTGCTGATTGTGCATGAGGACACGCGAACGGGAGGGATCGCTGGCGAGATCACAGCGCGAATCAACGAAACGTGTTTCGCATGGCTCGACGCTCCGGTGCTGCGCGTGACGGCTCACGACGTGCCGTTGCCTTACGCACCGCAATTGGAGGATTTTGTACTCCCGCAGACCAACGATATCGTGACCGCCGCGCGGGTGCTCGCGGCCTATTGAGATGGTGGGACCGGAGACACGGGGATGTACGCCGGATCAAGAGACGGGCGCTCCATGCGCGTGGTCGACGTACTGGACGTGGGGTGCGCGGATTGGCGTGGTGGCGCTGCCCAGCCTTGTGATCTGGCGGATGCGTCGCGGCGAGAAGCGCGTGCAGCTTGACGTCCAGCAACATTGAAACGGGGTGAGATGCGGTGGCACGTGTCGACGTGGTGATGCCCCAGATGGGGGAATCGATCGCTGAGGGGACGCTTTCGCGCTGGCTGAAGAAGGTCGGCGATGAAGTGAAGCGCGACGAGCCGATATTCGAGATCTCGACTGATAAGGTGGATGCCGAGATTCCGGCGCCGTCGAGTGGCGTGCTGGCCGAGATTCTCGTGACCGAGGGTCAAACGGTGCCGGTGCAAACGGTCGTGGCCCGGCTGGAGACGGAGAAGGGAGCGGCCGTCGGCGGAGAGGGACCCCGCGCGCCGGCCGCGGCCGCAGCGCCAGAAAAGGCAGCCGCGAGCGCCGCGATGGTGGCCGGTAC
>WNGI01021045.1_pt1 | contig 12481 bp, 14 predicted proteins | sample 5400621 | NCBI WGS metagenome assembly WNGI01 (sample SAMN13153374, study PRJNA577476) | soil metagenome | isolation source: 20 cm soil or saprolite under Garry oak tree replicate 1 | place: USA:California | collected 2016-06-15 | reverse complement strand
TCAAACCGCCGAACAGCTCGTTGATGTAAACGTCCTGCGGACGGTAGACAGGCGCGAACTTCAACAGAATGAATTCGAAGTACGTCGTGTTCCCGCTGGGCGTGTTGGACCCGTCATTGATGAGTATTCCGTCGGCCAGGAAGCTGCGAAGCACCGTCTCGAACTGATGATGGTGAGTATCGATGAATCCCGGCATGACGATGCGGCCGCGCGCGTCGATCGGTGTGGCACCGCCCGCCTGCAAGTTCGGGCCGATGGCGACGATCTTCTTGCCCTCGATCAGCACGTCGGCCTGGGGAAAATCGCCTACGCTCGGATCCATCGACATCACGGAACCGCCGCGAATGATGTAGCGCCGGCCCGGCTTGCCGCTGTCGCTCGGCGCGTCACCATTGGGCTGCGCGGCAGCCGAAGGCGCAGTCAACAAATTGAGACCCGCCGCAGCAACTGCGGTCGCAGTCGAGGCCTTCAGGAAATCACGTCGTGAACCGCGTGGCGAATCGCGCAAGGAATCAGTATGTCCTTGCGGTTTCCCTTCATCGCACATTCTGCACATGTTTCACCCCTCCTATAGAGTCGAGTCATGCGGTGTGACGACTCCGCGAGCCATTCTGGCTCCAACCCGGATCGGTGTAAATCTCGAAGCCGCCGTCCTTGAAGAACGCCTCACGCGCAGCGCGCGTGGTCGGGCAAGCGCTACTAGCGCGGACCCTCGCTCAGGAACTCGAGCGTCGCCTGCCAAGTCTGCGGCGAATTCAAGATGCCCAAGTGCCCGGTGTGAAGGAACGGATCGTAGGCGCCTTGTCCGGTGCGCGATTTCGCGTGCGCCGCGCAAGCTGGCGCTCCTGAAGAAGTCCGTTGGCTTGCCGTACGCGTCGATGGCCGGGACCGGCGCGATTGCGCCGTCTTGCACTGGAAAATAGACGAAGCTCGCGTCGGCGTTGCGAATCACCAGCACGCGGGTCGGGCCTTCGGTCTCACCGCTCCCGCCCGGGCCGTTCAGCAGACGCAGGAACGGCGTGTCGGGCGAACCCAGTTCTTGACAGATGTCGCTCGACGGCGTGAAGCCTCCGGCAGCCGCAGCCTGCCAATAGTTGGCGGGGTCGGGCGAACAGTTGATGATGCCGTGGTTGGGCCCATCGATCGCCACTAAGCGGCGCACGATCGACTGTGCCTCGTCCTGCCGCATCCACTCGCGCGCCAGCGTCACGCCCAGGCTGTGGCCCACGATGTCCACCTGCTTGGCGCCGGTGAAGGCCAGCACCGCGCGCACGAAGCGGCGCAGGTCGGGCACGTTGGCGGCATTGGTGTGGGCGATACGCGAGCGCCGAGTTTGATCCGCGCCGAGGTCGCACTGGTCGCCCTGATAGCCCAGGCCCCAGAGCTCGCTGGTGGCGTAGCCGTTGTCGGCGAGGTACTGCGCCAGCGCCTGCATGCTGCCGTAAGGATTGCAAGCGGTCGGGAACGGCGTGTCGTTGTTGCCGTGCAGAAAGATCACCGGTGTGTGCGTCACAGGCCCTGCGGCGCCGAAGCCGATGACGGGCGCTGCCAGCGATGTATCTTAGATCACCGGAAAGCCCGACGGGAAATTGCTGCCCACGACGCCAGCCGCCTGGGCGACAGTAGCGGCAAGGAATGTGATAACTACGACCGCGCAGCGAATCCAGGATCTCATCGGTCGCAATCTCCTCGGGACGAATAGGAAGCTCAACGGCACCTCGCGGAGTATTTCAGGGCGTGACAGCCGGAGTCAATCTCAAGAGGGTCGCGCCTGTCATTTCAGCACCAGTCCGACGACTAGTTCATTCGGCATCAAGTCGCCGCCGCGTCGCCTTGATCTTGCCGCGTCTCACTTTTGCCTCGACGCGCCGACGTTGCGAACCTTTGGTCGGTCGCGTCGCCTTGCGAGGCGCTCGCGTCACGGCAGCGTTGTCCACCATATCCTGCAGCCGCGCCAGCGCGTCATCGCGATTCTTATCGAGGCTGCGAAAGCGCTGCGCCTTAATGATGATCACGCCTTCCGAGGTGATACGCCCATCGCGATGCGACAGCAGTCGCTGCTTGATCGCATCAGGCAGCGAAGACGCATGAATGTCGAAACGCAAATGCACGGCCGTCGAGACCTTGTTGACGTTCTGGCCTCCGGCGCCTTGCGCACGCACGGCGTTTATCTCGATCTCTTCCGGGCGGATCTGATTCATAGCTTCGCGCTTGATGCAGGGACGTGCCCTGCCCGCTTCAAGCCTTGGTTGCAAACGCAGAGCGCAGCGCGTAGTAGACGCCCCCACCAATAGCGACCCCGAAGAACCAGCCATACACGCCCCACCACGATGGCAGAATCGTCGTGAAGTTCGGCAGGATGCTTGAGAACAGCGCACCGATGCCCGCCGCAACAAACGCCCTGACGTGCCAACCGTTCTGGTAGCGGTATTGGCCGTCTTCCTGGTAGAGCGCGTTGACATTCACGACGCCTTTGCTGATCAGGTAATAGTCCACCATCATCACGCCGAAGATCGGCCCCATCGTTGCGCCGATCCCGCCGACAAACGCGGCGGCGCCACCCTCCCAAGGCGCAAAGGGATAAAGCACGAGCGCGATGAGCGCTGCGATGTATCCACCTCTCTTGAAGGTGATCCGCTTCGGAAACACGTTCGCGAAGTCGAATGCAGGTGAGACGAAGTTGGCGACGACGTTGATGCCGAGCGTCGCGACGGCGAACGTCAGCGCCGCTAAGAGCGCGAGGAACCAGCTGTCGAACTTGGCCGAGATCTGGTCCGGGTGCAGCAGCACTTCGCCATACACGGTGAAGGCAGCGGTGGTGGTCACACCGGCAACGAGGGTGAAACAGCGCCGCGAAATAGGTGATCCAAGTCGCCGCCACCGCCCCGAGCGCGGCAATGGAGCCGGGCTCGCCGGGCACGCCCGCATCCTTGGTCTTGTCGAGCAGCACGTCGCGCGGAATCCCGCTGCCGAAGGAGAACCCTCCCGCCTTCACGCAAAGGTAGATGGCGAGAATGAGCATCATGATCCAGACCGCCGGTCCGGCCCAATCCTGGAACCTGCGTACCGTCTCCATGCCGCGCTGGATGATCAGGAGCTGGAGTGCCCAAATGATCACGAAGCAGATCACCTCCAACCCCGAATGGCCGAGGAAATGGGTGCTCTTGTGAAACGCCATGATGCTATCGGAGCGAGTTAGCAATGCCACGATGGCACCCGACGCCGCCGCCGTCTGCGCACCGTACCAAAAGCAGGCTACGACCGCGCGCACCAGCGCGGGAACGTTCGCACCCCAGATGCCGAACGAAGCGCGGGCCAGCACCGGATACGGGACGCCCGTTCTCACCCCTGCGTATCCGACGAGGTTCATCAGAAAGAAGATGACCAATGATCCCAGCCCGATGGCGATGATGAAGTTCAGGAAGTTGCCGCAAAGCAGAAACAGGCTCGCGGCAAGGTAGTAGCCCCACAGGCTGTGAACGTCGGACGTCCAGACGTTGAATATGCTGAACGCTCCCCACTTGCGTTCAGTTGCCGGTGCGAGGTCTTCGTTGAAAAGTGACGGCGAGGCGTTTGGAATGGTCACGTTGGCTCCCCGGTTAGCGCTTCAATGTCAATTCAAAGCACGAAGATTCCGATCCGAGTCTTCGCTGCAACTTACGCGGGATTCCTGGCCGAAACGATCCAGCTCGAGCCGTTGAGCCTGACGTGGCCATCCGGTGCGGCAAGCGGGACGAGAGCGCGTTCGACGGCATCGAGAATGGTGGGCAGGTGCTCGGCACCTGTCTCGCGCACAAACCGGGAAACCGGACCAATCTGCACGACGTTCTCGGCGGCGGAGCGCGACGTCGCGCCCAGAAAGAGCGCCGCGTCGAACCGCTGCACGTCGATCGCACCGAAGCCGGCACTCGCCAGAATCGCGCGCAGCCTGTCCTCGTCAGCGAATGCAAAGGGTCCGGGCGCATGCGGATCGGCGGGCGCCGGCGTAACGCCCATCGCCGAGCGCGCGGCGGAAAGGGGTGTCATCGCCCATTCGTTATCGCGCGGCGTCCGCCAGCAGACGAACGCGCATCGGCCGCCCGCCCTCAATGATTTGCGCAAATGGCTGAAGGCTGCGGAGGGTTGGCCAAAAAACATCACGCCAAAACGCGAGAACAGCAAATCGACGTTGGTTGGAAGCGCAGCCTCGGAAGCATCGCCCTCATGAAAGGCGAGGTGTGCAGAATTCTCCAGCGCGCCGCGCGAGCGAGCAACCTCGAGCATCGGCTGCGACACGTCGATGCCGAGGACCGCTCCTGCCACGCCAACAATCCGTGCAATTTCGATCGAGGTATCGCCGCACCCGCAACCGATGTCGATCACCCGCTCTGCGGGCTGCGGTGCTGCAGCCTTCAGCGCGGCGTCACCAAACGGCACGACGATGCGGTCGATCTCTTGCTGCATCGCCACCCATCGCTCGCCCAACGCACCGTTCCATTCTGCAATCTGTTCGGAGTTGTCAGCCGCCATCGATCGCTCCCACAATCACTGGGACGGCCTGTCGTCACTGGCTACCAACTCACGCGGCGGCGGCCGATGGCGGACCAAGGGACGCCGAATTTGAATGGGCGTGACAGACGTGTCATGGCTGGCCGGCGCGTCGTCGATGCTCCGCATCGGAATCCGACTGACGGGCGGCTGGGTCAGGCGCTCGATCTTCCCGAACATCAGCCGTACGGCCCAGCCGGACGTACGGGCGATCGTCATCATCAGTCCCATCATGCCGATGATCTGCATGCCGGCGGGTTTCATGGACACGCGGGTCTTCGCGCGGATAAGCGCTACGACGAACCAGATGGGATTATAAAAATACAAATATCCAGCAAGCATCGTCAGTTGCTTTTGCCAGGGACGTTTGTGGTTGGATGCAACGACGTAATTGCCGTCGCACATGTGGGGGCGCACCGCCTTGCCGCCTACGCTCTTGAAAACGTGGCCGCTCGTATAGGTCGACTCAAGCAGCTTCGAACCCACGGCGGGCGTGAGCATCAGGACCTGCATCGAGACCGCACCGGCCTTGCGCAGCAGCTCGATCTGGTTCAGCAACCCATAGTCCGACCCTCGCGAATAGAGGGGTTGTGCGTCGTGATGCATCATCATCGGCATCGGGCAGATGCCTGCCTGGCGCAGCGCTCGGAACGCCTCCGTGGTCTTGTCGCCGCTCTGGCCCTTGTTGACGAGAGTCGCGGTCAGATCTTCCACGCCAAGCCAGAGTGCGCGGCAGCCGGAATCGCGGATGAGCGGCAGGTGTTCTTTCATCTGTATCGTGTCGTGAACCGTCACCTCAGTGCCCCAACGCACGCGACGGCTCAGTCGCACGCCGTCGAATTCGGCGTGGGCCAACTTATTGACGATGTCGAGCGTACGCGACTTGTCATTGAAGAAGTTGTCGTCGGCGCCGAAGAAATAGCGGAGCCCGTACGCCTTGTTCAGACTCCACATCTCGTCGGCGATTCGTTCGCCGCTCTTGACGCGATACTGCCGCTGGTTGTAGGCGGGAATAGGGCAATACGGACAGTTGAACTTGCAGCCGAAGGTCAGAACGAGCGAGCTGATTGGACTCCTCTTTCCAACCTGATCGACCGGCAACGCGTGTGCGCTCAGCGTTTCGCGCGGGCCGGGCGGTTCCAGCAGCCGATACCCATGGATTGGATGCGGCAGCTCATCGAGATCGCCGACGAGGCGTTGCATGCCCGTGTCGATCAGTTCCTCGGGCATTCCGTTCGGGCCGCCTCGCGAGTACCATTGATTCGCGGCGGCCGCGCACCGAGAGAAGCACTTCGATCAGGCTCAGCATGACGAATTCCTCGCCCGTGACCACAACATCCGCGCTGCCGGGGCGAGCAGGATTCGCACTGAAAAGGTCATACGGCTCGTAGACCGCATGGGGTCCCCCGGCGATGATCAGCGGGCGATGCGCGGGATCGATCCGATACGCGTCCCGAATCAGATCCATGCACTCCTCGGAATGGAGGCTCATGCTCGAGACCATGAACAGATCGGGAATCCTGCCATCGAGTTGCATTCGCGACGGCCGGAAGTTGCGGTTCCACTGTTGCAGAACGATCCGCGTCTTGTCGAATCCGGCGTCCACCAGCGCAGAGCCGACGGCGCGAACACCCGCAGGCGCCATCCGCGTATCGGCGAAGATGAACGGCAGCATCCGCGTGCGGTGATCAAAGGCGCAGGCGATCACCGTCGCCAGGTCGTGATTCGGCGCAAATGTCCGCAGTCGCTCCCTAAGACGGGTCAGTTCGCCAGTCTTGAGCAGTTCGTCTCCGCGCGCTCTTCGAGGAAGCTCCATGACGGCAGGCTGCTTGTTTCAGGTTGAGAACGCGTCGGCTGTAATCCCCCACAACACAACCGCGCGACGTCGCAAAAAGCCTAGGACAATCGGGTACAGACGGTTATACGCTGTCTTATGATGAATCGTTCAGGGCGTCAATCGGAGAATAAAGTGAATCGACGCGCTACGCTTCGCATTTTTGCAATGACAATGATGGGACTTGCCTTGCCGAGAGCACGCGGCGCGGCTCAGGCGGGGGATCCAGAATCGGTGATGCCCGCGCTGAGCGCGTATATGAGTGGGGCGGCGGGCCGCGCCTTGCCGGCTGACGTACTGGAGCACGCCAAACACCACATCCTCGATACTCTGGCCGCCATGATTTCCGGATCGGAATTGAAGCCTGGTCAGGCGGCGCTTCGCTATGTACGCGCACGCGGCGGGAAAGGCATAGCGACAATCGCGGGGTCCAATCTGACGGCTGGGCCCGTCGATGCCGCTCTGGTGAACGGTGTTCTCGCCCACTCAGACGAGACCGACGACTCGCACGGGCCTTCACGCTCGCATCCGGGATGCGCCGTCGTGCCCGCGGCGCTAGCCGCCGGCGAGGAGTTCGGTATCGACGGTGCACGATTTCTGCGTGCGGTGACGCTCGGCTACGATGTTGGTCCGCGCGTGACCATCGCCATGGGTGGCATCCCCTTTAGCAATGAGAGTCACAAGAGCTCGCACGCGATTGCCGGTGGCTTCGGGGCTGCCGCCGCCGCGGGATGTGCGGCCGGTCTTGATGCGCAACAGATGCGCTGGCTACTCGACTACGCCGCACAGCAATCGTCGGGCATCGCTGCGTGGCAGCGCGACACGGATCACATAGAGAAAGCATTTGTGTTCGCCGGCATGCCCGCGCGCAGCGGCGTGACATCGGCGCTTGTGGTTCAATCCGGGTGGAACGGCGTCGACGATATTTTTTCGGGGGCCGACAACTTCTTTCTCGCCTACGCGCCCGCGGCTGCTCCGGCGGAACTCATCGAAAAGCTTGGGGAGCGATACGAAATCACACGAACCGACATCAAGAAATGGACGGTCGGTTCACCGATTCAAGGACCGCTGGATGCGATCGAGATTATTCGCGGCAAGCGCCCGTTCGAAGTGGATCAAGTGGAACGCGTCGTCGTGCGGCTGGCGCCGACGGTCGGTGCAGTCGTGGACAATCGTGACATCCCCGACATCTGCCTGCAGCACATGATCGCTGTAATGCTGCTGGACAAGACCGCATCGTTCAAGGCGGCGCACGACAAGCCGCGGATGCAGGACGCGGCGGTGCTCCGCCAGCGCACGAAGGTGCAGCTCATCCCCGACGAGGCTCTCGCGCGCCTCCTACCGGTGCGCGTCGCAGTCGTTGAGTTAACGCTGAACGACGGCACGCGTCTCACAGAGCGCGTTGAAGCCGTGCGCGGCACACCAAGAAACCCGATGTCGAGGGGCGAGGTGATCGACAAGTGCAGGGACCTGATAGAGCCGGTCATCGGGGCCGAGTCATCGACGCGCCTAATCGAGGCGGTATTCGCAATCGAATCCATGACGGACATTCGTAAGTTGCGGCCCTTTCTTCAACGCGGCTGACGCGATTTTTAACGCGCTATTGCGCTCCGGCAATTTGTAAGCTCGCTCCATCCACCGGCTATATGCGCGAAACGGATGGCATCATACGACTCCATGAAAGTCCCGTCGCGAATGTTCCCGCATTGATCAGGCCGAACGCCACCAGGCTGGCCGCAATGATCCAAAAGAAACCCTGGAGCGAACCGCCGAGCACGGCCGTCCAATACCAGCCTCCCAGCGTGACGATTGCAAGGCGGATACAGCCTGCGATAAGCGGCCAGGTGACTTTCCCCGCGCCTTGGCTTGCGAAGTAAAGCGCCATGCCGAAACCGTAAAAAGCATAGAACGGTGCCGCGCGGTGAAGATAATCCACGCCGACGCGGATGACGTCAGGCTCGCGGCTGAACAGCCCGATCCAGCTCGCTGGCGCCAAGGCGGCACAAAGCCCGATGAGTCCTGTCGCTCCCGCCGAGACGAATGCCGCTATCCATGCGATCCGCCGGGCCCGTCGCATTTGTCCCGCACCGACATTCGTACCCACCATCGTGAGCGAAGCGGTGCCCAACGCGAACAAGAGCGGAATCAGAACGTAGTCAAGTCGTGATCCCATGCCGTAGCCCGCAATGGCAGCGCCGCCGAAGCTCCCGACATAACCGGTCGCCAACACGACCGTGAGGTTGGCGACGACCGTTCCGATCGCCGACAAAATGCCCACGCCGAGAATGTCCTTGAGAAGGCGCCACTCGATGCGCGTGCGTGTAAGACGGACCGGCGCGCGCGAGGAACGGAGGTAAACCATCAATGCCGTCGTCGCGATGGCGTAGTACAAGATCATCGCGTACCCCGCGCCAGCCACACCGAAGCGTGGAACGGGACCCCACCCGAAAATGAGTAGCGGTGAAAAAGCCAGCGTGATCACGGCGCCGACCGCAGTCAGGATCGCCGGAACCCTCACGTTCCCGGCGCCACGCAGCGCTGCAGCCAACAAGTTGGTGATCCAAATGAGCACAGCCGCCCCGAACACCAAGTTGGAATAACGCAACGCATTTGCAAGCACCTCATCGCGACCGCCGAGGGCCGCATAAAGCGCCGCTCCGCCGCCCACGAACGCGGCCGTGAACAGCACACCGAAGACGATTGCGACGACCACCGTGTGTCCGACCAGCGCATCGGCGTCTCGCATGCGCCCAGCACCGACGGCCCGTGCGATCGCCGAGGCGACGCCACCGCCGATTCCGCCGTTCGACATCATCGTCATGAGCATGAGCGTGGGGAACACGAGTGCGACGCCTGCAAGCGCATCGGTACCCAGGAAGCCGACGAAGTAGGTCTCGGCAATGCTCACCAGCGTTTGGACGGCGAGGACGATCAGAATTGGCAGGGCAAGTCGAAGAAGTTGCGGCAGGATCGGCCCATCGAGTATCGCCGTGGAAAGTATTGGTCGCTCGCTGCTGCGGCTTGCGTCAGCCGGCGCCGTATGACCGCGGCCAGCGCCCGAGATGTCCGCCGCGCTAGCTCGAAGGGCTTCCATTCGAGTCATATTTCCAGGAGGCGCTGGCGCCGGAAGGTCTTTTCGAACATTCCCGCCGGAATGAAGCGCCGCAAACGGCTGAGCGAATTGGCCGGGCCGACCGGATAGCGCAGCTTCGGCGCCGTCGCTACGACGGCCGCGGCGACGACGTCCGCCACGCTTTCCGGTGTGCTTCCCTGCCGGGTGTCGTCCGCGAATTTGCGCAGCACACGACTGCGTACCTCCGTGTACTCCGGCAGTCGCTGCACTACCTCGCGTTGCTTGTCGACGAGATTCGTCGCCGTGAAGCTCGGCTCGACCAGGATGCTTCGAATGCCGAAGTCACGCACTTCGTGATCGAGGGTCTCGGCGTAGCCTTCGATGGCGTGCTTGGTTGCGCCATAGATACCCATGAAGGGTGCGGGAAGAAATCCGAGCACCGAGCTGATGAAAATGATGCGGCCGCTTCGCGCAAGGCGCATGTGCGGCAGGACAGTCGTCGTCGCAGACACGGCGCCGAAGAAATTCGTGTTGAAAAGCTCCCGCGCTTCGGCGAGCGAGGTCTCTTCGATCGCCCCGGCCAACATGGCGCCCGCATTGTTTACGAGGACGTCGATCCGTCCTGCCTCTCGCAGGATGTCGCCGACGAGAGTGGCAGTCGCCTTGTCGTCGCGAACGTCAAGAGACCGCATCGCTATGCCCGACGCCGGAGGAGCGGCCGAATCAACGCGCGAGGTGCCGTAAACCGTATAGCCGTCGTTACGCAGCCGCGTAGCGATGGCGGCACCGATGCCCCGGCCGGCACCGGTGACAAGAGCAATCTTGGGCAATGGGCTTGACATGATTGGGATCCGTTCTGGTCTACAGACTCGTCAGGAAAGGCCTGGTGTTATACGTGTATATACACAAATGTGGGCGAAAAAATAGCGTCGATGACGGCGAGTCGGGTTACCCACTGGACAAACGCTGCAAAGACCGATGCAGCGCTTCATGCAGCCGCGCCACACCGGCGTCACCGAGCTTGGCGTTGACCTCGTCCTGCGCTTTACGCCACAGCGGCAGCGCGCGTGCAAAGGCTTGTCGGCCTTGCGGTGTCAACGTTACCGCCCGGCTCCTCGCATCCGCCCCATCGCCGACGGCAACCAGACGCCGATCGGTCAGCAGCAGGAGGTTTCGGGTTAGCGTGGTCCGGTCGACGTCCAACTTCTCGGCAAGCGCGGAAACCGATACTTCCCCCGGTGCGTGCAGGATGCCAAGGAGTGAGAACTGCGTGGTTCGCAGTCCGGCAGGCGCGAGCCATTCATCGTAGCGTTGCGTCACCTTGCGCGTGATGCGACGTAGGCTCAAACACGTGCATTGCGTGGCAACCGTCCGAATGTCGGATAGCTTCGGAGTCGAAGGCGAATGACGACTTCGCGCTTTCATCGGCCGGGCGCGGGGTTGGCAGTTACGGTCATGCCGCGTATAGTGTATCTACACGCAATCGCTGTCAAGTCAACCCCCTCTCCCCTCGAATTCGGCGAACCAACTGTTCATCTGTCGGCCCGATCGTCGAGAACGTAACCGACGACGAAACGAACCGACCCATCCAAAGTGGCATGCCCATAACGTAGGTCGCGCAGTCCGATGACGTAGCCTCCCAGAATACGTAGCGAGAGGAGTCGCAAACGTTCGGGACTGGGACGGATATTGGACGCGGCAATGATCAGTTCGCAAAGCAGCACCCGCGTTTCGTTCACCATCGCCTGCGCACGGTCATGGTCGGCACCCGTCCAGAACCACATGTACCCGATGTAAGCCATCACAACGTTCATGCGCCCAACGTCGAGGTCGAACAGGCGGCGGATCACGTCTGTGAGACGTCGCCTGAGGCCGGTACGTCGCTCGATTTCCTGACGGATCACCTCAAGACGCGTCTGGCGGTCCTCGTCGCCAAGCGTCAGCAGAATCCTTGCTTTGCCGCCCACGGATTTGATAACGGCGGCCTTGGTGACCCCGGCATCACGCGCGAGATCATCTAGGCGCAGTGCTTCGAATCCCTCCGCGAGGATCCTCCCTCGCGCAGCTCTCAAGATGCGCTGCCGGGTCGCCTGCCCTCGGACGACGTTGCGGGAACCCGGCCGCACCGGTCCTCGCTTGCCCCTGACCGCAACCCCCATTATCTCCCCCGCAGGTGGACTGCCGCATCGCGTGCGCTTCAGTATACGGTGGTCACCATCTTTTATACATGGTATACTCTAGTTACTATCTTATGTATATCGGCGAAGGACATTGCCACGCATGTTCATGCCGTCGAAACGCGAACGATGCTTCAAGGAGACCCGGATTGGTGGCGTTTGGCCGAGACCATCACGAACGAGGATCGCGCCTCAGCCCTCGAGCATAACGCCCACGCCGCACCCGAATACCGTCTTTATGACTCCCTAGGACCGGTGCCGTGCGTCGGGGCGATCATGACTGCACCAGTCGTGTTGCTGCTGCCGCATCCGGCGCTAGATGGTCGATCGACACCGAGCGACTATTCGTTTTACCGTCCCGGCTGGCCACTCTCAGCCCTGCATCCTGAGGCGCCGCGCGGAATCGCCGAACGCTGGCACAATCGTGTCGCCGCACTCGTCGAGCTATTCGGCGCGCAACACGTGTCGAATGCGGTGGCCGCAGCATTTCTGACTCCTTGGCGCAGCTTTGCTTTCGAGGATCGACTTCGCTTACCGAGCAGGCGTCGCATGCTCGATCTTGGGGCTAGCGCAGCTGCCAGGGATGCCATTCTGCTGATGTTGCGATACCAGGAGCTGTGGACCGAACATCCGGTGATCGCCGCGCTCCCGTCGACGCGGCGCTTCAATCCGCGATGGTGGAAGGTGACAGAGCTCAGTGAGCGAAATCTGGGCGACGACGCGTGGACCACTCTTTGCAGGCGCATTGAAACTCACGCCTGGATTTGATCGCCACGCGTCCACGACCGTCGGGCTATTGCGCCGCGCCCGGCGGCCCACTTCGGCGCGGGCGCACCCGAAAGGTTCCGCAATAGTCGCTGGTATCCCCGG
>WNGI01004506.1_pt1 | contig 12481 bp, 8 predicted proteins | sample 5400621 | NCBI WGS metagenome assembly WNGI01 (sample SAMN13153374, study PRJNA577476) | soil metagenome | isolation source: 20 cm soil or saprolite under Garry oak tree replicate 1 | place: USA:California | collected 2016-06-15 | reverse complement strand
AAGTTCCGATTGAGGACACTGTCGGCGCCATGGCCGGACTGGTCTCGGCCGGCAAAGTACGCGCGCTCGGACTATCGGAGGCCGGCCCCGAAACGTTGCGGCGCGCCGCCAAGATTCATCCGATCGCCGCGCTGCAAAGCGAGTATTCCCTATGGTCCCGCGACGTCGAAACGAATGGCGTACTGGCCACCTGCCGCGAATTGGGGATCACCTTTGTGCCCTACAGCCCGCTCGGGCGCGGCTTCTTAACAGGCGTGATCCAGAAACTCGAGGATCTGGATGCCCGTGATTTGCGCCGGACGAATCCGCGTTTCGGGGAGAAAGCGTTCGAAGCCAACCTTAGACTGGCAGAGGCGGTAAAAGAGCTCGCCAGCAAGAAAGGCTCGACCCCCGCACAATTGGCCCTCGCCTGGGTTCTTGCCCAGGGCAATGACCTCGTCCCCATCCCTGGCACGAAGCGAGTGCGCTATCTCGAGGAGAACATGGGCGCACTTAACGTAAAGCTTACCGCCAGCGACTTAGAGGAGATTCAGGCCCGCTTCGCGCAGATAGAGGTCGTCGGTGATCGCTACGCGCCCGATATGATGGCGCTTGTGAATCACGCGTGAGCGTCATGCCTCAAGACGGAGTGTGGCACATTGCCCCGTCGTCAGGCACCCCGCTTGCCTTTATCTGTAAAGAAGGCCGGCCACGAATCACAAGGGAGATCTAGCGGCTGCCGGTGCGGAGTGCCGGCAACGTGAATTTCGGCGTGACTTCCTTGCCTTTCGACCAATCGTGATAGGTGTGGCACTCGAAGCAGCGCGATTCTGCGTGCTCCGGCCCGGGCGCATGGCAGGTCTTACAAGTTTGGATTCCCGGCAACAACACGTCGCTCGATTCCCTGCTTTTGAGCGCCTTCTCGTGACAACTGACGCAGGAGAAGCTACGGTGCGCGTCGTGGTCAAATTTGGCGTGCGGCATCCAGCGAAGCGTGGTGAGCGTGGGCTCGATTTCTGGCAGCGGCTCGTGGTCAAGGCCATGGCCGTTTGGGGAGTGCAACCAGGGTGGCAAGCGCGGCGGCTGATCAAGACTACCCGCATACCTATTGGTGAGCGCATGACATTGAGCGCAGGTCTTGCGCCAGAGCAGTTCTTGAGCGTCGGTCGAGTGTTCCGCGATCCATTGCGCTGGGGTGAGAACTCGAAATTCAGGTGACCGCGGTTTCCCGCTGAGGTCGCGGTTCGGATCGCGCAACTCGCGCAGTTCATTGGGGTGCTCGGCGATATATTGTTGAAACTTTCTAACCACGAAGGCTCGCACGACTTCGGGCTGGTCGTGAGGAACGCCAAAATCGAACCGCTCGTCAAAAGTGAGCAAGTGACATCCAGCGCAGGCGTTGGCGAATTTTACCGGCGCCAGCAACTCCCGGCCCGAGCGTGGGCGGCGCGGCGACAGCGCGTTGGCAACACCCGCAGTGAGTCTCACGGATTCCCGATAACTGACTTTGGCGCCCACATAGTTTGAATCAGAATAGGTTGCCGGCGGGGGAACGGCCGGGGGGCGATGGCAATCGGCGCAGCCGAGCTGCACGGTGGGGCCGGTAGGTCCGCGGCGAATCGGCTGCATGTGGATCGCGTGATTGAGCTTGACCGTGCCGGGACCACGGGTGGAGTCCACGACCAGCGCTGCAAATTCCGGATGCCCGTCTTCGAAGCTGCGAATGTTGGATGCGTAATGAGACGTACCGGCGTTGGCCTGGAGATCGGAATGGCATACCGCGCAGGTTTGATTGCTGACAGCGGAAATATCAACCCGGCCTTTGTGTTCCGCGTGGCACTCGGCGCACGTGAGTTCTTTTCTGCCGCCGATGCCGACGGCGTGATGCGTAGGCCCGTCGTGGCAGCCGAGACAGGCGTTGTCGGAAGCTTTCGCGGAGAGCGCGCCGGATTTTTGCACGTGACACGCCCCACATTCTTTTTCGAGCACCGCATGAGTCTCCGACATACGCCCGCTCGAGTACACGCGCTGGTCTCCGGAAAAACCGCGCCACGCGATCCAAGTCAGTGCCAGCAAAGGCAGCAGCAAGCTGAGCCAGAATTTGGCGCGCTTCAGCGGCGTCGGCCGCTTGAAATAGTTGAGGTCGATGCGTTGCGCGAGTTTTTTTGTTGTACGTGAGCGCGCCACTTTTCCCTCGAGCTCGAGGTTTCTAGCGTTCAGTGCGATTTCTTTTCCGGGGGGCGCAGCATGCTGCGCCCCCGGAAGCAAACTCCAGCTTGGCGCGCTATTTCTCGGGGCGCCACTCGAATGCTAATACCGCAACGCCATCACCGCGTGAATCGCGCCAAGTAAGATCAATGCGAGTGAAAGCGGGATGTGCAGCAGCAGCCAGCCGTGCAGCCAGTGGTGCAAGCGTTCCTGGCGCGTGAGCTGCCGGGCCTCGTCGCAAATGTCTTCGAGGTCGGCAAGCGTGACGTGCGCGGCCGCCGGTAACAGCGTGCGCAGGCCGGCGAACACGCTGCTCGCCTTCGCGGCCTCGCCGAGGCGCTGGCCGCGCTGTTTTGACCGCTCCAGGAACAAACGCATCTCGTGGAGGTAAAAACGGCGGAGCGGCGCGCTTTCTTCTGCGCTCAACAATATGATTTCCGGAGCCGCAGCCACGGCGGCGCTCGCACCCGCACTGACGGCGGCTGATGTGCGCAATGGAACCGCGGACGCGGCCATGGTCCGCAACGCGGTGAAGCCTCCTGCGCGCCGACCTTCTTGGTCCGAAGTTTTCGGCAGGCCTAGGGAACCGCAGAGAGATTCGACCGCGCGATCGGCCTCTTCGCGAAGTAGCGTTCGAACGCGGCCGATCTCGTCGTAAATGGTTTCGAGCCGCACGTCCGATGTCATTACCGGCGGGATGTAGTGCTGCAGCCCTGCGCCGAACACGCCGCTAAGAACAGTGATCATTAGTAGCCACATCAGGACGCGCGTGAGCGTGCCGCCAAAAAGAAAGCCGCCGTGAAAAAGGATCAGCGGTAGGGCAAGGAAGCCGAGCCAGAGATGACCGCGCATCCACGCTTGCGCTCGGCCCACGCGCCACGTGGGAACACGTTTCCGCGCTCCAAGGAGCGCGGAAAAGATCATAAAGGCGAAGCCCACGACGCCGAACGTGAGGCCGATAATGCTGCCGCCGCGCGGGCCTTGTGGAGCATCCAGGGCGTAGAAGAAGTACACGGCTGCGGAGCTCACCAGAATTGCCAGTGCGGCGAGGGCCCAACCCCGTTGCGTTTGGTCCATTCTCATTTCGCGGAGCCCTGGCCGAGCATGGTGGCAAAAAATGTGCGTGGGTCGACGCGGTGCGCGGCGTCGTGCGGGCAGGCGTAGACGCAGCTTGGTTCTTTCAAGTTCATGCAGAGATCGCAAGAAGTTGCTTTCTGCCGGATGGCAGCTTTTTTGCGGCCCGCCCGCCCGGGATCGTCGACCAACACTTCGAAGGGATGCAAATTGATGTTGCCGTACGGGCAATTCTGCGCGCACAGGCCGCAGCCGATGCACCAATCCTCGATGATGACTTCGAGCGAATTTCGCCTTCGAATCGAGCCCACCGGGCAGCCGACCATGCAGAGCGGGTCGCGGCACTGGCGGCAACTCGTGGCGACGAGATACTGGTCGAAGCGCAGTCCATCGCGGACGAGCCGCGTAATGCCGTCGTGCGCGTCGGCGCACGCATTGACGCAGGCATCGCAGCGCGTGCAGTTTTGCAAATCCAGAATCAGCAGGCTCTGTGCTTCCATCAATCCTTGCGAGAGAAATTGATCGAGGGGAACGTTGTGAACCATGTGCATGCGTTGTTGGTTTGCGGCGCGGCGCTCTGCGGCAACGGCTTCGAGACCGATTCGAACGCTGGCGAAGAGCGCGACCATATCGCGGAAGTCGTCTCCGGAGATTCGAACGAGTTCGACGTGATCGAGAGCGGTGCAAGTGGCGGTTCGAAGGCCGCCGCCGAGGAGGCCTATTTCGCCGAAGTAGTCGCCGCGAGAGAGATAGGCCAGAACGAGTTCGCCGCCGGGATAGTTCTCCGAAACTTTCACGAAACCGATACGAACGAGATAGAAGCTGTCTGCCGGGGCGCCTTGCTGAACGATGACTTGGCCTGGCACATAGCGCTGCAGCTCAACACTCTTCTTGAGGTGCTCGATGAACTCCGGTGAAAGGCCGGCGAACATGGGTACGCCGCGTAAATGATTTTCAAGAGCGCGGCGGCGATACGTTTGGTCGAGCTGCGCGCGGAAGGTTTTGTTCTTAAGCATGATGTCGAGCACGTTGCGCAGCATCTCGAAAGCGACGACATCGGATTGCGCGATGACTGTGGCGGAGCGCGGATAAAAATTCATGCAGGTCATCTCGCCGAAGAGATCGCCGGGGCCGAGCTCGGCGACAGGATTGCCGTAGGCGAGGTCGACGGAGGCGTCGATGGGAATGGTTCTGTCGCGCGCTTCCTCCTCGCGCTGGTCTTCTTCGCGCGCAACCAGTGTGCTGGTCAGCCGCTTGAAGAAGCCCTTTGCGCCGCCTTGGGTCTTGACGTGGGCAATGGGGGTGGAAATGGAGACTTTGGCTTTTCCTTCGAGAATGTAAAAAGCCGTGGAACCGAATTCGCCTTCGCGGCAGATGATTTGGTCCTTGCGAAAGCGGTGCTTGACGATGGCGCCGCGATTGAGTTCGAGGAAGGTTCCGGAGACGCCGTTGAATACGGGGATCTGCAAAAGATCCTCGGCTTCCAGTCCCTGCGCATCCGGACCGGCAGCGATCACCGTGCCCGCGACGTTTTTGTTGGTCAGCGCGCCCGTGGGGCACGAGACCATGCACTCGCCGCAGGAAATACACGTGGAATCGCCCATCGGAGAATTAAGATCGAAGGCAATACCGGCGGAATAGCCTTTGCCCATGCGGCCGAGAACAAAATTGCTTTTGACTTCGTCGCAAGCGCGGATGCAGCGGTCGCAAAGGATGCAGGCGTCGTGGTCGACGGCGATGGCCAGGGAAGAATCATCCTTGCCGCGGGCCACCGTGCGTTTCGCGAAGCGGGATGGTGAAGCGCCGGCGGCTTTTGCCAGCGTCTCCAATTCGCAGTCGCCCGAATTCTGCTGCCGCGCGCAAGGCCATGGGTGATCGGACATCAACAATTCAAGAAGCGTTTTGCGCGCATGCACTACTTTTTCAGAGTTGGTGAAAACTTTCATGCCGGGTTCGACCGGGCGGACGCAGGAGGCGGCGAGTACACGGGCGCCGGTGTCCACAACACAGAGGCGGCAGACGCCGACGGGTGTCTGGTTTTGAAGATGGCAAAGCGTGGGGATATTGATGCCCTTCATGCGCGCGGCATCGAAAACGCTCGTGCCGGCGGGTACGCGGACGGGTTGGCCGTCGAGGGATATGTCGACAAAGCCCAGAGGTGTGGTTGCAGTGGTCATAATTAAGGGCGGATTCCCACACGCTGGGCTTCGCCGGCGCGCGCAGCGGGCGTAAAGCAAATTCCGCTGGGGCATTGGCCATGCAAAACGTGGGCATCAACTTCAGTGCGAAAATGCTTCAGCACGGATTGAATCGGCGCAGGCGCGATCTGGCCGAGGCCGCAGATGGAAGTAAGACTCATGGCCTCGGAGAGCTCGTCGAGGAGCGCGAGATCGGCGCGATATTGTGTTTCAGGCACCCCGCCTTGCGTCCAGCCGACGAGTAGGTCGGCCATTTTCTGCGAGCCGACGCGGCAGGGGACACATTTGCCGCAGGATTCGTTGCGATAGAAACGCACAGCGTTGAGGGCCATGTCCAGCATGCAAGTGGTGTCGTCGCAGACGACGATGGCGCCAGAGCCCAGCATGGAGCCGGCTTCGGCCAGGGCTTTGAAGTCTAGACGGACATCCGCCATGGAAGCGGGAAGATAGCCTGACGAGGGGCCGGACGGGGCGAAGGCTTTTAGTTGACGGCCGCTACGAACACCGCCCGCGTGGTTTAAGATAATATCGCGCATGGGCACGCCCATGGGAACCTCGAAAATGCCGGGGTGAGTAACGTGGCCGCTCACAGCGACAAATTTCAAGCCGCGCGAGCCACCGGCGCCTTGGGAGACGAACCAATCGACCCCGCGTGCGAGAATTTGCGGAACGTTGATGAAGGTTTCGACATTGTTGATGACCGTGGGCTTTTGCCAAAGGCCGATCTGGCCGGGGAAGGGAGGCTTGTTGCGCGGCTCGGCGCGATGGCCTTCGATGGCTTCGATGAGCGCGCTTTCTTCACCACAGATGTAGCCGCCGGGGCTGACAAAAACCTCAAGATCGAAATCCATGTCGCTGCCAAGAAGCCCCTTGCCTAGAAGTCCCTGGCCATAACAGCGGCGAATCTCTGCGCCAAGGATTTCTTCCTGAAGACGATATTCGTGGCGGATATAGAGGATGCCGCGCTTAGCGCCGGTGACCAGGCCCGAGATGATCATGCCTTCGATGAGAAGATGAGGCAGATTGGTCATGATGAAGCGGTCCTTGATGGTGCCGGGCTCGCTTTCATCGGCGTTGCAGACAACGTATTTCACGGGATCGGGCTGTTTGCGAACGAGATCCCATTTCATGCTGGTGGGAAATCCCGCGCCGCCCATGCCTTTCAGTTCGGCGGCTTTGAGCTGGGCGAGGACCGCCTCCCAGGCCTTCGATTGAGTGAGCTTGCGGACGACGCCGTACTTTTGACTCTCGCCATATGGATCGGCTTTGCAAGCGATGCGTGGGTGCTCGGGATGCGGCTCGCGAATGGCGTTGCCTTGGATGGCGTTGCGGGCGATCTGTTCGGCGTGAGCGGCGGTGACATCAGTGAAGATGTGATCGTTGATGGAAATTGCCGGAGCACGATCGCAGCGGCCGAGACAGGAGACGTCGCGAATCTGTACATCTTCAGGCCGAGAATTGGCAAAGCGGCGCTCGAGATCGGCGCGCAACTCCGAAGCGCCGTTGAGATGGCAGCTCATATCAGCGCAGACGCGAACCTCCGCTTTGGGCGGCGGGAGAAGACGAAAATGAGGATAGAAACTCGCGACGCTGTGGATTTGGTACAGCGGCGTCTGGGTGCGTTGTGAAAGACCCTGGAGTTCCGCCTTGGGTAGGAAACCGTAACGAAGCTGGATGACCCGAAGGTCGTCGAAGATCACGGCGCCCCGTCTCGCGCGAAAAGCGCCGAGCATGTTTTCAAGAGATGCGCGGCGCGAAGTGGCGTGCTGAATCCCCTGCATACTACTGGCAGGGAAGGTGGGTGTAAATAGCACGCGTTTGGCTTTTCGCGGCGCGGCGCGAAAAAGGCAACGCCGCCCGTTGACTTCCACGCGGCGCAAACGATATAAGCAAACAGACCTCGCCGGCATACCGAATGCGCAAAGCCTCCAACTCCTCGATGCTCCGTGTGGTCTTATGCGCATGGTTCATGACGCCCACGGGGTTGCTTTCGGCGCAGAATGAGCCCATCAAATATATCGGACCGGGGTCGTGTGCAGCGACGAGTTGTCACGGAAGCGTGAAGCCCATCCCGGACAGCCGGATTTTGCAGAACGAATATTCGACGTGGATCATCAGGGACAAGCACAGCCGGGCGTATCAGGCGTTGCTCGGAGATATTGGCGAACGCATGGCGCTCATCCTGAAACTGGGCGCCAAAGCGGAAGAAGCGCCCAAGTGCCTGGCGTGCCATGCGTTGAACCCGGCGCCGGAGCAGCGCGGACGCGCGTTTGAAATCTCAGAAGGCGTATCCTGCGAAAACTGCCACGGGCCGGCGTCGGCGTGGCTGGGACCGCACGCGACAAGAGCGTGGCCGCATGAGAAATCAGTCGCGACGGGAATGCACGACACTCGGGACGTCATTCACCGCACGGAGAAATGCCTGGAATGCCATCTGGGGGCGAGAAACCAATTCGTTGATCACCAGATGATTGCCGCGGGGCATCCGGATTTGTATTTCGAGCTGGATTCCTTCTCGGCGGTGATGCCGCGTCACTGGAAGGTTCCGCGCGAATCGGAGCCGGGGAAACCCGCAGAGGACGCCGCTTGGGTAGGCGTGCGCGAGTGGAGCGCCGGACAAGCAGTGCAACTGCGCGCGGCGATGGAGCGGCTGACTTGGCGCGCGAGGAATGAACGGACCGATAAAAAAGATGTGTGGCCGGAGTATTCTGAGCTTTCCTGCTTCGCGTGTCACCATGCGCTGGGCGCTGCGAAAGACAGTTGGCGGCAGGAACATGGCTACGTTGGGCGGCGTCCCGGCGATCCGGCATGGAACAGTTCGAGGTACGCGGTATTTCGATTGCTCGCGAAGCAGATTGACTCGGCGAACGCGCAAGAACTAGACCGTCAACTGCTCGCCGTTTCCGAAGAGATGAGCAAGCTGAATCCGGATCGTAACGCTGTCGCGTCGGCGGCTTCGGCGGCGGCGCCGCTGGCCCAGCGTATCGCGGAACGCCTTGCGACCATGCAGTACGGTCAAGCGGTTGCGCTGCGCATGCTCCAGCGCATTTCGGACGACGCAGAGAATATTGCGCTGGCCGACGAGCGCGCAGCGGAGCAGGCGGCCATGGCCATCGATTCGCTCTATGTCGCGTATAGCAAGGACGCCAAGCCGGCGAATGCCGCCGAAGTCCGCGCGGCCATCAATGAATTATTCCAGCAGCTCGAAAATCCGTCGGCTTATAACGCCGATCAATTCGCTTCTTTGTTACGCCGAATCCACACTCTGCTTCACTGAGCCGGCCGGCTCGCGTTAGAGTTGAGGGGCCTCGCAGTCCTCCGAGCGATCGATGAATGGACTCGAAACTTGGTTCTGTGGGTCGCCGTTCTGGCGCTATGTAACGCGGCGGCAACTTCTGCCGTGGATTCTCGAAGGTTCGGAGCTTGGCGAGCACGTCCTTGAGCTTGGCGCGGGGCCGGGAGCAGCAACAAAGGAATTGGGGCATCTCGCCACGCGGGTTACAAGTCTTGAGTATGACCACGCGTTTGCGGCGAAGCTCGGTGCACGCGTCGATGGCGCGAGTGTGACGGTGGTTCAGGGGGATGCTGCGACGCTGCCTTTTTCGGACGGGACATTTTCTTCGGCTATCGCGATCCTGATGTTTCATCACTTGCGCTCTGAACAGCTGCAGGATCGCGCTTTTGCCGAAATTTGGCGGGTGCTTCGGCCTGCTGGAGTGTTCCTGGCGCTGGAGATTCCGGATGGGTGGCTGAACCGAGTGGGGCACATCCGGAGCACGTTTGTGCCTGTGACGCCCGCGTCGGCGTTCGCGAGATTGACAACCGCTGGATTTTCAAAGGTGACTGTCGATTTCCGGCGCGGAGGTTTTCGAATCCGGGCGCTCCGCGCGAGAGAAATCTGAGTGCTTCCCGCGCGCGCGTTGACGCAGCGCGGCCGCCGGCATAGCATCATTCGATGTGGCGAGCGATTGGCAACAAATTTCCCGCGGGGCCCTCCCAAGGGCTCAAACGATGGTCGCTCGGGCCGCTCAATAACAATCCGCTGGAATATTTCACCAAGGTGGCGCGCGAGTATGGCGACGTCGCGGGGCTGCGCGTACTGAATTTCAAGACGGTGTTCATCAACCATCCCAGCTTGATCGAAGAAGTGCTGGTCACCAACGCCCGCAAATATTCGAAAGGCAGAGTGCTGCGGGCCAACCGGCACGTCTTTGGCGAGGGCTTGCTGACCAGCGAAGGGGATTTTTGGCTGCGGCAGCGGCGGCTGGCGCAACCGGCGTTTCACCGCGCGCGGATCGCTTCGTATGCGGCGACGATGGTGGACTACACCGAGCGAATGGTGCAAGGCTGGCGGGGTGGGGAAGAGCGCGACGCGCATCAAGAAATGATGAGGCTGACGCTCGAGATCGTGGCAAAAACGCTGTTCGATGCCGATGTCGAACGCGACGCGCAAGAGGTTGGGAAATCACTGGAACTGTTGCTGGAAATCGGCGCCAATTTCAGGCGCACCATTTTTGTGCCGCATTGGCTGCCCACTCCCACGAATCTGCGCGTAAGGCGGGAAGTGAAGCAGATCGAGAAAATTCTGTACCGAATTATCGCTGAGCGGCGCGCTTCCGGGCGCGATGCCGGCGATCTTCTCTCGATGCTTCTTTCGGCGCAAGACGAAGACGGTTCGCGAATGACCGACCGGCAACTTCGTGATGAGGCTATCACGTTGTTCCTGGCGGGCCACGAGACCACGGCCAGCACCCTTTCGTGGACGTGGTGGCTGCTGGCCCGGCATCCCGCGGTGGAAGCAAAGTTGCATGCCGAACTCGATGCCGTGCTCGGCGATCGCGCTCCGACTCTCGATGATCTGCCGAAGCTTCGTTATACGGGACACCTCATCACGGAATCTCTGCGGCTGTATCCGGCGGCGTGGGGAATGGCGCGGTTGGTCGTTGAGGATCATGAAATTGCGGGCTGCGCGGTGACAAAAGGAATGGGTGTGGCCATGGCGCAGTGGGTGGTGCATCGAGACCCGCGATGGTACGACGCGCCGGAAGAATTCCGGCCGGAGCGCTGGGAAGATGATTTATTGAAACGATTGCCGCGGTTCGCTTATTTTCCGTTCGGTGGCGGGCCGCGCCAGTGCATCGGGAATGCGTTTGCGCTGATGGAAGCGGCGCTGATTCTGGCGACGATCGCGCGGAAGTTTCGATTGCTGCTGGTGGCCAATCATCCGGTAGTGCCGCTGGCCTCCATCACGCTGAGGCCGCGACATGGAGTGCGCGTCACGCTGGAGTCGCGGCAGCCAAACGAAACGGCGAACTCGTTCGGGGAACAATCGGTGGTCGCGGATTGATTCTGTTTCCGAAGAACAAATCACAACAAAAGAAAAAACATGAATCCGACGGGAGCCAGTTACCTGCTGGTGGCAACCGGACCGAGTTCGGAACGCGTCTGCATGACCCGGAGAATGGAGTCGCGGGTGACCATTCCAACGATTTGGGGCGCATCGTCGCTGGCGCCGCTCACCACGGGCATCTGATTGACATCCGCGCTCAGGAGCCGCTCGAGCAAACCCAGGAGCGGCTCGTCCGGCGATGTCCATAGAATCCTTTGCCGGGGAATCATGGCAGCTTGGACGGAGCTGTGGGCCCACTCCTCGCGGGGGATAGCGTTGAGGGTATGAACGTTCATCATGCCGACCAGGCGATCGTCGCTGACCACAAGATGGCAGCGTCGGCCGGTGCGGAGCACTTCGGCGCCGTATTCTTCCAGAGTGATGTGTCCCGGAACTGTGGGCACTTCCTTGCTCATAACGTCGGCAGCGCGGAGGCCAGCGAGGGTTTCCCGGATGGCCATTTGAGCGACGCTCTCCTGCGCGGCGTTCAAAATGAACCACCCGATCAAGACCGTCCAGAGCATCTGCACATTGCCGTGAACGACGCCCCACGCGCCAAAAAGAATCATCGTGTAGGCGATCATTTTTCCGCTGGCACCCGCGACGCGAGTGGCCTTCTGAAAACTTTTGGTCGCTCCCCAAACGATGGCGCGGAAAATTCTTCCTCCGTCGAGAGGAAATCCGGGCAAGAGATTGAACACCGCTAGAGCGGCATTGGTCCCACAGAGCCAGGTGGCCAGCGCACCGACCGTCTGGCTATACGGGAAGAGAAGCGTCAAGCCAAAAAAACCGCCGGACAGGAAACCACTGGCCAGCGGCCCAGCAATCGCGATGTTGAATTCCTGAATGGCCCTGGAAGGTTCGCGCTCGATGCGCGCCAGGCCCCCGAACAGAAAGAGGGTGATGGAAACGACGCGAATGTTGTAGTGCTGGGCCACCGCGCTGTGGGACAGCTCGTGGAAGAGAACCGAAGCGAAGAAGAGTAGGCTGGTCAGAACTCCCATGGTCCAATGTTGTGTGTCCGTCCAAAGCGGGTGTTGTTGTTTGAACTGCGCGGCGATCATGTAGGTGATGGCCGCAAAAATGAAAACCCAAGTGGAGTGCAGGTAGATAGGGATGCCGAGAATTTTGCCGATACGTAAGCCTGATCCGCGGTTCATGGGTGTTTCCAGGGTTAGCCTAGCACAAGAGATGGACCGAAGAGGGGAAGGAGAACTGCGCTGCGAACTGGCAAGCGACAGCCTGCCGATAGGCGCGAGGATCGCCATCCTTGGTTCTCTCGTCGTAGGGGCGCCCAGGAGCAAACCCTCCGCGTAAAGCAACCCACATTGTGTTTGACACCACACAGTAATCCCACCCTGCCCGATGCACTAACTGCCTTATTGTCAGCTAGATAGATGATGGCCCAGGGTGTGCAATTCTACCCAGCGCAGGTCCGGAGGCCAGTCATGATCGCCATGCTGCAATTCCTAACGCTTGTCATCACCACAATGCTTGCCGTCGCCGCCGCAGCTGGGCTCGATTGGTTGTTCCTGCAGGTGGCGTTCCTGATCATGCGGCCGGCGACGGCTCGAAGGATGCCTGGGCATACAGAACTGGTGCGCGGAACAGCGCAAGTGGCGCGGGTTTATTC
>WNGI01004503.1_pt1 | contig 12482 bp, 10 predicted proteins | sample 5400621 | NCBI WGS metagenome assembly WNGI01 (sample SAMN13153374, study PRJNA577476) | soil metagenome | isolation source: 20 cm soil or saprolite under Garry oak tree replicate 1 | place: USA:California | collected 2016-06-15 | reverse complement strand
AATCTCGCCCGCTCAAAATTTCCAGACCAAACTGCGTCTATCCTAACGAAGGCGTTTGTGTCAAGCGTCGAACTTAAAATAAATAAGCGCTTGATACAAGCATCTCTACACTTCCGCGTTGGATGTTGAGTGTTGGACCTTGAACGTGAAACTCTCCCGTGCGCACTAAGGCATTCCCGATCCGAAACGTTATCGAGGGCAAATTCATCTTGGCCGTTTGCCCATGTCGATCGTTTGAGTGCTCTCGCAATCGACGAGGACCGCCACACAAGCGATCAAACCAACGAACCAAACCTGCTTCATACAAGACGGATTGGGCAAAGCATGTTCCCAGAAACCATCGGAATCAGTCGTGCTCAGGTGTAAAGGCGTGTTCGAAAACGTAGTCTGCCACGCGCCGCCCCAGCGCAATTGCTTCCGTCTTGTCGAAAGTCCAGTGGATGCCAAGATAGATTCGGCTTTGGCCGTTTTCTTCCTCGGCTTGCGACAGGTTGGAGAAGCTGCGCGGTCGATACGGGCGGACGGTGCCATCATTGTCGCGCGTCTGACCGTTAAATTCATCGGAGACAAAGGTAAAGGCGATCTGATCCGTCCCGTAGAAGCGGCGCATGCTCCGAAAAAGCGCCCCACCCAATCCGGCATGACCCGACGGATAGGCTGGAAAGGGCGGTGTAAAATCAGGACCAGCGAGATTACTGGCAGGCGCGCCTAACGGCGTAAACGTGGGATCGCCTACAGTGTCGGGATTGCCGTCGCCGAGGCCGGTGGGCCCGGTGCCTGGATCGGATTCACGAATGCCGGTGATTGGACGCCAGAAATCATAATAGTATTTCGATTCCCAAATGGTCATGGCCGCGTCGGCCATCGCGACGTTAACGAGAGCAAGCAGGCGTGCGAATTCAATTCCACCCACTCTTCGCTGGTCGGCAATGTTTACCGTGATCTGATTGTAGAGCCGCGGCGGCGCACACAGGCTGGGCGTCCCATCGTAAGCCCAAAAAATGCCGAGGAATGTTTGTTCGCTTGTGCGCTGGGTCGGGGTGATCACCCCATCGCCACCCAGGTTTTTCACCTCGTTGTATGCAGCCGTGTAAGCAGCGCTCGTCATGTCGGGCGGAGGCGGCGCGCGGAATTGAGTCGTCGAGTTGAGCACGAATGGGATGCATTCGCCCCAGTGCGCACCCAAAGCGAGCGGGATCAAGCTCACTGGATCCTGCCGCCAATGCCCCGGTTGGTCGCTCGGAAAATAATCGACGCCGACACTCGGCTCGGGAATTTGCGAGCCATCATTGACCCGCATGGCCAGGATTGCGGCCGCCGCTTCTTGGCCCAGACGGATCCCGTTGGCCTTTTTGCCGGCGTTTGTGATGTCAGCCAAGTCCTCCGCCAGCAGCGTGTCGAAGCTTGCGATTTGCGACGGAAAAAGTGCGACCAATGTATCGTGCGCAGCTTGGGCGACAGCGGCGTCGTCGGATATCGGGCCGCGCCTCGCGCACACACCGGTGTAACTTCTGTAACCACCGTGTATCGCGTTCATGGCGTCGAACATCGCAATGTGCACAATGGCCATCGCGCGACTGGAACGGCCCGGCCCAAGTTGTTCGCCGAAAACTCGGGGGTCGCCGGGCGGGACCGGAGTGTGATCGAGACCGGTGGCATTAATCGCGATTTCATTCCAACGATGCAGTACGTCGAGCGATCGGCTCGGCGCGATGATCGGCACAATCGGCGTCGGAGCGCCTTGAAAACGCGGCCCGAATTTCTGATTGAAGCCATTGTCCGACCCAGCGGCAAGCGACGGGTGGGCAAGCGCGAGCAGAAGAAGGAATACGGCGGATTCTTTTATGCGGTTTTTGAGTAGAGATGAGACTGGCATTCGCGAGCTACATTGGAAACATTCGTTTCCGCAAGAAGAATTTTCAGGCTTGAAGGAGCCTTGCTAATGCCAGCCTGCCATTGCACCTTGACTTCGATTTACAGCAATCTTTGTGCGCGCTCCACCTTTCCAGATTCACAACTTCATCGACGGCGAATTTGTTGAACCGGTCGGTGGAAACTATCTCGATAACATCGAGCCGGCGACGGGCAAACCGTATTCACAAGTCCCCGATAGCGATGCTGCCGATGTCGATCTTGCTGTGGCCGCAGCAGAGAAAGCATTCGCGGATTGGTCGCGGAAGCCGGCAGCGGAGCGCTCGAAAATTCTTTTGCGCATCGCCGACCTGATCGAGCGCGATCTCGAGAAACTTGCGCGCGCCGAGTCGATTGACACTGGCAAACCGCTCTCGCTCGCGCGATCTTTGGATATTCCACGCGCGGCTAGCAATTTTCGCTTCTTCGCGACCGCGATCCTTCACACCGAGACTGAAGCGCACATCACGGACAACATCGCTTTCAACTACACTCTGCGCCAGCCGCGTGGCATCGCAGGGTTAATTTCGCCATGGAATCTGCCGCTCTACTTATTAAGCTGGAAAATCGCGCCCGCCATCGCCGTCGGCAACACCGCCATTGCCAAGCCGAGCGAGCTAACACCGATGACGGCTTACATGCTTTGCGAAATCGCACGCGAGGCCGGTCTTCCAAACGGTGTCCTCAACGTCGTACATGGCACCGGACCAAATGTCGGCGCTGCGATCACCGCGCATCCGAAGATCAACACAATTTCCTTCACCGGTGGCACTGTCACGGGGCGCAAGGTCGCCGAGGCATGCGCGCCGTTGTTCAAGAAAGTTTCGCTGGAACTGGGTGGGAAGAACCCGAACATCATCTTCGCCGATGCCGACCCGGACGCTGCAATTGCTGGAAGCGTGCGCTCGTCGTTCGCGAATCAGGGTCAGGTTTGCCTTTGCGGTTCGCGCCTGTTCGTCGAACGCTCGGCTTATAAAGATTTCGTCGACCGCTTCATCGAGAAAACATCGAATTTGAAAGTCGGCGACCCACTCGACGACAAAACTGAGCAAGGCGCGATCGTGAACAAAGCGCAGCTCGAAAAAGTAAAATTCTATGTCGATCTTGCGCAGAAGGAAGGCGGCCAGATCGCGGTCGGCGGTTCCGCGCCGGAAGCGATCAACGAACGATGCCGCGATGGTTACTTTTTCCAGCCGACTGTTATTACTGGTTTGCCAGTGTCATGCCGCACAAACCGCGAAGAAATCTTCGGTCCTGTCGTCACGATCACGCCGTTCGACAACGAAGAGGAAGTGATCGGCTACGCCAACGACTGCGACTACGGCCTCGCCTCAAGCGTCTGGACTCAAAACCTGAATCGCGCGCATCGCGTCGCGGAACAGATTCACACTGGAACAGTGTGGGTGAACTGCTGGTTGGTGCGCGACCTGCGTGTGCCGTTCGGCGGCATGAAGGCAAGCGGCGTCGGCCGCGAAGGCGGCGAAGAAGCGTTACGCTTCTTCACCGAGCCGAAAAACGTGTGCATCGCAAAGTAGATCGGCGTTTTAGCCGTAAGAGTTACTTGCTAGTAATCTTGCTGCGGCGCTAATGCGCTGATTCGTGTAGAAATCTCTTCGCGCGAAATATCGAGTGGAATATCAGATGCAATTCCGTGCTGTCGCTGCAGTGCTTGTAGATAGTCGATCTGCTTGATCGTTGCTTTTCGGCGCATCCAATCGTTAAGAAATTCAGATAATTCAGCCCACTCTGCGTCCTGTCGGTAACGAACCAACGTTTCCGGCGAAATTAGGCCATCCCGAATTTTCGGCTTGAGCTCGCGAATTGTAACAGTGCCGATGTCCTTAACTTCTATCGGCATATCCTTATGCGGAAAATTTGTGAGATTGTTTCGTGTTTCGATTAGTGGTCGGCGTGATTCGCGCTGGAGTAGTGCCTCTTTTTCTTTCTCTCTCTTGCGTTTCTTCTCGACCTCAGTTCGAATCAATTCGGGATGACGTTTGCGAAGTTCGTCTGCAAAACGCTTTTCGCCATCGGTCGAATCCCACGTCGCATCAGCGTCATCGAGCGACAAGAGTAAATCTTTGGCCGCAGCTTTTGTCAGTCGCTTAAAGTCTTTGTCGCGCGCAGCAATGTACCGGTAGTAATTATCACAGCGCGCATACAGCTTTTTCAGGTCAGAATACTGTGCCTTAGATGTGACCTCGTACTCTGGAAAGCTGAACTCATGAATCATTCGCGACACGTCTTGCTTATCGAAATTGTCTAAAGGGGCGGACTCCCAAGCTGCAACAACACTTCCTACCGTTCCCTCCCCGCAGTAATAGGTTGTTTCACATCTGTACGTCGTGACAAGCACAGGCAATTCAGCAGGCAATAAACCGGCGCGATGCTGGTCGCGCACAGCATCTATCGAAAGTTTGAGTTGGTCATCGCCCCGGCTGACGATCATGTCTCGTCGCTCGAGTTTCTCTCCTCTGATCTCAGCTTCGTATACCGGGAGGCCGCGCTTTACCTCCAGCGGCGTCGATGAAAAAGAGAATGTAAAAGTTGGTAGTGGAACGCTACCGACATTTGGGCTTTCGGGAGCTGCGTTTCCTTTTTCGGACCGAACTTGTTTCCGATTCAAACACTTCTTGCACGGCGCAACGGAATCGGGAAGGCTCTCGATCAGTTCTGAATCAAGCATTGTGGTGACGTCGCCGCAAAGTGACGCTAAATAGAAATTCGCGGTTACATAATAGTGCGCCCCTATATCGCGATTGGGCACATGCCAGCCCTCCCGATTCGGAGACCAAACAACTTGAAAGAGTCTTTGCTCGGTTACTGCGTCGCGGATGAAGCAGCCAGCTGTTCCGGTCTCAATTGCCACTGGCCGATTTTTATCAGACTCGCTCAATCCATCTACCAAATCGGTTGCGCTATATTTGTTGCCGCCAACATCTAGTTGAACATCCGATGATGGGTATCTGGTTCCCAGGTCGTTCAAGTAATCGGCGACTGTCATCGCACAAAGAAAACAAAATGATTGGACGGCTACAATCTTCAACTCAACATCGAGGCGAGCGTGCCACTCACTTCGTGATCGCGGGCGCCGTAAAAAATTGGAACTTGTGACACGCCTACTTGCAGAACGGCTCAAATTCTTCAACGCGGCTGAAACGAGCTCATCGCTTACAGCTGGTTCAGATTGCACCAAGATGAACGGGAACTATTCAAACAAAAACTTATGTGTCGAAACATCAAAACTCTGCATAACTTCAAACCGCCGGCCACGGACGAAGAAATTCGCGCATCTTCGCTCCAGTTTGTCAGAAAACTGAGCGGTTTCACCAGACCTTCCAAAGTGAACGAACACGCGTTCACCCGGGCGGTAGATGGCGTGACGCAGGTCGCGCGGGAACTGCTCAATTCCCTGGTGACGAATACTCCGCCGCGAGATCGCGAAGTGGAAGCGCTGAAAGCTCGCGCGCGATCCGCAAAAAGGTTCAGCTCGCTTTCTGCCCCGGCTAATCCCGTGCATAATCACAGTTGAGCTGCAATCTCAAACCCCATTTTCCTGCGTAACTCTTCAAAGTTATCGTGGACGTTTAGAGGTTGGCGCTCCCGTGGTCCGGATGTTGTTCCGGTTACTCACCGACTAGTGTAATACTTTACGAATGGAGCCAGCGGACGTTGGCGGGAGAAGATTTCGCACCGCCTTTGTTGTCATTTTGGTAGTCGCGGTCTCCGCGCTTTTTCTGGCCGTAACCTGGCCTTTCCTGAAACCTCTCCTGCTCGGCGCATTGCTGGCCGGATTATGCCACCCACTTTATCGGTGGATTACGCGGCTGCTCCGAGGCCGGCGATCGCTCGGCGCGATCGTCACGCTCCTGATTCTTTTCATCGTCGTGGCTGGGCCATTGAGCGCATTTCTTGGAGTGGTCGTGCAACAGGCGCTGGCCGTCAGTAATCAAGCGATTCCGTGGGTGCAACAACATTTCGGTGCCGCCAGCACTTTCAACGCACACGATTGGCTCGTGCAAAGGTTTCCGGCCCTGGCCGATCACGTGCCAAGCCAGGAACAACTAGTCGAGAGTGTCGGCGCGGCGGCAAAATCTATCGGAAGCTTCCTGGTCACGGTAGCATCGCGAATGACGGCCAGCACGGCTGTTTTTCTTTTGAATCTGTTCGTCATGGTCTATGCGATGTTTTTCTTTCTCAAAGACGGCGAGAGAATTCTGGAGAAAATTTTCTATTATCTGCCGCTGAGTGACGAGGACGAGGCGCTGATGCTGCAACGATTTATCTCGATCACGCGGGCCACCGTGAAGGGCACACTCGTAATCGGCATTATCCAGGGCGCTCTCGCGGGTTTCGCGTTCTGGTTAGCCGGCATCGATGGCGCAGCGTTCTGGGGCACGATCATGGCGATCCTTTCGATTGTACCGGGAATTGGCGCGGCCCTCATCTGGGTGCCGGCCGTAATCTATTTGATCGTGACCGGTCAGCTTCTAGCAGGACTGCTCTTGTTCGCCTGGTGCGCCGCGGTGGTGGGAACGATTGATAACATTCTGCGTCCGATCCTCGTCGGGAAAGATGCCAAGATGCCGGATCTTCTAATTCTAGTCGGCACACTCGGCGGGTTATTTCTTTTTGGACCGATCGGGTTCATTGTCGGACCTATAGTGTGCGGACTATTCCTGACCGTGTGGGAAATTTATGGCGCGACCTTCAAAGATCTCCTGCCGCCGGTGAAAAGATTACGATCTGAGATCGTCAACGAATCGGATTCTGAAGCTTAAACTCAAACCTTGAAGCGAACCAATCATTGATAAATGAGCAAATCCTTCGAAAGCCCGCGCGCGCCCGAACCGGTGGGCGCGTTCCCGCACGCGAAGCGCGTCGGCAATTTATTGTTCCTTTCCGGCATCGGACCGCGCATTCGCGGCAGCAAAGAAATTCCCGGCGTCACGCTCGATTCAGCTGGCGAAATCGCCAGCTACGACATCGAAACGCAGTGTCGCGCGGTGTTCGAAAATGTTCGGCTCGTTCTGGAAGACGCCGGCGCGTCGTGGCAAGACATCATCGACGTCACGGTGTTCCTTACAGACATGAAGAAAGATTTCCCTATCTACAACCGCCTCTACGCGGAGCACTTTGCCGGGCCCGGCAAACCAAATCCGACCCGCACGACGATTGAGGTCAACGCGCTGCCCACACCGATTGCGATTGAGCTCAAGGTGATCGCGGCGGTGGGATAAGCGAATCACGTGAGCACTGGGCCATTTCGGATCATCGCAACGGATCACACTGGCATCACCGTCACGAACCTCGAACGGTCTGTGGCGTTTTGGCGGGATGTTCTCGGCTTCGAGCTTTCCCATCGGGCGCATCATACCGGTGATCTCGCCAGTGAAGTCACGGGAGTGCCGGGCGCCGATATCTGGATCGCCGTTCTCAAGGCTCCCGGGCACAAGATCGAGTTGCTCGAATACCGCGCCCCATCGGATCGAAAGCGTGCCGAGCTCATACCTTGCGATGTCGGATCGGTGCACGTTGCCCTCACCGTAGATAATCTTGACGCTGTGCTGAGCGCGATTGCAGCGTCTGGCTGGAAAGCGGCCGGTAAACCGCAAATCCTCAAAACAGGCCCGAACGCCGGGAAACGTGTCGTCTACGTTGGCGACCCCGACGGAACAACCATCGAGTTCATGCAACCGCCACCTGACAAAGGAAGAAGTAAGAATTAAGAAGTAAGACTGGGGCTTTTCTCTTATGAACTTTTCTGCCGACGAAGATTTCGCACATCAACTCGATGCGGAGGATCCGCTCAATCATTTCCGAGAGAAATTTCATCTGCCTGCCGGTGCGGACGGCAAGCCGTTCATCTATTTCGCTGGAAATTCGCTGGGCCTGATGCCGAAATCGGCGAGACAAATCGTCGAACAAGAATTAGACGATTGGGCGAAGCGCGGGGTTGATGCCCATCACGGCGCCGGTACCCCGTGGTATTCGTATCATGAGTCACTCCGTGAGCCGACGGCGCGGCTCGCCGGCGCGCAACCGAACGAAGTCGTCTGCATGAACAGCCTGACGGTGAACATTCACCTGATGATGGCGACGTTTTACCGGCCAACGAAATCGCGCTTCAAGATCCTGATGGAAGAGCCGGCTTTCCCTTCCGACACGTACGCGATCAAATCGCAGATCGTTCATCACGAATTGGATCCGAAGGAGGTGCTTATTCTGGCGCGACCGCGCAAAGGCGAGTTCGCGATTCGACAAGAGGACATCGAGGCTGCGCTCGACAAGCACGGCGAGCAAATCGCGGTCGCGATGATGGGCGGGCTGAACTTTTTCACAGGTCAGCTGTTTGACATCGAGAAAATCACAGCGTTGGCGCGAAAGCGTGGATGCGCGGTCGGTTTCGATCTGGCGCACGCGATCGGCAATGTGCCGCTGGCGCTGCATAATTGGAACGTCGATTTCGCGGTCTGGTGTTCATATAAATATCTCAACGCCGGTCCCGGTGCGGTGGCCGGCGCGTTCGTGCATGAACGGCATGCGACCAACACCAAGTTGCCGCGTCTTGCCGGCTGGTTCGGCAACGATCCGAACACACGTTTTCGTTTGCATCTCGAGCCAGAATTTATTCCGGTTCCATCAGCCGACGGCTGGCAGATCAGCAACCCGCCAATTTTCTCGATGGCGCCGCTGCGCGCTTCGCTTGCGATCTTCGATGAAGCCGGCGGAATCGAACCGCTACGCGCGAAATCGATCAAGCTTACCGGCTACCTTCAGTTTCTATTAGAACAAAATTCATCGAAGCGATTCATGGTGATTACACCGCTCGAAACAAATGCGCGCGGGTGTCAGTTGTCGATCTTAGCGAACGAACGTCCGAAGGAATTGTTCAAAAAACTCGAAGCCGCCGGCGTGAAATGCGATTTCCGCGAACCGAATATCATCCGCGCCGCGCCGACACCGCTGTATAACACCTTTCATGACGTCTGGCGCTTCGCGAAAATTCTGACCGAGCATCGATGAAGTTGCGCTTAACCGCGGATGTCACGGATGAAACGGATGAACTTCTGTTTCTGTAGCGGCGGTCTGTGACCGCCGCATTTATTGTTGCAATGCCATGTCGGGATGCGAGATGCTTAACGAGTAAAGGGAACGCTAAAATGATTCGCTGTATTATTTTTATCTTCGGATTCCTGCTTGTGCTCGACCCGGCGTTGGCGCGGGACGAGAGATCGATCAAGGACTTGAGCAAGGCGCTGGCAGCGCTGGCGTCTGACGTGGACCCGGGCGAGGCCGAGCTCTTGTCACTGACCGCTCACACGACGGCGCGTAGTCTCCCACGGCAATATCACCTCGTTCTAAATCCAGAGTTTCAGTGCTTCCTGGTCAACATCGGCGTGCGGAAACGCGGCTGGTGCGGCCATTGGACGCAGGATATCGGCGCGCGTGTGAGAGAACTTAAGCCCAAGACGCTGGTGCTACACTGGGGTGTTGCTTATGAGAGAACATCGAGTGAGAACAATTGCCTGGTGGTGACCGCACGTAACCAGCCTTTTCAGGACGGAATCATCATCGATGGCTGGCGCAGGGCCGGCCGATTATTCTGGTGCTCCGTAAAAAAAGACGACGAGTATGAAGTGGAACAACATTACGGCCATTCCGGGATCACCGCATGGAAAGAGAATCCGCAATGGACCGCCTGGCTGCAGGATTATCAACCGAGCGAGCAGAAGCCGAAAACGACTGCCGCATTGCGCTGAGTTCCGTTAACCACAATCGATGCTCAGAGGCAGGAACGTTCGCTCCCAGTCCGTGACTAGCCTACCGACAAATGCTACGGATTCGTGTGTTCGAGTGCGACGGCGAAGGGATGCAACTCTGCGGTCATTAATCCGGCCGAGACGGCGGGATCGGCTTGCATGAACGCGCGCGCGGCCGCTTCATCGGAGACCTTAAAGATCGCAATGCCAAATGTCTTATCACCTGGCTCTTTTGTGCGTCCAGCCAGGATTAACTGACCGGATTTTGCCGCTTCCTGCAATCGAGCGAAGTGCCGCTCCAGCACTGCATTGTCCTCTCTCGTCCAGTTCTTATCGTCGTACAAGCGTGGCACGAGTCGCAACACGTAGATGAATTGCTTGGGTTTTTCGGTTTTCGGTGCTCGAGCAGGCAACGATTGACCAATTGTGAAAGTGCAAATTAGCGGAATGATGATACGGAGATGAGACATAATGGCGTTTTTCATTTCGAACAGAGTTTCCGGATTAAACACCGATCTGCTTCTCGAGCCGATGTTGAAAATAGCCTTTCCAACTTTCCGGCAGTGCCTCGACTTCGATCGCCCGTCGCAGCGCTTTTACATCGTTTCTCTCAAAAGCATAAAGACGAGTGATATCGGCGACGCTGATCTCTCGCTGCTCCTGGCCGATTAATTTTATCGTGTCGCCGGTAACAACCATCCCCTCACGAACCACGGCAAAATAGAAACCGGTGCGACGACTGGCCAGAAACCGCTTAATGATGTCAGGGCGGCCAAACTTTATGCCCAGTTTGTAGCAGGGCATTCGTGGTTCCGTAACCATGACTTCCGTTTCGCCGATTCCAAATCTGTCCCCGATGTAAATGGCTTCCTCAAGCAATCCCTCGGTCGTGAAATTTTCTCCGAACATGCCCCATGGCAGATCTGCTCCCGGCAACTCAGCTCGCCAATAGTCGTAGTGTTCCGACGGATACGCGTAAACCGCTTTCGTAACACCGCCGTGGACAGTCAGATCGGCTTGCTGATCGCCATCCAGGTTTAACGTACGCATCATCACCGGCATGTTGACCGGCTTTTTGAAAATTCCCGTCGTGACGATCTTACCTTGCCAGGTCACTTCCTTCGGCAATCCGACGTTCACTGACAAGATCTTCATGTTAGTTGCGGCGATTTTTTCGCGCGACTGCTATTTCTTGAAAACCATCGACTCAAGGAGCTGTTGAAAACGTGGGTGATTCCGTAGTGGCTGCCAAGCGGGATCTGTTTTCAAGTAGCCATACGAAATGTAGCCCGGCATGCCGAGCAAAGTCTGCAGTTCATCCAATGCGCGGTCATGGTCGCCGGTCCAGGTGTAAACTTGTGCAAGTCCCTGCAAAATCAGCGGGCCGTCGTAAGCGTCCTTTGACACTGGCACAAGGGCAGCAGCTTTTTGCGCTTCCTGCAGCGCGAGTTCCTTATTGCCGAGATTGGCATCAACTTGCGCCAGCACCGCCAGGGTCCGCGGATCGTTTGGCTTGTTCTTTAATCGAGATTCGAGAACTAGATGCGCTGCTGTGAACGCAGCAGCGGCTTTCGTTTTGTCGCCCTCGGCGCGGGCAATCAGCGCTTCGTACCAAGCACGGGGAAAGTAGAAGGTGAAATCGACGTCCTGAAAGTCTTGGCGCGGTGAGGCCGCCAGGACTCGGCGCGCTTCGGCGTAGTTGCGGTCAATCATCGCAATCAAAACTCGCCAGGACGTTTCACCTCCACCCACGTCCACATCGGGAGCTGCGGCCATGGCCGCCCGAAGCGTTGTCGGGTCACCCGTTTCGCCATAGTCAAGCGAGGCCCGACGGATTAAGGCGATCGGTTCACGCATTCCCGCTGCGATTGCCCGATCGGAGGCCAACTTGGCTTCGGGAAATCGGCGCTCCAGGATGAAGGTGTCGGCCAAAAGATTAACCGCATTCGGATTACGCGGGTCCAGCTTTACCGCGGTGGCGAAATCGCGTTCCGCCTCGGACCAATGACCTTGCCGTCGGTTGATATAGCCGGACAAATTGAAGAACGGCACACTGTTCGGTAAGCCCGGGCGCGCTATGGCCAATTCTTCCTGTGCGCGCTCGTAATCGCGGTGGCAGCGAAAATAATGGTCGGCCATGGCAAGATGCGCCTCCGCGGAATGGGGCCGCAACCGCAGAGCATTGTTGACTGCTGCTTCACCAAGCAGATTACGTTTGGGCATTGGATCCAGGTCGAGGAAATAGAGAAGATTGTGCGCGCGGGAGGCGTAACAGTAGGCCAAAACAAAATTCGGATCACGCTCGGTTGCTTCGTCGAGCAACCGCACAGCCTTGAGCAACGACGACCCGGGATCCTGAAGTTGCGTGTAAGTGTCGACAATCTCCTTAGCCTCAAGATACAGATCAAACGCCGCTAAATCTCGCGTGGGCGTTTCTTCCATTTCGGCCTTTTGTTGGGGCGAGAGTTTGGCCTGCAGCTGATTAACGATGGCTTGGGCCAGATCGCTTTGAATGACAAACAGATCGGCCACATCACGGTCATAGCTTTCCGCCCAGATTTGTGAATCCGTGCGCGTATCAATCAATTTGGCATTTACACGCAACCGGTTCGGCGCGCGTTGCACCGTGCCTTCGAGAATGTAGGCGACCCCGAGTTGCCGACCGATCTCACGCACGTTCTCGCCAAGATGATTACGGTATTGCTGAACGCTGATATGGCTGATCACCTTCAAGTCGGAAACCTTCGCCAGGTTCGTCAGGATTTGATCCTGCACACTATCGGCAAAGAAAGTGCCGGCGTTGTCCGG
>WNGI01004502.1_pt1 | contig 12483 bp, 4 predicted proteins | sample 5400621 | NCBI WGS metagenome assembly WNGI01 (sample SAMN13153374, study PRJNA577476) | soil metagenome | isolation source: 20 cm soil or saprolite under Garry oak tree replicate 1 | place: USA:California | collected 2016-06-15 | reverse complement strand
TGATACGAAGCTGCGGATCGCGGTCGCTGGTCCGCATCCGAGCAAGGTGCCGGAGCATCGCGCGCTGCATCCGCTCGGGCGCGTCGAGGACATCGCCGGCCTGCTCGCATCCGTTGACTTCGTCGTCAACGTCAACCGGTTCACGCTGTTCGATCTCTCGACGATCGAAGCGACCGAGGCAGGCAAACCCCTGCTGCTGCACGCCGTCGGCGGCAACCGCGCGTTCGAGCGGCTCGGAGCCGGGTGCGTCATGCTGCACGACCTGCAGCCGCGAACGATCGCGGAAGGACTGCTGCGGATGGCGTTGATCGATCAGGCATCGCTCGCCGACCTGGGACGCCGCTCGCGCGCCTGCTGGGAGGCGCAGCTCACGCCGCGTCACATGTGGACACGTCACCTCGCGCTGTACGACACCTCGCGCTAGCGAGGCTTCAAGACGACAGCGTTCGACAGGTACGCGTTCGAATTGACCTCGACGTGTGTCCACGCCTTTTCGCGCTGCAACAGCCGGACGAGCAGTCGCCGTCCCAGGCGCATCGCGCGTACCGTCACGCGCGCCCTCAGCTTTGGCTCGACGGGGAGGATCGATGCATCGTCAAGCAACGTTGAGAGAACGTCTCGCAGACCGCCGAATCTGTGAAATTCGCTGATCGAGAAGTTGTGTGAGTCGGCGAATTGCTGGATTGAGTAGGGCGCCGAGCGGAAGTAATCGAAGGGCTCCAAGTGCAGCGGGAAGACGAACGGACATGTAATCAGCACGGATCCGCCCGGCGCAACGAGCCTTCTCAGATTTCCGAACGCAGCACTCCAATCCGACACGTGCTCGAGTACCTCCATCGCGCCCGTGCGGAATCTGGCGATAATCCGTTCGGTGCTGGAACGTTGTCATCTGGTCAGGTTTCAGGAATTCGCTCAGGTTCCGTTCGCCGCACGATGGAGCACCCGATATCCAGGCCGCGCTCCGCTCAGCCCTTTCGGCGAAACGGCAATTACCCCGTTCACGATGACGTAGTCGATGCCCGCGGGGTAGAGATTCGGCTTCTCAGCCGTGGCGCTATCGGCGATCGTGCGCTCGTCAAAGATGACGAGATCCGCGAACCAGCGCTCGCGGATGATGCCGCGGTCCTGCAGGCGCAGCAGGCTGGCCGGCAGCGACGTGCTGCGCCGGACCGCTTCGCGCAGCGTCATCGCGTGGGCGTTGCGCGCCATCTGCCCGAGAAGCTGGGGGAATGCGGCGGCTGTCTCGGCCACAACCATCACGCCACCATAACGCAACGCGTCGCGGACCGCCGTCGCTTCGAGCGGTTGTCCGGTTGGAATCACGGCGCCGTAGATTTGCGAACCGCGCTGACTGACGCGGACGACGCGCGCAATGAGGTCGGAAGTTGTCGTTCCGGCGAGTGGATGCGCCAGGTCGTTGAGCAACACACGTCGCGGCGGCATCGTCGCAGCGGCGAGCGCATCATCGCTGCCGACGATCGGGCTGTCGGCCTGGACGACGAGCACGCCGTCGTAGCGGCTCACCACCGCGCCAACGGCATTCAGATCCGCCGGCGCGACGCCACGATCGTCGATGACGCCGAACGCGCCGTCGCGAAGTCCGTCTTCTATTGCAGCCGTGCCCGTTGCCGTCGACAGGGGAACGAACGTCCCGACGTTGATGGCCGTGCCACGCGCCTCGAGCTTGTCGAAGTAGCCCTTGAGGCCGCTCCAGTCGAGCGTCAGGCCATGACTGCGCAGCGCCTGTTGGTCAGCCGTCGTTTGCGTCCAGAAGGCTGGACTGCGCGCGCCGAGGATGTCGGTGGTGATCCCCTGACGAAGATGGCTCTCGGCGAGACCATCGGCGAGCAGCGTGACGCCGGAGCTGCTCAGCGGATTGATGAAGCCGGGCGCGACGATCTTTCCCGTTGCGTCGATCACGGAGGATGCCGTGCGGCTCGAGAGGTTGCCGATCGCCGCGATGCGATCACCTTTGATCCCGACATCCGCGCGGCGGGCTTCGGTGCCGCTGCCATCCACGACGGACCCGCCTGACACGACGAGATCGAAGTCGGGTTCGGTGGAGCACGCCGCGGCTGCAAGTGCAGTGAGGACGAGAGGCAGACCTCTTATCGCCAAGACGCGTCACCGTTTCGCCAGCGGATTATCGCGACGAACAAACACTGCATCTCCGGACCGTAACCGTTTGTCGTGCCTGCTGCCAGCCAGCGACGCGAAGTCGTATAGCTCAAAACCGGCGTCGCGCAGCCAGTTCAGAAGGTCGGCAAGGAGCGTCATCTCTTCGTGATGAGGGCCCGTGAACATCGCAAATTCAGAAATCACGACGTCGGTACGCTCCAATACCGACCGGGCACCTTCGAGTACCGCCAGTTCGTGCCCTTCAACATCGAGCTTCAGCAGGATCGACCTCCCGGCCGCATCGTGGAGGAGCTGGTCCAACGTGGTCGCGGGATACGCGATCGCATCCGGGTGCGGTTGCCGCGGGATGAAGTTGCCGGTGCCGTCGCGGTCTTCACCGCCGCCAACCATGTGAACGTAGGTGCTTCCGGTCGATGTGAGCGCCATCGCATGGATGTGTGCGCGTTTCGCTCGTTGTTGGAAGTTACGCAGCGAGGGCAAGCACCCAGGCTGTGGTTCGATCAAATGAAAGGTTGCGTCCGGATACTTCGCATACGCAAGCGCCGCCCATGTTCCACGGTTTGCGCCGACGTCGACGACAATATCTGGCCTGAACCCCGCCACGCGCAACAACTCGAGGGCGTCAGTCATTCCTTCGAAGCGCGAGGTCGGCCAGCGGTGAACGACGACACCAGAGGCGCGTAGAGTCTTTTTGATCAGTTGTGAGACCAGGGCCGTTAGTGTCATTCCTCGCGTCGATTCAAAGCGGTCGTTTCAATGGCGAAGCTCGCTCGGCTGGCAGCCTCGTCTCCGCGCCAGCGCGCGGTTCAGATTCTTCCGCGAGGACCAGCCAACGACATTGGCAATCCACTCCACCTTGTCTGGCGTGGTCTTGAGCAGCGCGATCGCGGCATCGAGTCGCCGTTCGGTCACATACGCCTGAACGGTCAGCCCCGTCAGCTCGTTGAAATCCCGCTGCAGCGCGCGCGTCGTGACGTGCCGCGCGCGGGCGAGCGTGGTCAACGACAACGGCTGCGCGAAATCCGCATCGAGGTCGCGGCGTAATTCAACCGCGCGGTAGCGCGGATGGACGCGCTCCATCATCTCCAGATACGTGTGCGCCCATTTGCGAAACGCGTCCTTCGCGTCCGCAGGTGGGACCCGCCACATCGTCAGCGCGAGCGCGGCGGGATCGTCCGCGCATTCAGCATCGGGAAACTCCGCGTGATACGCCCAATGATCCGCGTGTCCCCAGCGCAGCGAGACCTCGACGAGCATCGCGCTCAGCACGGCGTGTTCGGTGCGCGATTTCGGATCGGGAAGCTGCGTATCGAAGTCCGCAAGCAGGCTGCGAACCGATCGCGTGCGGCGCGCCGTGACGTCTCCGCTGAATGCCTGACATGCGCTCATCACGCGATCCAGCCAGTCATCGCGCACGCCGATCTCCATCGCGTTCCCCTCACGGCCTCCTGCGTGCGTGCGCATCGACTTGCGGAACCTGTTTGTCGTGCACGCGTGCATCGCTCGACGACGATGGTCGTCGATTGTGCGAGCTCACGCAAGCGTCGTGATCGTTGTATCCACGCTGCTGCTTTGCAGCGGTGCTGCGGCTCAAAGCGTCGGACCCGTCGCGTCGTACGCATTAAGTGAAGGTACAGGTACGACGACGGCAGATGGGAGCGGAAACGGCAACGCGGGAACGCTAGTTGTGCCGTCCATGTGGACGACGAGTGGCAGATACGGTGACGGCTTGCTGCTCAGCGGCGGGCTGCAGGGCGTGCGCGTGCCGTCGTCGGCATCCTTGAGTGTCACGTCCGCACTCACCATCGAAGCATGGATGTATGCCTCGTCCATGGCGGGCTCTCCGAAGCTTGTGTGGCGCGAGTGGGCGAACGGGACGCTGTACAGCCTGGCGTTTGGATCGAATGGTGCGGTCGGCTTCACGATCACCACCACCGCAGGACGGTTCGACGCGTTCGGGTACGCGGCCGTTACCGCCAACGTCTGGATGCACGTGGCGGGCACGTATGACGGTGCGTCGATGCGCGTCTATGTCAACGGAATGCTCGTCGGCTCGGAAAACGCGTCGGGAACGATCGTCGCGAGCACACGCGACCTCTGGCTCGGACGCTCCGCGTATGGAGAGGGCCTCACCGGTCGCCTCGATGAGGTGCGGATCTATAGCCGTGCATTGTCCGCGGCTGAAATCGCGCGTGACCGCGACACGCAGGTCAACGGTCTCGATCCTCCTGACGTCGCCGACCTGTTTCCGAAACCGGCCGCGATGGGCATCGCGTCGACGACATCGGTGCGCGCGACGTTCTCAAAGGCGATGGATCCGGACACCGTCACGGCGAGCACGTTCTATCTAACAGGACCGGCCGGCGTTGTTGCGGCGACGGTGGCCTACGACGCGGCGACGCAAAGCGCCACGCTGACGCCGTTAGCGCCGCTCGCCCGGGTCACGAGCTACACGGCGCACATCACCGCCGACGTGGGTGATCTAGATGAGGGAAGGCTGCGCGCGCCCGTGGCGTGGACCTTTACAACCAGTCCGGATCCGACGCTGGCTCACGCGGCGTACGCGTTCAGGGAAGGCATTGGCGACACCGCCGCCGATGCATCGGCAAACGGCAACAGCGCGTCGCTCACGAACGCGACGCTCTGGACGACGGGCGGCAGGTTCGGGAATGCGCTGGAGCTGGGCGGCGGGACCGATGGCGCACGCGTTCCAGCCGCGCCCTCGCTCGAACTGCCGCAGGGGCTCACGCTGGAGGCATGGGTGAATCCGGCGTCGATCGCGAACTATCCGAAACTGATTTGGCGAGACGGCGTCGATAACGCGTCTCCGTACAACCTGCAGATGGCCTGGGGCAACGGCTCCGTCGGCCTCTCCATCGCCACCACCAATGGCACATACGCCGTCTGGGCGTTCAGGGCGCTCGTCGTCAACACGTGGACGCATGTCGCGGCGACCTACGACGGGTCGCTGATGCGCATCTTCATCAATGGGCAGGCGGTGAATGCCGTCGCCGCGTCCGGCTCGATCATTCCCAGCGTCCGCGACCTCTGGCTCGGACGTGCGCCGTGGGGCGAAGGGTTCACCGGAACACTGGATGACGTTCGCATCTACGGTCGCGCGCTCACCGCCTCGGAAATCGCGAACGACATGGGCGCCTCTGCGACGGAAATCACGCCGCCGACGATTCTCGTGACCGCTCCTCTGAATAGTCAGGCGGCTGTGGATCCTGCGGCGAACATCGTCGCGACGTTTGACGAGGCGCTCGCCGCATCGGCGCTGAACAGCTCGACATTCGAGCTGCGTGACGGCGCGGGCATGGGTGTTCCGGCGTGGGTGAGTTATGACGCGGCGATGCGTGGCGCCGTGCTGGATCCCATTGCGAGGCTGAGTGACGTCACGACGTATACAGCGACGGTTAAAACCGGCGTCACCAATGCCGCGGGCGTCGCGCTTCAAAACGAGTTCTCGTGGACGTTCACTACAGCGGATACGACGCCGCCGTCCGTAATCAGCGTCGCACCTGCACCTGTGGCGCGCAACGTATCACTCGGCGGCGACGTCCGGATCACATTCAGCGAGCCGCTGGATCCCGCGTCGGTCAGTGCAAACACGATTCAGCTTCGCGACACTCGAGGTGTGCTGGTTACTGGCACGGTCAGTTACGACGCGCAGCTAAGAGTGGCAACGTTCGTTCCGCTCGCGGCGCTGCTGCCCACGCGTCCGTACACCGCGACGGCCGTCGGCGGCGCTTCCGGCGCGCGCATCAGAGACGTTGCGGGCAACGCGCTCGAGGCGAACTATACGTGGACGTTCATCACGACGGTGGAGCGCACACGCATCGCGGCGGGCACGACGCACTCGGTCGCGCTGGACGATTCAGGGCAGGTGTGGACGTGGGGAAGCGGTGTGCAGCAGCGCGGGCAGTCGCTGGACGGCCGTATTCCCGGCCCTGTGCCCGCTGCGTCGTATGTCGTCTCCCTCGCGGCCGGGAACTCTCACACGCTGGCGCTGAAAGCCGACGGCACCCTGCTCGTCTGGGGCGCGAACACGGAAGGGCAGCTCGGCATCAACAACCAGACGGCGCAGTCAGCACCTGTTCCGGTAAACGGACTCACCAACATGATCGCGATCGCCGCGGGTGCGGCAAGCTCGATGGCGTTGAAGGCGGATGGCACGGTGTGGACGTGGGGAGCGGCGCATCAGATTGGCGACGGTCAGAACAGTCGACGGTTGACGCCCGTGCAGGTGCCAGGTCTCGCGGACGTCATTGCGATCGCCGCGGGCGACGTCGCGGATTACGTCTTGAAGGCCGACGGCACGGTCTGGTCGTGGGGCGACAACACCAACGGCCAGATTGGCGACGGCACCGGCGGCAGCGGGCTCGCGCGACTGAGTCCGGTCCAGATCACAGCACTGGCCGGCGTTGTCGGCATCGCGGGCGGTGCGCAGCATGCGCTCGCCATCAGCGGGTCGAATCTTTCGCTGCGGTCATGGGGATTGAATAGCTCCGGTCAGATCGGCGACGGGACGACGGGCACACAGCGATACACGCCGACACTCGTGAGCGCGCTGGCCGACGTCCGCAGCGTGGACGGAGCAGGGAATCGATCGATCGCTGCATTGCTGGACGGCGCCGTGAAGGTGTGGGGCAGCGCGGTCGCGGCGACAGGAGCGGGATCGGCACTTCCGATCGGTGCGCCGGGCAATCCTGTTGGCGCGCAGGTGACCGGCAACACCAATCATCTGCTGTCGGTGACGTCCGCGGGCATCGTGTGGAGCTGGGGACTGAACGCGAGCAGCCAGCTTGGCGACGGAACGTTCATCGATCGGCGCATCGCAGACACGATCAGCGGCGACGGCTACGCATGGAAAGTTGGGACGCCGAGCTTCACCGTCGCCGCAGGCACCTACTCGCAAATACAGAACGTCACGATCGCGACCCCTACGTCCGGTGCGGTGATTCACTACACGCTCGACGGCAACGATCCCACGGAGAACGATCCGGCGTTTTCCGGCACCGTCGTCGTCGATCGGACGCGCACGTTGAAAGCAGCGGCGTGGAAATCCGGCTCTCCCGCGAGCAGCATCGCATCCGTCTCGTACGTGCTGCAGGCGGCGCAGCCGGTGTTTTCGCCGAATGGCGGAACGTTCAGTGCACTTGCGGCGGTCACGATGTCCACGGCAAGTCCAGGTGCTGCCATTCACTACACAACCGATGGTTCGACACCCACCGCAACGTCTCCCGTGTACACGGCGCCCGTTGATGTCGCGACGACGTTGACGATGAAGGCAATCGCCACTCGCGCAGGCTGGATGGATTCGCCGGTCCGATTGGTGACATTCACGATGAATTTCGGGACGTTGACAGCGCCGACGTTCGCGCCGGCGCCCGGCACCTACGACAGTCAGGTGGTGGTGGCGATGTCGGCGCAGGATCTCTCGACGACTCGCTACACGACCAACGGCAGCACGCCGACGGCGGCATCAACGATCTACGACGGTCCGCTGACCTTGAACGCGACGACAACGGTGAAGGTGAAAGCGTTCCGGACCGACTACGCGACGAGCGCCGAAATGTCGGGGACGTACACGATTGTGGCCGCCGCGCCTGTCATCAGCCTCGCGAGCGGAACCTACGCGCCGGGCACGAGCTTCACGATCACCGATAGCGATCCGACCGCGACAATCCGCGTCACGTTCAACGGTACCGATCCGACAAGCTCCGACGGAAGCGTTCCGTCTGGCACGACGCTGCTCGCTGGCAGTTTTCCCGTGAAAGCGAGAGCGTTCAAGACCGGAGCGAGTAGCAGTGCGGTCGCCTCCGCGACGTTCACGTTGACGCAACCGTTCGGCGGCGGAGCCGTCAGCGCCGGCGCAGCGCATACGCTCCTCGCGACGCCCGGTGGGGTCGTCTACGCGTGGGGTCTGGGAGCCGCCGGTCAACTCGGATACGGCGGCAACAGCAACAGGACCACGGCAACGGTTGTGCCCGCGTTGACTGGCGTCGTGTCGATCTCGGGCGGCGCCGCGCACACGCTGGCCGCGACGTGGGATGGTCGCGTCTACGCGTGGGGTTCCAATGCATCCGGTCGCCTGGGTGACGGAACAACGATCTCGAGTCCTGTTCCTATTGAGATTCCCGGGCTCCAGAATGTCGTCAGCGTGGCAGCGGGTGGTTCGCACAGCCTGGCACTGACAGCCGACGGCCGTGTCTACGCGTGGGGGACGGGAATCAGCGGTCAGCTGGGACTCGGCTCCTTCTCCAACAGCCTGACCCCGGCGCCGATTCCGACGCTCTCCGACATCGTCGCAATCGCCGCGGGCGGTTACCACAGCCTTGCGGTCAACAGCGCAGGACAGCTCTACGCATGGGGATTCAACGCGTCGTCGCAGCTGGGCGACGGCGGCCAGACAGCGCAGGCGACGCCGAAGCTGATCGCCTCGCTCACGGGTGTGAGCGCCGTATCGGCCGGGGCGTCTCACAGCCTGGCGCGCCTCTACAGCGGAGCGGTGTATGCGTGGGGCGACAACACCAGCGGGCAACTCGGCCTTGGCGACACGACCGTTCGCAGGATTCCCACGCAGATTCCCGGACTCGTTGCGGTCGATGTCGTCGCTGGCGACAGTCACGGCATGGCTATCAGGGCTGCTGGCGCGCTCGTCGGGTGGGGCGCCAATACCAATGGCCAGCTTGGCGACACCAGCACGACGATGCGAACAACACCGGTGCTGGTGGCTGGCCCCGCGCAAGTCGCGATGATTGCGGCGGGAACTGGTCACAGCGTGGCGGTCACGGCCGGTGGCCACGTCTGGGCCTGGGGCGCGAATGGCTCCGGTCAGGTCGGTGACGGTACGACGACCGCGAGCCGGCCGACGCCGCTCGACGTGTTGACCGCCGCCGGTGCGTGGGGGGCGACCCCTTCGCCGACGTTGAGCGTCACGCCTGGCACTTATGGCGCGAGTCAGACCGTCGTGGTGACCGGCGCCGCCGGCGCTGCCGCCGACATGCACTACACGACCTCTGGCGCCGCGCCCATGCAGAGCGATCCCCTGATTATCAACGGCGGATCCATCGTGATTGACAGCACGACCACCCTGAAGCTGCGCGCGTGGTCCACTGCTCGTCTTCCGAGCTCCATCGTCACCGCATCGTATGTGCTGCAGCCAGATGTGCCGTCGATCACACCGGCTGCAGCGACATACACGAGCCCGCAGAGCGTCACCATCAGCACGCCTAGTCCCGGCGCGACGCTGCGGTACACCATTGACGGTACCGATCCCGGCACCGGTTCCACTCTCTACACGGGTCCTCTCGTCATCGACACGTTTACTCTTCTCAAAGCGAAGGCATTTCGCGACGGGTGGACGCCGAGCGGCACGGCGACCACGACGTTCACGTTCAACTACGGAACATTGGCGGCGCCGCTTATCGCTCCTGCTGGTGGAATCTTTACACCTGGGCAGACGGCGACGATCACCGCAGGGGCCAGCGAGCAGGTCAGATACACGCTTGATGGAAGCGATCCCGGCGACACATCGCCGCCGCAGGTGTCGCCGATCGTCTTGCCGGACGGATTCGTCACGCTGAAGGCGCGCGCGTTCAGGATCGACTGGACGCCGAGCCCGGTCGTGTCGCAAAGCTATGTGATTACCGACGACACCACTCCGCCGACGATCACCGCCTCGCTGTTGCCGCCGCCGAATGCCCGCGGATGGAACAACAGCGACGTGACGGTGGCGTTCACATGTGAAGACCCGTCCGGGGTCACGTGGTGCACGCCTCCTGCGCGTGTGACGAGCGAAGGGGCGGAGATTTCCGTTGTCGGCGCGGCCACCGACGCCTGGGGCAATCAACGGTTCAGCACGTTTACGGTCAACATCGATCGCACGGCACCCATGGTTCACATTTACGAACCGAAGAACGACCGTCATGTTCCGCCGGGAACGACATCGCTCACGGTCCGAGGCGGCGCGCACGACTTATCCGGCATCGACTCGGTCTCGTGCAATGGCCTCGCCGCGGTGGTTGTCGGCGACGCGTTTGCCTGCGGCGTCGACGTGATGGAAGGGACAAATGCGATTACGGTGGAGGCATTTGACTTCGCCGGGCACTCCGCGTTCAGTCACGTCTCGGTCATCGTCGGCGAAGTCATTGTCACCGCGCTCGATGTCAGCCCTGCCAGCCTCACGATGGTCGTCGGCGACACACGGGAAATCGTGGTGAAGGATCAGGAGGGTGGTGAGCGTCATGACGGCATCTGGTCGGTCGCTGATGGTTCGGTGGCGAGCGTTGCTGATGCCGATGGTGCGACGACAATCACAGCACTTGGCGGAGGGCAGACCACGCTCAGGGTAACCATCAACGGCATCACTGCCGAAGCCACAGTGACGGTGTGGGCAGAGGGTGCGGATGTTCCAAGCGGCACCACGCTGTGGAGTCTGAGCGACACGTCTGGCTTCGGCGCGCCGAAGCGCGGCTATGTCCTGCGGGCCTCGTCGAACGATGGGGAGAGTGATCCCGCAAAGAGCGCGGCGCTCTTCTTTGTCGACGAAGGCACCGAATACTTCGACCATGGCACCGCGCTCAGCCGCGGCTTTCCGAATCGGCCGACGCGGATCCGGACGACGACGGCGGATGGGCGTCAGCTGTCGGAACTCTCATTCGGTGGGAGGATCCCGCGGCAGATTGCGGCTGACAACAACGGCGGCCTTGTCCTGGTGTTTCCGGCGGGTGATGGATTGCCGAGCAGCATCGAACGGATCGACGGCCGAAGCGGGGACATCACGTGGGAATACATCGCGTCTTCAGGATTCCTGAGTGACGTCGCGATTCATCCTGACGGTACGGTGTACGCAACGGAGGACCGCATTACCGGTCACGCGCTGCTTGTGGGCATTGATCGATTGGGATTCGCGCATACGCGCTCACTGCCACACGGCTTCTACACGCAGATCGATTTCGGCGAGTGCGGATGGTACGCCGGTGACGATACGCCTGGCTATGCAACCGGTCCGATGATTCGCGAAGATGGCGCGGTCGTGCTGGTCAGCGTGACACGAGTGAGCACGCGCGTCGTATACACGTTTCCCGATTCCTACTCCACTTTGGGGTGTTCCGAGCGGTCGAGCCCCGGTGACTTTTCGTATACGGACACGGCACACCTGATTGAGCTCGATTCGTTGTTGAGCGGCACCGTCACCAATCACGACCTCTCCGATCCGTCGAGGCTCATGCCCTCGCAGTTCTGGGAAGACGCGTACTCGCTGCTGCCTGACGGCCATGGCGGTCTGTTGATGGCGGCGCGCCATGGCCCTGGGCTGGTCCGCATCGACAGCGACCACCACGTGGCGGGCAGCGTAAACGTCTCGCAGTTGATGCCGAACGACACGACGGAGAAGTACGAAACCGAGTACGTGCTGGGCGAGGACGGTGTGTATGCGCTGGTGAACAGCCGCTCGACGATTCAGGTCTTCCCGCAATACAAGTATCAATTCATCTCGAGGGTCCTACAGGTCGATCCCGAAACGCTCACACCGATCGGCACTCCCACCCGGCTGGGCGAGCCCACGCCCGAACCGGAACACCTTCGACTGAGGTTCGCGCTCGCCGGCGGCGGTGTCTATGCGAACGGTCCTGTGTCGGCGTACGGCATCAACATCGCGACCAGCGCTGCCGGCTTCGCTGCTGCGGGCAACGCAGCCCATTTCGCCAATGGCTTGTGGCTCGGTTGGAACGAAGGACCCGCCGCGGTCTTGGGTGGTGAACCCACGATTGCGCAAAGTTGGTGGGCCTACGCGGGCGGATTGGAGGCGGCAAACGCACCGAGCCCGCGGCTGCTGACGACCACGAGACTGCGTGAGTTAGCTGCCGAACGTGGAATCGGCCTAGGAATGACGGGCATTCGACTCAACCAGCAAATAGGGCTCTCATTTCAGGGAACTGCAATTTGGAGTTTGTACCAGCGAGAGGACTCGAACAGATTCTTCTTAGAATCTCCAACGCGAAGCAACGCGACGTCTGGAACCGTGAACAACGTGGTGCCTGATTTTCTCGGGATGTATATCGTCGGGGTCCCTCCGAGGAGTGCAATCTATCCGGATAGCGTCTTGTCAGAAGTTAAGGCTGTGAACGGTGTGATCGGCTTGTCGTATAGTCGCCATCAGGTCCGTGGTTTCATTGACGCAGCGACACGTTCATCCCTTGGCGTTACCCATACGAACTGGCCATTGGTGGAATTCATCACAACTTCTGACACGGTACTTGCCTTTGACGTGATTGCCAACGCCACTTCGTCGCATGTTGAGATTCGTCAACGACTTGTGTGGGAGCTCGCGGGTGGATT
>WNGI01004501.1_pt1 | contig 12483 bp, 11 predicted proteins | sample 5400621 | NCBI WGS metagenome assembly WNGI01 (sample SAMN13153374, study PRJNA577476) | soil metagenome | isolation source: 20 cm soil or saprolite under Garry oak tree replicate 1 | place: USA:California | collected 2016-06-15 | reverse complement strand
TTTGTACCCGCTCGGAATTGCGCAGTCTGACCATCCGTTGGAAATAAAGAAACTGCGGCCCGCCGTAGGCATGGGGTTCGCGCACGTAGCGGTGCCAGAAATTGCGCAAACCCATGAGCCGCTGCACGTCGAGGTCGATTAGCATATCGGCGATCTCATCGCGGATGTCTTGATCTTCCATCAGGCTCTCGCCGTCGAAATCGGCTTTTTGGCAATGCTCGATGATCCGCTTGAACAGCGGCTGCTCGGACACGCTGCCGCCGCCGCCGTGTTCCAGTTCAAGATAGCTGTTGGCCACTTTCCAGCCGTTGTTCTCGCCGCCGACCAAATATTTCGCCGGCACGCGCACGTTGTCGAAGAACACCGCGTTCTTGATGCCCATCATCAAGTGCATGTGCTGCAGCGTGATCCCGGGCAAATTGGCGGGAATATAAAGCCAGCCAAGATTTTCGTGGCGCTTGCCGCCTGGGTTGGTGCAGACGAACGTCCAGAGATAATCCGGCGGCAGATGATGACCGACCAAAACTTTTTGCCCGTTGACGACGTAGTGATCGCCGTCGCGTATCGCTTTGGTCTGGCAGTTGGCCACGTCGCTGCCGCCCTGCGGCTCGGTCAGCACTTGCCAGACGGCAAGCTCGCCGCGCGCCATCGGCGGCAGGAACTCCATCTTTTGCTCTTCCGTACCGAACTTCATCACTGCCGGCGCCACCAGACGCGCAAGAGTATAAAAGACCGATCCGAGCGACAGGCCGTAGCGGTCGATTTCGGTTTCGAGCACGAACTGATGATCGAGAGTCAAGCCGGCGCCGCCGTATTTCACTGGATAGGTCGGGAACAGCCAGCGCTTCTGACCCAGTTTTCCGGCCAGCGCGCGGCGAAAACGGTATTCCTCATCGTTCTCCCGCGTCGACCAGTTCCCCGACCAGCGCAGATGCTCTCCGCCCTTCATGTTTTCCGCCAGCCAGGCGCGCACCTCTCGGCGAAACGCGCCGATCTCGGCCGTGTCTTGTTGCAAGCTAAAGTCCATGGTGGTTCTCCTTTTTTTCCAAGCTAAAAATTTTCAGCGTTCAAGCCCGACCGAGACTTGAATGTGACTAAACACGATCACGTCCACGAGCACGAGCTTTAAACATCCCACTCCCCGGCGACCAGCCGCGGAATCACCGGCTGTAAAATCCGATAGGACAAACCCCAAAGGCGGTGCGCACCGACCCGGTAAAACGATACCTGTTCTGCTCTCTGCCAGGTTGGAAACCGCTCGATCATTTTATCCCGGGCGTCTGGTCTCTTAAGATCCGCGAGCTTGACGTCAAAAATTTGCGCGATCTCACGCTCCGCAATCTGCCACTGACTCGGCACGCGAATGCGCGCGAGATAGGGAAAGACTCGATAGCCCGTCGTTCTGGTTTGCTGCATGGGTAGCTCGGCGAGCACATCACTTCGCTCGACAACCAAGCCGAGCTCTTCACGCACTTCGCGCAGCGCGGTGTCGAGCATTGTTTCATCTTCCGGGTCATGCTTGCCGCCGGGGAACGCGACCTGCCCGCCGTGCACACCGCCCGGATTGCGCAGAATCATAACGATATGCAGCTCGCCGTCTCCTGAACGGTAGACGGGAATGAGCACCGCAGCGTCGATCATCCGATCTTCCTCCTCATCCGCTTCTACTACAGGGCCTCATTCAGGGCAAAGATCACCAACGCACCGAATCAACGCGTTGCATCAACCCGCCATTGTGATAAACGAAATCGACGAACAGGCAACACTATGAACAAAAGACCCAACTTTCTCTTCATCATCACGGATCAGCACCGCGCCGATCACCTGGGTTGTTACGGCAACTCCGTCCTGCGCACGCCGAACATCGACGGGCTCGCTCATAACGGCGCACGCTTCGACAATTTCTACGTCGCCACACCGATCTGCATGCCCAACCGGGCGACGCTGATGACGGGACGAATGCCGTCGCTGCATGGCTCGAGGCAGAATGGCATCCCGCTGTCACTCAACGCGACGACGTTCGTCGAGATACTGAGCGCCGCCGGCTACGACACGGCGTTGATGGGGAAATGCCATCTGCAAAGCATTAACGGCAATCCGCCGATCGAGGGCATGCCTACGTCCCATCCGGAGTGGTTGCTCCCGCCCGAACAGTTACGCGAAGCAGACAAGACGTTAACTACGCAGGGGCGCTACGATCAGGAACTGCCGTCTACCTGGGAGCGCGAGGTCGGATTTGAACCGACGCTGCCGTATTACGGCTTTAACCATGTCGAGCTTGCCATCGGCCATGGCGACAAGACCGTCGGTCACTATGCGCGATGGCTCAAGGCGCGCCATCCCAATCCTGACGCGCTGCGCGGTCCGGAGAATCAGTTGCCGGGCAATCATTACGTCGCGCCGCAAGCTTGGCGCACGAGAATCCCGGAAGCGCTCTACCCGACGGCCTATGTCGCTGAACGCACGATGATGCATCTGGAAAATTATTCGCGCACGGATCGCAGCCGGCCTTTTTTCCTTCAATGTTCGTTTCCCGACCCACACCATCCGTTCACGCCGCCCGGCCGCTATTGGGACATGTACGATCCTGAAGCGATATCGCTTCCGTCGTCGTTCAATTTCGGCGAGAGACCGATTCCACCGCACGTGCAAAATCTCTATGACGAGCGAACCCACAACCAAGCTAACAAAAACGGCCAGCGCACGTTTGCCATTACCGAGCGTGAAGCCCGCGAAGCGATCGCGCTGACCTACGGCATGATCACGATGATCGATGACGCCATCGGCAGCATCTTGAGTTGGCTCAAAACGCTCCGGCTCGATGAGGACACGGTGGTTGTCTTCACCAGCGATCATGGTGACTTCATGGGTGATCACCAGCTACTGCTCAAGGGCGCGCTGCACTACCGCGGTTTGGTGCGCGTGCCGTTTATTTGGAGCGACCCGGCGGCTGACAAGCGCGGAATCATAAACGACGGGCTCTGCGGCACCCTCGACATCGCCAACACGATCCTTGCCCGCGCCGAAGTACGGGGGCACAACGGCATGCAGGGAATCAATTTATTGCCCGCGACCCGCGGCGAGAAAACCGGTCATGACTCACTGGTGATCGAAGAACATCAGCGACGCGGCTACATGGGATTAAAAAATAATTTCCGCGCACGCAGTCTGATTACCCACGACTCTCGATTGACGCTCTACGAAGGTGTCCAATGGGGAGAGCTTTACGATTTCAACAAAGACCCGTATGAGCTGAACAATCTTTGGGAGGATCCACGCTCACGCGAGCGCCGCCATGTGCTAACGGAAACATTGGCGCGGCGGATGATGGAGCTTGCCGACTCGAGCCCGCTGGCAACCCACCACGGACCGTGAACGGAAGAACATGTTCCAATCGTTCAAAATGTTCAAACCGTTCAAATCGTCATCCAATGGTGACCCTGTGCATCGAAAGCATCACCTCCGAAAAACGTTTTGAACGTTTTGAACGAGTTGAACGAAGCGAAGCGATTGAACGAGTTTAATTTTAAGGCTTTATACCCGACGCAACCAGCGCGGGCATTGGCAACTCGACAAATTCTCCTTTTGTATATTTCTCCAACTCCGCCCGCACCGTGTCGCGAATTTTGTTTACCACCGTCGGTTTTTGCGCGCGCAGCAAACCAGCGGTGCGCACCGTGCCGTCTTTCATCGCATTAAAGAGCGCGTCACCCGCCGCCAAGCGCCACAGTTGCGAAACTTTGGTTACGCTCGGCGACTCGAATCCCGCCGCAACAAATCCGCGTGTACACTCTTCCGGATCGCTGAAGCGAAAAAACGGCGGCCCTTCCGGCAGCTCCACCCGTGGCTCACCATGCAACTCCACCGCGCCCAGCACGATGCCAAAACCGACGGTCTCTGTAGGATTGCACCAAACCGAAAAAGCAAAGCGACCACCGGGACACAGCACTCGATGCGCTTCAACCAGCGCTTTCTCCGGGTGTCCAAGGTGAAGAATGCCGAAGTTCATTGCCGCCGCGTCGAATAGTCCGTTGCCCACGGGCAACTCCTCAGCGTCACCTTCGCGAAAATCGATACCGGGGTGCAATCGCTGCGCCTGCTTCACCATTGCCGCTGAAAAATCGACGCCAAACACGGTGGCGCCGCGTTTCGCTGCGGCCGCAGCGACGTAGCCCGGACCGCTGGCAATGTCGAGAAATTTAACGCCGCGCTTCACCCGCGCCGCGTCCAACAGCGCGCCGACCGCTTGGGTCGTCAAACTTCCGAAGGCTTGGTGGTATTCGTCGGGGATATTTACCCAACCGGCATGCTCGAAAGTACGAAACTTTTCGGCGTCAATAGGCATAGCACCGCTAGAATTACATAGGTTTCCGTGGCTGTCTACTTCGCAATCCAAGCAAACCGGCAGTCGATGACGAATGAAATCGCGCTTGACCCGAACAGCAGATTTCCTTAGTGTCGGCGCGCGGAGGATGACCATGAATAAACGGATACCTTTGCTGGCGATGCTGCTCTCGTCGATGTGCGCCGCTTCGACGCTTTACGCGGCTCAGCCCTTGACCAAGGTTGTGATGACCACCGGCTCCTTCAGCGAGCGCGAAGCCGCCATGTATGTCGCGCAGGATCAGGGTTTTTTTCGGCGCTACGGCATAGAGTTAACCTTCGTGCAGGTTCGCAACGGCCCCGTCGGCATGGCGGCCATCGCCTCCGGAGAAACCCAGCTTCACGAGGGTTCCGCCACGGCGGCGGTCCTCGGCGCAGCCGCTGAAGGCCTCGATCTGATTTTTGTCGCGGGCATGATCAACAAACTCATCGGCAACATTATCGCGTCGCCAAAAATCAAAAGCCCGGCTGACTTGAAAGGCAAAACCATCGCGGTCACCAGTGCCAGCGGCGGCAGCTGGATGTTTACCACGCTGGCGCTCGAATACTGGGGCTTGGATGCCAAACGCGACGGGATCAGTTTCCGCATCCTCGGTGACGAGTCGGTGCGCAGTCAGGCGCTGCTCAATGAAACGGTCGCCGCGACTCATCTGGGTTACACTTTCTCGGCGCCGCTGATCGGCCGCGGCTTTACCAATCTTGCCGATTTGGCGAAACTGCCGATCCCGTTCCAGAGCACCGGCGTGTTAACTACCCGACGGTTTATGAACGCTTCACCTGAGGTCGTCGAAGGCGTCCTGCGCGGCATCGTCGATTCCTTGCAGTTCATCGCTCAACCGGAAAACAAACCGGCAGTGCTGAAAAGCCTAATGAAAGGCTTGAGACTGCAAAAAGCGGATCAAGCGGTCGAAGGTTACGACTCTCTCGGCGGCATCTATGAACGAAAAATTTACCCGCGGGCCGACGGCGTGCGCAATGTGATCCGCTTGCTGGGACTGACCAACGAAAAGATCCGCAAGCTCAAAGCCGAAGATCTGGTCGACGACCGGTTCGTGAAAAAGCTGGAGAAGGAAGGACGGTTCTAAAATGATCCGTGTAGGGGCGCGATTCATCGCGCCCTTTTCCACCGGCCTCCCACCGGGCGCAATAAATTGCGCCCCTACGAAAACAACGCTAACGACAACTGGGTGAATGGCAAACCTGAACGTTACGGCATCTCTTCTAGCAATTTCCCAAACCCCTTGACCGGCTGCCGCACGTGTAGCCGTTTCTCGACCGCCCACACCCGCGCCGGTACCGCATGAACGACCGGCACCTGCAGGTCTTCTTCGAGCAAGTGAATGATATCGAGGCAGCGCCAGCCGGTGCCGAGCATGTAGATGCCATCGGCGCCGGGGTTCTTCAAGAACGCCCCGCGCGTATGCGCATAGATTTCCGTCGACGCCAAACGACCGACGTCGGCAAACGCGACTTCCATTCCTTCCATGGCGAGGACGTCGAAGCCGGCTTCTTGAAAGTAGCGCGTAAACATATCGTTGATGCTGCCGGTAAAATAAGTGACGCCGACGAATCTTTTCACGCCGAGCCCACGCAACGCTTCGACTTGAGTCTGAGCGGCAGTGACGATGGGAATTTTAAATTCGGCTTCCCATTCTTTGACGATCTTTTCTTCGCCTTTGAATCCGTGCACCATAAACGGCGGCGCGCCTTCAGGGTGAATCAAATCGACGCCTTCCTTGGCCAACTCCGCGACCTTTTCATGAACGGCGTTGAGCGCGCCGCGAAACTCGTCTTCGGTGCCGCGCTGAAAATTCAAATAAACCGGCACGACGCCGATCCCCTCGGGTAGAAGGCGAATGAATTCTTCGAGAGAGCCCGGCCGGTGTGTCGGTTTCACGCATCCGACAACGCCGCGCCAACTTGTAAAGACCATAAACTCGTTCCAATCGGTTCAAGGGTTCCAACCGTTCCATTCGTTTCAGAGACTTCGAATCCAACCACTGGAACTTCTGAAACCATTGGAACGATTGGAACTGCCTTTGTCATTTAAAAATCTGCGAAAACTTCGCCTTGAGCTGCTGGCGCACGTCCTGCGGCACTTCGACGACTTTGGGGAACTCGCCTTTTAGCTTTCGGTTGTAAGGCATACAGGCGTCGATCAAGATGCGATTGTTGAAATTACCCGGTAAAAACATCGGATCGCGTCCTGAGGACCACGCTTTCTGCACCAAATCAATATCGGTCGTCGGATCGAAGCGTGTGCCCATCGCCCACAACACCTGATCGATATCAGAACAGTCAACGTCGTCGTCGACGACCACGGTCCATTTACCGTTGTAGGCGCCGGCCATGCAATTGGACGCGACGTGCAGCACGTTGCGGGCGTGACCGGGATAGCGCTGGCGAATTTGGATCGCGGTGAATCGGGTCGCCGGCGCGCCCTCGTGATTCCACACGCCGAGAATTTCCGGCAAACCGCAAGCTTCCAGGGCGTTCCAGATCTCCGCAGCGCCGGCGATGCCCTTGAGCAAACCGGTTTCGTCGACGGGCTTGTGCTGCGGCGCGCAGGTAAGAATCGGGTTGTTGCGGTACATGACCGTCTTAACGTTTAAGTAGGGCCGCGGCACGACGTCGTCGGAGTAATAGCCCATCCATTCGCCGAACGGCCCTTCGGGTTGGCTCTGGCCCGGCACCGCTTCGCCTTCGATAACGATCTCGGCGTCGGCGGGAATCGGAAAACCAGTGAACGGTCCCTTCACAACTTCCACCGGTTCGCCGCGGATGCCGCCGGCGAAATCATATTCGGAGACTCCGGATGGCAAGGGGCTGGCCGAAAGCATGTAGAGCAACGGATCCTGGCCGCAGACGATGGCGAATTTGCAACTCTGGCCGCGCTCGAAATATTTGTCGCGATGAATTCGGCCGTGCTTTCCTTCGGTGATCTGGCAGCCGATCGTTTGGCCGTCGTAGACCTCGCAGCGATAGGCGCCAAAGTTGTACCAATCGGCGTCGGGATCTTTGGTGATACACATATCGGCGGTGCCGATGTAGCGATGAGTGTCGGCCTGATGATGGATCGGTACCGGCAGCTTCAGCACATCGACGTTGTCGCCTTCCAAGACATTTTCGAAGATCGGCCCGGTCTTGAGCATCTTAGGTTTGATCAGTTTCATGTCGGTCATGACGTGATGATAGGCTTTGACGATGTCGGCTTTGCGCTCGTACTCGAGCGGCAAGCCGAGGGTGAGGGCCACGCGTTTAATCGTGGAAAATTGTCCGTACAGCGTGCGGTAGCCTTTGGGGTAGCCGGGCACTTCGTCGAACAATATCGCGGGTGCTTTGCCCTTGCCGCCTTCGGTGAGCATTTGTGTGATCGCGCCCATTTCTCGGTCCCAATGCGCGCCGTTGACTTTGAGCAGTTCACCGAGCTTCTCGACTTGCTCGATCCAATCGCGCAAGCCTCGATAAGTGACCGTGCTCTGTGAAGCGCCGATTCTTTCGGGTCGTGCCATGAATTCCTCCGTGAAAATCAAATGACCGCGATGATGCCTCACCTTACGTTCCGACCCAATTCTTGTCAAGAAAGTTGACCGCCTAGGACTTGTTTGGAAACAGTTGGAGTGTTATGTACGCCCGTGACTCGGGCAATGAATGGGTGACTCGACGCTCATGGAAAACCTAAAATCATACCGCCAGCAACTTCGCTCCATCGGGCAATCGCTCGAGGCGCAACGTATCAATATCTTCGAGCTGACCTGTCGCGGCGATCGATTCGTCGTCAAAGGAGAGCCTGAAAAAGAAACCTCCATGCTCGGGGCATTACGCCAATGGCAGCAGCGCCGGCGCAGCGACGGGCTCAATGCATCGTTGACTTTCACGAACCAGGATATCGACCAGCTCGACCGCCAAGGCCGTGCACATCGGTCACGGTCCAATCGCCTACCCGATTTTTATAGGCTGCCGAATACTCTACGCACGGTTGGACACTATTTAGAACTGAAAGGCTCCGAGTTATTGGAGTTGCAAAAGCGACAGCTCAGCTTAACTTTACTCTCGCGCAACAAACACGGCCATCCGGAAATGGAAGAACGTAGCATCGCATCTTTCTACGATCTTTTTCTGAAGCTGCACGATAGGCGGGGAAAGCGTCCGGGTAACTAATCAGCAGCGCCGCCGTCGATACAGCTCGGTTCGTCGATCCACACCTCAATCGCCGCAGCAAATGATGGGAAGTATTTCGCTCGACCAGTTCTAAAAACAAACGCCGCTGACAGAGGCTGTTTGCTCCGCTAGCGGCGTTGGAATTGCGGGAATTGGCGCAAACCTACGACGTAATCTCCCACCAGTTCTTGCTGACATCGCTCAGTAAAAAGTGCGCGCGGCCATTGGTCTGGAGTTCGCGGAGATCCGTGATACCAAGCTCCTTGCCCTTGGTCGAAAACTCTTTGTGGGCGTCTTCGACTTCTTCCGGACTCGCGACTCGAAGAGTAAAACGATTTGCTTCGGATAAATAATCCCGGTGCGTCGTTGGCAGAACCACGACGTACCAGGGGTCACTGGGAACCGTTATGTAGGTCGACATACGCCCACCCCCAATAATCGACAGCCCTAACACGTTCGCTAAAAACTTGTCGCTCGTCTCTTTGTCATCGCAATTCAACGTACCGTGAGTCATCGCCTGAGGAATGTAACCTCGGCCAGGAAATTTTTCTTCAGGGAGTGGTGTCGTCCAGTGGGGCGCCGCGATCTTGCGGCCCTGCTTGATCGCCGCGGGGTTGTAGTACTCGATTTCAAGATCATTACCGCCGGGCTCTTTAAAGTAGATCGAGTAAGCGAAGTGCGCTTCATGCGGCGTGGTGACGCTTTTAATTTTGTACTGGGCTTTATGATCGGAGATGTATTCGTGGGCTTTGGGAATTTCTTTGGAGCTGGCGACCCGGAAGCCATAGTGGTTGGTGTGCGGCTTATTCTTAGAATTCGGTCCACCTTCGTGAATCACCAAGCGCCACGCGGTATTGGGATGTTTAACAACCGCCTGCTTGTCGGTGCGCTCGACGACTTCCGCAGCCAAAAGATCGGTGAAAATCGGCAGCGTCTCGTCCAACGAGCGGCATTCATAGTGACCTTCGGTCATCGCAATTGGTTTCAGCATACCCGTCTCCTCATAAAGCAAATGTTTTAGCGCACTTAACTCTTAGTATTAGAACAGACTCTTACGCCTGTCAATTGGCCCGACTGGCGACCGGCGGCATCTTCACTTCGGCGCCGGACTTGGCGCACTCTGCTTCGAAAGTACGCCGGATGATCGGATCTTCGTCTTCGTATTCAATTTGCCAGCCGCCATACGCCAATGGCACGTCGGACTGAATCTTTCCCGGCTGCAACTTATACTTTCGGCTCAAGATCTTTAGCGCGAGATAACGCGCCTGTACAGCGCTCGAATTAAAGTGTTGGTGAAACCAACCTTCGGGCGGCACCACGATGGAACCGGGCTTCCAATCGACGCGCGTCATTTCTTGGCCCTCGGGCCAGAGCAGCGAGTAGCCCTTGCCGGTGAGAATAAAAACATGCGCGCCGGGACCGTGCCGATGCGCTTTTTTATAAACGCCCACCGGAAAGCGCGATACATGGGAACCCATCATGCTTTCCGACATCTCAAAAAAGATCGTCGCATTCCCTTTTCCTCTCTCCGTCCATGCCACCGGCTCGATGTTGATCGCGTCTGCAACAAAATTGGTCTCGACCACACGATCGCTGTAGAGCTTGCCGCTGCCGCCGAAGTAACCATCTTCGCCTTTGAACCGGTCGGTGAATGCATAGGGATTGTTGATGACGAAATCTTCACAGTGAAATAAATTGAAAACCAGCGGCGCGGTGGTGACCGCGAGCAGCCGCGCCTCTTTGTCACCCTGGCCGTTGAAATGCTGATACGAAGCATTCAATGGGATCGCAAACAAACTTCCGGTCTGCCACTCAAAGCTCTGCTTTGCCCCATTGGTCTGCCACACCGTCGTTGCACCGCGGCCATCAAGCACATAATAAAGCGCTTCGTAAATATGGCGTTGCGGCTTAAGGTTCTTACCGGGAGGGATCCCAACGACGTAGGCGTCGTCGAGATAACCGGTTCCATCTAGCATGATGTAGACTCCGGTGCCGCCCATGCGGTCCCATGGCTTGAGCGGTATCGTGTAAAGATCTTCGACGAAAAAACCGCGAACCACATCGACCCCTTGGGAACTAATCCAACGATCGTAAGGCGTGTCCATCACTTCGACCTTGCGCTCGACTTTCTCGTACGACTGACTGGTAGTGTTGTCTGCCATCCAAACCTCCCGTGAAGTGTTACTGTCTCTTTAACCTGGAATCCCGCGAACCATCAAGTCCGCGCCCGGTAGTCGACCAAACTGCGCAGATGACAAATCCGAGTTGACACCTCATGTTGACAATGATCCGCGTTCGGCTCCATATAATTTTAAAAACCCATCGGCAATAGAGGAGAAAACAGATGAGCCAAGCGGCAATGAACAACCTAGTGGCGGCGCTTAAAAGCGGCGCCGGACTAAAAGACAAATTCATTTACTATATGTCCTTCGACGACTATAAAAGTTTTCCCGACCCCTTCCGACGTACGACGTTTACCGTCAAAGAGGTTCAGGAAAGCATCCGGCGGTACGCGAATCCGGAAAAGCCCGGCGAGTTATTTCAGTGGGACATTCACGGCCGACTGTTTACGCCGGCAAGACTTTCCATTCCCGACATGGCCGTAGTGATGATTCACGGCGGCGCCGTTAACGAGTACGAATTTATTTTTACCCCCGACGGACCGGAAGAATATCCCAATCTGACGAGCACCGATCCTGAAAAAGCGCGGGTCGGCGTGGCGCAGCATATCGCGTCACTCGGCATTCCCGTGCTCGCGATCTCGCTCCCCGGCCACTACAGCCGCAAACCCTGGCCACCGATCGCCGAGCGCAGGCCGGAGTTTGTCATCGGCGAGATTCCGAACGATGAAGAGCTCAAGAATCGTCTCGCTGTCTATACGTTCAGAATGTGCACGGAAGCGATCAAATCCCTGGTCGAGAAAAATCTCACGGAAGCGATCTTCATGTGGGGCCATTCGACGGGCGGCGAATATTTCTATTTGATGGAGCAGTACGGCTTGAGGAATAAACTGATCGGCGGCCTCGGATTCGGCACCGGCATGCCAGCGTGGGTGCGCAAAGAATGGGACTTGGCTTGCGCGAAGAAGTCGCCGGAAGAGCGTGCCGCACCATTTCGGAATCTCACTGATCTGAGTCGCCGTTCGCCGAAAGGTTACGCCAGAAGCGGCTACGTGGGACCGAACCAGCCGTGGGGCAGCGTCGAGAGATGGTTCGACCTGGAGAACCATCGGCGCCCTCAGTTCAAACCCTATCTGCAAGACATCGAGCACAGCGCTCATGATGTGCTGCTGCCGGAGATCAAAAAAGTCTCCGGTCTCCCCGACGACGAACTGTTCGTTACCTATAAATCGGACTTAAATCGGCTGCGCGGCAAGAAGCTGCTGCACATCGTCGGCGAAAATGACAAAGGCCATTGGATCGAAGGCGGCGAGCGAGGGCTGGAATTTCGCCGTGAAGTTTATGCCTTCCATCGTTTTAAGCCGTTCGCCGACGCGTTGCGCCTGATCGTCGTGCCGAATCTCACACACTACGGCCACGTCGAGAGTTACAATGAGCGCTTGGCCAATCTCATGGTGACCGGCTTCAAAGAGTATTTTTGCGACTGAAGTTTGTTGTTGCCAGGGCGAATTCCTGCTGCGCACCGTACACACGCGTAGGAGCGAACCGCCCGTCGCCCCCTACGCTGGTTTATCACGACTGCATTAACCGCGAGGAAAGTGTCGACCGAAGCGATCCAAACGATGATCTATGCGGTCACCGCGATGATCCAATCGTCGCTCTATGCGATCGCCGCGCCGCTCGAGATGATTCTCGATCCGATCACCTTTGCGATCCAAGTGATCAGCGAGTTTGGTTTTGCCTTCCGCGCGCGCCTTTTCGGATAGTGCATCGAGCCGGTCGTCAATTCGATCGCCTCTCGCATCGAGACGATCGTTGA
>WNGI01051352.1_pt1 | contig 12484 bp, 14 predicted proteins | sample 5400621 | NCBI WGS metagenome assembly WNGI01 (sample SAMN13153374, study PRJNA577476) | soil metagenome | isolation source: 20 cm soil or saprolite under Garry oak tree replicate 1 | place: USA:California | collected 2016-06-15 | reverse complement strand
ATTAGCGTACTTGAGGAAACAACGCGGTAGTAGCTGTGGTGAATCGTGCGAATAGAAGCAATACAAGGCTGTCGCCTTGAGGATGTAGGAAGTTGGTTGTCATCTTGATGTTGTTAAAAACCTGTGAGATTCGCGTAACGTTCGGAACTTTTGCCTTGGCTGACATAAGCGACATCCTCATGATCCGAAGCGCTGCAGTAACCACGTCTAGTACATGCTCGCATTATATTTCCCTGTATGCTTGCTGACCACCTGGGTCTCTCGCAGCCAAAGGTTTCCCATCCCATCCACTGGCAGCCAGGCAGATTCTCCTCGCCCGTCCATGATTCTCCCTTACAAGTGATAATATCCCCCTATGGCAGCTCCGCAGACCTTCTCCCGAAGGCATCGCATATAACACCTGAATGTTCAACCCAAGGGTATCCCCCCATCATCCACAAGAACATTAAGACCTCATGTACAGCGAAACCTGCCGTCCAATTACCCTGATACCGGTTCTGGCAGGTCTCAAGAGTTTGATCCCTGAAGAATTCGTGTCAAATATGCTCAGTTTGAGCGGCACGTGTGTACTGCGCTCCTTCCTCCGTCTTCTTTTACGTGATCACTGCCGCCTCCCGCAGGCAATTCGCAAACCACCTGTCTGATGGTGATGATTTTATCCTCGCCAAATTATGGTTCAACTATATAGGACCGTAACAAGGAACGAATGCGGCTAATAATCTTTTGAGTCACCCGATGATGGGTTATTTAATACAATTAATGAGCGAGTCATCCGGTCCTCTCATCTCGCATATAATGGGCGCTGATGAGAACCAGATCCGATCACATGTGGAAATGACTGATCCGAAGAATTGTGCTTATCAGGCATGCCCGTCAAGGGCACTTTACCACTTTCTCGTCCTTCCGCTGCCCTTTCTCCCGCCGCCCAACCTGTAAAGTACTCCCAATGAACTAAAAGATGGCCAGACAAGGCTATCGTAATGAATGTCGAAGTTACACTGGTCAGTTAAAAGAAATCCAGCGTAACGCTAAACCCCGCATATAAGTATTGGCGTGGAGAACGTCGGTCTCAGAAACTCACCTCTCCCATGACCGTTCTTTGTACATGAGGACACCCCGCACCTCGATGTTGTCTAGTTCAAGCCCTAATTCGAATTCTAGAATAAAAGAGTGACAAAATTCATTCGACAGGTAATAAGATACGCTACCTGTGTAGAATCCACCGGATTTATGCATAGTCGAATTTTGTTTGAAAGTAGGTAACGAGGAGAGGTCGACTGTCCATTTGCATACTTCAGTCGCCTCGCCCTCGTCAGTATATCTCAAAACTTTATGTGCTTCACTGGCAAAAATTGTCGTGACAAACATAGAATCTAGAGAGAAAGGAGTCAAGACGTGCCCCTGAACAAGTAACAAATTAGTACCAAGCGCGTTGTGAGAGAATTTGCTAGATATATCGTTGAGATTAGACATGAAGATTCAAAAATATTACTTAAATCAGCTACTCACCAAAATTTGAATGTTGGCCATTGCCTACATATAAGATGAGAAGCGGGCTTTAGAACGTAACTGCTACACACCCTTTTCTGATGGTAGCGCCCTTTACGAGCAGATATTGAAGCCTAAGGAATCGTAAATTGAATTCGTCTGATCATTTCCCCCAAAACATACCTATTTTGGCATATTCTGGCTCCTGCATCATTTATTAAGATGTATGTCGGTCGTTTCGCCAAGTCTTCTTTCTCCGCAGGAAGTTTAACCTCCCGTCCAAAGCATTAGTAAAATAAGCTTCAGAAATACGGGCAAACATACTTTGATCATATACGAGCGCGGTGCTGTAACGGACGTCATGAGCTGCTTTCTTGACAAACCATATCGGGCTGCTCCTTGTAACATCACAGCATCTGCATTCGCTGGTCTTTCGATGAACCCAATTTTCGACGTAAATTTGTCCTTGATACAGGTGAACATGCATTTTCCCAGGAGATGAGATCCTACATACCTCGATGCGATTCTTTAGATATTCACTTCCAGCAAATCCACCCACAATGAAAAGTGCATCAACTGGCTGGTCCACTTTTGTCATTTGTTCCTCAATCAAAGCAAGAACCTGTTGTTTATCATACACCATGAGATATAGTAATCTATAAAATATGATGATACAGACCTGATTAAGCACCGGATTAAAGACCAAGTCGTGAAGCAGATTCCCGGGTATGATGAGCTGACCGTCCATGAGAAAAGCAGAAGAATCATTTGGGTCCACGGAATTGAGGCAAGTGAAGAAGAATGAAGTGCCTATACAAATAATGTCCGCCGCTCGTAAATCCTTCACAATCTCGAAGACTCACGGTCATCGTGGTATGTCAGCTTCTCGGTTTTGGAAAACAGATCCACTATGACATGTATGAACGAATTTACGAATCGAGGTCGTTTTCAGTACTCACGAAAATGGGCCAATGACGCTTCATCACGGTGTACTGGATGGTCAAATAGAAGGAGCTACGATCAACCCAAGTTCAGCGATCATCTCAAATCAAACTCTCATCAAATCTTACTTCAACGAGCTCTCGGAATCTCAGATCCAGAAAAACGCTTCCGCAATTTTGACCTGATCGCTTGCAGATTTCACTAATATCTGGATCTGCCAGCCGACCGCTTGTCTGTTATCTCATGAATTACTGAAGTCTGAGTATCAGAGGAACGAGTTACCTGGTAAACCTGAGAAATGGTCAATCAGTGAAAAGGCCGAGGCTCGCGGGTGACGGATCCTTACAGCAATGTCACAGGTTCCACCCCCTGCATCTAGAATCATGAAGTTCTGAGCCGGCCTTACACTGTGAATGTCTGCAAGAAAAGCGGCCGCCACCTCTGACTCAGTGACGATGTGAAGACGATCCAGAACAAATCCGGCTTTCATAGCTGCCTCCCGCATTTTGTCGCAACACTTTGGATTCCATACAGCCGGAACCGTCAAACAAACATCTGCAGAATCGGGAAAACTTTAGCGGAAATTCCGAAGATGTGAAAGCGAACATACTCAGGTCTGCCCCTACACCAGTATCCTTTGTTATCTCGTCCTTGGCGTATTGCCACATGCACTGCAAAAAATCGGTTATTAGGTCGATAACTTGCTTTCCTTGCTGTCACATTGTCATTTATTTTTATAAAACAGGATCAGGAATGGAGACGGACTGGTAAACCTGGTAACCGTGCGTCAATGCCTTTTCCGCTGTGCAACATTTGCGACTCGAACAATAGTTTGAACCATTCACATCGTACAGCGCCGTCAGGAATCGGATTTGTATTCTTGGCTTCAAGTCCCCAGGCTATGACTTGCCCATTCCGGTCATACACTAAACATGTCGGTATCTACACACTGAATAGTTAGCCCCGCGCAGAGAGCCGCGAACGGTTTATACACGCTTTTCTGAATGTTTCATTAGATCCTGGCCATTTCAATACTTGTCTGACTTTTCCATCGGTACTACGAGCAGAATAGTACGCCTGAATTACAGAGGAAATAAGTGGAAATATTGTCTTGTGTCCGATAACTTCACTTACAACACCAGAAAAGGCGGTTCCTATAGTTAGCGCCTGTCAGCAAGCTCGTTATGCTCTAAGAAGCGGTGGTTTACCAAAATCAATTGCAACCGATATCGTGCCTTCCTCCGCTGGAAGCGACAAATTTGAAGATCTTGAAGGCAAATGAGAAGGCGCGGGTATTGGAGTTCTGGCGATAGTCTGGGAATAAGTGGACATCGGTGTTGACGAACCGCCGGGAGCCATTTTCCAAGACTTCATGGTCTTTACAATATCCCTTATGGCAGGTCTTCTCCGCCGGGAGGTCCCCTTGCAAGACAAGCAGCATGATTTGCGTATCCTCTGTGTGTGCGAAGGGCACATTGTTGTAGTGGATCTGCGTCACCCACTATTTAGCAGGAGCACCAACATTTCCTCGTAATTACTTGCCTCGTAATAAAGACAGCCAAAGGCATAAATATCAGATGCCTCTGTCCTCTCTATGGTTTCGCCTGGGCCGGATCCGGCGCTCTTGGCATACTCAAATAGCTCTGGGGCCGCAAAATTGTAACGTAGAGTTCCCGGATGAGCCGAATGTTGGCCTAATCCAAAATCAGCAATCTGGGCATGGAGATCTGAATCAAGGAAGATATTGTCCTATCAGAGCGGGATCAGCATGCTAATAATAATATTCCGGATTACAATATACCCCGCAAAGGTCACCGTGAACAACGCCTTCCGAATGGAGGTAGTGAATACCCCGGGCGACTTCCAATATCTTTCGGAGAGTTAGTTTTACAAGATGTTAGAGTAGATGAAAGCATACGCGTTTTTCGACTTCCCAGGGCCGTGGTTGGGTTTTCTTTCGCCATTGGGCTAGGGTGCCGTTCGGCGTATATGGCGTCACAAGGAACGATTGTGATGTTGATTCCGGCTCGTAGACCCCTAGGAACGGTAGCACGAATCTGTGCTGAAGAGATCCCCAGATCAACGCTTTGCGACAAAACTCCTGATTGAACGTAATTCAAGAAAACGGCACAAAAAGATCGATTGGAAGCACTGTACAATATCATTATCATGAGTTCTGCTTAATACTTTGACTGTAACAGGCGATCCGTGTAGTCCGCCCTTGACCACGGACCCTGCACCACTGCGCTCGGCCGGCAGGGTAATTCCCGCTAATACCAATGAATTTGGTATGACAGGCACTTTCTTTACGATTTCGGACATCAACTTTCTTGCCCGTCGCTTGGTTTTCAAACTTTCTTCAGGATCTGGAAGGGAATGGTTGCGAATCACGTAAAGCATAAAGTCCAACAGAATCTTGGCGTCCGAAGCATCGATTAGTGCTTCTGCGGCATCATCATAGTCGTCTCGGGACAATAGGCTGTAAAAGAGATTGATAGACGTTGTGGTTACCACAGACGTAATTGGTAATGCGGGCTGTCGTTTTATAAGCAGAATACTTGCGTAACTTCTTGAATTGTCGCACCTCTCTTTCCCTAAGAATAGAAAGCAACGAGAGAAGGGGCCGTCTATCCGAGTTTCGTTCTGTTTTCAGGATAATCTCCATCCTTCCCAGCACTTCTTTCATTGCCGGCCGGTCAGCTGCTTGCTTTATCCAGCAGGTCTGAATCAGCTCCCACGCCCCGTCACTCAAAGATGGCTCATCCAATCGAAGTGGAAGTTCTCCCTTGGATACGAGTTCCTTGATTCGAAGTTCCTCTTCACCAGCAAAAGGGATTTGATCATAATGAATCTAAACAATCTCGAGATTAAGCAGGCTACTAGTGCGACTGTTATTACTGACCTCGTAATAAAGACATCCAAAAGCATACACGTCCGACTTTTGCGTATTGTTGTCCGAAGCAGAGTTGTCACCTTCAATCAGCTCCGGAGCCGCAAAATTATAATTCAGCATCCTGGAACGGGAGCCCGTAGACTCGGAAAGTCGGGACAATCCAAAATCTGCGATTTGAACATGCAAGTCGACGTCCAAGAGGATATTATCCTAAACGAGAGAATTAGCGTTTCTTTAGGTTGTGGATTAGGTAAGATACCCCGCAGAGATCTCCGTGAATCACCCCTTCTGAATGGATATATTCAATGCCTTGAGCCACTTCCAGAATCTTTCATTGAGAGTCAGTTTCAACGATAAACCAAAGGAAGAGTGCCTTACGCGTTCTTCAATCTCAGCCGTTGATGGATTTGCTGTTTTCCTCCATTGGGCCAACGTGCCGTTCTCCATATACGGCGAGACAAGGAAAAAACACGACGCCGACTCTTCTTCATAGATGCCCAAGAAAGGAAGAACAACCTTGTGATTGAGCGATCGCCACATCAACGCTTCTTTACAAAAGTCCTACCCAAATCAACCTCTGGGTTGTGTTACGACGATAACGTTGAAAAAACTTACAATATCGTCACGGGTTTTATGTACGACTCTCAATGAAATAGGCGCTCCCCGGAGTTCTCCCTTGAAAACAGGCCCATTATCGGCGTTTTCGCGATCGATGGATACAGTAACACCAGTCAAGAACAGCGACCTTGGCATAACGCGTGCATTTGCTATGACTTTGGTCATCAACCGTCTCGCCCGCCGATTCGTGTCCTCGATCCCATCCGGATCCGACAAGTACCGATTGTGAAGCACGTAAAGCATGAAATCCAATATATTCTTGGCGTCTGGACCGTGATTTATCTCTTCTGCCCCGGTTAGGTAGTCTTCCCTGGACAACAGCCTGTACAAAAGGTCGATGCTCGTTGCGTTTACGACGGATGTGATGGGAGCTCCAGACTGCTGCCTCATAAGTAGACCGTTATATATGCTGCGTTTTTCGGAAGTTGTCGTACCTTTTTCCCATTGAGGATAGAAAGCAGAAACGGAAGAGGACGACTGTTCGAACCCAGCGTAGCCATCATTCTCTCCGCGACATCTGATATTAATGGTCGTCTCATCGCTTCCTTATCCCAGCACCACTTGATCAACTCCCACACCCAGTCACTTAACGGTGGCTCGTCCAATCGAGGAGGATGCACCCCTCCGCAGACGAGCTTCATAACTTGTATCTCCCTTATCCCCGCGAAAGGCGTAGTGCCATAATAAATCTAGGCACTCATTCGCTCAAACATAGCATTAGAGCGTTTAACACGACTCACTTCGTAATAAAGACGTCCGAATGCGAACACGTCCGATTTGTATGTTCTGGCCATATCGTCATCCGCATCGTTTTCAACTTCAGTGTAACCGAATAGCTCTGGGGCGGCGAAATTGTAGTGTAGCGCGCCGGACTGGGTGGCCGTGGCTTCTGAGAGTCGCGTTAAGCCAAAGTCGGCTATTTGAACGTGAAATTCGGGATCCAGGAGGATGTTGGCCTGAAGAACTGTGTGTTAATATTTCAATCTAGAAAGTTTTGGGTAAAGTACCCCGCGGAGATCGCCGTGAACTACGCCTTGGGAGTGGATGTATTCGATACCTTGGGCGACTTCCAATATCTTTGAATTAGTGAGTTTTTCACGAGCAAAAAGTCAAAGGAAGAGAGGTCTTACGCGTTCCTCTATCTCGGCTACTGATGGATTCGCTTTTTTCCGCCATTGTGCTAGAGTGCCGTTCTCCATGTAAGGTGAGACGAGGAAGAATTGCGATGCTGGTTCATGCTCGTAGATCCCTAGGAATGGTAATACGAACTTGTGATTGAGGGATCGCCACATTAACGCTTCTCGACAGGCATCCTATTCGAACCAAATTCAATAAGCGAAATGACGAGATCTCCACGAGAAATACCTTCAACGCAACGAAACTTCCTCCCAGTTCACCCTTGAAAACTAGCCCAAACCCTCCACTAGCGATATAATCCCGGTCGACTTTGACCTTGACGCCCGTGACGAACAAGGATCTTGGCATAACCGGCGTCTTCGTGATCGCTTTCAACATAAGCCTTCTCGCGCGCAGGTTGATGTCCGCATCTGACAAGTGACCGTCTAGAAGTAGGCAAAGCATAAAATCCAACACATTCCTGACGTCCGAAGCGTCGTTGAGTTGTCCAGCGACGTTGACGCAGTCTTCTTTGGATAACAGATTGCATGCTAGATCGATGGTCGTTGGGTTTAGGGTGGATATGACGGGAGATTGGGGCTATCGGGGCGTGAGTAGGTGTATGCGCTCTCTCTCTCTCTAATGGTGTCGCACCTTCTTGGCCTTAAGAACGGACAGCAGCGCCTGAAGAGGGTGGTCTTTTTGCATGATCTACCGCGTCTGACGCGATAAGACCGAAAGGCAGAGTGATCCGAGTCCTGCGGGGATGAAGAACGTGGTGGTGATAGCTATCGAGAACAAAGTTTGGGCGCTTCATGGTTTGGGCGCTTGCAGGCTGGTTAGGCACGGTGGTTACAGCTACGTCCCAAAGGGGAAGGTGAGAGTGGATGACTCAGCGGATCACGGAGTCTACATCGCTGCTCCCATTATCTAAGTAACGTTGCCTTTACCGCAGTCGTACAAAACATGATTCAACCCGGGGCAGAGTAGCAAATCCACATCTGCCGCTATTTCTCTTACCAACAAGCCTCCTCACCGACTCGTTCTGCTCCGCCTTCGTCTACGCAGTCCATCTATGAAGGCACTCGCGACAGGTTAAAAAGAACTTCCTGAGGTTCCCTTCGCCCATCCTTCCCAGACACCGCCCTCCGTATCCGCTGTCTTGAGGATATGGTCCATACCCGCGATCGCGTGCATCGCGGTTGGGTAAACTTTATTTTGGTACACGATCGGCTGATGAAGAAAGGGGGCTGAAAGGTTGGAACGGGGAGACTGGTGTCTGTGTTGCCATAGCGGCTGAGGACGGGGTACGGGAGAAACGTCGAGGCAGCGGTGGGGTTTCGGCAAATGTGGAACGGTCAACGGGATTGGAACTGGAAGGAACAGTCGTTGTTGAGGATGACGTCGAAGCTTGAACACCACCACCACCACTTCTCATGTTGCCGTTGTCTGGCACAACAGCGGGTGTAGCCCTAATGCTACCTCCCTCGTCGTGTGTTGAGGTATTCGCGTTCGTGATGCCGGTGGTTGCACTGCGTGGGTCTACAAGCAGCTCCCTGCTTTGTTCAGATGTGGTATACCCAGACTCCGTGTCACTATGATCGACTTCGCGTCCGGTGTTAGGGACGAATTCCGGGGGGAGGTCCGTCACTTCAAGTGAGAACATCGGTTCATTGTAATTCTGATCTATAGTATGGTGTATAGTATGTTGTCAACTCATACGGAGTCGATGTATATGGTGTTGATCCATACGACGTTGTCGGATATGGTGTCGACTCGTAGGGAGTCGATGAATATGGCATTGAGCCATACGATGTTGATGGATATGGCGTCGACTCGTAGGGAGTCGATGTATATGGTGTTGATCCATACGATGTTGTCAGATATGGTGTCGACTCGTAGGGAGTTGATGGATATGGTGTTGGTCTATACGGCGTTGACGCATATGGTGATTCATGCGATCTATAGACGGATGCTAACCCCTCTACGGTTGGTGCTGGGGGTACACCAGAGGCATAGCTTTGTCGTGACGCGAAGAACGGTGCATTAGTATGTTGTGGCACATACGTATATTGTACTGATGCTCACGGTGAAGACCCTGGTGATCTATGCGATGTCTGCACGTCAAGTGTTGATGCATACATTGAAGAAGGTTCATAACCGAGTGCCGATCTTCCTACTGGTAGTGCTGGGGGTACGCCGGAGGCGTATCTTTGTGGCGAGGCGAACAATGGGGTATTCGTATATTGTGGTACCGACGTATATTGTGCTGACGATGACGGCCATGGTGATGACCCTGGCGAGGTGAAAGGTGGTAGTAGACTATTAATACTACGTGATCGTGATCGTGATCGCCCCGCTTCTGCTGGTGCCATTGGGTAGTTAACATAGTATGGTGTTGAGGCAAAGGGCGGCAATACATCGGATCGTGCTGGTTCTCGTTCTGATAATACTCCAACCGGTGCTGTTGGGTAATTGACATAGTATGGCGTAGAGGCGAAGGGCGGTAACACATTATCGGATCGTGCTGGTCCTCGTGCTGACGATACCGCCGCCGGTGCCGTTGGGTAATTGTATTGGTGCGATGGCGTAGCAAACTGTGGCACAAATCGGTTTCCAGGATACGAGTTGTCGGGCGGCTGAGGCGGTAGCGATGATGAATTGGATGGGGGTGCGGCTGTGTTCTCCATGGGGTGTGGTTCTGCACTCGGAGGTTGGGAAGGTTGGTGCCCCCCAGTGTTATGGCCAGGCAGGTCTTGTTGCTGCGATGATGGGACGGTCGTTTCCTCTGGTGTGGTCGCGGGTACAGAAGGACCTGCATGCCGCGGAAATTGGGAGGCGGCCTCCGGCAATTTAATGGAACTGGTATGGTTATTTGAATTTCGAGGTTGTGACGATGATGGCGTGGGTGTTCCTGGGTCAATGACTACAGTGGGGATAGAAGAGGTGCTTGAAGGTTGAGAAGGTCGATTTGTCTCGATGGCATGGCGATGCGACTCTTGTTGCTGTGGTGGCACAGCTATTGATCGTGGCAGTGCCGCACCTGCTGCCACCGTCGCTGGCTTGTGTACCTGTACCATAGATGCTGGATGGATAATACGTTTGAATCGCTCAGTCCAGTTCTCGTCGATGTCGCCATACTGAGAAAATGCAATTAATATAAGGCACAGGTGGATCCCACCGATGAAGAGGAAAGCGGATACGATAATTTTAACCTCGAGAGCTAGAGAGTTAAGACCGCGGTTGATGGTCGTTTCGCCTGGTGTTTGCCAGATGACAGACATGAGACATATAATAAAGAGGATGATGGACCTGGAGCGTCACATTAGGGTGAAATGAATAGAAAATAATCGGAGTAATACCATGAGAGCCAAACGAATGGTAAAGAAAGTAGAATGAAAATGTTCCACCAGCTGCTGCGGGATGAATTAATCGCATGCTGAGGATAAAGTAGGGGCTATAAGGCTAAAATATGATCGTAATTTTAGTTAATTGCTACTAACCTGAGCCCACTCCATCACTTTGTAAGGTCTTCGCATTGTTTCAAATTGGATGACGTATAAGCAACCAAAGACGAGACTCATGAGGGCTCCGACAAGGGACATGAGCGCTGTGCATTGTACGAGACGGCTGCCGTGTCCACCTAACTGGAGGATATTATAGATGGCGCTTAAACTTTGTCAATCCTAAAGATTTTCACTCGTGCGTCAGACTCACGAGAGTAGCAACACTGAGACAATGTTGAGCGTTCCCCACTCCTTGACTACAGAATCAACAAAAGTAGTCCAAGAATCCTTCACTTCTGCCCAGTGTTTGGGTCTCCAAGAACGGGGTGGAAGACCGCTCGCGTAGCGGGAGGCAATTTCATTCTCCGTCATGCGTACGCCACGGAAAATTTGATTAACGCGTGTGCGGTAGAAGAAAGGTAGGAACAAGAACATTGAGAAGTACAGGAAGCGGGGTATGGTTGCGAATATGCGGAAGAGGTGCTTAATGTCGGTGGTGGTATTTATGATAGGGTCTGCCGCGAGAGGGTCGAAATACCCCGAGAATTCCATTTGCCCGTCATTATTAGGCGATCGATTGTGCTGTTGATGCTGTTGTCGCTGTTGTCGCTGTTGTACGCTTGGGGACTGAGAAGGCTGTACATCTTCGTTTCGTTCACCTAGGTTTGGAGAATCGCGATGCGAGTCGAGTGTAAATTGAAAAGGTTCTTGATTTTGTTGTTGCGGATAGATCGGGTCACTTGGAGCAAGACGAGGTGATGCCATGACAAGCTGAAAATCTTCAAGATTAGCGGCGAGGTCATATACCACTTATCACCGTGGGAAGTCAGGTGCCAGGCACACCGTTAAGGACTCATTTTCATCGCCTTGTGGTGGTCGTCATATTGGGAGGGGCGTTGATGAAGATGGGGCTAATGAAAATGCTGTAAAAGCTTGAGCTCCGGAGACATTCCTACCCCAATAAACGAGAGAATGGACTCGATTAGCGGACATAAAAAGTCACATGGCTGTACCTCAACGAAGCTATAAGCAGTAAAGCGGGCTCTGAATCCGAGAAGTTCCAAGCTGTTTCTGACGATGTGTCGTTGCTCAACGTGGCAATTGAAGTCGGAACATACCGGCGCTTATATAAAGCGTTACCTTCGTGACAATCGCCTTTTTTTTGTTTCACTTTCACTCTGGGCCCCCTGAATCAGAGCTACAAGTGCAGGTAGGCAGAGACGCAGAGACGCAGGAGGCCCAGTAACGGAGTTCCTTCAAGGGCGAATTTTCAAAACCCTCCACATTCATGGCTCCTCTTCAAATTCTCATCCAGTGGCGCCGCGGTGCCACGCACATCGTGTCTGGTGGCTGGCAAAAAAAATCCGTCTCCCTACCTCCTCCCTCCCCGCTGCGCAATCAACCACCCCATCACCCCCCTCGACCGATGTCAAATATAAAAGAATCCAACGAGATATCGCTCGTTAGATCCTTTTATATGCACACGTCTCAACCCCTATCTTTCAAGATAGCGTCTGTCCGCCGTTCCTTGCCTTACGTGTCACTCTTTCACCTCTCGCCTACGTGGGATTCTCTGGGGGCCTTGTAAGCACACTCCTACGCTCCTACCTAACTAACACTATACCCAACCACAGACGATTGCCTCGACCTAATACTCGCCTGACTCGACGTCCGATAATGAAGTGCCCCTCTCCTCTTCAAACTCCCACTCCCCTTACTCACTTGCCTCCACGCATACATACTCTTCAACACATCCTGTATTGCTGGTCTCTGTGCCGGTTCCTTGGTCCAGCAATGTCGGATCAACCCCCACTCGTCATCGCTCAACGGCGGATCGATTAGTCGAGGTGGATAGACCCCGCGAGAGACGAAGACCATGATTTGGACATTGCTCGAACCCGCAAAAGGTACGGTATCATAC